>Ga0181560_10001493_pt1 | contig 21690 bp, 10 predicted proteins | sample 011ome_20_FD_133751 | JGI IMG/M metagenome (GOLD analysis project Ga0181560, IMG submission 133751) | Coastal salt marsh microbial communities from the Groves Creek Marsh, Skidaway Island, Georgia - 011509CT metaG (megahit assembly) | ecosystem: Environmental > Aquatic > Marine > Intertidal...
CGTCGACATGATGGCGCAGAGCATCCAGCTCGGGAAGCGCCCGCACGTCGTCGTCGGCACCCCGGGCAGAGTCGTCGACCACCTGACGAACACGAAGGGGTTCGGCCTGAAGCAGCTCCAGGTGCTGTGCCTGGACGAGGCGGACCGACTGCTGAACCTCGACTTCGAGCAGGAGATCGACCAGATCCTCAAGGTGATCCCGCGCGACAGAAGGACGCAGCTGTTCAGCGCGACGATGACGAGCAAGGTGGCGAAGCTCCAGCGCGCGTGCCTGCGGAACCCGGTCAAGGTGGAAGTCAGCGCGAAGTACAGCACCGTGGACTCGCTGAAGCAACAGTACCTGTTCGTCCCGGCGAAGCACAAAGACTGTTACGCGTGCTACCTGTTCAACGAGCTCAGCGCGAGCACGATGATGGTCTTCACGCGGACGTGCGACCAGACTCGGAAGCTCGCGCTCGTGGCGAGGAACTTGGGGTTCGGCGCGATTCCGATTCACGGACAGATGTCGCAGCCGAAGCGCTTGGGCGCGTTGAACAAGTTCAAGGCGGGCGAGCGAAACGTCTTGGTCGCCACCGACGTCGCGTCGCGCGGGCTCGACATCCCCGCCGTGGACGTCGTCATCAACTTCGACGTCCCGCAGAACAGCAAAGACTACGTGCACAGAGTGGGACGGACCGCGCGCGCGGGCAGGAGCGGCCTCGCGATCACGCTCGTGACGCAGTACGACGTGGAGTTGTACCAGAAGATCGAACGGCTCATCAACAAAAAACTCGACGCGTACCCCGCGCCGGAGGAGGCCGTGCTTCTCATGCACGAGCGCGTGAACGAGGCGCAGAGGATCGCGCTGCAGCAGATTCGCGAGGCGGACGAGAAGGGCGGCGGGAAGAAGCGGAACCGGGACGGCGACGGGGACGACGACGCGCGGTTGATGACCATCATGGGGAAGAGAGGCGGCGGCGGCCGCGGCGGCGGCGGCCGCGGCGGCGGCGGACGCGGTCGAGGCAGAAGGTGACAGAAGGTGACGAGCGTCGACTCGACGAGGTCACGATACGATTAACGATAGCTAGGCACTAGAGTCTACAGTACGACGCGAGACGAGACGATCACAGCTTCGCGAGGAATCCTCCGTCGACGTGCAGCACGACGCCGGTGACCCAGGCCCCCGCGGCGCTCGCGAGGTAGAGCGCCGCGCCAGCCATGTCCTTCTCGTTCCCGCGCCGCCGCAGCGGTATGCCCCCCTTCAGCACATCCTTCGCCTCCTCGTACGTCGCCAACTGCTGACTCATGCGGCTCGGGACGTACCCCGGCGCGATCGCGTTCACGGTGATCGACGCGCCGCCCTCGGCGCGGCGGTCCGCGAGCTCGTCCGCGAGTTTTTTCGTCAGGTGATGCGCCGCCGCCTTGCTCGCGTCGTACGAGAACGTCGGGAACACCTGCGGGCGCAGACCAGCCGTGGAGCCGACGTTGATCACCCGCGCGGGGTCGTCCTCTCTCGAGCCCGCGTCGAGCGCGGGGAGGAGCTCTCGGGTCAGGAAGAAGACGCCCTTGACGTTCAGGTCGTACGTCTTGTCCCACCCCTTCTCGCCGTGCGCGCGCATCGGCGCGCCCCACGACGTCCCCGAGTTGTTCACGAGGACGTGCAGCGCGCCCGCGTCGGTCTTCTCGCGGAACGCGCGCGCGAGCGCGGCGCAGCCCTCCTCCGTGGACAAGTCCGCGGAGCCGAGGGCGACGCACGTCCCCGGGCCCGACGCGGTGAGCTTCGTCGCGACGTCGTCGCACGCGGCGGCGTCGCGCGACGCGATGTACACGTCCGCGCCGTTCGCGACGAAACCGGACGCGATCATGAGCCCGATCCCGCGCGCGCCGCCGGTCACGAGGACGTTCTTGCCGCGCACGCCGAACAGCTCGGGAACGCGGAGGCTGTCCATCGCGGGAGCGCGCGCGCCGGCGACAGGACGGGCGCGCCGGGATGAGTGATCGATCATGTTTTTTTTTGGTCGTCGACGTTAGAGTTCGAGTCGCGATAGATCTCGCCCGCGTCGCGGCATCGTCGCCCGCGCGCGAGACGACCGCGCGGAGGTTTCGAACGCCAAGTCGGGTTCGCGGCGAGGATGTCGCGCAGGGCCGCGCGCGTCGCAACCCTCGCGGTCGCGGCGAGAGCGTCCGCGTCGTCCGCGATCGGCGCGTCTCGCGCGGCACCCTCAGTCGGCACCCTCGCCCCCATCTTCGCCCCTCGTCCGAAGATCTCGCCCCCGAACCGCGCGGGCGGGATCGACGCGCGCGGGTTCGCGGGGGTCGCCGCCGCGCCTCGGAACGCGCCGACGGGCGCGTCCACGTCCAAAGACGGCGGCGGTCGCTCGTGGCTCAGCGTCGCCGCGATCGCGTCCCCGTCCGTCGTCTGCGCGTTCCTGTGCAAGTGGCAGCTCGACCGGTACGAGCTGAAGAAGACCGCGATCGACGCGCGCGACGCCGCGCTCGCGGCGCCGCCGCTAACGTCGCGCGACCTCGCGGACCTCGCGAGGCGCGGGGAGAAACCGAAGGAGTACGCCCCGATCGCGCTCGAGGGGACGCTGGAGACGTCGAAGACGGTCCACATCGCGCCGAGGACGCGGTCGGTGTACGGCTCCCCGATGCCCGGAAGCGTGGTCCTCACCGCGATGCGTCCGAGGTCGCCGCGGGGCGCGCCCGTCGTCCTCGTCAACCGCGGGTGGGTCCCGACGGACTGGGAGGAGCCCAAGGGCGGGACGTGCTTGAAAACCTCTGGGGTGACGCGCGCGGGGGAGACCCCCGGGTATTTCACGCCGACGAACTCGCCGGAGAAGAACGAGTGGCACTGGGTCGACCTCCCCGCGATTTTGCGTCACCTGAAGCTGCCGGAAGATACGCCGCTGGCGCAGGTCGCGCACGACGGCGACGCCGACCGAGGGACGGCCGCGCCGACGTCGTACCCGGCGCCGGTCGCGCTCGCGGACGTCAGGGCGTTCAAGGTGAGTCCGAGCGATCACGTCAACTACGCGGCGACGTGGGGGAGTCTGTGCGTCGCCACCGCCGGGCTCGCGGCGTACGCTTTGTACGGTGGGAGGGGAGGAGGAGCCAACGCGGCGAAGAAGGCCGCGAGGGCGATCGGCGGATGAGGCCTCGCGCGGTCGTCGTGCGCGTGCTGTGTCGCAACTTACTCTAGCTAGAGATGCTACTAGTCGCGTCCAGGTTCAATTCAAATCGTCGAGCGGATCAGATCAGCGCGCTTGCCTGTCCACGTCCCCCGCGATTCGAGTCACGTCCACGCCCGCGGCGAACGTCACGTGCGCGAGCTTCGAGAGTTCCGGCACGGGCCACACCCTCGCGGTCGGCCCGCCGCCGCACGGGTTCGCGCCCGCGTCCGTGGCTTCCTTCATGACGCACTCCATGAGCTCCGCAAACTCTTGATTCACGTGGATCAAGTCCATCCCGCCTTTGCTGATGTGCTGCGACGCGCCGACGGCGCGCGACGACCGGTCCGACCGCGTCGACGCGCCCCCCTTCTCCCCCGCCGCCTCCGCGCCGCCGCCGCCGCCCATCTCCCCCCCCGCCGTTCTGACGTCCGTGCAGAACGGATCCTCCATGTTATACCGAACGTTAAACAGACCCATCATCGCGAGCGAGGTGAGCACCGCGAGCGTGCACGCGTACACGTTCGCCCACACCACGAGCGACGCGCTCGGCGAAGACGCGCCCGCGGACGCGTCGTCGTCGCCGACCATCTGCTCGACGAGCCTCGCGTAGTAGGGACCCCAGAATATCGGGTGCAAGAAGATGTACACGCGCGCGAACGCCCTCGTCGCGATCGGGGTGCGGTACTTCTTTATGAACTTCAGCTTCTCCCACGCGCACATCGTGAGCGTGACGTACTGACGCAACCGCGAGCTCTCGTTGCCGGGCATGCCGCCGTATTTGAGCTCCTCGACGGCGTGGGAGATCTTATCGAAATGCGACGCGATCCGCTGGTTGATCTCTCGGTAGATGGTCGCCATCTTCATCCTCTGCCGTCGCCCCCACTCCGTGTGGAAGTGCTCCTGCCGCGTCGTGTTCGGCGCGGTGAGGACGTCCCTCATGTCCACGACGAGCTGCGCGACGACGTACCGCACTTGCGAGAGATGCCCCGCCGGCAGTTTCCCTCGGCCGTTCGCGCCCCAGTCCCAGTCCCGGTGTCCTTGGTAGTACGACAGCAGGTACGCTTTCACCTCGCCGATCATCCTGAGCGCTTCCTCGCGTCGGCGGAACGCCTCGTTCAGGGAGTTCGTCAGCGGGAACACGATCGCGAACGAGATGAACGCCCAGCTGACGTCGACGGCTAACCTGTTGCCGTGCACTTTATACAACGAGAACAGCAGCACGCTCGCGACGGAGAGCGCGGAGACGAGTATCGACTCCACGGTGACGAGGAACATGAAGTACACCCTCGCGGACGCGACGAGCGCGAGTACGGCGCCGAACAGCGGCGCGAACGGCCCCGTCTTCGGCGTCCCCTCGCGCCACTCCACGTGCAGCGGGGATTCCGCCGCCCACATCGCGTCCACGCGCTGGAGGTTGTCGTCGACGTCGTCCCCGAGCGAGTACGAGTCCAGGCGCTTGACCTTCCCGTTCCCCGCGCCGCGCGACGTGGTGGACTTGTGGTGGGCGCTCCCCGGGGGGACCATCGGGGTCGCGACGTCGAGGTCGTCGCTCGCGGGCGTCATCGCGACGCGGTGCGGCGCGTGTCACGGACGTGTGTCACGTCGTTGTGTCACGGAACGTTCGTTGGAACTCGAACGGCACTCTGCTCGGAGGGCGAGGGGGACGCGTGTTGACCGGCAGACCTCCGCGCGCGCGCGTCGTTCGTCATGGGGAACGGCGCGTCGAGCGCGAACGGCGACGCGGGCGCGTCGTCGTCGCCGGCGCTGAGCTTCGACATCGCGCTCGAGATCCTGCCGCATCTGGACGTGAGGGACTCCGCGCGCGCGGCGACGTGTTGCGCGGCGCTTCGCGATCTGCAGCGCAGCGATCTGTGGTGGAAGCTCGCGAGCGAGCGCTTGGGGACCGAGGCGAGGCTGTACGTCTCCGCGAACGCGAAGACCGGGAAGCCGACGAACGGCGGGACGTGGAAGGACGAGTTCTTCCGCCTGTGGGCCGCGCGCGGGGTGTGGCGCGAGCCGACGATGGACGAGGCTGAGCGCGCGCGAGATCGTTTTCGACGCGTGGCGCGGGGCGAGGACGTGTCCGATGACGAGGACGACGAGAACGTCGACGCGAGCGCGCGCGACGACGCCGCGGACGACCGCGGGAGCATCAAAGTCTGCGTCCGAATGAAGCCCAAAGCGGACGATTGCCTCGCCGCGCGCGAGGGCGAGGACGACGGCGCTAAGCCCGTGGTCCTCCCGCTGCATCAGCGCCTCCGCGTCATCAAAGCGAAGCGCGGCGCCGCGTGCACCACCTCGGACGCGATGAAAGTGTTGATGGAAGAGGACGGAAGAGGCGAAGAGAGCGCTGCGTCGCCGTGGATCGAGGCGGACGTCGTCGTGAAGACGGAGACGGAGACGGCGGCGTTGGCGGACGTCACGAACGCGAGCGCGTCGACGCGCGGCGCGGCGGGAGCGGAGAAGAAGGAGGAGGAGAAATCGTCTTCGACGCGCGCGCGAAGCGTCGGCGGCGCGTCCGAGCTCACCGTCGGTGTCCTGTCCGTGGACGCGACGGAGCACAAAGTCCTCGCCGTCGTCAAGGGAGTCGGCCTGAGAGAATTCGCGTTCGACGCCGTGTTCGGCGACGTCGCGACGCAAGAAGAGATGTACGAGACGTCCTCGCGGTCCGTCGTCGCGGATTTCATCAACGGTTTCAACGGCACCGTGGTCGTGTACGGGCAGACCGGATCGGGGAAGACGCACACGATGTTCGGACCGCCGCCCGGGGTGGGCGGTCGCGAACATCGCGGGATCGTCCCGAGGGCGTGCGAGGAAGTGTTCGACGCGTTGAGGAAGCGCGAGGCGCTCGGGATCCGCTCGAAGGCGTCCGTGTCCTACGTCGAGGTGTACGGGCAAGAGGTGAGCAACCTTCTGAAACAGGGCGCCGCGGTCGGGCAGTCGCGCGTCGCCAGGCAGAGGTACGTCCTCGACGGCCGCGCGGAGGAGACCGTGTTCTCCATGTCGGACGTCGAGCGTCTGCTCGAGGTTGGGGACGCGCAAAAGCGACGCGCGGCGACGTCCATGAACGAACGCTCGTCGCGCGCGCACTCCGTGTTCACTCTGTCGCTGAAGCAGACGGACGAGCGCACGGGTCGGGAGCTCAAGTCGCGGCTGTGCCTCGCGGATCTTGGAGGGTCCGAGAAGCTGAGCAAGTCGAAGGCGAACGACGGCGCGATGTCGATCGGAACGACGCCGTGGAGCGAGTACTACGACTCGCGCGCGCGTCTCACCGAGGCGGTGAACATTAACGTCGGGCTGTTAGCCTTGAAGCGATGCATCGACGCGACGCACGAAGCGCAGCGGCGGCGGAAGGAAGGGAAACCGCCGCCGCACGTGCCGTACCAAGATAGCAAGCTGACGACGTTGTTATCCTCCGCGCTCGGCGGGGATTGTAAAACCGTCGTGTTCGTGACGGCGTCGGGGGAGTCGCAGCACGCGGCGGAGACGACGCAGTCGCTGCGGTTCGGGGAGAAATGCGCCAGCGTGGAGACGCGAGCGCGCGTGGGCGCGAACGTGCACGCGAAGGCGATCGCGAAGCTGAACGAGAGGATCGAAAAGTGCGAGGAGGAAATCAAAGCGAACGAGCGGTGGGAGACGACGAGAACGATTCGCAAAGACGAACGCGGCGGCGACGACACGGAGGACGAGGTCGTCCTCACGTCCAAGCTCGTCGGCGCGGAGGATTTACGAATCGATCTCGAGGTGATGCTGCGCGAGAGGGACGTCCTCAGCGGCCACCTCGCGGCGGCGGAGACGTCCGCGGTCGGCGCGAAGATGAACGCCGCAGCGGAGGCGTTCGACGAGGGCGCGACGTTCGGGGGCGCGCGTTGAGCTGTTGACTCCGCGTCGATCGAGTTCGAGGCGTCGCGTCGTCTGCTCTGTGAGTCTATGCTGTGTCAACAACGCTATGATGGGAGTCGCGCGCTCGACGCGAGTCCCGAGTGCATCGCTATCTTCGCGTCCCCCGCGCGCGCTCACACGGCGATCCCGTGCGCGCTCAGGACGTTTCTAAATTGTTCTCTTCCCACGGGCTTCGGCAAAAAGTCCAAACCGCACCTCGAGCACCTCTCCTGAACCTCGCTCGGCTCGTCCCCGGAGACGATGACGATGTGCGGTGGCGGTATCCCTTGCGCCGCCGCGTCCGCTTTGATCATCTCCGCCGCGGCGTAGCCGTCCATGCCCTGGCCCAGGTGCACGTCCATGACGACGAGGCGTCTCTGGCATTCCCGCTTCGCAACCGTCGTGTCCGCAACTTTCTGGAAATTCTCGCCGAAAGCTCTCATCGCGAGGACCGCCTCCTCGCCGCTCGACGCGGCCGCGACTTCGCACCCGAAGCTCGCGATCATGGCTCGGAATACCTGTCTGTTCACGCAATTGTCGTCGACGACGAGTATCGAAGGCATGGCGGCCGGCCAGCCCCGTTGTTCGCCGGGAGAAAAAGTGCGGTCGATAATGCTTTTCGAGGTTTTTAACCTGTTTTTCGCGCGATCTTTTCGAGATCGAACCGAGATGAATCGCGTCATCGGACGCGTCCGGTTTCAAAACGACGGTCAAGTCCTTTCGAGTTTCAGTTTAAAACGTTGAATTGAAACCATCACTTGACCGCATTTGACCGGCCGAAGTTCCATGTGACGCGCTCGAAGGAAAATGACCTGGAAAGCGCGTGTCGCATTGGCGAGCGCGCTTCGTCCACGGGGACGATGACGGACCAAACATCCAGCGGCAAGGGCATGGGCCGTCCCGTGCGGTCGTGGAACCAGTTCAGCGGCCTGTTCCCCGGCACGAACGGCCTGAGGAAGCAGAAGAACGACGAGTCGCACGGATCGCTCGCGGAGATCGTCATGGCGGAGAGCGCCAAGTCGAAGATAAATTACGACAAGTGCAAGGCGCGTGAACGGACGGACGCGCGAATAGTTTCGTCGCCGACGCGCGCGACGCCGCGCGGTCGCGAGCGTCGTCGACCGCGACGCTCGATCGCGCGGCTCGAACCCGCGTCTCGTCGCGCGCGCCCGTCGCGAACCCTACGTTAACATTCTTCGTTCCGCCGACCAAAAAAAAAAAACTCGCGCGCTAACAATTAATTCCTCGAACGCCTCGACCCGTCCGCCCTCCTCACCCCTCCCCAGGTCATCGCGACGATCGGCGGCCCGCTGTCGCACACGGTGGACCAGCTCTCTGACCTCCTCCGCGCCGGGATGGCGTGCGCGCGGTTCGACTTCACGACCGGAAGCCGCACGTTAGAGGACCACCTCGACACGCTGAAAAACCTGAACGAAGCGCGAAGGCGAACGAAGCACATGTGCGCGGTGTACTGCCACGTCGGCGGGAACGTCTTCGCGGTGAGCAAGCGAACGAAGGACACGAGAGTCGCGTTTACCGCGGGCCAGACGGTCACGCTGACGCACGGCGCGCCGACGTGCGACGGCAGCGACGTGCTGCCGATGGGGAGCAACTCCGTGGAGGACGAGCTCGACTTCACGACGTCGTTTTCCGCGGGCGACGTCGTCAACGTGCACCCGTACCTTTGGGCGGGCGAGAGCGCGTCCACCGCGGAGCTCGAAGTCGAGAGCGTGAGCGAGGAGGTGGTGACGTGTCGGTGCCGGAACAGCGCGGAGATTCCGCAGGAGTGCGAGATGATGAGCGTGAACTTCTCCAAGGGGGCGAAGAACGTCATCAACGCGTGCGACGAAGGCAACTTGAAGCGATTCGCCGTGCCGAACAACGTGGACTTCGTCTCCTGCGGTGCGATACGCTCCGCGGAGACGCTGCGGATGTTGAAGCAGCTTCTGAAGCAGTGGGGGCTCCCGAAGACGCGAGTGATCGCGCACGTGGATAACCTCCACGCGTTGCGTGATTTAAAAGACGTGGTCACCGAGTCCGAGGTCGTGCTGTTAGCCCGCGGCGAGCTCGGCGCGGTGATCGAGCCGGAGAAGATGTTCGCGATTCAAAAGACTGTCCTCAGGACGTGTGAACGCATCGGCCGGCCGTGCGTGGTGACGCGGCTCATGGACAGCATGGTGTTCGCGCCGCGGCCGACGCGCGCGGAGGCGACGGACGTCGCGAACATCGTCCTCGACGGCGCGGACGGATTACTGCTCGGGCTCGAAACGCTTCAAGGGATGTTCCCGCTGCCGTGCTTGCAGACCGTCATCTCGATCGCGCGCGAGGCGGACGCGGTGTACGACTACGAGAGCCGGTACCGCCGACAGATGCAGCAAGTGAACGAGAAGCTCGCGGCGGTGACGGACGACGGCGACGCGAAGAGCGAACGCGACCGGAAGCTGTCGAGGACGAAGAGCGCGAACGTCTTGCAGATGACCAAAGCCTTACAGAAAGAAGCGCTCGCGGCCGCGGCGGTGCAGACCGCGTATCACGTCGAAGCGAAGCTCATCGTCGTGTTCTCGCACACCGGGGAGACGACGCGGCTGGTCGCGCGGTATCACCCGCACTGCGTAGTGTTGTCGTTGTCGATTCCCACGGTGCGAGGCGGGACGTTGAAATGGACAGTCGAGGGCGACCAGGAAGCGCGGCAGCAGATGCTGTATCGCGGCGTCGTCCCCGCGCTCAGCGCCGGGCAGCCGAGCGCGATCGACGAGGAGGACGACAGCGACGACGAGTACGACACGATCGAAGACGCCGGGCAGTCGCGGACGGATCGCGAGGCGATGACGACGGCGCACGAGCTCGGGCTGATCAAACCCGGCGAGCTCGCGGTGTTCTGTCAGCTCATCGGCGGGCTGTCCACGGTCAAGGTCGTCGAGTTCGCGGGCCTGGACGGCGGCGTCGCGACGACGTTCTCCCCGACCGCGTCCAGGAGCAGCTCGCCGAGTTTGTTCGCGAGCGGGTCGCCGAGGAGCGGGGGACGCGCGGCGGGGAACGTCGGGAATTTGGGCGGCGTCGGGACGTCCACCGACCTCGCGCGTCTGAACATCGTCGACGTCGCGGAGATCATGTCGGGCGACCCGGATTTGATGCAGAGATCGCCACCGCTGGTGGTGGGCGGGGGGCCGAAGAGACCGCCGCGGGGGCCGGCGGCGCGAGGGAGCTCGTTCAGAAGCCGCGGGAGCCGGTCGTCGATGTCGTCGATGGCGTCGACGAAGGAGAAATAGGACTCGAGCGTCGTCGTGTTGTTGTATTCTGATGAATACCGCGCGTTATCTACGTTCGTGATCGCTCGATGAGCGTCGTCTACATGATCTCTCAGATCTTCCCTTTCCCTCGCGTCCTGTCGTACGCGTCCGCCATGCGAATCGTCTGTTTCATCATCGCCAGCCTGATCTTCGCCCCGGCGTCCGTCTCCGTGAGGTGCGCTTCGAAGCCGTACCGCAGACTCTTGAAGCACGGCGGCGCGCGCAGCTCGCTCGTCGGGCAGTTCAGAAGCGCGTGAAAGAACGCCTCCCACAGCTCCGTCTTCCAGTACCGACGCAGCGTCTCCGTCGGCGCGTACGCGCCCGTCGCCGCGTTTTTCGAAACCTTCATGTACTTGCCAAACAAGAGCGCGTGAATCGTCGCCGCGACGCAGTACGCGTCCGCTTGAAACGTCCACGCCTCGCCGTTCACCATCTCGACGCAACGGAATCCTTCCGTCCCGTGGTCGCCGAAGAACACCGCGTTCGATGGAAACGCGTTCAAGTCGAGCGCACGACCAAAGTCGATCAGCGCGAGGCCTTTGTCTTTCCACGACCGCGGCCGGTGCGCGGCCCAGTCGCACCACTCCTCGCCGCCGTTTCGAACGAGGAGATTATCCGGCTTGATGTCTGCGTGTAAAACGCCGTCGCGATGCAGCGCGTCCATCACGCGAAGGAGTTCGATGGCGTAGTACATCACGAGCACTTCGTCCATGGCGTCGCCGACGCGCAGGTACGCGTTCAAGACGTCTTGCAGCGTCCCGTGCGCGCCAAAGGGCATCACGATCACGCCCGTCGTCGCGTCCGCGGTGGCACCGGACGCGTCCGAGCCGCCGACGAGGTGTAACGCCGTGGGCTGGACGATGAGAGGAATGTCGGTCTCCGCGAGACGCTCCGCGAGGCGTTTAGTGATGACCCACTCCCATCGCGCGAGGCGCGCGGTTTGAACCTTCACCGCGATGCCTCCTCTGAGGTCGTCGTCCTCGTCGTCGAGCTCGCCACTGAGCGACACCGCGGCGACGGCCGCGTGCTCAGCCTCGAACACGTCCGCGTGCGCGCCCGAACCAGCGCTGCCCATGAGGACGTACTCGGCGTCGCCGAGCGACAGTTTCACCCCGCCCTTCAAACGCGCTCGGGCGCCGCCGGCGGCTTTCGTCGCCGCTACGAGCGCGTTCGACGCGTCTTCACCCGCGTGCACTTTCGCGCCCTTTTCCAGTCTAGGGTCGAACGAAGCGAGGTTGACGTCGATAACTTTGGGATCGAAAGGGTCGATCCTAATCGCGTATGAACGTGGAGCTGTCACAGGAGGTGCAGGTCGGTGAGTCGGCACGCCGGTCCGGGTAGGGAGCAAGATCGAGGTCGGAGGGGGGGCACGCCGTAGCGTGTCTAACACCTCCCTGCGATTTGTCGTGTTTAGAGCGAACATGGAGGGGTTTGATCACTAGTAGTCTACCGAAAGTCGGGCGTGTCGTGCAGGGTCGTGACCAACCTGTTCATGGGTATCTGCGCGGTTTCGTCGTCGTCGGCGTACACCTCGAAAGCGTCCTCCCCGGCGAGCTCCGGCGGCGGCTGCGCCGTCCTCAGCGTCTCCTCCGCGGCTCGTCTCGCGTTCTCGTCTGACGGAATTGTCGTGAGCATGTCCAGCGCGGCCGCGCGCTGCTTCGAAAGCGGCTGCAACGCCGCGGTCGCGGCCGCGGCGTCCGCGATGTGCCTCGGCTCGAACAGGTCCACCAGAGGCGCCCCCGCGGGCGCGGTATTTTCCGTGTTTCCCTCCGACGGCTCGCCCGAGTCCGTCGCGCTCGTCGTAGCCTGCGACGGCGCGACGCTCGCGCGCGAGTCCACGCCCGCGGCGTTCACCGCGGCGTTCACCGCGGCGGGGTCCACGAGCACCGTATCCTGGTACACGTCGAAGCTTAGCCCGGCTTGATCGGGGGTATTCGCCGGCGCGCGCGGGCCCGACGGCACGTCCACGGTTGGGCTGTCCTCGCCCGCGGTCACGGTCAGCGGGTGCGGCTCGAGCGTAATCTCCTGCGTCGGCGTCGCGTTCTCGTCGCACGGGGCCGCCGCTCGAGCGCTGGGCGTCTTCGCGACGGACTCGGGGGGAGGCATCGCGGCGCGCGGCGCGAGCGGCGGTCGCACGGACGCCGGCGTCGGCGCGAGCGGAATCCTCGTAGACGCCGGGGTCGGCGCGAGCGGAATCCTCGTGGACGCCGCAGCCGCCGGCGTCGCCGCGGGCGCGAACGCGTTTTGAGGGATGACCACGGTGTCCTCTCGAATGTCGAGCCCCTCGAACGCGCTCGCGTTCTCCGTCGCGGCCTTCTCCGCGACCGCGGCGGCTGCGTTCGCGGGGATCAAGCACGTGTCCTCGTAAATCGCGAACGCGTCCTCATCCGCGACCGCGGGCGGGGGCGCGCGGACGACCGGCGCGGGGCTCGGCGCTTTCGCGACTGGAGCCGGTGCCTCCGCGGCTTTTTTCGCGCGCTTCGCCTCCGCCTCAGTCTCCGCGGCTAACCCGCCGCTGAACATGGACATGATGTCTCCCCACGCTTCCTTCGTGCAAATCGTCATCGTCGGGTCTTGCACGCCGTACGTTCCTCCCTCGGTCGCGGTCCAGCGCAAACCCGCGGGAACGGGCGGTTGATCCGGTCGCGCAAGCGCGAGGTCGGTGACCGGCGGTGCCGCCATCGCGGGCACGCCGGTGGCCTCGTCCGTGGGGTGCAGCATCCGCGGCGGCGCCTGGGACGCGCCCGTGGATGGCGGCGCCTCGCTGGATCCCATCTCGAACCGCGGCGGCGGCACCACCGGGGGCGCGGACTGTCCGTCCGGGGAGTTCATCGCTTCCTCTTCCTCCATGAGCGGTGGCAACACCGGCGCGGTCGTCGCGGTCGTCGTCGCGAACGCGCCGCCGATGTGCATCGGCCGCGTCACTTTCCTCTCGTTCGATTTCGTCTCCACGTCCATGTCGTCCGTCTCTGCCGCCGCCGCCGCCGCGGTCGCGTCGCGCGGAGACGGGACGGGACCGTTCTTCGCGACCCATCGCACGGCTCTGCGCTCCTCGTAGCACGCGTCGTCTCTGTTCACGTCCGCGGGGACGTACCGACCGTACGACGTCACCGGGCGCCGAAGCGCGGCGGCTTCGCCCGCGACGGCAGCGCCTCGTCCGTGGTACAGCATCGGGTTCTCCGCGAGCGTGTCTCCGCCGCCGTCGGCGATGTCGAGCCTTCGACGAAGCGCGTTCGCGTTCCTGTTTTTCGCCGCGGCCTTCACGTTCGCCTTCGCGGTCGCGACCGCGTTCGCCGCGGCCTCGGCTTCCGCCTCCGCGAGGTCTTCGTCTTCGTAAATCTCGAGCGTCTCCGCGGGCGGCGGGGCGCCCGACTGTCCCGGGCGCGCGCGCTTCTGCTTCAGCGTCTGCCCCGCCCACGTCGTCGCGCTCTGGGAGTTTTCCTTCTTCGTCTCCTTGATCGTTCCCAGGTTTCTCCACGCTGCGGGCGCGTTCGCGGCGTTCACCGGCGGCGGCGCGCCGTTCTCGTCGTCGCAATAAATCTCCAAGCCGCCGTCGCCGGCGTTGTTATTGTTCGTCGTCTCCGCGCTGGACGACGACGCCGCGGCGGCGATGCCCCTGAACCCGCGGTTCCTCTTCGCGCCCGAGGAGCTTCCAACGCCGCGGCCGGTGCCCCCCGCGCCGAACCGCCGGGACGACCCCACCGGCGTCTCTCGCTCGCCGTCGACGCTCTCGTCCAAGCGTCTGAGTTCGCGTTTTTTCATGCGGTCGCCAAACTGCGCGAGCTTTTGTTTCAGCCTGTCTCTCGGCTCCGCGCGCATGAGCACGCCGCGGTCGTACACCTCGTTCGCTTGCTTGAAAGCGCCTCTGATCTCGAGGAACGCGGCGTACGCTTCGTAAAACAGCGTGTGTTTCTGTCCGATGTCGTTCGCCTGGAGAAACTTGAAGATGTCGTGCGGCTCTTTGCAGCAGTCCGCGTACTTGACCCAAACGCGCAAATAGCGGACGTCATCTTTGTACCTCGGGATCTCCTGGAGCTCTCGCGTGCATCGCTCCAGGAGTGGCAGCACCTCCGTCTCGCGTCCTCCCGCGGTGAACGTCTGCTCCGTCCACTTGATGAACCTGTCAACGCGCGACGACGCGGGGAAATGTCAGAAAAAAGCGCAGCGGGGGGAGGAAGACGCGAGATCGCGAGTAAATGCCACGGGGACGAGCGCCGCGCGCGCGGTCGCGCGTTCTCACCTGACCCACACGGACAGAGGATCGTCGCCCTCGTACTTCGCGATCGCGTTCCAGAACTCGCTGCGGGATGGTGGTCGGATGGAAGGGACGAGACGGTCAGTTTCGCGCGTCAGGACGCGGTGAGTCACCGACCAAGATTTGGTTCGCGGGGACCGTCGTCCGCGACGCGCTCGCGCGCACCTTCGCTCGTCCTGAATCTTCGCCGCGCGCTCGCTCTGTTTCATATTCGCCGCCTCTTCCATCATCCTTGGGTCCCGGCCCCGTCTCAGGGGCTGGAAGTTCTCCTTCGTCGTGTCCCACGTCGGGTCCGCCATCGCCGATGCGGTTTGGCAAAACTCCGAGCGAATGAACGAATGCTCCGTCGCGAGATCGTTCGGCCGTCCGCTTCGGCCGGCGCACGTCGTCGCTTCGCGAGCGCGCGAGAGAAGAGCGTCTTCTTACCGCGATACGTCACGGACGCGCGATGCGCCTCGCCGGCGTGCGGGTGACGGCGCGCGCGTTCGTTTGCCGCGCGCGTCGCCGGGGGAACAACCGGAAGCGAAAAGCGCGAGCGGAGGCGTTTCGATTTTTCGTCTCGTCGCGGACGAAAAAAGAAGGCGCGCCGCGCGCTGACGACGCTTCTATGCCGCGACGTGATTGGTCGACGCCTGCCTGTGTGGCAACTTTTGGGTGAGGCACAACGTTCGTCTCATCAGGCGGGTTTTCTCGCTCGCGATCCCGGCCCGGACCTCATTCACTCGCACCCGGAACCATGGCTGCTCTCACCCAGACCTGCAAGATCGCGCTCCCCGCCCGCTCGGCGGCCCGCACCACGCGCGCGTCCCGCCGCTGCGCGATTGTCGCCAAGGCGGCCGCGCCCGTGGACGTCGTCCGCGTCCAGCAGAAGGTGCGCGATTGATTCACGTTCTCCGCTATCGCTATCATATCCGGTTTTCCGGGCCGTCCTCTCGCGCGGCGAGGGGCGGTCGCGACGCGGTCGCGACGACGCGTCCGCGCGCGTCGCGCGCGCGTCGGAACGATGGCGACACGAACGCATCGTCGTCGCTCTCGCGGGGCGTTTTCACCGCGCGAGCGCGCCGGGAGACGCCGCGTAGCGACGATCGGACGGCTGCGGCTTTTCGTTCGTTCGCGCTCGGGTGCCGCCAGTCGTCGCGGTGTGCGCGCGCGAGCCGAGTCGGCGTCGCGCGCGAACGCGCGCGCGCGATCGTCGCGGCGGTGAATTCGCCGCCGCCGCGCGACCGCGACCGTCGACGTCGCCGCCGCGTCGCGCGCTCGACGTCGTCGCGGCGTCCGGTATTCCGGATCGTCGCGCGGCCCGGCGGGGGCCCGGGCGAGAGCCCGATCGCGCTCGGACGCGTCGAAAAAGAATCTCGCCTCGCCCGCCCCGCAGTCGCGGTCGCTGACGATCTCACCCCCACCCACCTCCCGTGTTCCTCTCGAACGCATCAGGCTGTCGCGTCCGCGCTCACCGTCGGTGCCGTCTATGAGGCGATGGCCACCCCCGCGGCGCAGGCGGCGATGGAGCTCACGCAGGTTGCGGAGGGTGAGCCCTTCATCGTCAACTTGGCGTGGGCGGCGATCATGGCCACCTTCTCCTTCTCCCTCTCCCTCGTCGTGTGGGGCCGCTCCGGTCTTTAAGCGGCGTCTAGTGACTTGACGTCGGCCGATGGGGGAACGGAACGTTTAGTGCGATACGATAATAAATGGGTTGTGGGAGACGGTTCGGATGCCAGGGATTGGTAGAGGATATCGGTATTCTTTTTTGGCGAACGGCGCGGAGGTGGTGCCTCAGATAGCAGAGCTTGTCATTCAACGCGCGCTTCGTAATCACGTCGTTCAACGCGCGCTTCGTAAGCAGTCGCAATCGAGATATCGTCTTAAATATTTTAAAGAATCCGCGTTTCTACGTGGGAACCGCGTGTCGCGGTGGCGACGGCGTCACCCCCGCGACCTTCCCGACCATTTTGACTATCCGCCGCAGCAGCGACGGCGACTTCGCCAGCTCTTCCTCCCCTTCGTCTTCGCTCCCCTCGGGCTCCTTTTTCACGCGCACGACTTTGATGGATATGCGAATTTTCTCCGTCTTCTCTCCTTCATTCTTCTTCGTGGTCGTCGTCTTCGCCTTCGCGCCGCCGCTCGCCTTCGCGCCGCCGCCGCGCTCGGGTTCCATCGACGGCAACGACGGGCTCTTCAGCGTGTCCACGGCCAACCCTTTCTCCGCCATTAAAGCCCTCGGGTCTAATTGTGCCGCGTTCAACGCGTTCACGGTTGCTTCGTCGCTCACGCGCGCGACCTCGTTCGCTTTCAAGACCCACCGAACGATTCTTCGGTAAATCGTGAACGGCAGCTTCGAGTTCCCCCAGTGCGTGTTCACGAGCTCCGTGCCGACGGGCTGGAAGCAGCAGCACGGCCCGAACACGGACTTGCACCTCGCCGTGCACAGCTTCGCTTGCCCGATGACGAGGTGGTTCACCATCGGCAGACGCGCGGCCGTGCGCACGATCTCCACGACCGACGAGCTGTCGAAGTTGTGCGTCGTCGAGAAGATCACGCTCGCGCTGAGGCACTGCGCCAGCCGCGTCTCCGCGGTGCCGAGGATGAAGTTCGCGTTGTGCCCCGCCGTGCTCAGAGACTCCTCGTACAGGTCTTTCTGGCACTCGATCCCGCACATGCACGCCTGCGGGAACGCCTTCAGCAGACCCTTCACGAACGTCCCGTCGCCGCAGCCGACGTCCACGAACGTGCACGGATCTCTGTCGTTCATGACGCCGTGCTCGCGGAAAATCTTCGCCATCGTGTCCGCGTTCGTTATCCCGGGGTGCAGCGCGCGCTTCGACAGCGCCTGCCCGTCCCACCGGTTCGTCTCCGGGACCTCCTCCGGGTACCACCCCTCGCCGAGGTCGATTTTCTTGGCGCCCTCGAGAGAGCTCCGTCCCGAGCGTCCCTTCGTCGACGCCGGCGTCTTGTCCCCCTTCGGCGGGGACGAGCGTTCCATGTCCAAGAACCCGTCCACGGACACCTTCGTCGCCGGCTGCGTCCCCGCGACCGCGGTCGCGTGCGGGACGCTGCTCTTCCACCCCGCGGCCTTGCACAGCCCGGGGTGGAGCAGCAGCGTCCCGACCGGGACGACTAAGGTGAGCTCCGGCGGTTTCTTCCCGTGCACGTCGATCGACCACCCGCCGTTCTTGTACGTCTCAAGCACTTGCGTCGGCGGGAGCACCATCGAGCCCCACGCCAGCTGCGTCTGGTTGTACGCCGCCCCGGGCGGCATCTGCACGACGCGCGACAGGAAACGCGCGCACATCTCCCCGGGCTCGATGTTCACGGTGACGGACTTCACCGACGGCGGTTGGAGGTCCGAACGCACGCGCGTCCGCGCGCGCCACTGCACGGTGAGGCTCACTCTTCCGGTCCCAGGCGCGTCCGCGGAATCCCCCCTCCCCTTCCCCTCGATCGGGGACGTTTTCGCTCTCGCCGCCGCGGAGCGATCCGTCGGGCTCTTCCTCGCGCCCCGCCGCGACGTCGCGTCGACGAGCGACGTCGGCGGCGGCGAGTCGAGCAGCGACACGTCCACCGCCGAGGTCGCGGCGACGTACTGCGCCCACAGCAGCTGCCGCGCGAGCTGCTCCGGCGTCAGCTCGTTCTTGCTCTCGGACGACGAGCGATCGGTGCGCTCCGCCTGCGCGCGGCCGCCGCCTTTGCCGCCGACGTCCTTGAGCTTGCGTTCTTTTCTAATCGGCGTTCCCTTCGGTCCGACCCTTCTCCCCGGGCTCGACGTCTTCTTCTCCGGCTTGGTCGGCTTCTTCGCGCTGACCATCTCGCTCTCGTCGCCGACGACCGCCGCTCGATTCCTCTTCGCGCCCGCGGCGCCGCTCGCCTTCGGCGGCTTGCTGCTGGCACTGGCGGTTCTCCCCGCGGCGGGCGGCCCGCGCCGCACCCGCGCCGCGACCGCGACCGCGCCCGCGGCGGACGCGGCCGCGAGCGCGCGCGTGTCGCGGTTGTCCAACGTCGACGGCTGCGCCCCGCCCCAGTGCGCGCGCATGCCCTCGGACTTGAGCGACAACACCGCGGGCTCTTTCAGCCCGCTCACCGTCCCGGGGGCGTAAATCGCGGGCCCCTTCGTCCGCGGGCACAGCTTCGTGAGGAGGTTGATGTCCTGGTGCTTCTGCGACGTCTTCGGCGTGATGATCGTCGGGCCGTAGCACACGAGGCGCAAGATCGTCTCCTCCAAGGCTCTGTCCTCGTTCACCGTCGTCGCCGCGCCCGCGCCCCCGCCGGAGCTCCCGTCCACGCCTTCGTGCGAATCTCTCGCCTCGTCCATCGCGAGCGCGATCGTCTCGTTCGCGAGGAAGTCCAGCGCGTCCGGGGAGTTCCGCCGGGCGGACATCTCGTTCGCGCGTGCGAGCGCGGCACACCCTCGCGGCGTGCGCACTCGACCCGCGGCGCCGTCCACGTCGCGCCGGCGAGCGCTCTCTTCTTGTGAACCATTCCCGCCGCGATTTGAACAAATTTTCTTGCGTGGCCGCACAGCACAGCTGTGCGAGTACATCACGCGTCGCGACGAGGGTCAATGCCCATACGGTGCACGTACGAAAACATACACACGACTGCCGATGTGTGCCGACGTGAGCAAGAGGCGGCGTCGTTGTTGAACAACGAAGAGAAGAACTTTCGCGGTCGCGTCCGCCGCGAGCTCGCGGGCTCGACGAGGGTTCGGTCGGCCGCGGACCGCGGGGACGATGCCGCCGCCGACCGTCGGCGTCGCGAAGACGAAGAGCAAGGAGTTCTACGACATCGTTCGGCAAATCGGTGCGTCGCCGGCTCGTTTAGGGTTGACCTCCCGCGCGCCCGAATTCGTCGTTTTCCCCGACGCGACGTCCGCTCGCGAACGCGCGCCTGACGCGCGCGTCTCCACCCCCCCACCCCGCCGTCCACCCACCCCAGGCGAATGTAAGAATAAGTCGGACGAGGACGTGATCATGCGCCGTGAGGTCATGACCCTGCGGACGCAGATGGCGTCGCCGAAGCTCGAGAAGACGAAGATGAAAGAGCTCCTCATTCGCTTGATGTACGTCGACATGCTCGGGCACGACGCGTCGTTCGGGTACATCCACGCGGTGAAAGCGACGCACGAGAGCGACATCTCTATGAAGCGCTTGGGGTACCTCGCCACGAGCGCGTTCCTGGACGAGCACCACGACCTGATCATCCTCATCGTGAACACCGTGCAGCAAGATCTGAAAACCGACAACTACCTCGCGGTGTGCGCCGCGCTGACGACGGTGTGCCGTCTCGTGAACGAGGAGACGATCCCGGCGGTGCTGACGCAGGTGGTGGATCTGTTGTCGCATCGCAAGGAGCAAGTCCGGAAGAAAGCGGTCATGGCGCTGCATCGCTTCCATCAGCGGAGCCCCTCGAGCGTCGCGCATCTGCACGGGAAGTTTCGACAGATGCTGTGCGATAAAGACCCGAGCGTGATGTCCGCGGCGCTGTGCGCGCTGCACGACCTCATACTCGCGGACGCGACGCCGCACAAGAACCTCATACCGAGCTTCGTGTCGATCCTGAAACAGATCGTCGAGCACAGGCTGCACAACTACGACTACCACAAGGTCCCGGCGCCGTTCATTCAGATCAAGCTCTTGAAAATTCTCGCCGCGCTCGGCACCGCGGACAAAGCCGCGTCGACGGAGATGTACAGCGTCCTCTCCACGTGCTTGAAACGCGGCGACAGCGGCGGGAACGTCGGCAACGCGATCGTGTACGAGTGCGTCCGAACCGCAGCGAGCATTTACCCCTCCCCCGTGCTCCTCGAGCACTGCGCCGCGGCGGTGAGTCGGTTCATCGCGTCGAGCAACCACAACCTGAAGTACGTCGGCTTGGACTCGCTGTCGTGCATCGTGAACATCAACCCGAAGTACGCGGCGGAGCACCAGATGACGGTGGTGGACTGCTTAGAAGACCCGGACGAGAGCATACGCGGCAAGACGTTGGATCTGCTGTACAGGATGACGAAGTCGCACAACGTCGAGGTCGTCGTAGAGAAGATGATCGAGTTCCTGAAGACGAGCACGGATAAGCACGTCAGGGAGAGCACCGCGGCGAGGATAGGCGAGCTCGCGGAGCGGTACGCGCCGACGACGCAGTGGTTCATCGACACGATGAACGCGATGTTCGCGATCGGCGGCGACGTCGTGAAACCGACCGTGGCGCATAACTTGATGCGGCTCATCGGCGAAGGCAGCGGCGACGTCGGCGCGGACGAGACGCTGAGAAAGAGCGCGGTGAACTCGTACCTGAAACTTTTACAAACCCCGAAGCTCCCGAAGGTTCTCTTGAAGGTCATCCTGTGGGTCGTCGGCGAGTACGGAACCCTGAGCGGCAGGTCCCCTGGCGAGCTCCAAGATGTCCTCTGCGGCGTCGTGGAGACGCAGCCGGACGGCGCGGCGGTGACGTCGCAGGCGATGACCGCGTGCGCGAAGCTCGCCGCGGCGTCCGCGCCGCCGGCGTTATCCCCAGCCGCGACGAAGCTGATCGAGCTCGCGGCGAGCTCGCGGGACATGAACAAGCAGCAGCGCTCGCACGAGATCGTCGCGCTCCTGCGCGAGTCCCCCGCGTTGATCTCCGCCGCGCTGCCCGTCGATCGAAGCGGCGAGGAGCTCGGCGTGGACGAGAATTTATCCTTCATGGAGGCGTTCGTGAGCAAGGCGCTCGCGGAGGGGGCGTCGCCGTACCAGCCCGTCGCCGAGCGCGCGCCGCCGCCGTCCGCGGCCGGGATCGCGGCTTCTGGTCCGGAACCCGTCGGGGCGCTGCGGTTCGACGCGTACGACGCGCCGCAGATGCCGGCGAGGGACTACGGCGCGCCCCCGGTGCGGGTGGACGCTTCGCGCGGGGCGTACGATCCGTACATCCCGCGCGAGGAGACGGCCACCGCCGCGACGGCGTCTGAACCGACGTTACGTAGGAAAGAAGGGACGTGGGGGGCGGACACCGGCTTCGTGTCCACGTCCGCGCCGGCTGAGCCTCCGGTGAAAGACGAGAAGGCGCTTCTAGCTGACGCGTTGTTCAGCGGCGTGACAACGTCTTCGCCCGCGGCTGCGGCGGCGCCGCCGCCGGCGCCGCCGGC
>Ga0181560_10001494_pt1 | contig 21684 bp, 11 predicted proteins | sample 011ome_20_FD_133751 | JGI IMG/M metagenome (GOLD analysis project Ga0181560, IMG submission 133751) | Coastal salt marsh microbial communities from the Groves Creek Marsh, Skidaway Island, Georgia - 011509CT metaG (megahit assembly) | ecosystem: Environmental > Aquatic > Marine > Intertidal...
GAAGGCGCGCGGGTTTGTCCCGAGCGGCGCGAGGGTGTATTACCTTAGTCGCTCGCAGCCGCCAGTGCTCGCGGCCGCGGTGCTCGCGGTCGTGGAAGCCCACCGCGCCTCGAGCGGCGGCGACGACGGCGACGGCGGCGACGGCGGCGGCGGCGGCGGCGGCGGCGGCGGCGGCGAAGCGCTCGCTCGAGACGCACTCCCTCTGCTTCTCGCCGAGTACGAATACCTCACGCGCCCGGAGCGCGTCGTCAGGGTCGTCGGCGCGTCCGGCACGCCGCGCGCGATGTCCCGGTACTGGGCGAACACGGACGCGCCGAGGCCCGAGAGCTGGCGCGAGGACGTCGCGCTCGCGACGGAGGAATGCGGCTTCGACGTCGACTCGAGCGAGGCGAAGGCGATGTGGCGCGAGATCGCGACCGCGGCGGAGAGCGGGCACGACTTCAGCTCGCGGTGGCTCGAAGACGACGCCGATGACGACGACGACGACGGCGTCGGCAGCGGCGGCGTCGGCGGCGACGCGCCGCCTACACCGGCGTCGCTGCGATCGATTCGAACGACGCGGATCGTCCCCGCGGATCTGAACGGTTTCATGCTCAAGACGGAGTCGTGCGTGTCTCGCATCGCGCGTCTCGTCGGCGACGACGTCGTCGCGGAGACGTTCGACGCGCGCGCGACCGAGCGAGCGTCGGCGATGCGAGACGTGTGCTGGGACGACGCGCACGGACGGTGGAGGGACGTCGTGCTGCCGCGCCGCGCGTCGGACCCGTCGCTCGCGCTCGACGAAGAGATTTCGTACGCGAGCGAAGGGTTCGTTCGGGGCGTCTACGCGTCGGACTACGTTCCGCTGTGGTGCGGCGCGGCGTCCTTGGATCCGAAGCTCGCGCTCGAGTGCGTGAAGTCGATTCGATCGTCCGGGCTGATTCTCCCCGGCGGCGTCGCGAGCAGTTTGCGTCACACCGGGCATCAGTGGGATTATCCAAACGCGTGGGCGCCGCTCGCGCACGTCGTCGTCGAGGGGTTAGACGCGCACGGCGGGGACGAGGGTAAAAAACTCGCGAGGGAGATCGCGGTGAGGTGGGTCGAATCCAACGCGACGCTGTTTCGAAAGACCGGGTACATGCACGAGAAGTACGACGCGCGGACGCCCGGGGAACGACCCGGCGGCGGCGGCGAGTACGTCCCGCAGCGAGGGTTCGGGTGGTCTAACGGCGTCGCGCTCGCGTTCCTCGAGAAATACTGCGTCGCTGTCGCGGATGAATAGCATCCACGACCCCACTAGATAGGTACTATCTTAGACTAGCTATTGTGTAGGTGCGCGTACTTCGTGCGCTAAAAAACGATGCGGTAGCAATATGCGGAATCGCGACGCCCTCCTCACGACGGGCAGTCTCGGGACGTCGGAGGTTGAAACGGGACGCCGAGAAGTTCGAAGACGTCTCTCTCCGTCTTCGCCACCCTCGTCTCGTCCCACCCCGGCGGCCACCAGTCGTTCCCGGCCGCGTCGCGCGACGGCGCCGGCGGCGGGCACTTCAAGTGTTTCAGGCTCGTGGCGTAGGCTTCGTTGTACGACGATTCCAGCGACGCCACGGCTTTCCTGTCGTGCGTTCGAAACAACCCGTGAGAGTTAAAGTACAGGCCGCGACTGTTCGCGTGGTGTCGAATGAACCTGTTGTACTGCTTGCTCCCGGTCCATCCGATGAGCGCGAACGGGAGCTGATCGTGCGGGACTAAGACGATGTCGATCCGTCGATGGCGTCCCGCCGCGGTTCGAAAGACGCCGTAGATTTTGTCGTAGTAGTCCGCGTTCCCGCGCGACTTTCCCTCGTGTTGCTTCCCCAGATCTCGCTTCGCGTTCGACACCTTCTCCCAAAAGTTCCCCATGACGCCGTCCGTGACCATCCGAAACGCGAACGCGGCCTCTTTGTCGTCCCCGTGCTCGCCCAACACCTCGGGCATCCCTTCCAAGATTTTATCCAGGAGCCCGCGCATCTCCCAGGGCGTCCGCAGCTTCGGATGCGTGAGCAGAAAGTCCGCGTCGTGCGACGCCTTGTTCCTTCGCCCGCCGCCGACGGCGATGACCTCCCACGCGCCGTCGTCCTCTTTCGACCCCATCCGCCGCGAGTTCTTCGCGGCTTTCAACACCGCGCTCCGCATCTCCTCGAAATCTTCGATCGGCACCGGCGACGTGAGCTCGTCCGCGTGTCTGATGGCGTACCGTTGCCTGCCGTCGAGTTGGCTCGACACGGCTTGGTCGCCGTCTTCGAGCCTGCGTCGTAACTCCTCGAGCGTTCGCACGCCACAGCGCAGAAGCCCTCGCGCGGTGTTTCGTCCTATCGACGGCAGCGCGCACAGTGATCTCGCCGCGGCAGCCTCCGCGAGGACTACTCCATCGCGGTCGCGCGAGGCATCGCGCGCGACGACCGCCGTCGTCGTCGTCGTCGTCGTCGTCGTCGTCGTCGTCGTCGTCGTCGTCGTCGCGGCCGGGAGCGCCCTCGGCGTCGTCGTCACCTCGCGCGACGCCGGCGCGAGGTGCGCCGCGGCCACGTTCGTCGCCCCCGTCCGCAGCCTCCCGTTCGACGTGTGCCTCAACACCGCCCCCCCCGACGCCCCCGCTTTGTGCGCGTCCACGGCGTCGCACGTCCCCGTCGACGCGATCTGTCGAATCGTCTCGCACGCGCTCCGCCCTAGAAACGGAATCCCGTCCTCCACCTTCGGTCTTCTCTTGGCGGTGATGCGATACGGCAGCGCGCGCACGACCGCGGCCCACTTCGCGGCGGTCCCCTCCATCTCGTTGTACCCGACGCTCTTGTTGTCGTCGTGCTGCGCCGCGGCGCCGCCGCCGACGCGTTCGTATTTTTCCAGCTCCACCAAAACCGCGACGACGTCCTCGTTCAACGACGTCGACGCGTCGAAGCGGCACTGCAAACACAGCTCGAGCTTGCCCATCCTCTTCCCCGGGACGCGGCCGTACGCGCGATGGTCCTCCTCGGTCGCGACGGGCCGCGGGAGGATCAGCGCGAGGTTCGGGTGCGCGGGCGCGGGCGTCGTCGCGAGGGTGCCTTCTTCTTCGCGGCGACTACCGAGATCCTTCCTCTTCGTCGTCGCGGCGTTCGCCTCGTCCTCCTCGCGCTTCCGCTTCGACGGGTCCTCCCCGCGCGACGTCGAGGACACCCACGCGTGCGTCACGATCTTCGCCCCCGGGTGCGAGCGCGTCGCCGCCGCGAGCGTGTCCTCGGACGCGTCGTTCGGAACGACGACGTGCGTCGGCGATCGTCGTCGTCTGTCGTTGTTGTCAATGTTAATGGCGTCTTTTCCTCCTCTCCCGTCCTCTCTCGCTTCGCCCCCTCCTCGCGTCACCGCGACGCTCAGCGCGCGGTACAGTCCCTTGGGGATGACGAACACGAGTCCGTGGAACGGCCTCCCTCGCGGCGGGGTCGACCCGCCGGACCCCGCGACGACCATGCGCGGCGGCAGTGAACACGATGGTCTGGTTGGGTGGAAGCTCCACTCGAACTCGAGCTCGAATTATCGAACTCAACTCAACGACAGGAAGATTCGCACCGCGTGTTTTCTGTTCGAGAAGGCGCGTCAGCACCGCGACTCCGCGCACTTCGCGCCGCGCGCGACACGCGAAAGCGACGATGCGGCGCGGAATACGCATCGCGTTGGTCCTCCTCGCGACCGCGACGCTCGCGCGCGCGGACACGGACCCGTGCGACGCCGTCACGCGCGCGTGCCGGGAGAAGGACTGCGCGGGACGGGAAGTCCTCGCGAACGACTGCGTCATCACCGAGACCGGCTCGAAGACGAGATGCACGTGCGGGCCCGAGCTCGGCGAGGGCGGCGACGCTCGACCGGGCGCGCGCGTGGTCGCGCGCGCGGGCGGGGAGGACGCGAGCGAGCGCGACGACGGCCAGGTGCGCGCGTCTCCGGCGCCGCGTTCGACCCCGCATTGTTTTCGGCAACTAGGCGACCCGCCGCGCCGCGCCGCGCCGCGTCAGCGTCATCACTCAGATCGTCCGTCGTCGTGACCTCCCTCCCCCCGCCCTCGCTCGACCCCCATCCCTCAGGTCACGACGCGCACGGAGACGCACACGGACGCGAGCGGGTCGCGGACGTACCGCATGTTCTCGAGCCGGAGCTACGGCCCCGGCGGCGGCGGCGGCGGCGCGCGCGGCGGCGCGGACCCGTTCCTCTCGGGCATCCTTCGCGCGTTTTTCGGCGACGGCGGCGGTACAGCTGGCGCGTCGACGCCGGGGCTGGGGGGGGAAACGCGAACGCGCGCGGACGACGAAGGACGCGCGGACGACGACGAAGAGGGAGATTCGCGCGGGCGCGGGCACGTCGCGCGCCGCGGTGACGCGGGACCATACGCGTCGTCCGCCGGAGTTGCCGCGGCGGGGCCCGGACTCGGGGGCGGGCTGGCGTCGTTCGGGTTCGTCCCGACGCTGCTCTTCGGGCCGCTCGGGATCCGACAGAGGTTCCTGCTGCACCCGCAGTTCGGGATGTACCGCTCGTCGTCTCTCGACGACGACGACGACGAAGAAGGGACGGAGATGGACGACGTCGTCGCGCAGGCGACCGCCGCGGGCGCCCTGGGCGGACACCACGAGAGTCTCATGGACGCGGTGCGACGGTGGAAGGACGCCACCGACGGAGGCGGCGCGCGGCGGGGGGCTACTTACCACGTCTCGCGGGGACGAGGCCAACGACCGGTGGTCGTCCGCGTCGCGAACGGTCTCCCTCTGTTCGTGGACGGCGACGACGGCGACGACGACGCGAAGAGCAGCTCGCCGTGGTACCTCGGCGACGCCGTCCGCAGAGGCGTGTGGACGCTCGTCTCTCTCGCGATGTTCGCCGCCGTTTTTCTCCTCGCGTACGCCGCGGCGTCCTTTTGCGCGCTCGTCGCGAACCGCGGGTGGAAGCGCGCGGTGAGGTACGCCGAACGCGACGGACGACTCGTGGACAGCGACGACAGCGACGACGACGACGATTACGACATGCGGACGCGGCTGCTTCCGAGGATGAAGGAGGCGCGGATCGAACGGGTTGACCTCTCGCGCGCGCAGACGGAGGGCGCTCGCCCCGTGAGGGGGTTCGCCGCGGTGAGGGACGAGGAGCTGCTGGTCACCGTGCCGACGACGACGATGCCCCCGAGCGGGCGATAGGGGCGATAGGGGAGATGGGTGGGCGGTGTGTTGTAAAACGAATACGAACGCTGTGCTGTACCGTGAGAGACGCGCGGCGCGCCGGGGGTGGAAAACTGTTCTTCCGTCGCTGACTGGACGAGTCGTCCGTTCTGTCCGTCGCGTCCTTCGCCTTCGCCGTCGCGCGCGATACAAATCCTAGCGCCATGGCGGCGACCGCCGCGTTGGGCTGTCCGCACGTCGCCGCGCCCTCGCGGGCGCGGCGTCCTCCTCGCGTCCGTCCCGCCGACGCCGCCATCTCGCGAAGACGGACGTCGCACGCGTCGTCGTCCTCCTCGAACGCCGCCGCGACGACGACGACGTCCGGTTGGGACCTGAGCGATTTCCCCGACGGGATGATCCTGTCGCTCGCGAAAGACCTCGAGGCGCGCTGGCGATCGTTCCCGAACCTGCGCGACGCGCCGTGCCCGTCGGACTTGAAGTCCATCGACGCGACGTCGGCGAGCGGCGACCCCGCGACGCGGATACGAATCGAGAACCTGTGCCTCCAGACGGATCTGTTCCGCAAGATGCACCTCGAGGTGGCCCACGGGCTGGGCGGCATGGAGGTGTTGCACGTCGTGATGTACCCGTGGGCGGAGGTCGCCGCGCCGATATTCGCCGCGGACGTCGTCGCGTTCGGAGGCAGGGTCACGCTGTGCATCGCGGACGTCTCCCCGACGGCGTTGGACCTCTCCCTCCCGGAGCATTACCTCGCCGCCGCGAAGGACGCGAAGGCGGCGATGTTGTTGCGATGCCCGGAGATCGAGCCGCGGCCGCTGCCGGAGTGGGGCGAGAAGATCTTATCCCCGGACGCGTGCGTGTGCGTCGGCCCGCCGAAGGAGGACGCGGAGACGAACGTGCAGGCGACCGCGTTCGCGGGGTACGCCATGGCGCTGCACGACGCGCACGTCGCGTGGGTGTCCGACAAAGCGTTCGACGCGAATCCGTGGAACGACGTCCACGGCGCCGGCGTCGCGGAACGCCTCGCCGCGCAGGCGAGATTCTGCATCGAGCAGCTCCGGAACGATAAGACGCGGAAGGCGTTGGAGCGGAGCATGGGGAAGGGGATGACGGACCGGTACATGACCGAAGTGCTGTTCGACGTCACGTGCGAAAAAACGCAGCTCGGTCCGGCGCGACGCGTCTACGGACGAACGCCGGAGGAGAAGCTTCAGAAGGATTTTGATCCCCTGCGGCCGATTAGCGAGGCGAGAGAGATTTACGACGAGAGGGACGAGCGCGAGAAGTACGAGGAGGAGGCGGTCCGCGTGAGACAGGCGATGGAGGAGGTCATGCTCGAGAGGGACGACGACGACGACGACGAAGATTTCGACTCCGAGTTCGAGGACGCAGAACCCGCCGCGCTCGAGACGGAGGAAGAGGAGGAGGAGGCAGAGGAAGAGGAGGAGGAGGAGGAAAAGGAAGAGGAGGAAGAGGCGCTCGAGATGGAGGAAGTGGCGGAGGAAGAGGAAGAGGAGGAAGTGGAGGAAGAGGAGCAGGTGGAAGAGGAGGAACAGGACTTCGCGGAGGAGGACTTCGCGGACGAGAAGTGATGAGATGAGAACTCGAGCCCGACGCGACGAGGCGAGGCTGATCGTTTTTTATGTACACGCGTTTGAGACTAACGCGACAGCTTCGCCCTCTGCCGCATCGTTTCCGCCTCGGGTCGCTCCTCCACCTCGCCCATGAGCGCCTTCATGAAGGACCTCGCGGTGCGGTACTCCTCGTCGTCGAGCTTACCCGCACGCTTCGACGGCTTCGCCTTCGACGTCGTCTCGCCGTCGCCCGCGGCGATGCCGCCGAAATCTTCATCCGCGATGGCCGCCTTCTTCCTCGCGTTCGTCGCCTTGTTCACCACGCCGCCGCCGCCGCCGCCGCCGAGCCCACCGTGCCCACCGAACCCACCGAACCCGCCCGTCGCCCCCATCGCCGCCATGGCCTGCGCGACCATGCTCGCCGGGTTCCCCGCGTCCGCGGGCAGCAGCACGGTGTTCCCTTCCTTGGCGATGTTTCCAAACTCCTTCAAGTACAGCTCCGCGACGCGCACGCGCGCGGCTTCCATCCCGCCCTTCTCCATGAGCTGCCCGCCGACCACAGCCAAGGACTCCGCCATCGCGGTCGCCTTGACCTTGATGCTCTCCGCCTCCGCGGTCGCTTCGAGGATCACCTTCGTCTTCGCGCCCTCGGCTCGGTTGACTTCGCTCTCGCGATCCGCCTCAGACTCGAGCACGGTGGCGCGCTTCCGACGCTCCGCTTCCGCTTGCATCTCCATCGCGACCTTGATTCCGGTCGGGGGCACGATGTCCCTGATCTCGTAACGCATGCACTCCAGCCCCCACGACGTCGCCGCTTCGTTGATGGTCTGAACGATGCGCGCGTTGAGATGATCGCGCTCTTCGAACGTCTTGTCCAGGGATATCTTGCCGATCTCGCTTCGCATCGTCGTCTGCGCGAGCTGCGACAGCGCGTATATCGGATTCTCCACGCCGTACGACGCCTTGAACGGGTCCACGACTTTCACGTACAGCACGCCGTCGATCGTAATCGCGACGTTGTCCTTGGTCACTGCGGTTTGATTCGCCACCGGGATGGCTTCTTCTTTCAGGTGCCACACGTACGCGATCTGGTCCACGAGCGGCACGAGAAGGTGGATCCCCGCGCCGAGCGTCGTGTGGAACTTCCCGAACCGCTCGATGACGACGACGGACTTCTCCGGGACGATGCGAACGCCGTAGTTCACCGGTCGGCGCATCACCGCGAGGCGGCTCAGGGACGTGTTGTACTCGCGACGACTTTGACGATGGATGTTGACGCCGGGGACGGGCGCGCGCGAGGCGACGCCGTCGTTCGCGGACGACGCGAGCGTCAGCGGGAGCGCCGCGTTCGACGGGGTCGTCGCGAGGACGCGCGCGCCTGCTCGACAGAGAGAGGAGGATCGAGGGGAGGGAGGGAGAAGGTGAAGCGAGTCGTCGTCAGTCGTTCGTTATTACGTTCTTCGACGCGACGCGACGCGCGCGCGACAACCAGATCTGGCGCGGACGGGACGCGACGCGGCGACGCGCGCGACGGGACCGCGCGGGGACGCGCCGGAGGCGCGAGCGAGCAGCGCGCGGGCCGACGATGCAGATCGCATGCTGCGATGCGAGGAGATGGGAGCGTGTGCTGAGCGTCCGCGCGCGCGTTCGCGTGGCGCGTCGTCGGTCGTCGCGTCGGCGTCGCGTCGCGTCGGTCTCGAACAGAGGCGAAAGAACCGACCGGCCTGCGCGATTCTGTTCGAGCGCGCGGGAGTCAGAGAACCCCGCGCGCGGCGCACGTTGCACGCGCGTACGGTCACCATGGGGTCCACACGCCGAGATCGTAAGGCCGCGGAGCCCGCGGCCGCGGAGCCCGCGACGGCGGGGAAAAGAGGCGCGCCCGCGCCCGCGGAGGACGAGCCCGACGCGAAGGCGGCGAAGAAAGCAGAGCCGGAGCCCGCGGCGAAGGACGTCGCGCCGGACGAGGCGGCTCCGATGGACGCCGATCAGGAGGGCGGCGACGCCGACGCCGAAGGCGACGAGGTGCGTCGATCGTTCCCTCGCGCATCGTTCCCCATCGCGCGTCGGAGATGCGCGCCGCGCGCCGCAGAGGGCGTCCTCGCTCGCGCGCTCGGGCTGTGATCCGCCCGCGCGACCTCCCTCGTCCCGACCCCGCGTTTGCTCGCAGAGCGCTCGCCCATCATCAATCATCTCGTCTCCTCGCGACCGTCTCGCGCGCGCGCTGACGATCGATCCGCGCGATCTTCCTTCTATCCACCGCAGGCCGCGAAGGGCGCGCCCGTGCGACGAAGCGGCCGCGCGCGCAACCCCGTCCGCAAGGCGAGGGATCCCCCGAAGAAACCCGGTGCGTCCCGCCCGCCGTCCGAATCTTTCGCTGCTCGTTCCCTGCCGCGCGGCGTTCGTTCGCGGAATCCCTAACGTCGCTCGATCGATCGAGCCTCGCCTCGCCTCGTCGCCCCCGCGGCTCGATCGAGCCTTCCGCGAATCGAACCGCGCCTCGCGCGCGACGATCCGCGGCGAAGTGCCGCCCCCTCGACCCCGCGCGTGACTCGCGACGCGTCCCTGACCGCGCCGTCCCCGCCCCCGCCCACCCCACCTCGCCGCGCGTCGCTCGCTCGATCGCCGTCTCGTCCGTCCAACAGACGCGCAAAAAATTCCGTCGCACACGTACGTGGAGAACGAGCTCCTCACGCCGCACCTGAAAGAGGTGGGGAACTTGCTCGAGGTCAAGATCCCCGCGGAGTGCTGCGCGTCGACGAACCAGCACGTCAAGTCGAGGCAGCTGTGGGGCACGGACGCGTACACGTCGGACAGCGACATCGTCGCCGTGCTCGCGCACCTGGGGTACTACCTCCCGGGCGTGAGCATCCCGCCGACGCTCTTGGAGTTGAGGGCGACGATTCGAGCGACGGAGCCGTCGGAGACGTTCCCGAGCACGAGCAGGAACGGGATCCGATCGCGGTCGTGGGGCGCGCTTCGAGATGGTAACCTCGGGTACGAGGTCGAGAGCTGCAAGGCGATGACCGTGGACGGCAAGGCGATCGAGTTGCACGCGGACGCCAATCGCATCCCGACGCCGTGCCCGACGTTTTTTCCAAACACCGTGGAATCCGTCGTGCACACGCGGAGCAGCCGCGATAACGACGAGCGGAAGAAACGGATGATTCAGCAGGTCACGATCCAGTACAACTTGTGTAACGAGCCGTGGCTGAAGTACAACATAGCCGCGGTCGCGGACCAGGGTTTTAAACGGTCGCAGTGGACGTCCGCGCGGCTTCGAAAGGAGACGTTGTATTTAGAGTCGCACTCGACGCGGTACGAGCTGTCGTGCGAGACAGAGCTGGACGAGGAAGGCGTCCCGGTCGGGATGGCGGACGGGGGGGAGGCGCCGGAGGACACGTACAGATGGGCGCGGTGTAACACGCCGCTGCCGCTCGAGAACGTCCGCGCGCTCGGCGTGCCGTTGCCGACGAGCGAACTCTCGGACGTGCAGGCGGGGTTGACGTGGGATCAGATCGCGTTCGGGTTGAATTTCGTCGAGGTGAAGGGGGTTCAGACGAAGGTGGTTCGGCTTCAGTACCTGCCGAAGATGGAGGCGGACTGATCTGATCGCGAGTTGATACGAAGACGTGGACGGTATTGGCGATCGCGTCGCATCGCATCGCGCGCCGTCGCATCGCATCGCGCGCCGCCTCTGCCTCTCTCTCGGGGGACGGAGCGACGCCGACGCGGCGACGCGAACGAAGATGGACGATCGATCGCGTCTTGTCGGTTCGGGCCGAACGAAAAACGTCGTCGGCGCGTAGCTAGACAGCCGGGGGGAATACACTTTCTTTCTTTAACATCACGTCGCGCGCGATGACGAAGATACGCGAAGCGACGCGCCGTCCGGTCCGTCAGAACGAGCGGGTCGCGTCGCCGTCACCGCGCGCCGCCACCCAGCCCCGGCGGCTCGAACCGCCCCCCCATCTCCATCATCGGATCCATCTCCCCCGCGTCGTCGACGAAAAACTCCGACTCCTCCACCGGCCAGTCGTCCACGATGTTCGTGCCACCGATGACGAGCGTCTTGAGGCCGAAATACTCCTTACTGAACGTGATGAGCGAGTTGATGAGCACGTCCACGCCCATCTCGTCCGCGCTGCCCATGTCGACCCAGCACCGCGCCCACTTTCCGCGGTACTCCGGCTCTCCCAACGCGTGAAAGACGCATCGGTTGACGTCGCCGTCGCCGTCGCCGTTGGCGAGGTCCATGTCGTACTTCATGTTGGACACCTCGAAAAAGTTGGACTGGACTTGTGCGTTCTCGCTGTTGAACCCGCCGAGCTTCCCGAGCACGAACCACGCTTTGAAGACCTCGTCGAGCAGCGGCTGCTCGCGCTCCGCGATGGCGTTGTGCGACTCGACCCAGATCCACAGGTTGCCGCTCTTGAACTCGTCAAACTTCACCATCATCGGCACGGTGCTCCCCTCGCGCTCCTGGTACACCTTCTCCTTCTTCTTATCGAACCGCTCGCGAATCCTGTCCTCCACCGCCTTCGGGTTCCCCTCCACGCCGTCCAACAGCGACGCGATCTCCGGGTCGTACTCCGCGCTCTCCTCTAAGATCTCCATCCACTTGAGCTTCGTTCCGTCCTCGTCGTGACCGAGCTTGACCTCCTTCGGTCGCGTCGCGGCGTCCGGTATAGCCTCCGACGCTTCTTCCCCGAGTTCATCGTCGCCCTCGGGTTCGGGTCTCGGGCGGCGCGCGACCCGCGTCGCGCGCGTCGCGACCGCGCCGGACGATCCGACGTCGTCGTTGGAGTAGTCCATAACCTGCCCGCGGGAGAGGACGGAGGACGAATGCCGACAGCGCCGAAATCGAATCGACGACGACGACGGGCGTCGCGTCGCGGGGTTCGCGGGGTTCGCGCGCGCCGCGGGAGCGCGGGACCCTGGACCCGGCGCTCGAATCGACGCGCGCGTCGACGGCGCGAGCGGCATCGTGGTCATCCTTCCGCGCGCGAGCGAGTGACGGGCGGATCCGTGATTGTGCCCGAAAAGCGCGCCGAGGCGACCTTCGATTTCGCTTTCTGTTCGGCGTTTCAAGTCGATTTCGTGACAGGTACGTAAAAGCGACCGCGGACGCGCGCGTCAGATCTCTGCGCGCCTCACACGCGCGTTCCGATCTTCCAACGCTCGCTCACACGCCCACGCCGCTTACTTTACTTCATCGTTGCTTTGTTTCTTTACTGAACTGACCTAACCTTTGCTGTACATAGCGCGGAAGACGACGATGCCGACAGGGATGATGATTGGCGACGAGAATCGCAGCATGACTCCGGGAAAGAGCCAGCGATCGGTGGACCGCTTCATCCCGAGCCGCAGCGCGCTCGACCTCGACATCGCGCATTACAACCTCGTGAAGGAGAACGCGAACGCGAACGACCTGGACTTAGCGAACGAAGTGCAATCCCCGTCCAAGGTGCGACCGAGCGCCGCGGTTCTCCGGCGACGCGTTCGCGTGCCGCTTTCTCCGCGAGATCTCGCGTGTACCCCTCTCGCATTATCCGAGACGCGTCTGACCTCCGCGCCCGCGCGCTCGCGCATCGCAGGAGGAATACAAGAAGCAGCTGGCGTCGAACTTTCTGCAGGATGGCGGCGGGAACAACGCCGCGAAAATCCTCGCGTTCAAGTCCAAGGCGCGTCCCCTCGCGCGCGCGTCGCCCCTCCCCGATCGTCGCGAAAACGCCCGACGGAAGCGAACGCGGACGACGACGTCCCGTCGACGCTCGTCGCGCCCGAAACCGATTCGAATTCCCCCAGGGTCGTCGCGTCCGCTCCGCTCCTGCTCTGCGCGAATTGAACCGAACGGGGAAGAGAACCCGCCGCTGACGCGCGCCGCCCACTCCCCACGCCGTCCACCACTCGCTGCAGGCGCCGGAACCCCCCGCGGGCATGGAGAACGCGTCTCGGGGCGTCTACACGAACAACGCGTCGTCCGGCGTCAAGGCGAAGAAGAACTTTCGGCACGTGCCCAACGCGCCCGAGCGCATTCTGGACGCGCCGGAGCTGATCGACGATTATTACCTCAACCTCATCGACTGGGGCGCGTCGAACCAAGTCGCGGTCGCGCTCGGGTGCACGGTGTACCTGTGGAACGCGGAGACGGGCGACATTCAGCAGCTGTGCCAGACGAACCAGGACAACGAGGACGATTACGTCACGTCGGTGTCCTGGGGCGGCGACGGGAAGCACGTCGCCGTGGGCACCAACGGCGCGGAGGTTCAAATTTGGGACGCGTCGAGGCTGAAACAGGTGCGGACGCTGCGCGGGCACAGCGCGCGCGTCGGCGCGCTCGCGTGGAACGGCACGCAGCTCGCGACGGGTTCCAGGGATAACAACATCATGATGCACGACGTGCGCGTTCGCGAGCACTGCACGGCGACGCTGACGAGCCACACGCAAGAGGTGTGCGGTTTGAAGTGGGCGCCCAGCGGGAACCAGCTCGCGTCTGGCGGGAACGATAACTTGCTTCACATCTACGACGCGAACAGCATCTCGAACAGCACGCATCTGCACAGGTTGGACGCGCACCAGGCTGCGGTGAAAGCCCTGGCGTGGTGCCCGTTCCAGAGCAACCTCCTCGCGAGCGGCGGCGGCACCGCGGATCGGTGCATTAAATTTTGGAACACGAACACGGGCGCGATGTTAAACTCGATCGACACGCACTCGCAGGTGTGCGCGCTGCAGTGGAACAAGCACGAGCGGGAGCTCTTATCTTCCCACGGTTACTCTCAGAACCAGTTGTGCCTTTGGAAATACCCGACGATGACGAAGATGGCGGAGCTCACCGGACACACCGCAAGGGTTTTGCACATGGCGCAGAGCCCGGACGGGACGTCCGTCGTCTCCGCCGCCGCGGACGAGACGCTGCGATTCTGGAAGTGTTTCAGCGAGAGCGATTCCGGGAAAGCGAAGAAGATGAAGGAGAACTCGGATTCGAGCGTGCTGAGGCGCTTCGCTTTCCGTTAAATCACGGCGGCGCGCTTGTGGTGTGCCACCGTGACTGGTGAGGTGGCATTTCATTTTTTTTTATTTTTTGGTTTTTCATCGCAGGCAGCTCTGTCTGTTCATGTCTGACCCAGCCCCCCGATCCGACGGTTGCACGCTCGAGGTGTCACATTAGCCTCGGGCCGTGGCTGTCGGCGCGAATTCACTGTGGACCACATCATGCTGTTGCTTGTCGTGCCCCCGGTGTTTTTACACACCATCACAACTCGCGAGAATCAATCGTCGCTTTTCACCTCATAAACTGTTTCCTTCGAAACGACGCACACGTCTCGTGCTCGCGCGCGCACTCGTTGAATCGCGTCAGATTCACGTAGAGAATAATGACTGTCTTTCAGTACCTTTATAACGTATCTAATTCGACTTCGAGTGCTCGTACGCGATGAGTCGGTCGATTTTGTGCTCCAACGCGCTGATTCGGTCCGCGAGCCCTCTGACGTCGACTGCGTCGGGGTTGTGCCCAGACCTCGCCCCCGACCCCTCCCACCCTTCATTTCGGGTTCTCCCCGGAGATGCAGCCGTGGTAGCCCCTAATTTCACGCGCGCGCGCATCGCGCGCTTCGCCTTCTCGTGATCCTTCACGACCTGCCGCCATTTCTGCACGTACGTGACCCTCGTCGTCCGCCCGAGGAGGTGGGCACCCCCGGCGTCGCACTTCTCCACGCCGGCGACGACGTCCGCGGGGTTGATGGCTAATTCACGCATGCAATCCTCCACCTTTTCTCGCGCGAGGCGGTTCCTACGCATGCGTTCGAACGCGATCAGCATGAGCTCGGCTCGGAAGCCGGGGTTCATGTCCTCCAGCTCTAAGATGTCGTACTCCGAGAGCCGTAACAACGTGCACGAGGACGTGGTTATGATCGTCTCCAACCGCGTGCCGTACCCTAACGCCGCGGCCTCGCCGAAGAACGACCCCCGGCCGATTTCCACGCACGAGTCAAGCGCATCCATGATTTCTTCCTGCGACAGGAAGTGTGGCATGTCCTTCAGCGACACCGCGGCGTTCCCGCGCGTTATGAAGTACATCTCGCTCCCGAGCTCGCCTTCGCTGTAAACCACTTGGTACTGCGGGAACGATACCGGCGAGATCCGCAGGCACACCTCGTTCATGAACTGCGAGGTCGCGCCGTTGAATAAGATGATATCGTCTAACCAGCCGTTATACATGTTGTCGAAGATTTCCTTCCTCAGTTGCGCCGGGAGGTCGTGCAAGATCGCCTTCTCGTCGAACTGGTTCTTATTCTGCCACCTGTAATAATGAATCACGCGTTTCGAGACGGTCTGCGGAAGCTTGTTGTTCTTCAGGTACGTGATGACGTAGTGCATCCGGTCCTGAAACCGACGCGCGCTGCTGTCCGGGCTCAGCGCCGTGATCACCGCGGTGATGATCCACGAGCACACGACGACGCCGACGAGCATCGTGAGGATCGCGATCAACAATGACGACGTATTGTCCGAAGTCATGTCGCCGTATCCCACGGACGTTATAGACTGCACCGCCCAGTACATGCTTTGGAGCCAACGCGTACCTTTATGCACAGAGTCGAAGCTGTACGACAAGCCGTAGATGCACCCGAGCCAGTGGCATATGAGCAACGTGAGGAGGTATACCTTCAGAAGCGAGATGAAGTGGTGGTGGTATATCAAGAAGTCTTGATACCGCACGAGCAGACGGGTGATCCTCACGAGCTTCAGGAGCTTCAGCAGGCGGAATATGCGCAAGAGCTTGAGCATCTTCAGCATGTTCCCTTTCAGGTTCGTCTCCTCACTCCCGCACCCGGCGGGGTCGAACGAGCATCCGATCGTGCCGTCGACAATTCGCGTGACGAAGTCGATGGGCAGACACGCGATGGCGTCGAGGCAGAACCACCCTCGGAGGTACCGCTTCGCGATCGCTTTCCGGTCGTCGATCAACACGACAGCATTCCCCTCCAAGTCCAGCCAGAAACCGGTCATGAAGTTGATGTAGAGGTCGGCGATGAAGTACAAGTCTAGAATAAATTCGATCCAAAACGCAAAGCCGTACGCTGGGTCGCCAAACGCAGACCTGTACGGCGTTACGACCGCGATGTACGACAGGAACACGATCTGCCATATGTCCCAGTTCGCCTTGAAGCGGCTGTCGGGGGATATGTACCCCCGAAAGTGTTTCTTCTCCTCTTCTTCGAGTACGTCCTCAGCCGTGGCCTTCGCGAGAACCTTTCCGTAATTCGTCCGAATCGCCGTGCCCAGTCCAGAGAACGCGCCGATCATGGACTCGCGGACGAACCCTTTCCGAACGATCGCCCACGGTGAGCTCAGGCGGGGGTTCAACGACGGGATCTCCTCGGAGTATCCGTCCAGCGCGGGGTCGTCCTTCAACGACGGCACGACTTTCATCGGCACGGAAGAATCCTCGACCTCGTCGTCGCCGCCCCAGTTCTTGAGCCTGTCCTTCGCCTTCCACGTCCGGGGGACGTGCGATGTCTTATCTTTGTACACCTTGCCCGGTCTTCCGTGGTTCTTCACCGCGGCCACTCTTTCGTCCACGCTCACGACGACGTCGCGGTTCATCACGGTCGACTCGGACGGGCGCCGCGGGTTCGACGGAGAGGGCGCAGGAGAGGGCGATTCGTCAATTTCGCTTTCGTCCTCGGCGAATCGGACTCCCGGCTCTCTCGGCCTCGGCGGAAGCGCGCCCCCGGGGGAGTCGTCGCTCATGACGCCGCGGTTCTCGGCGCGACGTCGAGGCGCGCGACTGCGCTCGACAACCGCGCCGGACGCTCGCGCGCGCTCGACAGTGTCGCCTCGTGCGGTTGACCCGCGCTATCGGCGGCTGCGGCATTCAGACGATTCACTTGTCGGATAGGTCGGAGACTCGCGTTACGCAACTGTGCTATTTTGTCGATCTCTGCAGGGTCAAGCTGACCGGGCGTTTCGTTCTCACGGGTCCCTGTTCATCGTTCAACGGGATCAGTCTCGATCGCATCGCACGACAGTTCCAAACATAAAAGCGCAGCGCGGGTAAAGCGCAAAAAGCAATCGAGGGGCGCGGCGCGAGGATGACGCCCGCGCTCCTCGCCTCTTCGATTCGACGATTCGCGTCCTCCTCGGCGACGCGACGCGTCGTCCTCGACGTGACTTCCCTGCGCGAGCCGTCCGTCGCGGAGTTCCTGAAGCACTGGCACGCGTCCGACGGCGCGCCTTTGCTGCTCCGAGGCGTGGTCACTCGGTGGCCGCTGATGGGATGGACGCCGAGCGACCTCGCCGCGAAGTTTGGCGACGTCGTCGTCCCCGTGGAGATGACCCGCGGGGACGCGGACTATCGCGACGCGTACGATACGAGTTCTGGCTCTTACGCGGACGCGGAGCACGGCGCGCGGAGCTTCGTGAGCGGGCACGAGGTGCCGTTGGGCTTATTCGTGGAGTGCTTCATGCGGACGCGCGGCCGCGAGGGCGGGGGCGACGACGACCTGAGAGCGTACCTCGCGCAGCACGACCTCTTCGAGAGCGTCCCCGAGCTCGAGGACGCGTGCAGACCGACGCCGCCGTACGTCGGCGCGGGCGCGATGAAACGCGTGTGGATCGGGCCCGCGAACACGAAGACGCCACTTCACCGGGACCCGTACCACAACGTCTTGTGCCAGGTGTGGGGGAGGAAAAAAGTGATTTGCTACCACGCGCGGGACGAGAGTAAGCTGTACCCGTACCCGAGCGGTTTCTTAAAGAACACGTCCAGGGTCGTGAACGTGGACGACGACAGAGGCGGCGGCGGCGATGGCGGCGCGAACGCGGAATTTCCCGACTTTGCGGCCGCGTCGCGGTGGGAGATCGCGTTGGATCCGGGGGACGCGTTGTTCCTTCCCGCGCGGACGTGGCATCACGTTCGGTCGCTCACGCCGAGTCTCTCCGTGTCGTATTGGTGGGGGGAAAGTAGAATAGGATAGATTTGCTCTTAAAAATAAATCAGTAGACGTTCTTCTCTCTCCGCCGCCGCCGCCGCCGCCGCCGCCGTTTACGGCTGAGGTCGCGCTTGCACGATCCACAACGCGCCGTCCGGGGTGAGGCACCCCTCGACGTCCTGCGGCAGCGGGCTCCCCCCCGGCCCCGCGTTCCCGCCGAGCCGAGATTCGATGAACCCGCCCGCGTTCACGAGCCTCCCCGCGAGCTGCGCGCGCTTTTGGTCGTCCACCGTGAGCCAGTGCGACGCACAGTTCACGGTCGCCGATTTCAGCGTGCCGTCGCCGTCGACGTCCGGCACGAGCGCCGATCCAAACGACGACACCGCGTGCACCTGCGCCGATCCCGGGTTCTGCCGGTCCATGGACACGCGCCACGGCGTGCCTCGCACGGACCCGGACGCGAGCGTCTCGCCGTGCCCGAGCGCGAGCTCCGCGTACGCGACGTTCGGGTCGTTCGTCATCGGGTGCCGCGTCATGAGGATGAACGAAACCTCAGGGACGAGCATCTGCTGCACGAGAACCGCCATCGCGGCGCCGCGCTGCCCGACGCCGGCGGCGGCGCGCGAACCCACGGCGCGCGGGGTGTAAAGCGACGCCCACACGTCCGCGACGGCTTGTCCGAGCACGTCGATCCGCGACGGGTCGACGTTGGACACGGAGTCGTACAGTCCCGCGGCGGAGAGCCCGGCGAGGTCCTCCGCGTTGCCGGAGGATCTGACCATCACCTTCGCGCCGGGGGCGAACGACTGCGACAGCGCCTGGAGCGCCTCGTTCGACGGCCGGAGCTGCTTCACGAGGGCCTGGCATTCCACGCACGCGGCCGCGGTCTCGGACGGGTCGTTCACGACCTGCTCGAGGCGGTCGATGAGCGCCTTGAGGCGGTCGCCGACGCCCATCGCGAGCGCGGCGTGCTCCATGGAACCAAACGGAATAACCGCCCCGGGCGGGGCGTTGAACCCCGCGTTCGGGTCTAACGCGAGCGCGGAGAGGACCGCGCACGACGTCGCTTTCGAGCCGCACTGGCCGACGCCTTCGTCCCACGGCAACTGACCGAGGTTCGCGAGCGGTAACACGTGCCCGGCGCGCCCGAAATCGGCGACGAGCGCCGCCGCGGGCGCCGCCGCGACCGCCGCGTCGACGACGCCGCCGAGGCCGACGCCGCCCGGGGCGACGTACCCGCCCTCGTGCGCGTCCAAGGAGATGTTCGACGGCTGCGCGACGAATTTCACCCCCGGGGCGGACTGCAGCGACAGCGCGTGGTTCACCAGTCCCGCGTCTTCGATCGCGACGAGCGGCACCTTGATGGTGATGGTCGGGGTGGCGAACGTCGGGGTGGAGTTCATAGGCGTCAGTTGGCGTTGAAAGGCGTAGAGGGCGGGGATTGAAAGCGAGGGCTGGGTGGAGAGATGCGACGGGAAAAGTCCTTAAGGATCGGCGTTCACCACGCCGACGCGGACGTATGGGGACCAGTGTATAGAACGCACCTTGGCCTGCCGCGCTCTCAACGCGAGGTGGGATAAATGCGGCAGCGCGTGGCACAGGAGGATGCCCGCGACGCCGGGGCCGCAGGTGGAGACCTCCTCGTCCCCGTCCGCGGCTTGCACGAGCAGCACCGCGGGGTTCGCCGCGGTGAGCGCCGCGATCGCCGGGTCCGTCGGGTCCAGTCTTCGAACCGGGACGAGCTTCGCGCCGACGACCTCGCCGGGGACGAGGCAGTCCCACCCCGCCTCCCCGGTCGCCTTCCTCGCGGCGCGTAACAAGTGCGACGCGAGCTTCGCGGACTGGAACACGACCGACGCGCGGATCTGGCCCTCGGTGAAGACCTCGATCGTCCCGCGGTCGATCCCCAGCGACGATCCCAGCGTTTCCGCGCGTCCGTCGAAGAGCTCCGACAAGAGCGCGCAGTAATCCTCCGCCGCTCTGCGCGCCCTCTCCGCGACCGCGCGAACACGCAGCGCGCCGTCCTCCCCGGTCGGCGGCGTCCCGTCCGGACCCGCGGTCGCTAACTCGTTCGCCTCGTGCGCGATGTGCGCGAACTCTTCGCCGTTACCGCCGCCGGCGGAGAGCGCGCACGCGTCCGACGCCGCGGCGAGGAATTTCAACGCCGCGCGCATCTCTTGGCCGTTCATCTCGCTCTTCGGCGGGTCGCTCTCAGCGCCGAGGGCGTTGATCCCGCGCGACAGGAGCACGAACGCGTAGTCCTCGAGGCCAATCTCCGCGAGCCTCCACTGCTGGCGCTGGTCCGCGGACCCGCTGGATAATCCGCCGTCGGTGACTTCGCGGTCGATGACGCGTCGCGCCGCGCACAGCTGGACGAGCGCGTCTTCCAAAGCCGCGAGGAGGACGCCGCCGTCCGCGTTCGCGCCGAGCGCGTCGACGGCGTACTTCGCGGTCACGAACGCGTTGCACGCGTTCGAGACCTCCCCGGGGACGGGCCCTTCGTTCTGGAGCTTATCCAGGCGGTCCGTCACCGTGGACGCGTTGAAGAAATCCTTCAACTCGCGGTGAAAGATGCGAAACTCTTCGATGAACTCCTCCGGGTAGTCCGTCCCCGGCGCGGTGAGCTTCGCGAGCATCGCCTCCGTCGCGACGAGATCCTCCGGACCCGCGCATCGATGCAGCTTGTTCTGGATCGTGTGCTTGATCTCCGCGCGGACGTCGCGGCACTTCCCGTCGCGGTCGCCCTTTCCGTGCGCGATGTCTCGAATGCGCGTCAGCGGAACCTGCTGCGTAAACTCCGCGGTGAACGCGGGCAGACGCGGGTGCAGACGCCTGACGAGCGCCCTGACGTGCCCGTTCCCGGCGTGGTGCTTCTCCACGCGCTCGATGCTCTCGTACATGTGCTGCGCCGCCTTCGCGTGGTGGTTCGGGCGGTAGTGCCCGCCGTCCTCGACGCACGCGATGGCGCCGACGCCGACCCAGAAGAGGTAGATGGCGCCGTATCCCAACGCGTCCATGTCCATCGCGCCCGGGTCGTCAAAGCACAGGACGCCCTCCAAGGCTTGGAGCTTCTGCCTCCACGACGGCGAGTCGCGGTCGCCTTCGACGATCCGCCGCGCCGCGTCCGGGAGGTTGTCCACGTTCCACTGGTTGTGCCGGTCCTTGTTGTGCTCTCTGTGGCCCTTGAGCTCGACGGCGGAGCCGCGCCAGTTGGAGAGGAGCGCCATGTGGTCGCCGCCGTCGTCTTGCGGCGGGGGCGGGGGAGGCGGCGGCGGCGCGCGCTTCTCCTCGTGGTGGTGGTGCTGCTGCTGCTGAGGCGGCGGCGGCGGTGGCGGATCGTGGTGCTGCTGCTGCGGCGGCGGCGCCGCGGCCGGGGACGCCCCCGCCCCCGCCCCCGGCCCGCCGGACGCAGCGAGCGCCTCGGAGACGTCGATGAAGACGTCCCCGCCGTCGCTCTGACGCAGCCACTCCTGGCAGTTCTCCGTGCGGATCAGCATCGTCATGCACGAGATGTCCCCGCGCACGGGCGCGAACTCGATCGTCCTCGACCCGTTCGTGAGCGCGGACTCGCACGACTGCGCGTCCGGGGCGCGGCTCCCCGAGGGGACGTCCTCGAGGAGGTCGTACGGCGAAAACCACGTGCCGCCTTGGCGATCGGAGACGCCCCAGTGCAACAGAAGCGGGTGCCCGGCCGCGGCGCCGCCGGCGGTGCACGACAGCGTGACTCGCGGCGGGTAGTGGTTCGTGATCGAGACGTTGCACACGCCCGTGGACGAGCCGGTCTCCGTGGAGAGGTTGATCGTCCTCGTCGTGACGACGGAGCCGTCGCCGCCGCCACCGCCGCCGCCGACGTCCGGCTCCTCGAACGACGCCGCGTCGTACGACCCGGCGGAGGCGGCGCCCCACCCGCCGCCGCCGCCGCCACCGCCGCTCGAGACGACGCTGGACGACGACCCGCCGAACGCCGGCATCGACGTCGGCGCGGCCGTCTCGAACGCGGGCATCGGCGCCGGCGCCGGCGCGGGGGGC
>Ga0181560_10001498_pt1 | contig 21667 bp, 17 predicted proteins | sample 011ome_20_FD_133751 | JGI IMG/M metagenome (GOLD analysis project Ga0181560, IMG submission 133751) | Coastal salt marsh microbial communities from the Groves Creek Marsh, Skidaway Island, Georgia - 011509CT metaG (megahit assembly) | ecosystem: Environmental > Aquatic > Marine > Intertidal...
AACCCACCAAGGATCCAGAATAATGAGTGAATCTGCAACTTCGACCACTGTGTATAACTACAAAGTGGTGAAACAGTTTACGGTCATGACAGTAGTCTGGGGCATAGTAGGAATGCTGGTTGGCGTCATTCTGGCGGCCCAGCTTGTTTGGCCTGGGATTGAACTACACAAAGTTTTTTAGTGAGAGTGTTTCCCCAACACTGGAAGGCGTTCTTGGTTCGGGTTCCCTAAGTCTGGATGATTCCTTTGGTCTGTCATTCTCCGCTGGATTTGATTACAGCCTCTCTGACAAATTGGGAGTTAATGTAGCTGTTCGCAAAATTGATATAGATACGAAAGCTGTGTTCAGCTTTACTGGCGCAGAATTAACCACTGATGTAGCGATTGATCCTTTGGTTTATATGGTGGGTTTGAGCTATCAGTTTTAGTTTGTTTTTTGCTCCCCTTATTTTGGGCCGCTTATGCGGCCCTCTATTTATGTGAGAGAAACCTTTTCTCCTAACTTACTGCTTTTTTCTGCAAGCTCAATGAGTCGGATAACATCTGCTGCTTCATAAACTGTTACTGGCGGCTCTTCATTGTTTTCTATGGCATTCGCCAGTTTTGCAAAATATTCTGCATAACTGCCTTTTGCGGTTGTTACTACATTTTTACTGCTGCCGTCATAAAAGAAGCCGCTATCCTCTTGTTCAAATCCAAAGCGGGGGTCGGTTGGCAAAATACCTGACTTGAGTTGGTCTTCTTGTGGGTCCAGTCCAGATTTAATATAGCTGCCAGAAGCACCCTGGAGTTGAAAGCGAATGTTGGGGGCGGCAGAAAAAGGACTGCTATGGAGAACGACTTCCAGATTTTCGTAGTGCAGCATTACATGAAAATAGTCATCTACCTGAGCGCCCTCGCGCAATTCCAGAATTCGTGCAGTAACGGCTGTTGGCATTCCGAACAAAACCAGAGCCTGGTCAACCAGATGAGGCCCCAGATCCCACCATATTCCCGCACCAGGGCCGGGCAGTTCCCTCCAGCGCTGGCGGACGTCGGGGCGGAAGCGGTCAAAGTGAGATTCGAAATAGCGGAGCTCGCCCAGAGTGTTGTTTTTAATTAACGACTGTACTGTCAGGAAATCCCCATCCCAGCGACGATTATGAAAGACAGAAAAAATGCAGGAACGGGTCTGGGTTAGCTCGATCAAAGCGGATGCTTCTGCGCTATTCGTAACCATAGGCTTTTCCAAAACACAGTGTATTTGCTGTTCAAGGCAGAGTTTGGCTGTCTCGTAATGGTGCTCGTTGGTTGACGTAATAATCACTAGATCGATATTCCCTGAGTCCAGCATGGCGCGGGTGGATTCAAAAACAGGCAAGTTGGGTAGGGCTCTATGAACTGAGTCAGGTCGTGAGCTACAAATAGCGGTCAACTCAAATTGCGAAGAGGTTTGGATAAAAGGTATATGAAACGTGCTGGCAGAAAAGCCATAGCCAACAATGCCGACATTAATCATAGTAGCTCCGGGTATATTGCAGTATCGACGGAACGCAAAGGGTACACCAATCAATTGGACAGGTGATCGTTCATGTGAGCGAGAATGGTGAGAATTAGCGGGACAGGATTCCCTACTTTGTTAAACTGCCGAAATACAATGCCTCCCCTATTCACAGTAGACGCTGACTTATGCCCGGTAATCATTTTTTGGAAATCGATGTTGGAAACAGCAGCTACAAGTGGCGGCTGATGTCTGAAGGTAGAATTCTCTCTTCTGGCCGCTTTACTCCCGATGAGTTGTTGCCCGGATTTGAGGCTGTCATACGCGATGTTTCAGGTTCAATAGCCGCCAGAGTGGCAAGTGTTGCCGGTGTGCAGGCCGATGGAATGTTAATAAATGCGCTTGAGACCCTGAACATAAAGCCGGTCAGTTTTGCCAAAGTTTCCAGAGAGCAGGCAGGTGTGCGCTGCGGTTATAAAGATTTGAGTCAGTTGGGTGTTGATCGGTGGCTGGCAGTGCTCGCAGCGGCCAGTGAGTTTGAAGGACCTTTAGCTGTAGCTGATTTTGGTACTGCGCTCACTCTGGATTTTGTTGATGCAAATCGAAATCATATCGGAGGCTATATTGTTCCCGGTTGGGGCTTAATGTGTCAGGCGCTAATGGAGGGAACAGCGATTGATGTTTCTCGTATTCCTTTTGACTACGACTCGGATGATCTTCAGCCAGGTGTTTCCAGTTCAAGCGCAATAGGGCAGGGCCGACTGCTAAGTCTGTCAGCCCTGGTGAGCGCTGGGGTGACCAGCTTTAAAACCATGGTTGGACAGGAAGTTAAATTGGTTTGTACTGGCGGAGACGCCTTTCGAATACTGCCATTTCTGGATATTAAGGCGGAAATTCGCCCTGATCTGGTTCTGGATGGGTTGGCTCTTGCAGTGACATAATTATGATAAGACTTGTTGTAGCGTTTTTCGTTGTTATCAATGTTGTCGTGGCGCTTTTCTTTATGGGAAAAGATCCCGTGGATAATCAGGAAGCCGAGGCTGCCCAGCTGCCTTATGTTCGAGGGGATCAGTTGATTTTGTTATCTGAACTCGATAATTCGGAGCTTAAACCGTTAGAACCCCCTGTAGTCGAGGAGCAAAATGCGAGAGAAGAGGTTCAGGAAGAGGAACTTGAACAGGTTTGCGTTTTATCTGGACCGTTTACCAGTGAGCAGCGCGCGCGCGAGCTGGCAGAACGAATAGGGGCTTTGGGTGTTAATGCGACCCTATTGACCGAAACCCTAGAAACCCCAGGCTCTATTATGGTCTACACAGGGCCATTTGCTTCTGGCCAACAAGCCCAGCGGGAATTACGAGTACTGCAGGCGTCAGTTGTGGATAGCTTTGTTGTTGCCGATGGCGACTTGGTTAATGCCATATCTCTTGGGGTATTTAGAACACTTGAAAATGCACGTACCCAGCAAGACAGAATTGAACAGTTTGGATATCAGACCCAGACCTACCAGTATATGGTTGAAAATGATCAGTACTTCATCAGCTTTAGTGGGCGAGTGCTAAGTGCCATTACAGAGGATTATTGGGCAAATATTGCTAACGAATATAAGGACATAACGATTGAACAAAAAGCTTGTAATGAGGTTGCTTCCTCGGGGAACTTTCACTAGAATCGCGCCTCCACTTCGGCAGGCAACTTTTTAACAGCGTATAGATTCTTGTTTTGATCTCCAGAAACCTTGTTTTTGGCCCTGTTTTATAGTCTCCAAATTTAACCGAAATGGACTGGGCTGGCGTAGCTCAATTGGTAGAGCAACTGACTTGTAATCAGTAGGTTGGGGGTTCAATTCCTCTCGCCAGCTCCATTCAACTGCTTGATTTTGCAGTAAAAGATGATGGGGCAAAGTGCGCTAAAGCGTTCAGCCTGATTTTTTAAGCTGCATTGGCGGCCAGGCTCGCAGCGAGAGCGCGAGGCTAAAAAAACTGGTGGGGTTCCCGAGCGGCCAAAGGGATCAGACTGTAAATCTGACGCGAAAGCTTCGGTGGTTCGAATCCACCCCCCACCACCAAATTATGAGAGGTGCCTGTGGATATTTTAATACAGGTGCCGGGTTGGAGCCCCAATTGGGGTGGGTGAGAATCAGTGGTCGACTAATCTCGCGCAGCGAGATTGAGCGGCGAGCGAAGTGAATCGACCCGGAGGGTGAGCAATCTGTGATTGCGAATAATCCACCCCTGCCACCAAACAGGTAAAAGCTCGCATGGTTGTGAGCTTTTAATAGCTCTGTCAGCGGCTAATAAAGCCAGAGCTTAGGCTCATCGGGCCGGACCCCAGTAGGGTTATAGGCCGAAGGCAGGCGGGTATAGTTCAATGGTAGAACCTCAGCCTTCCAAGCTGATGATGCGGGTTCGATTCCCGCTACCCGCTCCATTTGACAGAGATGGGTTTGAGCTCATATAGCTCAGTTGGTAGAGCACACCCTTGGTAAGGGTGAGGTCGGCGGTTCAAATCCGCCTATGAGCTCCATTATTTGACTGGATGTAGTGATCTGCGTCTGGTCTTTGTTCTGTGGCAAATGACTTTGCTGTAGATAAAGAGGCCGAATTACATGGCAAAAGAAAAGTTTGAGCGCTCCAAGCCGCACGTGAATGTGGGCACTATTGGACATGTTGACCATGGTAAGACAACTCTTACTGCGGCGCTCACTCGTGTTTGCGCTGATGTTTGGGGTGGTGAATCAATTGCTTTTGATGGCATTGATAATGCGCCCGAAGAAAGAGAGCGCGGCATTACTATTGCCACTTCGCACGTCGAATACGATTCAGAAAAGCGCCATTATGCGCATGTGGATTGTCCAGGCCATGCCGATTACGTAAAGAATATGATCACAGGAGCCGCCCAAATGGATGGTGCGATTCTGGTGTGCAGTGCGGCGGACGGCCCTATGCCGCAAACCCGCGAGCATATTCTTTTGTCGCGTCAGGTGGGCGTTCCCTACATTGTCGTCTTTCTTAATAAGGCAGACATGGTCGACGATGAAGAGTTGATTGAATTGGTCGAAATGGAGATTCGTGAGCTTTTAGATCAATACGAGTTTCCAGGCGATGACACACCTATCGTCATTGGTTCTGCGCTTATGGCGCTCAATGGTGAAGATGAGGGTGAGCTTGGAACCACTGCGGTCAGAAAGCTCGTGGAAACGCTGGATGAGTATATTCCTGAGCCTGAGCGTGCTGTGGATGGTGCGTTTTTGATGCCGATCGAAGATGTGTTCTCGATTTCCGGGCGCGGGACAGTTGTTACCGGTCGTGTTGAGCGCGGTATTGTCAAGGTGGGCGACGAGATAGAAGTGGTAGGTATTCGCGCCACTCAGGTCACTACCTGCACTGGTGTGGAGATGTTTCGTAAATTACTTGACGAAGGCCGTGCTGGTGAGAACGTGGGTGTTCTTTTGCGTGGTACAAAGCGAGATGATGTCGAGCGTGGTCAAGTGTTGGCCAAGCCTAAAAGCATTAGCCCTCATACCAAATTTGACGCTGAGGTGTATGTGCTGTCCAAAGATGAGGGAGGTCGACATACGCCTTTCTTTAACGGTTATCGGCCGCAGTTTTATTTTCGTACTACAGATATAACGGGTGCTTGCGAGTTACCGGATGGTGTAGAAATGGTTATGCCAGGTGACAACGTGCAGATGGCAGTGACTCTCATCGCCCCAATTGCGATGGATGAGGGCTTGAGGTTTGCAATTCGTGAAGGCGGGCGCACTGTTGGTGCGGGCGTAGTCGCCAAGATAGTTGAGTAATTTATAGCAATGGTGGCATATGCCGCTATTTGCGAGTTTTGAGAGCATTAGTTCTCAGATTGTATGGTTAGAGTTAAATCAGGGCATGCGCCTGATTTAACGAGTTTTAAAGATGACGAAGTCATTCTTTAAAACGTGATTGAAAGGCCAGTAGTTCAATTGGTAGAGCACCGGTCTCCAAAACCGGGTGTTGGGGGTTCGAGTCCCTCCTGGCCTGCCAAAAAATATCAGCCGTGTGTTGAGTGAAGGTAGAAGAGAGTTAAATGAGTAAAAAGCAGACTGTTGAAGCGCAAGAATTTCATCTGGATTGGCTGAAGTGGCTTTTTGTCCTGGTAATTCTGGCAGTAGTAGCTGTTGCTAACTCTATTTATAGCGAACAATCGCTGCTCTATCGGGTGCTGGGTGGCTTGGTGCTGGGTGCAGTAGCTGTGGCCATTGCGGTCCAAACAAGGCAGGGTGCAGGGTTTTGGAATTTGGCCAAGGGCTCCAGGGCAGAAGTTCGCCGTGTTGTTTGGCCAACGAAGGTAGAGCGTAATAGAGCAACCTTGATGGTTGTTTTGTTTGTATTTTTTATGTCCCTGGTGCTTTGGGGGCTGGATGCGCTCTTTGGCTGGCTGGGATCGATGTTGTTGGGCTGAGGAGCGAATAGGACTAATTATGCGTTGGTATGTGATTCACGCCTTCTCGGGCTACGAAAAGAAAGTTGTGGGCGCTCTGCGCGAGCGGATCGAACTCAGTGGGCTGCAGGACAAGTTTGGTGAGATTCTTGTGCCTACCGAGGAAGTAGTTGAAATGAAAGGCGGCCAAAAGCGCAAGAGCGAGCGGAAGTTTTTCCCCGGTTACGTGCTGGTGCAAATGGATCTGGATGATGACTCATGGCACTTGGTTAAAGACACGCCACGGGTAATGGGTTTCATCGGTGGTAAAGCGGATCAACCTGCCCCGATTACAGAACAGGAAGCTAACCTGATTCTTCAACGTGTTGAGCAGTCTTGTGAAGCGCCGCGGCCCAAGACGCTGTTTGAGCCTGGCGAAATGGTTCGGGTTATTGATGGACCGTTTAATGACTTCAACGGTGTCGTTGAAGATGTGAATTATGAAAAAAGTCGTCTGCGTGTCGCCGTAACGATTTTTGGACGATCTACTCCGGTAGATTTGGAATTTAATCAGGTAGAAAAAACCTGATTGATAAATGCTGATTGCTTAAAGCATTCAGCGGGGAGCCTAAGAAAGTGCCTGATTGTCAGGTTGCTGGAGGCGTTAACCACCCACAATTGGAGAAACTATTATGGCTAAGAAAATTGAAGCCTACATTAAACTGCAGGTACCTGCAGGCCAGGCAAACCCAAGTCCTCCCGTAGGTCCGGCGCTGGGTCAGCACGGCGTAAACATTATGGAGTTCTGTAAAGCGTTTAACGCGCAGACTCAGGGTACCGAGCCAGGCTTGCCTGTGCCAGTTGTGATCAGCGTTTATAGCGATCGTAGCTTTACCTTTGAAATGAAAACTCCCCCGGCAGCTGTTTTGTTGAAAAAAGCGGCGGGAATTAAGTCTGGTAGCGGTCGACCCAACACAGAAAAAGTTGGAACTGTAAATCGCGCCCAGCTCGAAGAGATTGCCAAAACCAAGGAACCAGATCTGACTGCAGCCGATATGGATGCAGCGGTTCGTACCATTGCTGGTACTGCTCGTTCCATGGGCCTGAATGTGGAGGGTGTGTAAATGGCTAAGTTGACCAAACGTGCTCGTCAGTTTCAGGAAAAAATTGAAGCTGGTAAAACCTACAGCTTTGACGAAGCTGCTGCGCTTCTGAAAGAGCTTTCGACAGTCAAGTTTGAAGAGACAGTTGATGTTGCGATTAACCTTGGGGTTGACGCGCGCAAGTCTGACCAGGTAGTTCGTGGCGCTACAACTCTGCCAAATGGCACAGGTAAAACTGTCCGCGTGGCTGTGTTTGCTGCGGGCGACAACGCCGAAGCTGCCAAAGAAGCTGGTGCCGATGTGGTTGGTATGGAAGATCTCGCCGAGCAAATGAAAGCAGGCGATATCGATTTTGGTACGGTTATCGCTACGCCAGATGCCATGCGTGTTGTTGGTGCCCTGGGCCAGGTTTTGGGTCCTCGTGGCCTGATGCCAAACCCTAAAACCGGTACGGTAACTCCTAACCCAGCTGAGGCAGTAAAAAATGCCAAAGCGGGCCAGGTGCGCTTCCGTACAGATAAAAACGGCATTATTCATGGTGGAATCGGAAAGATTAGCTTTGAAGCCAAAGAGCTTCAGGAAAATCTTGAAGCACTGGTTGCGGACTTGAAAAAACTGAAACCAGCCTCTTCTAAAGGTGTTTATCTGCAGAAGTTGGTCGTGTCTACGACTATGGGGCCTGGTATTCAGGTTGATGTTTCTGCTTATAACTAATTTTAGGTCGGCGTAAGTCGGCCAATTCTTTGCCTTGAAGTTTGCGGGCGAGGACGATGTCTTGATGAAGTCGCAGATGTTTATCAGGGCATGTTGAAAAGAATTTGAGGGTTCGGGCGCACGTCGTCCGGGCTGTCAAAGACCGTAGGAGTTTTTGAGTTTTTTGCGATTGGGCTTGCCCGGTCAAGGAAATGTTTTCCAAAGACTTAATTGTGTCATTTGCACGTCCTACGCAGATGGTGAGCCCCTGCAGCATATTTTGAAATTGTGCTGGATTGGTCGCCTTAGGTGGTTCTACCTTAAGGTAGGGCTTAAATTGGAACCAAATCCAGGAGTATTACTCGTGGCACTTGGACTTGAAGACAAAAAAGCAATTGTTGCTGATGTCGCTGAGACTGCTAGCACAGCATTGTCTTTGGTGATTGCCGACGCTCGTGGCGTTGACGTGACCAATATGACAGAGCTGCGCGCCAAGGCTCGTGAAAATAAAGTGGTATTACGTGTGGTGAAAAATTCTCTCGCCAAACGTGCCTTTACTGATACTGAATTTTCATGTGTTGAGGATGTCCTTGTCGGTCCTTCTATTTTTGGCTTTTCCATGGAAGATCCGGGCGCTGCCGCTCGTCTTTTCAAGGATTTTGCGAAAGATAATGAAGCATTCGAAATCAAGGCGCTTTCGGTGTCGGGCGAGCTTTTGGGCAAAGATAAAATCGATGTCCTGGCGAAGCTGCCGACCCGAGAACAGGCACTCTCTATGCTGGCAAACGTCATGCTTGCTCCGGTTACCAAATTTGTTCGCACTACCAACGACATTCCAGGTCGCGTGGTTCGTGTGGTCGATGCGGTTGCCAAGCAAAAAGCGGCGTAAGTCGGCTAGCGATTATCAGATTCACTTTGTATTTATTTAGTTTTTGGAGACTTAATCATGGCACTTTCTAAAGAAGAAATTCTCGACGCTATTGCCGAAATGAGCGTAATGGACGTTGTTGAACTTGTTTCTGCAATGGAAGAGAAGTTTGGCGTTTCTGCTCAAGCAGCTGTTGCTGTTGCTGCAGGCCCTGCTGCTGGCGGTGACGCTGGTGAAGCAGCTGCAGAAAAAACAGAATTTGATGTTGTTCTTGCCGCTACTGGCGACAAGAAAGTTAACGTCATTAAAGCTGTTCGTGCAATTACCGGTCTTGGCCTTAAAGAAGCCAAAGATTTGGTAGACGGCGCTCCTTCTTCCATCAAGGAAGGCGCTTCGAAAGAAGAAGCCGAAGAAGCGAAAAAAGCTTTGGAAGAAGCCGGCGCTTCAGTCGAACTCAAGTAAGTTCGATCCTGAACGCTGTTTTTCTACCAGACAGCTCTGGGCTGGGGGGATTTCCCTCCGGCCCTTTGCCGTCTCTATAACATGCTGGAATTTATGGCATGTGGGTGGGTTCGCTGATCATTTCAGCGTAACACCAGAGTAACGGCAAACCCTATTCTGCGGTCTCTGCGATTGTCGCGGGGACTGGTTCGGCAGTAAGACTACGAGCCGAGCATGTACTAGTAGTCAATGATGAGTGAAAAGCTGGGGAAGCGACACAGATGGCCTACTCTTATACTGAGAAAAAGCGTATTCGCAAAGATTTCGGCAAATTGCCGCAGGTAATGGAGCAACCATTCCTGCTTGCGACTCAATTAGATTCCTACATGCAGTTCACCCAGGCGAACCTGCCCGAAGAAGATCGGCAGGAAATCGGCCTGCAAGCTGCGTTTAACTCTATATTCCCGATCGTCAGTAATTCCGGTAATGCCGCATTGGAGTATGTCTCCTACGTGCTAGGCAAGCCGGCGTTTGATGTAAGTGAATGTATTCTGCGCGGGGTGACTTATTCAGTTCCTCTGCGTGTGCGTGTTCGTTTGGTGATCTACGATAAAGAGTCTTCCAATAAGACGATTAAAGACATCAAGGAACAAGAAGTTTTCATGGGTGAGATTCCGCTCATGACCGAGCATGGTACTTTCGTGATCAATGGCACTGAGCGTGTCATCGTTTCCCAGCTTCACCGTTCTCCCGGTGTTTTCTTCGATCACGATAAGGGCAAAACCCATTCATCTGGCAAGCTGCTTTACTCTGCCAGAATCATTCCTTACCGCGGCTCCTGGCTCGATTTTGAATTTGATCCAAAAGATCAGGTTTTTGTTCGTATTGACCGTCGTCGTAAATTGCATGCAACGATCCTGTTACGCGCCCTGGGTTATACCTCTGAAGAAATTTTGGCCATGTTCTTCGAAACCAGCGTATATCACCTGGCCGATGATGGTCAGGTAACTCTTGATCTGGTGCCTTCCCGACTCCGTGGCGAAATTGCCCAATTTGACATCAAAGGCAAGAAAGGCAGCAAGGTCATTGTTGAAACAGGTCGACGTATTACGGCTCGTCACATTCGTCAGCTTGAAGAAGCCGGCATCGAACAGTTGGTTGTGCCTCAGGAATATCTTTATGGAAAATCTACTGCCAAAGACATTATAGATCCCGAGACGGGAGAAATATTTTGTGAGTGTAATAGCGAGCTTTCCGAAGAGCTGCTGGAAAAACTGGCAGAAGCCGGCATAGTAGATATCGAAGTGCTTTATACCAATGATCTCGACTGTGGCCCGTTTATTTCTGAAACGCTACGCAGTGACCCCACTTCCAACCGTATGGAAGCTTTGGTCGAAATTTACCGAATGATGCGTCCTGGCGAACCACCTACCAAGGATTCAGCCGAAGGCCTGTTCCATAACCTGTTTTTCAGTTATGACCGTTATGACCTCTCTGCAGTAGGTCGTATGAAATTTAATCGCCGTCTTGGCTACGATAAAGACACGGGTTCAGGGGTATTGCTCGATGGTCGTTACTTTGCCGAAAAATTTGTCGACAAAAAACTGACCAATGAACTGGATATCGATTCACTGGGTGATGAAGTAAAACAAGTCGTTGGTTTTTCGGGCAAAAAAGAACCAAAGACTTACGGTGAATTAAAAGACCTACTGGAAGGCTCAGGCTCGGACATCGTTGATGCGCTGAAAACCCTGGTTGGTATTCGCAACGGTAAAGGACAGGTGGACGACATTGATCACCTGGGTAATCGCCGTATTCGTTCTGTTGGCGAAATGGCCGAGAACCAGTTCCGTGTTGGCCTGGTTCGTGTTGAGCGTGCCGTTCGTGAACGTCTATCTGTTGCTGAAAGCGAAGGCCTAATGCCTCAGGACTTGATTAATGCCAAGCCTGTCGCCGCTGCGGTTAAGGAATTTTTCGGTTCCAGTCAGTTGTCCCAGTTTATGGATCAAAACAACCCACTGTCTGAAATTACCCACAAGCGTCGTGTATCTGCGCTAGGGCCGGGTGGCTTGACTCGTGAGCGTGCCGGTTTTGAGGTTCGCGACGTGCATCCGACTCACTACGGTCGTGTTTGTCCCATTGAGACACCAGAAGGTCCAAATATTGGCCTGATAAACTCGCTGGCCACTTTTGCCCGTACAAATTCTTATGGCTTCCTCGAAGCGCCTTATCGTCAGGTAGTTAACGGTAAAGTAACCGACAAAATTGATTATCTGTCCGCGATTAATGAGGCACAGTTTGTTATTGCCCAGGCGTCTGCCTCTGTAGACAAAAATGGCAAATTAACAGACGAACTAGTGACATGCCGTCACTTGAATGAATTTACCGTTAAGCCACCTGAAGAGGTTCAGTACCAAGATGTAAGTCCTCGTCAGGTAGTTTCGGTTGCGGCCTCTTTGATTCCGTTCCTTGAGCACGATGATGCGAACCGCGCCTTGATGGGCTCGAACATGCAGCGTCAGGCCGTGCCTGTACTTAAGGCTGAAAAGCCCCTGATAGGTACCGGTGTTGAGCGCTCTGTCGCCAAAGACTCGGGTGTTTGTGTTGTGGCTCGACGCGGTGGTGATATCCAGTCTGTGGATTCAGGTCGTATTGTCATCCGTGTAAACGATGATGAGCTGGAGCCGGGTGAAGCGGGTATCGATATTTACAACCTGACCAAATACACCCGTTCAAACCAGAACACCTGTATCAACCAGCGTTCGATTGTAAAAACAGGTGATTCTGTAGCTGCTGGTGACATTATTGCCGATGGTCCTTCTGTGGATCTGGGCGAACTGGCTCTGGGGCAAAATATGCGAATCGCATTCATGCCTTGGAATGGTTACAACTTTGAGGACTCCATCCTAGTTTCAGAGCGAGTTGTTGAAGATGACCGCTTTACCAGTGTTCATATTCAGGAACTGACCTGTGTAGCACGTGACACTAAACTGGGCCCTGAAGAAATCACATCAGATATACCAAACGTCGGTGAATCAGCGCTTAATAAGCTGGATGAGTCTGGAATTGTTTATGTAGGTGCCGAAGTTGGTGCTGGTGATATTCTGGTTGGTAAGGTGACTCCGAAAGGTGAAACCCAGTTAACGCCAGAGGAAAAACTGCTGCGTGCTATCTTTGGTGAAAAAGCGTCCGATGTTAAGGATACCTCCCTGCGTGTTCCGGGCAGCGTAAAAGGCACTGTCATTAATGTTCAGGTATTTACCCGCGACGGTATACCCAAGGACGAGCGTGCCAAGAGCATTGAAAAGTCTGAATTGGAAAAAGTGCGTAAGGATCTTCGTGAAGAGGAGCGCATTTTTGAGAATGCAGCACTTGCCCGTTTGCAGTCAGCGCTGGCAGGCAAAAAAGTCGCCAAGGCACCAGGCCTGAAAAAAGACCAGATGCTGGCCAAGGAATCCGCCGCTGAATACAGTCTGGAAGATTGGCAGTCTGTGCGCATGGCAAATGCTGATTACAACGAGGTGTTGGAAAAAACACTCGCTTACCTTGAAGATCAGAAAGCCGAGCTGGATGAGAGGTTTGAAGACAAGCGTAAGAAAACCGAATCCGGTGATGACCTCGCGCCAGGCGTGCTAAAGATTGTGAAGGTTTACCTGGCAATCAAGCGACGTATCCAGCCTGGTGACAAGATGGCTGGTCGCCATGGTAACAAAGGTGTTATTTCAGTAATTAAGCCTGTTGAAGATATGCCTCATGACGAAAAAGGTGAGCCGGTTGATATCGTGCTCAACCCGCTGGGTGTGCCTTCGCGTATGAACGTTGGTCAGGTGCTGGAAACACACCTGGGCATGGCTGCTAAAGGCTTGGGTATTAAAATCGATGAAATGATTCAGGAACAGAAGAAGGTTTCTGAGCTGCGCAAATTCCTCGACAAGATATACAAGCTGGGCGATCACACCCAGAAAGTAGATCTGAAAGAGTTTTCAGACGAAGAAGTCCTGAATCTGGCCAATAACCTCAAAGGCGGTGTGCCGATGGCAACACCTGTGTTTGATGGTGCCCAAGAACCAGAAATTAAAGAGCTTCTTGAGCTGGCGGATATTCCTACCAGTGGGCAAATCAAGTTGATTGATGGTCGTACCGGCGAAGCATTTGATCGCCCTGTGACAGTGGGCTACATGTACATGCTCAAGCTCAACCATCTGGTGGATGACAAGATGCACGCGCGTTCTACAGGCTCATACAGTCTGGTTACCCAGCAACCGCTTGGAGGTAAGGCGCAATTTGGTGGTCAACGTTTTGGTGAGATGGAGGTCTGGGCTTTGGAAGCTTACGGCGCCGCATACACCCTGCAGGAGATGTTGACTGTGAAATCGGATGACGTCGCGGGTCGAACCAAGATGTACAAGAACATTGTCGATGGTGATCATCGAATGGAGCCGGGCATGCCCGAATCCTTCAACGTACTTGTGCGTGAAGTTCGGTCGCTCGGTATTAACATCGAGCTGGAAGACGATTAATTCAGTCTGTTAATCGATTGAATAGATAACAACTGAATAAAAGATATTGGAGTTAAGGCATGCAAGACCTACTACAAATGCTTAAGTCACAGTCCCAAGAGGACGAGTTTGACGCCATCCGCATCAGCCTGGCATCGCCAGAGATGATTCGATCCTGGTCTTTCGGTGAAGTGAAGAAGCCGGAGACCATCAACTACCGTACGTTCAAGCCAGAACGGGACGGCCTTTTTTGTGCCAAGATTTTTGGCCCAATAAAAGACTATGAATGTTTGTGCGGCAAATATCGCCGCATGAAGCATCGCGGTATTGTCTGTGAGAAATGTGGTGTAGAAGTCACTGTGTCAAAAGTGCGTCGTGAGCGTATGGGACACATTGAACTGGCGACACCCTGTGCACACATCTGGTTCCTCAAGTCACTGCCATCGCGTATTGGCTTGATGCTCGATATGACCCTTCGCGAGATTGAGCGCGTTCTGTACTTTGAGTCTTACGTAGTTACAGAGCCGGGCATGACCGATCTTGAGCTGGGTCAGTTACTGACTGATGAGCAGTACTTCGAAGCCATGGAACAGTATGGCGATGAGTTTGAAGCTCTTATGGGTGCGGAAGCCATTCAGGCACTATTGGCAGATATCGATCTGGAATCAGAAATTGCTCGCCTTCGTGAAGAAATTCCTGCGACCAAGTCCGAAACCAAGATCAAGAAATTTTCCAAACGCGTTAAGTTGCTGGAAGCATTTTACAACTCTGGTAACAAACCCCAGTGGATGGTGATGGAAGTTCTACCAGTTCTTCCGCCAGATTTGCGACCATTGGTTCCTCTTGATGGAGGCCGGTTCGCCACATCTGATCTCAACGACCTTTATCGTCGTGTGATCAACCGTAACAATCGTCTGAAGCGCCTGCTTGAGCTGAATGCTCCAGACATTATTGTTCGCAACGAAAAACGTATGTTGCAAGAATCTGTGGATGCGCTGCTTGATAACGGTCGTCGTGGCCGAGCCATTACTGGCTCCAACAAGCGTCCTTTGAAGTCACTTGCTGACATGATTAAAGGTAAGCAGGGTCGATTCCGTCAAAACCTTCTCGGTAAGCGAGTGGACTACTCTGGCCGTTCGGTCATTGTCTGTGGTCCGACGCTTCGACTGCATCAGTGTGGCCTGCCGAAGAAAATGGCGCTGGAACTTTTCAAGCCGTTTATCTTTAGCAAGCTAGAGCTGCGCGGTCTGGCAACGACCATTAAGGCTGCCAAGAAAATGGTTGAGCGCGAGGAGCCTGTCGTTTGGGATATTCTGGACGAAGTTATTCGCGAGCACCCTGTGCTGCTGAACCGCGCGCCGACACTTCACCGTTTGGGTATCCAGGCATTTGAGCCTGTTCTAATTGAAGGTAAAGCTATTCAATTGCACCCGCTGGTATGTTCGGCCTATAACGCCGACTTTGATGGCGACCAAATGGCCGTTCACGTTCCACTGACTCTTGAAGCGCAGCTGGAATCCCGTGCATTGATGATGTCGACGAACAACATCTTGTCACCCGCGAATGGCGATCCAATTATCGTGCCTTCACAGGACGTAGTTTTGGGTCTCTACTACATGACCCGTGAGAAAATTAACGCTCGCGGTGAAGGTATGAAGTTCGCAGATATAGCCGAAGTCCATCGTGCTTACGATTCAGGTCTGGTAGATCTCCACGCGCGAGTTAAAGTTCGCTTCCAGGAAGTGACCTACACAGAAGAGGGTGAGCGTGTTGAGAAAAAGCTTTTCGAAGACACTACCGTAGGTCGAATTCTGGTTTGGGACATCATGCCAGAGGGTATGGCGTTCGAATTGGTCAACAAGCCACTGGTCAAGAAAGCGATTTCTCGCCTGATTGATATTTGCTACCGCCATGTAGGGCTGAAAGATACCGTCATCTTTGCTGACCAGTTGATGTATATGGGCTTTGCCTACTCAACCCGTTCAGGTGCCTCTATTGGTGTTAATGATTTCGTTATTCCTGACGAAAAGGACGAAATCATCGCCAAAGCCGACGATGAAGTTCAGGATATTGAAACCCAGTTTGCGTCTGGTTTGGTAACCGCAGGTGAGAAGTACAACAAAGTGATCGACATCTGGTCTCGTGCCAATGATGTGGTGGCCAAGTCCATGATGGAAGTTATCAGTAAAGAAACGGTAACCAACCGTGACGGCGAAGAAGAAGAGCAAGACTCGTTTAACTCTGTATTTATGATGGCTGACTCCGGTGCTCGTGGTTCTCCCGCCCAGATTCGTCAGCTCGCGGGTATGCGTGGTTTGATGGCTCGTCCGGATGGTTCCATTATTGAGACGCCGATTACAGCGAACTTCCGTGAAGGTCTGAACGTACTTCAGTACTTCATCTCAACTCACGGTGCTCGTAAAGGTTTGGCCGATACGGCATTGAAAACAGCAAACTCTGGTTATCTGACCCGACGTTTGGTGGATGTGGCCCAGGATGTGGTAATCACGGATACTGATTGTGGTACCACCAACGGCTTGACTATGACGCCTGTTATTGAAGGCGGTGACATCATTGAAACTCTCGGGGATCGTATTCTTGGCCGTGTGGTAGCTAAAGATGTGACGCGTAGTGAAGATGATGCTGATGTATTGGTTCCAGCCGGCACCATTATCGATGAGAAATGGATTGAAACCATTGAGTCATTTGGTATCGATGCTGTCCAGGTGCGTTCACCTATTACCTGTGAAAACCGCTACGGTATTTGTTCCGAATGTTATGGTCGGGATTTGGCACGTGGTCATAAGGTGAACAAGGGTGAAGCTGTCGGCGTAATTGCTGCGCAGTCCATTGGTGAGCCCGGTACCCAGCTAACCATGCGTACCTTCCACATCGGTGGTGCGGCAAGCCGTGCTTCTGCGGAAGACAGCGTTCAGGTTAAACAGGAAGGTACTATCCGTTTTGTAAACCTGAAATTGGTAGAACGAGCTACTGGAGAGCTGGTTGTTACTTCCCGCTCTGGCGAGCTGGTTGTTGCCGAGCTTGAAACCGGTCGTGAGCGCGAGCGCTATAAGCTCCCATATGGCGCCGTTCTTAAGGTGAAAGGTGGTGACAAGGTTGAAGGTGGCACGGTTGTAGCCAACTGGGATCCTCACACCCACCCAATCATTTGTGAAGTAGCAGGTAAGGTGCAGTTCTCTGGAATGGAAGAAGGGCTTTCTGTGCGTCAGCAAACTGACGACCTGACTGGCTTGAGCAGCTATTCGGTAATTGATCCGAATGAGCGGCCATCTGCTGGTAAAGATATGCGCCCAACAGTTACTCTGATTGATGCCAAAGGCAAGGAATTGCTGATTCCCAATTCCAAAGTGCCTGCGCATTACCTTCTGCCTGCTGGCGCGTTGATTACCATGAGTGATGGCGACGATGTTGGCGTGGGTGATGTTATTGCCCGTATTCCGCAAGAAGGTTCGAAAACCCGCGATATTACCGGTGGTCTGCCTCGTGTTGCCGACCTGTTCGAAGCGCGTAAGCCTAAGGACCACAGCATCCTGGCTGAGGTTTCCGGTACGGTGGCATTCGGCAAGGAAACCAAAGGAAAACGTCGCTTGCAAGTGTTCCCTCCATCTGGGCAATTGCTCGAGGATGGTTCTGAGCATTGGGAAATGCTGATTCCGAAATGGCGCCAGATCTTGGTATTTGAAGGTGAGCAAGTAGAAAAGGGTGAGGTGATCTGTGATGGTCCTCCTAACCCGCATGACATTTTGCGCTTGATGGGCGTGGAGGAGTTGTCTCGCTACATCACCAATGAAATCCAGGAAGTTTACCGACTTCAGGGTGTGGGAATTAACGATAAGCATATTGAAGTTATTTGTCGCCAGATGCTTCGTAAAGTAGAAGTCACCGAAATGGCTGACTCCACTTTCGTAAAAGGCGAACAGATCGAACTCAATTCCATGCTTGACGAAATTGCTCGCATTGAAAAAGAAGGTGGCACACCACCTCGTTATGAGCGTGTGCTATTGGGTATTACCAAGGCATCACTGGCAACTGAATCCTTTATCTCAGCTGCCTCCTTCCAGGAAACTACGCGCGTACTGACCGAAGCATCAGTGACTGGTAAGCGTGATGGCTTGCGTGGTCTGAAGGAAAACGTGGTTGTGGGTCGATTGATCCCTGCTGGTACGGGGCTCGCTTATCACGAAAGCCGTCGCAAGCAGCGAGAAGAATGGGATCTCAGTGGCGAACAACTGGAAGCTCAGCTGGCGGAAGCCCTGGGCAAGCCGGAAAAAGCCGCAGTAGAGACTGCTGACTCGGACTCTGATGCACCTGAGGCACCAGTCGAAGACTAAGCAGATACCCCAACTACAAAAAAGGGGGTGAAAGCCCCCTCTTTGTAGGTAGGGAGAGAGTGCGCATCTTCGCCGAGCAGCCCCGATTGTGCTTGACGCACTGGGGCCCCCTCATTAGAATGCGCGCTCCCGAAAATTCGGGCTGGTTTTGTATGCATTGTTTTTATTAAAACCCCAAGCTTTTCAGGGTGTTTTAAGCCAGTCAATAATTGATGTCGAATGCTATTGACGACATTTTAGGTTGCCGGCACTTGATCGCTGGCATTGTGTAAATTTTGGAGTATTAATGGCTACTATTAACCAATTGGTTCGTAAGCCTCGCAAGCGTAAAGTCGCCAAGAGTGACGTGCCTGCTTTGCAAGCAAACCCACAGAGACGTGGAGTTTGTACGCGTGTTTATACCACGACTCCCAAGAAGCCTAACTCGGCCCTGCGTAAAGTCTGCCGTGTGCGACTGACCAATGGTTATGAAGTGGCTTCTTATATCGGTGGTGAAGGACACAACTTGCAAGAGCACAGCGTTGTTCTTATCCGCGGTGGTCGTGTTAAAGACCTGCCAGGTGTGCGTTATCACACCGTTCGTGGAACCCTGGACTGTGCTGGCGTAGCCGATCGTAAACAAGGCCGTTCCAAGTACGGTGCCAAACGTCCCAAGTAAGACGTTTGCATTTGGAACTGCCGATCGAAAAACGAACAAAGTAAGGCCGGGTCACTAAATATTTAGCAGAAAATATTCTGCATGATCCCGGACAATCCCTGAAGAGAGTAAGAGAATGCCTAGAAGAAGAGTTGCCGCCAAGCGCGAAATATTGCCAGATCCCAAATTTGGCAATATCACCCTGGCCAAATTTATGAACCACCTGATGGTTTCAGGTAAAAAATCTGTTGCAGAAAAAATTGTCTATGGCGCACTGGAGCTGGTAGAAGAACGTACCAAGCGCGACCCCATTGAAGTTTTTGATGAAGCATTGGAAAACATCGCTCCACACGTTGAAGTGAAATCACGCCGAGTAGGTGGTGCAACCTACCAAGTTCCCGTTGAAGTTCGTCCTTCACGTCGCCTGGCCCTAGCGATGCGCTGGTTGGTAGAGTTTTCTCGTAATCGAAGTGAAAAATCCATGGCTCAACGCCTCGCCGGTGAACTGGCTGATGCGGCTGAAAACCGTGGCAATGCGGTTAAAAAGAGAGAAGACGTTCACCGTATGGCAGAAGCCAACAAAGCCTTCTCCCACTTCCGCTTTTAATCGTATTGGCGAGAGTCTTATAAGTCTGAAAAAGGGCGGCTGTATAGCTGCCTTTTTGCCATTCTAGAGAAGCTAACCGGAAACATTAACTGTGGCCCGAAAAACACCTATCGAACGTTACCGTAATATCGGCATCTGCGCCCACGTAGATGCGGGTAAGACGACAACGACTGAACGTGTGTTGTTCTATACCGGCTTGTCTCACAAGATTGGTGAGGTGCACGATGGTGCAGCTACCATGGATTGGATGGAACAAGAGCAGGAGCGCGGGATTACCATCACTTCTGCAGCTACTACATGTTTTTGGGCGGGAATGCAGCTGCAGTTTGACCAGCACAGAATCAATATTATCGATACACCAGGGCACGTGGACTTCACTATCGAAGTTGAACGCTCTCTTCGGGTTCTGGATGCTGCAGTGGTTGTTCTTTGTGGCTCATCTGGTGTGCAGCCACAGACAGAAACAGTTTGGCGCCAGGCGGATAAATATGAAGTTCCTCGCATGGTATTTGTGAACAAGATGGACCGTGCCGGGGCCGATTTTCTCGATGTTATACAACAGATGAGAGATCGACTGGCCGCTAACCCCGTGCCGATACAAATGACGATTGGCGCCGAAGATGAATTTCGCGGCGTTGTCGACCTTGTCAAAATGAAAGCGATCATTTGGAATCAGGAAGACTTGGGAATGACCTTCAACTACGAGGAGATTCCTGCAGATATGCAAGCTCAGTGTGAAAAGCTACGCGAACAATTGGTAGAAGCCGCGGCTGAAGCTAATGACGAGCTTATGGAAAAATACCTTGAAGGCGGCGAGCTTACCGAAGAAGAGATTAAGCTAGGCATTCGTACCCGCTGCCTTGCCAATGAAATTGTGCCGGTGCTTGGCGGCTCAGCGTTTAAGAATAAAGGCGTTCAGGCTGTTTTGGATGCGGTGATTGAATATTTGCCTGCACCGACTGAAGTAAAAGCCATTGAAGGTCTCCTGGAAGATGGCAGCGATGCCACTCGTGAAGCAGATGATGATGCGCCTTTTTCAGCGCTGGCTTTTAAGATTGCTACTGACCCATTTGTTGGTACATTGACATTTTTCCGTGTGTACTCAGGAAAATTGAGTACGGGTGACGCGGTTTATAACCCGGTAAAAGGTAAAAAAGAGCGCATAGGCCGAATGGTGCAAATGCACTCCAATAATCGGGAAGAAATTAAAGAAGTCCTGGCTGGCGATATTGCGGCAGCAATTGGGTTGAAGGATGTCACCACCGGTGAAACCCTCTGTGCTCAGGATAATATAATTACCCTGGAGCGAATGGAGTTTCCGGAGCCGGTTATTTCGGTTGCAGTTGAGCCCAAATCACAACCAGACCAAGAGAAAATGGGCATCGCTTTGGGCAAGCTTGCTCAGGAAGATCCTTCGTTTCGGGTGAAAACGGACGAGGAAACCGGCCAGACAATTATTTCTGGTATGGGTGAGCTACATCTGGACATTCTTGTTGATAGAATGCGTCGCGAATTCAATGTTGAGGCGAATATAGGCAAGCCTCAAGTGGCGTATCGTGAAGCGATACGTAACACCGTTGAGGTTGAAGGCAAATTTGTACGTCAATCTGGCGGTCGAGGTCAATATGGCCATGTTTGGATTAAATTTGAGCCGCTTTCGACAGACAGCGGAGAAGGCCTCGAATTTGTTAATGAAATCGTTGGTGGTACAGTACCCCGCGAATATATCCCTGCTGTAGAGAAAGGCATTGAAGATCAAATGCTTAACGGCGTTGTAGCGGGCTATCCGCTGCTTGGTTTGAAGGCAACTCTCTACGATGGATCATTTCATGATGTTGACTCTAACGAAATGGCGTTTAAGATCGCTGCCTCAATGGCAACCAAGAAGCTCGCCGAAGTGGGTGGAGCTGTTTTGTTAGAGCCGATGATGAAAGTAGAGGTCGTTACCCCTGAAGAAAACATGGGTGACGTCGTAGGTGACCTGAACCGCCGTCGCGGCATTATTCAGGGCATGGAAGATAGGGCGTCCGGTAAAATTGTAAATGCCGAGGTGCCACTAGCTGAAATGTTTGGGTATGCCACTGACCTAAGGTCAGCGACTCAGGGTCGAGCCACCTACACAATGGAATTTTTACATTACGCCGAAGCCCCAAGCAACGTGGCCCAGGAAGTGATAGCTAAAAATATGGGCGGATAAGACCGTCTTCTTTTAATAAGTATCTTTGACTTAAAACACGACTTTAGAGGAACATTTAAATGTCTAAAGAAAAATTTGAACGTACGAAACCCCACGTAAACGTGGGCACTATTGGCCACGTTGACCACGGTAAAACTACTTTGACAGCGGCCCTTACTCGTGTCTGCGCTGAAATATGGGGCGGTTCAGCCGTTGCATTTGACGGCATCGATAATGCTCCAGAAGAGAAAGAGCGTGGTATTACCATCGCGACTTCTCACGTTGAGTATGACTCCCCAGCTCGCCATTACGCGCACGTCGATTGTCCTGGACACGCCGATTATGTGAAAAACATGATCACTGGTGCAGCTCAGATGGACGGTGCGATTCTGGTTTGTGGCGCGACGGATGGCCCT
>Ga0181560_10001499_pt1 | contig 21659 bp, 29 predicted proteins | sample 011ome_20_FD_133751 | JGI IMG/M metagenome (GOLD analysis project Ga0181560, IMG submission 133751) | Coastal salt marsh microbial communities from the Groves Creek Marsh, Skidaway Island, Georgia - 011509CT metaG (megahit assembly) | ecosystem: Environmental > Aquatic > Marine > Intertidal...
GTCCTAGAAATATTTTCAATTCCCAAACAAATTGATTATATTTATAATATACAAAAATAAACGGAATATGGTACAATACACAAACAAGTTTCAGGTCGAACTCAAAAATGACCTACTGATGATCAAAGATTTGAATGGTAACCTCCTTAAGGCTATGACGGTTCCAGTAATTAACGCTGTGGAACGTATGAACGAAATGGTCGCTAAGTTGAAGGAAATGGAAACTAAAAAGTCTAAGTAATCATGGCAGTAAGTAAATTGAACAATCGTCTGACTCAAATCTCAAATGTCAAATACGCTGATGGCCTATTTGATGCTCACAAAACCAATACCCCACTGGATGGACTATTCTCTATCGATGGTGGTGTTCCTAAAGCAACCAACTGGATGGTGGTAGGAGACCCTGGTGTTGGTAAGTCTACCGTTACACTCGATATTATTGCAAATGCTAAGGCGAGTGGATCTAAGGTACTTTTCATTAGTGCCGAAATGAACCAAGTGGATCTGTACCTCTATGTAAAGCGATACCCTAAGTTTGGTGAATTGGATATCTTCTTCCCTCAGGATATCTCTGACGATGAGGATCCACGTAAAGTCCTGGAAGGTATTCTGAATGAAGGGTACGATATTGTACTGATTGACTCATTCGTGGAACTCCAAGAAACTATCCGTGAACATGCTAGGATGACCCGTAATGGATCAGAGAAGTGGTTATTGGATATGATGTACAAACAAAACCTTGGACAGAATAAAGGTGGTAACTATACCTCGTTCCTTAATATCCAACAGGTTAACAAAGGCGGTACATTCGTTGGTTCCAATAAACTGAAGCATATGACCACCGGGATGATGGAAATCCGATTTGTGGATGAACGCACACAGGATGAAAGGTATGTGGTATTCTCTAAGAACCGCCGAGGGCATGTTGGAAAACAAATGTTCTTTGACCTTTCTGCCGCAGGTGATGTTACCTACGATACCGAACGATTTAAGAAAGCCGAATCTCTGAAGCAACTGAAAAAGAAGGAAAAGGAATTGGTCAAAAAGGATGGCCTTGAATTTGACAAATTATTCGGTCTTAAGGATGAGGTTAGTGAATAAATAATCAGGGAGAGAAAAAAGAGAGAGACCAAGAAAAAAGTCCTAGAAAAATTTTCAATTCTCAAAACAATTGATTATATTTACAATATAAATTAAAAACGGTAAAACAAATAACTGATATGAAAAGTATTACTACTCTGTCGCAATCTGCCTTCGACAATAAAAAGGCTGAAGCCATCGGTAATGAACTGATGCGTAAAGAAATTACTCTGTCCGAGTTTAATGTGGTTGACAATAACCATATTGAAATTGATGGAATTAAGATCGAGGTAACTGATAAGGCTTTCGGTAAACTGCTTGGCCGCCTTCGTATTCCTAAAGCATTCGCTAAGCGATTCTCTGAAGGATTCGGAAACGACGGTTTGCGTCAATTGGTTCAAATGATGAAATCAATGAAATCAAGCCATAACGACCAAACGGTTACTCTGTTGGTTGATCCATCCACACGTAAGATTACTGATATCTTGCCTGCAGGGTATGCTGCAATCTCAAACGAATCATTCATTGATTTTGCATCCCGTTATATCGACCAATACAATCTGGGTGTAACTCATATGGGATCTTCTCAATATGGTGGTACTCAAATTAACTGTGTGGCTCCGAACTCAATGTTCCATGTACCTGGAATGAATAACGAGGTATTTAATACTGGTGTAACCTTCCGCAATACTCCAACTCGTGGATTGGAAGTAAGCCCGTATTTGGAACGTCTGATTTGTGCCAATGGTATGACCTCAACGGCATTCGCTGAAAACTATGGTCTTCATAACCTCAACGATAAAAACATCAATGAGTTTAATGAACATATGATCCGAATGGCTTCTACAGGATTCCAACCAGTAGGACTTGCTGATAACATTAAAAAGGCTCATAATACTGATGCCTCTCTGGCTGAACTCCAAAAGGCTGCCTCTGCAATCCTTTCTACTGATAAGACTGTAGATTACGATTATATTCAAAGGTATGTTCCAGTAGAACGCGCCATGAAGGCCTACAGTTCGCTTGGTGCTGACCCTAATACCTTTACAAAGGCTCAAATGAAAAATGCCAAAAGCGGTATGTCTGTTTGGGATGTAGTAAATGGTATGACCAATTTTGCCTCTAACGATAACCGATACAATATCGATGATAGCCGAATGGGGAATCTAATGGTTACCGCAGGTAATATCTTGTGTAAGAAGCAATATGATACTGAAGGAGTATTGGACGTCAATCCATTCGCTCACCGCGACCTCCTTACTACTTCTGAAGCGGCACGTGTCCGTGGAGAAGCATAACAATTGATTATGAAATAAATCCTGGTTTTTCCGTTTACCTCCAGGTAGGGGCCACTGTAATAGGTGGTCCCTTTTTTTGTGCCTATTTTTCACACAAAAACTCACACATTCTAGAGTGGGTCTAGCAGGAGAGGTAAAAAAGCCTATTTTGGAGGTAAAAAAGCCCACATTTTAGGCATTATTTGGGCCCTCTACTAGCTATAGCCATCTAGATAGCCCTCTAGAGCCCATATATACCGCTCTAGAACACATAATAGCTCTAAAATAGCACTCTAGAAGCACCTCTAGACACACAATATAGCCCAAATATAGGAATATACGGCTCTAGAGCCCTATAGTGCCATACCTCAGCTATCTCACCCAACCACCAGCTCCCGCTAAAAACAACCAAAAGGGCATAATCCCTGTAGTAGTCTATGTAGTGGTGGTAATAGCGGTCTACAAGGAAATACCCTATTATAGCCTGTAGGGGGCCTGTACAGGCAGTTTAACGGTTGTAGCAGGTAGTACTATGGTTTAGCTCTAGTAGCTCTAATAGCTGTAGTCTGTCTATTGTCCTTTAGCAATGTCCTTATCCTCTATTAGTCCTTTGTGGTGGTGGTAGCTCTTAGTCCTGCATAGCTATGGTCTGGTGGTCTATGTATAGTCTAGAGAATAATTCCCTTCAAGTGTAATTTTCTCTTTTCTTCTGGATGTGCTAGTCGGCCCATGGGTTTGAGCCCACATAAAAATTCTAGCCTGAAAATTTGCTAGTATCCAGAATGTGACTAGTAACTCAAAGTCTAGTAGGGTCATGTCTAGTCTGGAAAAATTTCTGTCCTGTAAAAAATCCTTGTCCAGAAACTTTCAGAAAGGAGGTCTACTTGTTATAGTTATACTGTAATTAACAAATACTAATAACATGACTACATTCTTAAGTGATCATACAAACCAAACCGAGGCCCTCGCCTCCATCGCGGATTCCCTAGCCGCGATCAGTGTATGTGCTCAATGGGCTACTGTAACTCTAATCGCCGTCACTATTGCTCGTTTCGCTCTGTGGCTAACAACTCCCCAAAACAACTAACTCTATGAAACTTCTGTTCTGCCAATCCTGTAACGACATCTTCCGTCTCTGGTCGGACCAACCCAGTCGTTGCCGTTGCGGCGCGTCTTCGGGAATGTACCAACCTAACTGTGTCCATGCTTCCTACAGTGGACCGGCAGTACCTCTGGGTATCTCAAATGGTACCTTTCAGTCTGCGTTAGAACGGAAGGACTCCGGGGGACCATACGCCTTTTACGAACGCGAGTTCAAGGCCTTTGTTATTGAAAAGGATTGCCCTACCTTTGTCCATATTGGTGGCGATGAAACTATTGATTAATTTGACAATATAATAAACTGAAATGGTTAATACTATACTTATGAACCTTAGATTGAATAAACGCAAATGGATTCGTATCGCTGAAACTGCGGTACTATGGATTATGAATGGCTTTTTGGTGTCATTGATATTTTGCCTGGTTATGGCTTTCAGTATTGCTACATGTCACCTATTTGGATGGGACACTTCATGGGCTGATAGTATATGGCAAACTCTTGGCTAAGGGAACTATGTGCTGCTATGTGCGAATGTGCGACCGCCATTTGAAAATGTGCCGAACCTCTAAGAAAAAGAAAAACCCTACTTTATTCTAACAACTCTTTCAGAATAAACCTTTGGTAGTTATAATTACTACAAATAACAAACACTTTATTTTAACCCAATAATTTTTACATCATGTCGCGAAATCTTAATGACTGGATGATTAAGGAACCCGTAAAGGGTAACCATTATAAGCTTTGGAAACTCCTCCCTGGCTCCGTGTTTACTATCTCTACTCCAATTGGTCCCGTGCCTTACCAGGTGATGGAACAAAGGGGTACTCTTACGAAATGCCAGAGTGGAGATAAGACTACTTCGATGGATTCCTCTATTGAAGTAATCTATACCGAAACTATACCTGCAACGGCAGAGTAAAGCTCACACATACTTTTCGAGTTCTGCACCTCTACATTATTTTATAGGTGCTATCAATCTGGGGATGTAGCTCAGTTGGTTAGAGCAGGACTCTTATACAGTCAAGGTCATGGGTTCAAGTCCCGTCATCCCTACAACTCGCGTGTGAGGTTTAAAGCGACCGTGCGCTTAACCACGGATTTACTAAAAAGGTCTAGGTGATTCCTTTTAAGCCTAGTCCATAAAATTAATAAAGGATGCAAGCAATGGCATTACCTGTTAACCTATTGCCTAAAGATATTATTACGGGTGTACTCCGATACTCGTGGAGGACTATAACATCGAGTAGAGAAGGTGAAGCGTGTATGCCACTGTCCTGAAAAGGCAGGCGCACACCAACTCGATTATTAATATTTTTAAAAAATGTATGATAAAGAAAAAGACCCTGCCTTTATTGACAATCCGTATCTGACTGATTATGATCTAATGATGAGTCCTTGTGATAACCCAAACCCCCCATCATGGTGTGAAGGGACAGGCGGTCCGTGTAACAACCCAAATCATGGACCATATTGCGATGGTGTACATAGTGTTCCAATTGATGGTGGGTTTTTACTTTTGACCATTTCTATGATTTATGGTATGTACTTAATTCGTGCGTAAGTAAAAAAGCTTATCATTATCAAATTTGATATAACCTCGTAGCTCAGTTGGTTAGAGCATCTCACTTTTAATGAGAGGGTCCTGGGTTCGAGTCCCAGCGGGGTTACTTAATTTAAACTAAGTATAAATGCATAGTAAAAGTAGAGGCTCGCCTAATGTTTGATTTTCCTTAAATCAAAACAATGCGTAAGTTACGTAAATGGCGAGTAGAGATTATCCATGTTAATGGGTACACCGCTCCCTCCATACCTGTCTGGACTGAGGGCGACAGATTATGGAAAGCAGAAGCTAATGCTATTAAGACTGCAAAGTCACAGAGCAGATTGGCTGACTTCCCTCAGTATACCTTTAAGGCGGTTCACTTAAACCCTGAACCTTCTGAGGAGTAAATCAATTAGGTGGTCGGTTTCTATCGGCCACCTAATTAAACTAAATAGGAGCTAAGCAATATAATAATAAATCCTAATTAAGATAAAATGACTAAAGACGATTTTAATGGACCTAGAGTCCTTGTTGATTTTTGGGCTCAGTGGTGTGGTCCGTGTAAAATGATGAAACCGCGAATTGAAAAATTTGCTAAAGCTAATCCAGATATTGAAGTTATCTTTTGTAATGTAGATGAAGAGCATGAGATTGCTCAACATTACGGTATTAGAAGTATTCCTACTCTTATCTATTTTGAAGATGGTGAGGTTGTAGGTAAGAAGATTGGTAATGTTGCGGATAGTCAAATTAATGAATTAGTTGGAAAGCAATCGTGATACCTAACATATACATATTAATCTATTTCTCACTAGGTGTGGGAATAGCCTTCTGCTTTGATTTAATCTATTCTTCTATGGACATGGAATCTGCTACTTGGCAGGAAAGACTGTTGTGGATTGTAGCATGGCCTATCTTTGTTATGATCTTTATCTATGGTCTCTATAAGGACGATGAAGAAGATGAATAAATTTTTCTAATTACTCTTTCAATAATACATCTAACCTGTTATAATTTAACTGTAACAAATAATAAATAAATGGAAAAAATTACTGCACCGTTTGCTGCTGCATTCATTCTAATTATGGGTGGATTGTTATTGGCACTCCTGTTGGCATGGCCGACTCAACTGCTTTGGAATAGCTGTTTAGTACCTGCTATTAATCCTATCAATGAAATTACTTTTTGGCAAGCCTTAGGAATGAATGTATTATTCTCTATCTGGTTTGGCACTGGAGTAAAACATAATCAATCCAAGAAATAAAATGAATGCCGCTGTGGTGAAATTGGTAGACACGAGGGACTTAAAATCCCTTTCGCCGAACGGTGAGTGCCGGTTCGAATCCGGCCAGCGGTACCAATCTTAAATTAATAATTATGGCAAATTTTAAAGAAGGCGACAAAGTCAAATGGATTTCTAAAATGACTATTGTTCCACACCCAGAAGGAAAGACTGACCGCAAAGGTGAAGTACTTCCAGTGTTCCGTGAAAAAGAAATGACAGGTCGAATCATTGGGCCATGTTCAAAAGGATGGACCGTAAGACCTAATTGGGCAGAGAAGTATAAAGACGCAATCTGCGGTGAACGCTACTATGATAAGACTATCGCAGAATCTGAACTTAGCCTTATCTGATCATGAGTATTGAAGTAAAAGAAACTCATGAATTTGAAATGCCAATGGATATTCAAATCCAAGAGTCAAGCGAAGTTTGGTGGGCATCTACCATCGAATATGATCTTACCGTTAATGGTGAGGAATGGACAGTAAGGGTTGCTGAAACTCCTAAGGGTACTGACTTCTATTATTTTACCGAAGACGGTTGGGAACCCTTTACTGAAGAAGGTGAGGAACCTGTACTTGATGCAATTTATGAAGCATGGTCTGATGGCGAATTAACACACGGTTAATGATATGGACCAGTAGCTCAGTTGGATAGAGCATCTGCCTTCTAAGCAGACGGTCACAGGTTCGAATCCTGTCTGGTTCACTAATGAAGAATGAATATGAATATTAAATGGAACGGAGAGTATGAGGATTAAACAATTCTTTCGTAGGCTTAAAAGGGTATGGGATTTTCTGCCTATCATTTGGAAAGGCGATGATTATGATTATCAATACTCAATTGACCTCTTTAAGTATCAATTGGATAGGACGGCTGATTACATTCAAGATAGAGGATTTATTTCAGATGCAGATAATGTTGCTTCACGTATTCGTACTGCTACTCGATTGATGGAAATGGTGTATGATGATGGTTATATGTCTGAAGCTTGGTCTTACGAAGGGAATGATAAAATTAAACAGGCAGTTGAAAAAGCGGATAAGGCTGAAAGGATTCTTTGGAAGTTTATTGGTCATAACATCCGTAAGTGGTGGGATTAATGAATATATAAAAAAATAACAAAGAATATGATAAACATTTATGGAACTGGCGAATGGGCCAAGAAAATTACTTCACTTCTTAATGTAGGAGAATATGGTCAATATGATTCTACTGATTATGACCAAGCACAAGCAGACTTACCTTGGATAATTGCATTAGAGGATGGAAATGATCGTCTTACTATTGCTAACAGTATTTTAAAAGGTTCTACCTTTTATCAATTATTTGATGGATGTAAAAATCTTAATGATGTTACTGTAGGTGAGGGACTAGTTGTTGGTTGCTGTTCTTTGGTTAGACCAGGTACCGTTATCGGTGACCAGGTTTACATTGGAGCAAATTCAGTCATTGATATTAACTGTGACATTGGCGACGGTGTAACTATTGGAGATAATGTAACCGTGTATGAGGGTGTTACTATCCCTGCCAATACTGAGATACCTTCTGGTTCAGTTGTAAAAAATTCCTAATCCTTTGAGGTTTTATTCTCTTAGGTTAAGACCGGTTTATCCGGTCTTTTTTAGTTTGTAAACAATATTAAGAAATTGCATATAATAATAAATCATAAATAAAACAAAAATATGGAAACACTTTATTTTACTTTAGGTGTACTTACGGTCCTTGTTATTCTAGGGGTCATAGGTATTGTTAAGGTTTGGGGAAAAGTTCAACAGTTATCTTTAGTTGAAGACGATCTTAGAGACCACATTAATTTAATTGCAGATGATCTTAATTCTGAATTAGAAAAAATGTATAAACAAAACTTAGAAGACTTAAGTCGTATTGAGAATGGTTTCACTGAAGAAACGTTTGAATTAAGCAGAACGATGGATTCTCGTTTGGATAAGTTTGAGCACAAGATTGATTCAAAGATGGATAAATTTGATTCAACTCTAGGAAGTCTTATAGTTAAGTTTAACAAGTAATAAAACCGTGAACGGTATTTTACCCCTTGGTGTAATTGGCAACACGTCTGATTTTGGTTCAGAAGAGCGTAGGTTCGAACCCTGCAGGGGTAACTCTCGGGATGTGGCGCAGTTGGTAGCGCACCGCGTTTGGGACGCGGGGGTCCTAGGTTCGAGTCCTAGTATCCCGACGAAAGGGCTGCAGAATATTCTGCGGCCTTTTTTTTATAAAAGGATTACCTTAAAGAAAGCTAACGAGTTTCACTCGCTCCTAAGCTAACTTTAATTAATCATATACTTTCTTTAATAACTAAATTAATCAAAACAAATCATGAAGAAAACAAAACATTTAATTATTTCAGGGTTAATGACATTACTCACTACGAGTATGTTTGCCCAGATTACAGGCCAAGTAAAAGACTTGGCTACTAATGAACCTATTCCAGGTGCTAACATTATTGTTACTGGCACACAGGATGGTACAATTACTGATATGGATGGTATGTTCAAGCTTGGAGTGGAGCCTGGGACACCATTACAAATTTCATTTATCGGTTATGCTACATTAGATGTAGAGGCCACGAATGAAATGAAAGTTTCATTATCTATATCTGATAATGTACTAGGCGAAGTTTCAATTATTGCAAACGTTGCCGATTTTGCTAAGATCAGAGAAACACCAGTTGCAGTATCAACTATTGGTCCTTCTGAAATTTCTCTAAAGATTGGAAACCAAGAATTTCCGGAAATTATGAATACCACTCCTGGTGTATATGCAACCAAACAGGGAGGTGGTTACGGTGATTCTCGGATTAGCCTTCGCGGATTTGATCAACGTAACACATCATTCCTTATTAACGGTCAACCTGTTAATGACATGGAAAACGGTTGGGTGTATTGGTCTAATTGGCAAGGTTTAACTGATGTTGCATCAGGTATCCAAATCCAAAGAGGTCTAGGTGCTTCTCGTCTTGCTGTACCTTCTGTAGGTGGAACTGTTTCTATTTCTACTCGTGCTGCTGATAAAGAAGAAGGTGGATCTGTGGCGGAGACTATCGGTAATGATGGTTATAATAAAACATCTATTGTCTATAACACAGGAAAAAATGATAATGGATGGGCATCCTCATTCTTATTAAGTAAGTGGGCAGGTAATGGATATGTTTATAATACTTCAGGTGAAGGTTGGACATATTTCGGCGCAATAGGTTATGAACCTGAAGGTTCTAATCATAAGCTTAACTTATCCGTTTTAGGAGCTGGGCAATGGCATAATCAACGTGATGTGTGGGTTTCTATTAGAGACTTCCAAAACTTCGGCGATCCTAATGATGATGGTATAGACCAGCGATGGAATTCCAACGGTGGTACCTTAAACGGTGAAGAATACAGTATGCGTCGTAATTTTTATAACAAGCCATTAGCTACATTTAACTGGGATTGGGATATTAATGAAAACCTTACTCTTAATACTTCAATTTACGGATCTGCTGGTAGAGGTGGTGGAACTGGTCCTCGAGGTAAAAACTATGATGTTTTACCTTATCGTAAAGACTTATATGAATTTATGTATGAGGATAGTGTAACGCAATTCCGTAATGATGATGGTACTGTTAACTATGATGCAATCGTAGCAGATAACCAAGCAGGTGCTGGTGATGGTTACGGTGTAACAGATTCATTGACATCGAGCCCATTCTACGGTCAATTAGTTGGATCTAATGGTTATGACGAGAATGGAGTATATAGTGGTGGAATGGTTCGTAGAGCTTCCATGAATTCTCATGATTGGGTTGGTGCAATCTCAAATCTCCAATATGAAAAAGGGAATTGGAGAACATCACTCGGTTTAGATCTTCGTAGGTATAAAGGTTATCACTATCGTGCTATGAATGATCTTCTTGGTTTCGATGCTTACTATTCAACAGGTAATGATAATAACAGTGGTCAATTTATTAATACTACTGTTGATGCATCACCTTTCCAAAACACTGGACTTAATGGACCTAAAATTGATTACTACAATGTAGGTAATGTTAATTGGGCAGGTGTTAATGGTTTGGTTGAATATAGCAGTGAGGATAAATTAACTGCGGTTCTCCAAGGTGGTTTATCCAATCAGTCTTATCAGAGAGAAGATTATTTTGACCAACCTAATAACCCTATATCTGATGTTGCTAACATTGGTGGTGGATATCTTAAAGGTGGTGCCAACTATAACATAGATAATAAAAATAACGTCTTCTTTAATGCAGGCTTTATTTCTCGTCAGCCTATGTTTGATGGTGTCTTCCCAAGCTATGCTAATAACATTAATGATGATCTTCAGAATGAAGAAATCAAATCTGTTGAATTAGGATACGGTTATATAGGAAGTGAAGTAACAGTTAAAGCAAATGTATATGCAACTACCTGGGGTAATAGATTCCGCTCTTTGTCATTAACCAATGCACAAGGCATAGACGGTTTTGCACAGTTTAGTGATATTGACGTTCAACATAATGGTATCGAATTGGAGGCTACTTATAGACCAACCAATCGCCTTAAGTTTAACGGGATGCTCTCTGCTGGTGATTGGCGATATACTAAAGATTTTACTGCTACATTATATGATGATCAGCAACAAGAAATCGGTAATGGTACTCTTTACTTAAAGGATGCTAAAGTTGGTGATGCTGCACAATTTACTGCAAATGCAGGAGTTGATTATAGAATAGGTAAATTTAATGTAGATGCTCGCTATCGTTTCGTTGACGGTTTATATGCTGACTATGCAATTACAGATTCTGAATTTACTAATCCTGATAACTTAGGCGCACTTCAGTTGCCTTCATACGGATTAATGGATTTAGGAACAACTGCAAGGTTTGAACTATTCGGTCATGACGCTACATTTAGAGTTAATGTAAATAACGTTCTAAACACCACATACATTGCCGAGTCAAATACTAATATCCATGCTGATGAAACATCAGATACTTGGAATGGTGTTGATACTCGTAACTTTGTTTGGTTTGGTTTCGGAAGAACATGGAACGCTTCACTTAAGTATAATTTCTAAAAGCCTTTATCATTAAAGAAAGTATTAGGGAGAGGGGCAATTGCCCCTCTCTTTTTTGTCAATAAACAATCGTGAAATATTCAATATAAATATTAATAAATACCAATTATGATAATAGTAAGAAACAATGGTAAAGATTCCATTGACAAAATGCTTAAGAGATATAAGCAAAAGGTTAAAAAGACAAAACTTATTAAACACCTAAGAGAAGGTAAAGAGTACGTTAAACCCTCTGCTGCAAAAAGGATTAAAAAGCAAAAGGCGATTTACATCCAAAAGATTAGAACCGAGGAAGAAAAAAATTCCTAAAAAATTTTCAATTCCCAATTTTATTTGTTATATTTAAATAAATTAATCAATTATGGATAATGTAACTTTCGACCTTAACGGTAATCAAAACACAGTTATCTTTGATCTTGATGGCACTATCGCAAACATCGATGATCGGAGGTCTATTTCCACAAAGGATAGCGGTAAGATGGACTGGGATAAGTTTTTTGATCCTGATAACATTGCATTAGATAAGCCTAATGTACCTGTTATTCAGATGATGAAGATCCTTAAGTCTCAAGGGCATTTTATTGTAATCTTTTCCGGCCGAAGTAAAGCAACTAAGGATGCAACTAAAAATTGGCTCTCTCAATTTGATGTACCATTTGACGTACTAAAGATGAGACCGACCGGCCATCCCTGGGCATTTATGCCGGATGATAAACTCAAGCAACACTGGTTAGATACCCTGTTTCCTGATGACAAGAAAAATGATATTCTTTGCGTCTTTGATGATAGGGATAAGGTAGTTAAGATGTGGAGAGATAACGGATTACACTGCTTCCAGGTTGCTGAAGGCAATTTCTAAATCTTACTCTATGCTAACGACTAAAAAACTATATCGCCAAGGTGGATACATCGGCGGTGTATGTGAAGGACTAGGTGAATGGAGCGGAATCCCCAGTATCTTATGGAGGATTCTGTTCCTATTTACCCCTGGATCATTCTGGGCATATTTATTAATCTGGATATTTACTAAAAGAAAAAGAATAAGTTATGTTTTTTAAATTCGATAAAGACAAGCTTCTATTTGATGAGGTTTGTTTAAAGACATGGACACTTTACCTAGCAGCTATTTTAATTGCAATTGGATCTCTTGGATACTTTATAGGTAAGTCAAAAGCAAAGGAAGTTGTAGTTAAACAATTACAAGAAGGTGAGGTTGAAATTATTATTGCTGAAGTGGATAGCTTTAATGTTGAATCTTTTATACAGATGCTAAAAGATCTTAATGTACAATACCCACACATAGTTATGGCACAGTCAATCGTTGAAACTGGTTATTGGAAAAGTCATATCTTTTTAGAGAACCATAATCTCTTTGGTATGAAACAAGCAAGACGTAGGATTACCACCGCCGGTGGGACCTCAAGAAATCATGCATATTACAATCATTGGAGAGAATCCGTGTATGACTATGCATTTTACCAATGTAGGTATTTAAGTAAGATTAATTCTGAGGAAGAGTATTTTCAGTACCTAGATGCAAGTTATGCAGAAGCCAATAACTATGTAGGTTCTCTAAAGGTGGTTATTGAAAAAGAAAAACTAAGAGAGCTATTTGAATAAACTAAAAAGGAACCTTAAGGTTCCTTTTTTTCAGTTACATTTGAAGTTTTCCAATGTTCACTATCATTAGCACCACGAGTTGGGTGAACATCATTAAAGCCTTGGTATTCTGGTGTACCGAACGCATTCGTTTCCATCCCAGCCATTTCATCCCAGTAATTTTTAAAATCTTTTACCGTACCTTTGTAATGTCTGATATTCTTTAAGTCAGCTCTTTCTTGTTCTTTAGGAGTTTCCATTACTTTCCGTATTTTTTCTTAAGGTCATGAATTGCGGTCTGAACCTTTAAACCTTCAAGATCAATCTTATCCATTTTAATTCTAAGTTCATATAACTCTATCCCGTAATTATCCCCTCTTTCTTGTGCTGCACGATATCTTTGAATATTTTCCTTTTCGCGTTTCTTTAGTCTAGCTGCAGCTTCATTAGGATTAAATTCATAGTCAGTTGCTTCACTCATTGCGCTATATGATTCGCATGCTTCGTCAATCTTTTCATTAATATGTTTCTTTGCTTCTTTAATGTACGCCTCTGCTGTGTGTTCTGGGTTATCATTACTATCATAGCTATTGGCCTGCTCAGCTACATGATTTCCTAAAGTTTCAACCGGCCCAACTATTGCATCCATGTTATAGCCAGTATTCTTATAGCTACCTCCTAAACCAAAGTCAGCTGAGTTGGTTGAGCCAAACCCCATAGGAATAAAATCTTCAAATAAAGGTAATTTTGCCATTTGTATTTGTTATTTGATTATATATTCATGAAACTAAGTCGTAAAATAACATATAAAAATAAACAACCTATTATGAAAGATTTTTACAGAACATCTGCAGGGAGAAGATTCTTTGAACAAGATGTACCTGCATTGGTTGAAGCATTGCAAAAAATATCTACTCAATTAGAAAGATCCAATGAATTAGCTGAAAAGAAAAGGAGAGTAGATGAAAAATTAAAAAAGCTTCAGATTAGAAATGCCGGAGAAAAAGAGTAAAGACCTAACCTTTGATGAATTCCTTAACCATCTAAACAAAGGTAAAAGAGGTTATATGAAAAAACCTAGATCCTGGCAAAGGGTTTGGTTTTGGTGGGAAGATAAAGAGAGATGGTTTTTAAACAAAGCTTATGATAAGAGAAAGAATGGAAAGGTTGAACCTGAAGAATCGGCTTGGATCACGGCTAAAGATATGGAACACCACTGCGGCTTTCTTGAAAGACAAGGCTACGAATATTTTAAAGATGAATAACTTACTGATTGCTTTTATGCTCTTCTTTTTAGGGCAAAGCCTTATATGGTTTCAATCTAATGGTCAATTTGTATGGCCTTGGTTTAAAGAACACCCATGGACAGTTTCAGTTCTGTTTGGTACTTTGGCTAGTTATATCTTTATACAAGCTACTGCTGTTGTTGTAGGGTACTTTGATGGTGCTTTATGGCCTGGTAGATTTATTGGATTTTCCAGTGGGATAGTTGTCTTTGCTTTATGTACATATATGTTTTTAGGTGAAGGTATAAATCTAAAAACAATTGTGTCATTATTATTGGCTACCGCATTAGTGTGTGTACAGATATTTTGGAAATGAAAGATCCTTATCAAATATTAGGAATTAGCAAAGATGCATCTGACGCTGAAATAAAAAAAGCTTACCGTAAGTTAGCCAAAGAATATCACCCTGATAGAGGAGGTGACGAATCTAGGTTTAAAGATATAGCTGAAGCATATGATGTATTAACCGATCCTAAAAAGAAAGCAAAGCTAAACAGTAACCCATTCGGTAACTTTGATGAATCTTTCTTTGAAGACTTTATTAGAAATGGGGGTCCTGGTTTTTCTGGTATGTTTAACCAAAGATATGGTTTCTCTGGTAAAGGTGGTGATGTCACTGCTCAAGTTTACATAACTTTAGAAGAAGCATACCTAGGTGGTAGAAGAGAGATTAGGGTAGGACAAAAAGTAATAAGTGTTGATATTAAACCTGGTACAAAACCTGGGCAGAAGATGAGATTAAAAGGCTTAGGCCAAAGAGGATTGACAGAAGAACAAAACGGTGATCTTATTTTAGAGGTTTTGGTTCAAGACGATCCTAACTTTTATTTAGATCAAAAAGGTTTGCATACAATTAAAAGAGTTAATTTATACGAAGCTTTATTAGGTAGTAAAGGTGAAGTACAGGTCTTTGATAAAACAATAAGTTATACAATACCTAAATGTGTTAGAAATGGAACTATGCTGCGGATTAAAGGTAAAGGGTTTCCTAATTACCACAACCCAAGTATATGTGGAGACTTCTTTGTTAACATACTAGTTGATCTACCTACCCAATTAACAGAAGAACAGGAAGAGCTCGTAAAAAAGATGAAAGATTTAAATGATGGAATTTGATAATGAAGAATTTATGAAAAGGCTGTTGGATCAATTAGAAAACACTAGTTGGGATCAATATATGGATCTATGTTATAATGTAATTGCAATGTTTCCTGATCAGGTTTTACATTATGACGAAAAGACAGCCAAGCATAAAATACAAAGCCTAGATAGAATTCTTTTACATTTTGAAGAAAAGGAAGACTTTGAAAAATGCGCTAAGATTAAAGAAATACAGGATCACCTAAAAAAATGTTAATAACTTTTTGAAAAAAGTCATAGAAAAATTTTCAATTCCCAATTATTTGTATTATATTTATAATATACAAATTTAAACGGAATATGACTGAATACACAAATCTTAATTACTTGCAATCCTTCTTAGATGAAATGCGTTCATCTTCTTCAGGAAATCATAAAATTGCAACTCTTAAAAAATATGCTGACAACTCTGAGGAGAATGAGGATAGAGAATTCCTTCAAAAGGTTTTCTTCTACACTTACAATCCCTACTATAAGTACAATGTTACTCCGAAGAACTGCAGAAAGAACTCAGATCTTGTAGGTCATCCTAATACTTACGGTAGCATCTTCACTCTGTTAGACGATCTTAGAAACCGGGTTTGTACCGGTCACTCCGCTATTGCCAATGTAAACCGCTTTATCCAGGAATGGCCACAATGGGAGACCATCATTTATTCAATTCTTAACCGGGATCTGAATATGGGATGTGGAACTACCTCTATCAATAAAGCAATCCACCCAGAACTAATTCCTACTTTTAAGGTGGCTTTGGCAAATGCCTATAATCCTAAGAGAGTGGATTTTCAGAGTGGTGAATGGTACGGTTCTAGAAAATTGGATGGTGTCCGTTGTATCTGCCGCAAGGAAATGAACACGGTTACATTCTTTTCAAGGAACGGTAAAGAATTTGAAACTCTAGGTAACCTTGAAAATGAAATTGTAAAGATCCCAGGAGACTTTATCCTAGATGGAGAAATCTGTATGGTTGATAAAGATGGTAATGAAGACTTCCAAGGAATTATGAAAGAGATCCGAAAGAAGAATCATCAAATTGAAAATCCTAGGTTCTTTATATTTGATTACTTAACCTTAGAAGAATTCGATGATAAGACTGGAATTACACCGCTTACTGAACGCCTTCGTAACGGTTATGATATTCTTCCAGAAAATATCAATTCAGATATGTTGGAATTCTTACCACAGGTTCAACTCACTACGGAGGAACAATTTACCGAAATGGTTAAAGAAGCTGAACAAGCCGGGTTTGAAGGTATCATGGTTCGTAAGGATATCGGATATGAAGGTAAGAGAAGCCACAACCTTTTGAAGGTTAAGAAATTCCATGATGCCGAATACACGGTATTGGGGTGTGCTAACGGTACCATGAGATGGACTGAAAACGGTCAACAGATTGAAAAGGAAGGACTAAGTAATATCCTTATTGAACATAAAGGTTACCGGGTATCGGTAGGATCCGGGTTCTCAAAAGAACAACGAGAATACTACCTTACTCGCCATGAAGAACTGATTGGCAAAACAGTAACCGTTCAATACTTTGAGGAATCTCAAAATCAGATGGGTGGTTATTCACTCCGCTTCCCGGTAGTGAAACACATATATGAGAATGGGAGAGACTGTTAACCGGTCTATTCCATATCTCACTTCTGGTGGGAGATCTCCTTCGCACTAATAAATATATTGTATGAAACTATATGAAGGATATATGAACAACAAACACATCACTATATTTGATGTTGATGATACTCTTGTAGTAACTAAGAGCAAGATTAAAGTTCATAATCCTAAAACAGGGTTTTCTACCGAGCTCACACCACAGGAGTTTAATACATTCCAACAAAGACCTAATGATAGAATGGATTTTTCTGACTTTCAGAATCCTGACATTCTAAAAGGCGGTATGATTATAGAATGGGTATTTGATATCTTAAAAAGAACATTAGCAAAAGGTACCCCAGTAGGAATCATTACCGCAAGAGACAGTGCTGACCTCATCCATGATTTCTTATCTCATCATGGAATTAACATTAACCCAGATTACATATTTGCCATTAATGACCCTAAGCTAGGTTTTACCGGATCCACTGCACAAAAGAAAAAAGAAGCCTTTATGAAATTTGTTCAGATGGGCTTTAGGAATTTTACATTCTTTGATGACGATAAGGAAAATGTCAATATTGCAAAAAAGTTGGCAAGAGAGAACAAGAATATTAAAATGAATGCCACTTTAATCAAACAGAAATGGATACCAAAATTCAGCGACTTCAAATAAAGATAGATACATTTACTGATATCTTAAAAAGCATTAAAGAGTTATCTAATTCGTCTACTACCAAAGTAGGCTGTATGGCACTAAGAAAAGATTTTAGTAAAATTGCCAGTTTTGGTTATAACGGTTCTTATAGCGGAGCCGGGACTAATGATGTAACAGGTACTGAGGAAGATTCTCTCACCCCTGGGGAAAGCGGGTTTATTCATGCTGAGGTAAATATGATTGCCAAGTTTAAAGAATATGATCCACAGAACTACATTATTATGTTAACACTCTCACCATGTAAAATGTGTACTAAGATTCTGGTTAATGCAGGATTTAAGCATGTCTATTGGATGCAAGACTACAGAGACATGGATCATCTTAAGATATTTGAAGACTGTGGTGTAACACACGGAAAAATTTCTAACCTAGTAAATGACTACCATTCTATAAAGGACTGAATATATACAAAAAATAGTATGTCCTCTTGGTTGTTGAAGCATTAACTTTTAAATTAGCTCTTGATTTTTTTACTTACTTAAAAAAGTATAAGATTGAGGTAGATAAGATCCGTATTGGTTTTTATGACCAGGCATCTGAAAAAACTGAATACATTGATTTTTCTAGTGTTTCTCAGATGGCAACATACTATCAGAATAATTACATTCCTTTTGACGATTGCTTTATTGGTGATTTAGTTTCTATAGAATTATTTTTAGGACAAAGTAATCTGTATGACTTTGTAACAGAATATAGAGCAGAAGATTTAACAGGAAATTTTAAATTAACACCAGGCTCATCCTTTGACATCCAAAGAAATTCTCAACGCAAACCATTAGTAAGTAGACAGACCGAGTTTATTCGCAGGGCAGTAAAAGATTATTTAAAGTATTGGTCAGAGATCTATAGAATATATACAACAGGTATTTATTCACCATGCTACGCTGTTCCTGGATGGTCCGAAGGTACTTGGTATTTAAACCAGCTAAGAGAGGTGTTTACATCAAGAAATGATATAGATGAATTCCCTTATGATGATGCTAATATTATTAATGAACCTCCTAAATAAATAAAAAAAGACTAGACTAAATGGGATTCAATCTTAAAGAATATATCATTTACAGAGATGAGGTTAAGCGTGAACTGTTTAATAGCGAAGTAGATGAAAATTTCAAAGCAGTAGCAAATCCGTGGGTAGACAATAGAACCTATGAACAAGGACACGTTGTTTATCACCCGGTAGAAGTTATTGATGTAACTGGAGGTACAAGCGTTGAATCGGAAGCATTGGCGTGGTGGAGAGCAAACAAAAGAACTACACAAGGATTATTTGAAACTTCTGAATGGGATTTGATTGGAGGTATTGGTACAGGTGATTTAACAGTTAATGCATCAAATGGTTTCGGTAAGATATTAGTCAATTATACCGGGGCTACACCGTCATTGCAAGCCGGTAACGATTTTCTCCTAAGCTCAAATATACCAAATGATACTTTTAGATTAATTGCTGGTGCTGGAATGAGTCTTCAGTATGATGACACTGTAAATGCAATAAAGATAATAAGCACAGGTGCCAGTGGAGAAATTAATCAAGGAACTAATATAGGTGTTGGTGGTCAAAACATTTTTGGCGGTATGTCAGGCACCACCTTAACTTTTAGAGGAATTACTACATCCAATAATTTCAGTTCTTCATTGACCGTTACAACAGATAATGTTAACAATAATGTTAATATTAACTTTGATGAAGGTGAAATTAATTTATCTAACTTAAACGGAGGTTCTCCTACGATAAGTATGTTATCCAATGTAAATGCCCCTTCACCTAATCCTGCTGATTTTTTACAATGGAATGGTTCCAATTGGGTTAGCGTTTCAGCTGCTGCCGCTGGTTTAACTGGTAATATTGGAGCAACTGGGCCACAAGGTCCACAAGGGTTTATTGGTGCAACTGGTTCTGGTGCAACTGGTCAACAAGGCCCACAAGGGCCGCAGGGTCCACAAGGACCTTCCGGTTCAACCGGCCCATCTGGGCCGCAGGGTCCACAAGGTTTAACAGGGGCATCTGGTGTTGGATCAACAGGTGCAACTGGCGCAATAGGTGCAACTGGTCCGGCTGGAGTTGGTGCCACTGGTGCAACTGGGCCTCAGGGTCCACAAGGTAATGTAGGCGCAACTGGTTTATCTGGTTCTTTTGGTGGAGCTACATTTGATTATCAATTTAATACTTCTTTAGCAGTTAGCGATCCTGGCTTTAGTTATGTTTCTTTAAATGACGCAGTACAGAATAATGCCACTATAATGTCAATTAATGACTTTGGTGTGACAGGTTCAGATATATCTAACTTTCTTTCTACAATACAATCATCAACTAGTATACCTAAAGGGCATGTTAGAATTTCAGCTAAGTCTGACCCTAACGAATTTATTCTTTTTCAGATAACTAGTCTTACTGATAATACCGGGTGGTGGGATATAGATGTTGTTCCTGTGGCATCAACAGAACCTTCACCATTTACAATGGATGAAGACGTTCTTGTATCCTTCGTTGTGACAGGTGATAAAGGTGAGCCTGGTGATACTGGTGCAACTGGACCTCAAGGTCCACAAGGACCACAAGGTGATATTGGTGCAACTGGTCCCCAAGGACCTCAAGGTCCTCAGGGTGACATTGGTTCAACTGGTGCAACTGGCCCACAGGGACCGCAAGGACCAGAAGGTCCAGCTGGTGATGATGGTGCAACTGGTGTTCAAGGTCCACAAGGCCCACAAGGTGAAATAGGTGCAACTGGTATTCAAGGCCCACAAGGACCACAAGGACCAATTGGTTTAGTAGGTCAGCAAGGACCACAAGGACCGCAAGGTCCAATAGGTGCAACTGGCACAGAGGGGCCAACCGGGCCTGCAGGTACTGTTGCTGGATCTGTGGCATACGGTGAATTAACTCAAGTTGGTGGAGTTCCTACGTTAGCATTAAGTACTACATACCAAGGGTGGTTAGGTACGGCAGGTGAATTAAATCAAATGACTACTGTTGCTTCTGGTGGAGGTCAACAGGGTAATACATTAGTTATTGATTCTGATGAAGGTGGTGTGTATCAAATAAGTGCTGTCTATAATTTAGAAATTGCACAAGCAGGTCTTATTTCAGCAGCGGTATTTATAAACGGTATAATAGATTCAGCTACTGAAACTAGTAGAAGTTATTCCAATAACTCAAACGGATCCTTCAGTATTACTGATTTGGTTGATCTTACCGGAGGTGATGTAGTTGATGTTAGATTTAAAATAGATTCCGGTACCAGCACAATGACTCCTATTAACATTGGCTTTAATTTAACAAAGCTCGTAGGTAATGGTGAGGTCGGACCGCAAGGTCCAGCTGGTGCAATTGGAGCAACTGGCGCAGGTGCCACTGGTGCAACTGGACCACAAGGACCAGAAGGACCACAAGGTAGACCTGGTGCAACTGGTTCAACTGGACCACAAGGACCGCAAGGTGATATAGGCGCAACTGGCCCGCAAGGTCCACAAGGGCCGCAAGGTCAACAAGGACCACAAGGACCACAAGGACCGCAAGGTCCTATTGGATTTGATGGCCCTCAAGGTGCAACTGGTCAACAAGGACCGCAAGGTCCACAAGGCCTAGTAGGTCCACAAGGTTCAACTGGTGCAACTGGCCCACAGGGTCCACAAGGACCACAAGGTCCAGCTGGCGATGATGGAGCAACTGGTGTTCAAGGTCCACAAGGACCGCAAGGTGAAATTGGTGCCACTGGTGCAACTGGCCCACAGGGACCAGAAGGACCACAAGGTGCAACTGGTCCACAAGGTTCAACTGGTGCAACTGGCCCACAGGGTCCACAAGGACCAGAAGGTCCAGAGGGGCCAACTGGTAGGGTTGGTGCCACTGGTGCAACTGGTCCACAAGGACCGCAAGGTGATATAGGTGCAACTGGTCAACAAGGACCACAAGGACCACAAGGTGATATAGGTGCCACTGGTGCAACTGGTCCACAAGGACCA
>Ga0181560_10001518_pt1 | contig 21570 bp, 11 predicted proteins | sample 011ome_20_FD_133751 | JGI IMG/M metagenome (GOLD analysis project Ga0181560, IMG submission 133751) | Coastal salt marsh microbial communities from the Groves Creek Marsh, Skidaway Island, Georgia - 011509CT metaG (megahit assembly) | ecosystem: Environmental > Aquatic > Marine > Intertidal...
CCTCTTCGAGGACACGAACCTCTGCGCGATCCACGCCAAGCGTGTCACGATCATGCCCAAGGACATCCAGCTCGCCCGCCGCATCCGTGGTGAGCGCGCGTAAGCGACGACTCCTTCTATGGTCTTCAACAACAAAAACTAAACAACGTCGCTTCTTGAGCGACGCAAACGCCGCCGCGCTCTTCGAGAGCTGGCGCGAACACACAATGGTGATAAATAATCACCACCACTTTCACAAGATTCATCGACTACGAAGGAAGGAAAACGAAACGTACGTAAAACTCGCGCACTGTACGCGCGCGCGCGTTAAACGCTTCCCCGCGAGGGACACTCGAGCGCGCGACTCTTCTCGTTTGTCGATTCGTCAGGGTTGAATGTCGGAAAAATACTGTAGCGCGCCGTCCTCTGGCGTCGTCGTCGTCGATTCAATCGAACACCCGCTCCCCCGTGCTAAACGCGAGCCAAAACACCGCGCCGAACGCGTACACCCCCGCGGTGATCAGCAGCACCGCGCTCCACGACCCGGTCTTCCCCAATATCACCCCCGCGCCGTACGTCCCGACGATCCCCGCGGCGCTCCCCGCGGTGTTAGCCATCCCGTGCAACGCGCCAACGTACCTCGGGCCGATCTCTTGGAAGTTGACGAGGAACCCAGCCTGCGTGAACGCGGTGCACCCGATCGCGACCGTCAGCGCGGTGAGCGCCTGCGCGGGCGTCGACGTGAACGTCAGCGCGACGAGCGCGGCGGCGGGGCCGAGAAAGCCGACGCCCTGGATGAGCTTCCGCGTCGTCGTCGTCGAGACGCCGCGCGCGATCATCCAATCCGCGAGCGCGCCCGCGCAGACGCCGACGACCGCCATCGTCGCCCACGGGAGCGCGCTGAAGTACGACGCGGACGCGAGGTCGAGGCCGACGACTTCTCTGAAATACAGAGGCATCCACGCGAGGAGGATGAAGTACCCCCAGTTGTTCACGAAGTTGGCGACGACGCACGCCCACGTGGGCATCTTACTCAGCAGCAGCCTGAACGGGACCTTCCCGCCGCCTTTCCCGTTAGTACCGCCCTCCTCGCTTTGCTGCCACTGCTTCTCCTCCGTGACCGCGCCGCCGTCCTCGATGAGCGACAACTCCGCGTCCGACACCCGCCCCTCGCGGCGCGACCCCCGCGGGTACGCGCTCGCCGCGAACCTCCACGCCACCGCCCACGTCAACCCCAGCGCCCCGAACGCGACGAACGGCCCGTGCACGCCGCCGACGCGCAGCATGTGCGGCGCGGCGAGCAGACCGACCATGCTGCCGGACTGGAACCCGCCCATGCAAACGCTCACCGCGCGCGACCGCTCGCGCGTCGGCGCCCACCTCGCGACGAGATTGTTCATGCACGGCAACGCGACGCCCTCGCCCAGGCCCATGACCGCGCGCGTCAGGAGCAACAGAGGCAGCGACGCGGACGTCGCCGCGAACGGCGTCGCGATCGTCGCGAGGGACCACAGGGTGATGCCGTACATCAGGACGGCGTCGCCGCCGATCTTATCCGCGAGGACGCCGCCGACGAGCGGCGTGAGCGCGTACCCCCACAGGAACGAGCTCTGGACGAGGCCGACGACGCTGGGGGACCAGCCGTTCAGGTTCGCGAGCGGGAGGCCGACGACGGACATGATGACCCTGTCCGCGTTGCAGAGCAGGAGCGCGAGCGCGATGAGCGCGACGACGACGAAGCGGTAGGACGACGACGACGACGACGACGACGGCGACGACGGAGACGACGGCGACGGAGACGACGACGACGACGACGACGACGACGACGACGACGACGACGACGCGAACGCGGTCGCGGACGAACGGGAACGATCGGGCCGCGATCCGCGACGTCCTCGTCGGCGAATCGGCGCGTCCGCGGCGGAGACGGAGACGGACGCGCGGAGCTCGACGACGCGCGATGACGGCGGACGCCGTGCCGTCTCCGCGGACGACGACGACGACGACGCGCGCGAGGACGCCACCGCGCGACGCGTCGCCCCGCGGCGCGATGGCGCGGACGCGCGACGCGGCGGCGCACACGGCGCGCGCGCGGTCGTGCACGCGGAACCGTGCATCGCGCTACGCGTCGCGTCGCGTCGCGTCCGCGCGGGTGACGATGGCCGCGGTGGCGTCGTCGACGCGCCGCGAGCCCTCGACACGTTTCGCTTTTAGCGAGATTCAGGTTCGCTCGGCGACGGCCGCCGGTCGAGCTCCCGATCAAGATATTTACGCGCCCGGTCAACGACTCGGCGTCCGGTTTCGCGCGCGATCAACACACGTGCTCGGTCAGCATTGTCCGGGCGAGCAGGGGGACACACGTTCTTTTGACCTCTTTTGATCCACGCAGTTCGCGGTGCGAAGCGAAAGGGCCAGCTCACCACATCTCTCTCGCGCGCGGACGGGCGCGCGGGAGGATGGCGACGGACTGGGCGCCCGCGCCGGCGCTCGAGAACGAGCGTTCGCCGGAGACTCTCGAGCGCGTTCCCGGGAAGATCGTCGACGCGTGGACGACGGACGAGGGCGCGAGAGGAGGCGCGATCGCGGAGGCGCCACGTGGGGGTGCCAAAACGGAGGAGGCTCCACAGGTTAATAATGAACGCGCGCGATGGCGCGCGCCCCCGGAGCGGGAAGGTCCGCGGGATAACAAGGTGTCGTCGGAGTGTAACCTGTGCTCCTCATCCGCCGTGGAGCCGGTCGTGACGAGATGCGGACACCTCTACTGCTGGTCGTGCGTGTACAGGCGCGCGCCCCCGCCCGTCGCGTCGTGACCCTAGCCGAACGCGATCTCGGAATGTCGAGTGTCCCCCCCGAAGATTAATATCTCATCCACCGACGACTGACGACCCCCTCCCGCGCTCGTCTCTTCTCCGACGATCAGTTGGCTGCAAGAGCACAAGGACGCCCCGCGCTGCCCCGTGTGCGAGTGCGGCATCTCCGAGACGTCCGTGGTCCCGCTGTACGCGCACGGGCGCGAAGAGAGCGAGAGACGATCGAGCGACGGCGGCTGGCGAGGGGGCTCGGGGGTCGCGACCGCGACCGCGTCGGCGGCGTCGCACCTGCCGATGCGGCCGAGAGGCGTACGCGTGCAGCCGCGGCGACGACATTCGCGATTCGACGTCATCCCGGAGGATCGCGACTACGTGTGGTTTGCTCAGCCGTTGGGGGTGGACGACGCGACGCGAGAGGAGCAGCAGCAGGCGTTTTTACAACGGCTTCTGTTGTTCGTCGGGCTCATCGTCATCTTGTGCATCATATACAACACGTGAGTCGATGATCGCGACGCGAGAGCGGATCGGTTCGATGCGATGCGAGACGAGCATCGATCGAAGACGCGCGCGTCGCTCGTGTACTACTAACGATTAGCCGTCTGCTTCGATTGCACGCGTGTAATTTTAATTTTGAAGACGACGACGACGACGACGCGTTCGCGCGAAGGACCGGGGCGGATCCGGAGCGACGAACCATCGTTCGTCACTTGCGCCCCGAGACGCCCTTCCCGCGCCACAATATCCGCACGGGCGTCCCCGGGAACCCGATGTTCTCCCTCAGCGACCGCTCCATGTACCGTCGGTACGTTTCCACGAACAACTTCGGGTCGTTGCAGAAAAAGACAAAGGTCGGCGGCCGCGTGGACGCCTGCGTGACGTAATAAACCTTCCCCTTCCTCCCGCCGCGGCTCGGCGGACTCTTCCACAGCGTCGCCTCCTGCACGACCGCGTTCAACGTCGCGGTGCTGAGACGCTTCCTGTGATGCGTGGACGCCTCCACGGCCGCAGCGAGAACTTTCTGGACGCGTTGCCCCGTCAACGCGGAGACGTACACCACCGACGCCCACTCGAACACGCGCAGTTTCGACCGCAGCGACTTGGTGTACTCGTTCATCGAGTACGAGTTCTTGTCGATCACGTCCCACTTGTTCACGCACAACACGAGCGCGCACCCCTCCGTGAGCGCGGCGCGTTCCGCGAGCACGAAGTCCTGCTGCGACGGCCCTTCCTCGGCGTCGATCACGAGGACCACCACCTCCGCTCGACGCATCGCCTGCAACGCGCGGCCGACGGAGAGCTCCTCGGGTTTGTCCTTCCCCGCGGCCACCGCGGTTCTGCGCCGAATGCCCGCGGTGTCGATGAGCGTGAACTTGTTTCCGTCCGCGTCCGTGACGTCGCTGTCGATCGTGTCTCGCGTCGTGCCGCTGTGATCGCTCACGATGGCGCGCGCGTCGCCGGAGAGTTGATTCAGAAGAGAGCTCTTTCCGACGTTGGGCCTTCCCACGATGGCCACCTTGAGCGGCTCCGCGACTTCCTCGCCCGACTCCTTCTCGTCGTCCGCGTTCACCGCCGGAAGCGTCGCGCACAGCTGGTCCATCATGTCCCCGGTCCCGGTGCCGGATATCGCGCTCACCGCGAGCGGGGTCACGCCGCCCAACGACCAGAAATCCAAAACTTGTTCCTCCCCTCTCGTCGTGGACTCGCACTTGTTCACCGCGAGCACCAGAGGCTTGTCCGCGTGGTTCTTTCGAATCCACCGGTAGATGTCTACGTCCGCGGTCGTCAATCCGGTCTGTCCGTCCACGACCATGACCAGGCTCGCCGCCTCGCGCACCGCGAGCGCAGCCTGGGACTCGATCATCCCCGGGAGGATCTCGAACCCGCCGACGGCGTCCACGGAGGGCGCCGCGCCCGGGTTCCCCGGGAGCGACTCCAACCCTCCGGTGTCCACCATCATGAACTCCGAGTCGCCCCAGAACGCTCGGACGTACATCCGGTCGCGCGTGATCCCGGGCTGGTCGTACACGATCGCGCGCTTCGTCCCGGTCAGGCGGTTGAACAGCGCGGACTTGCCGACGTTTGGCCTGCCGACGATGGCGACCCTCGGGAGCTTCTCGTCCGGAAGCTTGCCCCAGTCCCTCCGCGTCCGGCGCCTGCGCTTGACCTTCGCGCCGATTGATTTTTCCGTCTCCGCGATGAGGGCCGCGACGTCGGGCAAATCGTCCTCGTCGTCGTCGTCGAAGTACGTGTCGTCCACGTCGAGCTCGTCGTAGTCGTAGTAATTCTCCGCGAAGTCGTCGTCCTCGTCGATCGACGCCGACGCCGCCGCGATCGCCGCCCTGGCGTCCTTCGCGCCGCCGCCCTTCTTCTTCTTCTTCTCCTCGCTCGCGCGCTCGTCGTCGCCCACGCCCATCTCCTCCCACGCGGACTTGGACAGCTCGGTCGCCCACCGCGACGCGAACGCCGCGGCGTCCGCGTCGAGCTTCTTCATCTCCGCATCCGACAGCGGCGCCGCCCCGGCGTCGTCGTCGTCGTCGTCGTCGTCGACCGCGCGCGCGCCGTCGCCGCTCGACTCCGCGCCGTCGTCGTCCCCGCCCGCGGCCGTCGCGACGAGCCCGCGCCTGCACGCGGCCGCGACGCACCCGAAGTACCCCCACTGCTCGCGCCCGCGCGTCGCGCGCACGACCCGCGCGGCGACGCGCCTCGCGCCGCCGACGTCGACGACGGACGACGGCATCGAGGCGCGGAATCTTCGACTCGTCGTCGTCGTCGCCGGCGCGCGCGCGCGCGTCGCGAACGGCGCGGACGACGTCGCGCGCGAGGCGACGCGAGCGCGGGTCAAGCACGGGCGCCACGCGATGGACGCGGCCCGCAAGGCCGGTCCCGGCGACGCCATGGCTCTGTTGCGGCGGAAGCGGTGCGCGTGGCAATGCTTCTCCCACGCGCTTCGCGTGATGATGCACTTTTTCTGATCCAGCCGCCATCGCAGTCGAGAGCGTCGAGCGTCAAGGATTCGATCGTCTCGCGTCCGGCGCGGCGGCGGAGTCCGCGTCAGACCCAAGCGCGCGCTCGGTGCCGCGCATCTCGCCGCGGACGCGAACGCGACGGGGGAGCGCGGGGAGCGAGACGCGTCATCGCGCGAGAGGGAAGCGGCGCGCGCGAGCGAGAGGAGCGCGGCAATTCGGCGGGAAGAATCGGACTTGACAGCGCGCGCGCGAGGGTAAAAAGCCAGCCGAAAGCGCCCCGAAGCGTCGGCGGCGCGCGGTCGACGCGATGAACGCGACGACGAAGGTCAACGTCGGGTTCCGGGTGAAGTTCTGGACCGAATGGGGTCAGAACCTCGTCGTGTGCGGCAGCACGCGACGGCTCGGGGGATGGGACGTCCGCAAGGGGCTGTGGATGCACTGCCAGGTGCGCGTCGTCGAGCCGATCCGATCGATCAATCCGTCCAACCGTCTCGCGCCGCGCGTGATTCGTCCTCGTCGCCGACCTCGTCCCCTCCGATCCCGGCCGCGTCCTCCCGCGTCTTCGTCCTCTCGCGTCGCCCACGCCTCGCCCTGACCCATCCGCGATCCCCCCTGGCGTCGAACCCGCGTCGACAGCACGTCGAGGGGAGCGATCACGAGCTCCTGTGGACCGCGTCCGTGACGGGCGATTTCGTCGGATCGTTCGAGTACAGATACGCCGTCGTGGACGCGGACATGAACGTCGTGCGATGGGACGCGCGCGTGCGAACCGCGAACTTTCACAACACGCGCGCGGGGGGGGACTCCGGCAGCGGCAGCGCGATGTCCGATCGCGACGACCACGAGAGCGGCGGGCGCGTGAGCTCGCCGCCCGCGCGGCAACGAGATCGCCGCGAGTCGCACCTCAGGCGCGTTCTATACGCTGGTCCCCATACGACCGCGTCGGCGTGGTGAACGCCGATCCTTAAGGACTTTTGCCGTCCTCTCTCTCCTCCCACCCCTCGCTTTCAATCTCCGCCCTCGACGCCTTTCAACTCCGCTTCTGACGCCTTTCAACTCCACCCCGACGTTCGCTCGTATGGAACGACCCTCAGACCGGCGACGCCGCGCCACGCGCTCGACCGCGTCGAGATCATCGACGAGTGGGAGTGGGCGTCGCACCCGGAGAACTTGTTCGATCGGTCGACGTTCCGCGACGTCGTGCTGCCGCCGCTGCGCGATGGCGACGGCGAGGTGGGTCCTGGTCGGTCGACCGGGGAACCGCCGTTCGGAAGAGGACCGGGACCCGGACCCGTACCGTCGACGGAGGGGGGGATATCCGTGGACGACGTGCGCGTGGGCGTGGAAGCGCTCGCGATCGAGGCGTCCGCGACGTGCGTGCGCGTGCGCGTGGAGGTCAAGACGCTGCGACTGCTGCCGAGGCAGCGGATGTGGGTGACCGGGTCGTGCGCCGCGCTCGGGGGGTGGGAGCGCGACCTCGCGGCGAGGGCGACGTTTGACGAGGCGACCAGGGCGTGGAGACTGGACTTCGACGTCGCCCCCGAGGAGCTGCCGGTGCATTACAAGTACGAACTCAGAGGCGGCGTCGGGCACGACGGGACGTCGCACGACGTTCTCGAGAGCGGGTTAGATCGCATCGCCGCGCCGCTGGGGTGGACGGGGACCGGGACGGTGCAAGGCGCCGGCAGCGGCGGCGCGACGTCACAGAGCAGCGAGGACGAAGAACGCGAGGCGCGAGAGAGAACGGCGGTCGAGACGTTCAACACCTCGGAGTCACACGACGGAGGCGCGCGACGGGAAAACGACTGGAGCGGCACGCCCGCGATGCTGAAGATGGACCGGGGCGACGGACCCGCCTTTAACGCGGACGGCTCGCCCGTGCATCCCTCCGCGCGACCGTCGCACAACCAGTCCGAGATGTCGCCGTCGCGCGAGCTCGCGACCACCCCGGAGGCGGCGGCGGCGTCCAAGGCGTCGCCGTACGACGACACGCCGCGCACCGAGACGCCCGCGCGCGTCCTCGGCCCGCGACGCGCGAAGACGCCGTCGCGGATCATCGTCAGGGACGGGCACTTCCGGCACCCGCGCGCGTGGCGCGGCAGCGGCGTCGCCGTGCCGGTGTTCTCCCTGCGATCGCGAGAGAGCGTCGGCGCGGGCGATTTCGGCGACTTGGAAGCGCTCGTGGACGTCGCCGCGGAGGCGGGGATGAGCGTCGTGCAGCTCCTGCCGGTGAACGACACGACCGTGCACAACACGTGGTGGGACTCGTACCCGTACAGCAGCGTCTCCGTGCACGCGTTGCACCCGTTGTACTTGAAGCTCAAGCCGCTCGTAGAGGAGGCGGCTAATGCGGCGGCGGCGGGCCCCGACGCCGGCCGTTTGATGGCGCTCAGCGCGGAGGTGGATCGCGCGAAGCACGCGCTCGATCTCAAAGAGATCGACTACGAGGCGACGATGCGCGTGAAGCTGATGGTCGCGAAGCGGTGCTTCGAGGCGACGCGGGCGACGTTTTTGGCGTCCGAGGCGTGCGAGCGCTTCGTCCGCGAGCAGGCGTCGTGGTTGAAACCCTACGCGGTGTTCAGCGCGCTGCGGGAGCTCTTCGGGACCGCGGAGCACTGGCGGTGGGGCGACTTGTCCGCGACGAACGCGGCCGCGGTCGTCGCGCGTCTGTCGCAGCCGAACAGCGAGCTGTACCACGTCGTGTCGATGCACTACTACGTGCAGTACCACCTCGACCGGCAGTTGCGCCGGGCGGCTGCGCACGCGGCGGCGCGGGGCGTCGTGTTGAAGGGCGACCTGCCCATCGGCGTGGATAAGGCGTCCGTGGACACGTGGATGCACCCGAAACTGTTCCGGATGAACACGAGCACGGGGGCTCCGCCGGATGACTTCGACCCGAACGGCCAGAACTGGGGTTTCCCCACGTACGATTGGGAGGAGATGAGCAAGGACAACTACGCGTGGTGGCGGGGCCGGATGACGCACCTGGAGCGTTTTTTCAGCGCGATGCGGATCGACCACGTGTTGGGTTTCTTCCGGATCTGGGAGCTCCCCGCGCACACGAAAACGGGTCGCCTCGGACGGTTTCGTCCGTCCGTGCCGATTCGGAAACGCGAGCTCGACGAGAGAGGGCTGTGGTTCGTCGACCGCCTGTGCGAGCCGTGGGTGACGTCCGAGCGGTTGCGAGCGCTCTTCGGCGACCGCGACGGCGAAGCCGCGGGGAGGTTCTTCGAAGAGACCGGCGCTGAGACGAAGCCGGACGGCACCACGTCGACGACGTACAAGTTCAGGAAGGAGTACAACACCGAGAGAGGGCTCCTGAGCTCGGAGGCGTTGCGCGTCCGCGACGGGTCCCCGGATTGGCTCGTGAAGGAGACGGAGGAGCTGCGACGCGGCTTGATGACGCTCCTGCAGAACGTCATCCTGCTCCGCGACCCGGACGACGCGGACGCGTTTTACCCGCGGATCGAATTCGAAAAGACGACGAGTTTCCGCGATCTCGACGACTGGGCGCGAGACGCGCTCTCGTGGCTGTACGACGACTACTTCAACGCGAGGCAAGACGCGACGTGGCGGGAGAACGCGCGGCGGACGCTGCCGGCGCTGATGTCGTGCACCGGGCAGCTCGTGTGCGGGGAGGATCTCGGGATGGTCCCGCCGTGCGTCCCGCCCGTGCTCGAAGAGCTCGGGATCTTGGGGCTGCGCATACAGCGGATGCCGCACGACGGCGGCGAGTTCGGCCGGCCGGAGCGCTACCCGTACGAGACCGTGTGCAGCCCCTCATGTCACGACACGTCCACGACTAGGGCGTGGTACGAGGCGGACCCGGCGCGACGGGATCGGTACGCGAAGCTCGTCCTTGGGATGATCGGCGACGGGAAGTTCGACTCCTCGTTCCCCCCGCCCGCGGCGTACCGCGTCGAGCACATCGAGGCTGGGTCTGGGGCGACGCGCGCGTGGGGGGGGGGGCACCGCGGCCGCGTCGGCGAGGCGGGGAACCACTTCGAGTCGGACGACGACGCGCGCAACCGCGACTTTGACCTCGGGGGACGGCGGCTCAGCGACGACGAGGTCTCGCTCGACGACGGCGGTAACGGTCGTAACGGTCGGTACGTCGCGCCGCAGGTCTCCGCGCCGGAGAAGTGCGAGCCGCACGTGATGCGGGCGATCGTGCGGCAGCACATGGCGAGCCCGTCGTCCATCGCGATATTCCCCGCGCAGGATCTCCTCGCGCTCGTGGGGGAGTACGCGACGCGACCGGCGGAGGAGGAGACGATCAACGACCCGACGAACCCGAAGCATTACTGGCGGTTCAGGCTGCACGTGAGGTTGGAGGACATGCTCGCGAATAAGGCGTGGCTGGGGGAGATTCGGCAGCTCGTCGTCGAGGGTGGACGGATGCCGATGACCGGGTGACGACGAGAAGAAGACGCGCGCGCCCGAAATCCGAATTGATAAAAAACGAAAACTCCCTCCTCCTCGTCACTCGCCGCGCTCCCACGGCTTGATGTTGTTCGCCACCCCCGCCGTCGGCCTCACCGCGCGCGCCCCGACGTTCTCCTCCTCCCCGCGGCCGTCTCCGTCGCACCCGTTCCTTCGCAAGAACCCTCCGAGCGCTCTCTTATACCCCTCCGGGTCCGCGCGGCCGATCTCGCAGTGCGGCGCGCTTTTCCACTTCTTCATCTCCACGAGTCCGCCGCCGGCGCCGGCGCCGTCCGTGATCGCGCTCGCGACGCGCCCTAACCGCATCGCGCGATTGGACGCGAACGCCTCGACCGCCCTGGACGATATGATCGGGTCCGCGTCGCTGTACAAGAACAGCGCGGGGCACCACAAGATTCCTTTCCCCCCCGGGACGTTTTCGCGTCGCTCCCTCGCGAGCTTCCCCGCCGTGAGCGACCCGTCTTCGTTCGCGAATCTTCTCGACGCGCGGCGGTTCGCGGCGACCGCGAACGCCACCTCCGCGGCGTCGCCCGCGCGCGTCTTCCTATCGCCGCTCCACCGGTTTCCGGTCACCGCGGGGAAGCCCCCCCACGCGGCGTCTATCGCCCGCATGCGTCTCGTCACAGGCGCCCACGCGAGAAACGCGCTCGCCGTTTGCTCCAACGTCGGCGACGTCGTCGGCGTCTCATCGCGCATTTTATCGGTCGTCGCCGTCGCCGCCACAGCCTTCTTTTGAAGCATCGCGTCGAACGACGCGGCGACCATTCCGGGTTCGAGCTCGCCGGGCGCGGAGTCCATCACGAGCGCGTGCACGGCGTCCGTGAACGCCTTGGCCGCTTTCGGCTCGGGCGAGAGCCCGAGCGTCCTTCGCAGCGAAGCGTTCAACAGACCGACGACGCTCTCCGTCTCTTCAAACGCGCCGACGCCCGAGTGCGCGTGCATGATGTTCCCCGCGAACAGATATCCTCCGTTGCTGAACAAGTGCAGCAGAATCGGGCGCTCCCGCGGCGTCTCGTCGTCGTCGTCGTCCGCGTCGAGGTCGAGCGTCGATCGGATCGAGAGACGTCTTCGCGCGGCGGCGACGGCGCCGAGCGCGGTGGCCGCGAACGCGTCCCCGAGCGCGGGGAACAGCGTGCTCGCCGCCGGCGGTGCGATGCACACCACGGCATCGTACCTCAGCTCGGAGGATAAATACATGTGCGCGTACTTCCGCAGGTGCGACGGCTCGCAGCCGAACCAGCCGACGAGGACCGGAACCGCGAGACGCGATCGCCGCGCGCGCTCGGTCGCGTCGGAGCTCAGCGTCTCGACCGTCAACAGCTCGACGCACGGCGCGAGGGACTCGCGCGTTATCGCCGGCGGCGTCGACGGGAACTCGTCGGCGACCGCCGCCGAGTTCGTCGTCGTCGACGACGACGACGACGACGCGACGTCCGCGAGCGTGCTCGCGTCGCGGCGGCGTCGATGGTGTCGGGGGGAATCACGCGCGAGCCGTTGAACGCGAGACGGACGCGACGACGCGCGAGACTCGCCTCGCACCGCGTCCGCGCCGGCGTGCTCCTCGACGACCGCGCGCGCGATATCGCCGCGATGGCGGTCGCGCGTCGTCGCGCGCGCGCGGCGGTCGCGATGGAGCGAGGGGACGCCGCTCGAGAGGCGCGCGCGCGAGGACAACAGCAGCGACGATTCGAGATTCGGCGTCGGGGACGGGGACGAGACCGAGACGACGCGCGGTCGTCGCGCCGTCGAGGTCGTCGCGCGCGCGAGCGACGACCGCGAGGTCGCGGCGCGCATCGTGGAGACCGAAGCGGCGCGCATGTTCGACGACGAGACCGCTGACGCGAAGCCGCTGAGGGCGCGGCGCGCGCGATGAGGTGTGGCGGTAACGCGCGATCGTCCGTCGACGGGACGTCTCGGATCTGTCGATGTCGGAAGCGGCGCAACGAAGCTGACAACTCCGGGACAACTCGACCGAAGTTATTGGTTTCAACGCGGTTTCAAACTCACCGATCGTTTCGTCCTCCGCCAGGTTGAAATCCATTTCTTTCCCGATCAGATTAACCGCATACCGCGTGTCGCACACAGATCTGGATCTTGACCTAAATGGAATTCGCGATAGGGTAGCTGCTTGAACTTGACCGCATTCATCGTCCCCGCCTCACCGTCGGGGGCGCGTGGCACGACGCACACTCGCGCGTGCGTATAAGTCAGTCGGGGCAGCATGAGCGCTGAAAAGGAACCGGAGTACGGCGGCGGGGACGATGACGACGACGAGCGCGGGGAGAACGTTCGCGAGCAGGACCGATTCCTCCCAATCGCGAACATCTCGCGGATAATGAAAAAAGCCCTACCCGCGAACGCGAAGATCGCCAAGGACGCGAAGGAGACCGTCCAGGAGTGCGTCTCGGAGTTCATCTCGTTCATAACCTCCGAGGCGTCGGATAAGTGCCAGCGAGAGAAGCGGAAGACGATCAACGGCGACGACCTCCTGTGGGCGATGTCCACGCTAGGGTTCGAAGAGTACGTCGAACCGCTGAAGGTGTACCTGCACAAGTACCGAGAGACCGAGGGCGAGAAGGCGGAGAAGTCGAAGGCGGGCGCTAACCCGTCCAACGCCGCGCAAGGGGACTTGCTGTCGTGATGCGATGCGCGAGGGGTGTTCATAGAGACGCGACCGTGTAATACGTACGTGTACCACGAACGACGCGTCGAGCGACGAGCGCGTCGAGACCCGCCGCGGTCGACTCCAATTCGACGACGACGCAGGCGCCACGAATGAATGCGTCTCCGATTCGCGTCGAGAAGACAATTCGTTTACACCCGAACGTCTACCCAAACTCACCCCCTCTCTCGCTTCCACGCCGCAGACTATTTGATATTCAATCTAAGGACACCCGACCGCGACCGCGACCGGAGGACGGACGCGCCGTGGCTGCGCGTCTGTCGCTCCCCGCTCGCGTCGTTCGCTCCAATTCAACTCAACTCGAAATCTCGTGATAATACACGCGCGCGCGACCGGGTGTACGCGTCGACGTCCGTCACGTCGATGGACCCCGCGTCGCCGCGTCGCGTCGTTCTTTCACTTTCGCTTCGCCTTGCCGCCCGACCGCGTCGACGCGCGGGGCGTCGGCTCGCCGGCGGACGGCTTTTTCCGATTCCGCTGGCTTCGTCTCGCGAACACGTTCTCGAACCCACAACTCCCAAAGAGCGCGGCCGCGGAGAGCGAGTACAACACCGGCAGCGGCATCTCCCACATCGAATCGTGCGCCCTCCCTGCAGCAGGGTACTTCAAATTCGCGAGGTAAAACACGGACAAGCCGCACGCGTAGCCTCGAATTATTTTCAGTCGAAGCGCGGAGCACCTCGACGACGTCGAGAGGACGAAGAAGACCCACGCGTAGAAGAAGTGCGCGGCGCCGAAGATACAGGACAAGTGCACCGCGGGGAAGTTTTGCTCGGTGATCGTCGCCGGGGTCATCTCCGCGACGACGCCGACGGGATCGAGGACGTGCTGTCGATTCAGTAGACGGGGACGGGGGGGGGCTCAGCGGGGTGGACGTGATGGATGGATGTTTGATCGTGACACGCGCACAGGTAAATCGTCGCGAAGTTAAATTGTGACGACCGCGGGGAATCGCGCGGGACGGAGACGCACCGCGCACGCTAAAACGGCGTGGACACACGCGATAAACACCCCCCCGATAACCGCGCCCTCGTACCCCGATTTTTTCATGATTCCACCCGCGCGTGGAAGCGCGCTCGGGACTGCGTTCTAACGGAAACAAAATCGGCGCGTGCCCTTCTTCGAACAGGCGAAGAGCGAGATCTGACTCAGCAATAATCAGCAAAATAGACACTGGTTAACATTATGCCTCAACTCCGGCCGCCGCCGCCGGTCCCGCGCTCTTCCTCCATCCTCCGCATGAACGGCTCGTGCAGCTGGTGGTACAGTCTATCGCTGCTGTCCACGCGAGGCACCCCGGGCGTCGCCGGGGACGCGCGCAGACCGTTCAACACTCTCCCGTCGCTGCGGAACGGCGACGCGAAGCCGTCCGGCGGCGTGTGGCGCCCCGCGCCGCCGCCGCCGCCGCCGCCGCCGCCGCCGCTGAAGTCGCGAATCCCCCCGACGTTCCTCCCGCTCCTCCCCAGCGACCCGGCGACGCCGTGCGACGGGCTCGTCGGCGGCTTCCGTCTGTCGTCGCTGTGGTACCCCCCTCCCCGCGACGGCGTCGACGGCGACCCCGTGAAGACGTCGTCGCCGTCGCCGCCGTCGTCGTCGTCGTCGTCGTCGTTCTCGTCGCCGCCGCCGCCGCCGCCGCGCGCGACGCGCGGCGATCCCGACCGCGACGTCGTATCGAACGGCGACGGAAGCAGCGTCTCCGCGCGCATCAAACTCTCCTCGCCGTCTATCAAATCATCGAAGCCGCCGCCGCCGCCCTCCTCGAGATCCCCCGGGGCCCTCGCGGAGACGACGTCCAGCGCGCCGACGACGACGACGATCGACCCGAACGTCGCCGCCCAAGACGCGTAGTACGCGCACAAACACGTCATCGCCGCGAGCTCGCTGACGCACGCGACCGCGACCAGCGTCTCGTCGCTCGAGTCGCGGAAGAGGATGAAGAGCGGCGCGAGGACGCACGGCGCCGCCGCGAAGACGCCTCTGAACGCGCGAAGTCGCGCGGAGCACGTGTTCGCGAGCGCGACGTCGACGACGTAATGGCACGCGGCGGCGAACGCGCCGCCGAGGAAGAACGCGGACGCGAACGCCGTGTGCGTCTTTCGATGCACGTGCGACGGCGCCGCGCAGACGCCGAGCGCGCCGACGAGGGAGACGAAGTGCAGCGCGAACGCGAGGCGCTCGACGTCCTTGGCGCGCTCGGACGCGTCCTCGGTCCTCGTCTTCTCTCGGAGCTGCGCGCGGCGAAGGTCGAGCTCGAGCTTCCGCGCGAAGACGGCGAACGCGAACGGGACGACGCCGACGGAGAGGAGGAAGCTTCCGATCGTCCGCGCGGGCTCGTGCGATATGGACGCGCTCAGGAACAGACGAGGCCATCGGAGCCGGTGCGACGGAGGCGTCAGCGCGCTCGCCGCGATCGGGTACGTCACGAGGAACGTGCTCGCGATGACCGCGATCGCGGTCAACAGCACGCGACGCGCGTGCGGCGATCGCTGGAAATGCCGCGTCGGCATGGCGGCGACGACGCGATCCGCACGCGGCGAGTTCCCGCGCGCTGCGGAGTCGCCCGATGTCAACATCTACGCGCGCCGCCAGGCCGTGAATTTTAGAGAAGATCCGCGCTCGAAGATGAAGATTTTTTTTCCGACATTACTGACGCGAGTCGCACTCGTCCAGTCTCTTCTTCTGACTAAGCTTATCGTCACAACGGGACGTCCATCATCTCTCCCTCGCCGCCCGTCGCGCCCTCGGACGCGCCCTCGTTCGCGACGAACACGCCGTCGTCGCCGAACGTCCCCCCGTGCTCGGGCTGACCCGCGATCCAGGATCCGTCCCTCGAATAATAGCCCTCCACGAACTCCCCGCCCTCGGTAAAATACCCGCACAGCCACCCTCGCGTCGCGTCGGTGTACCCGCCCGGGAACGCGCCCGTCGTCCACTCCCCGCGCTCGTTCCAGTACCCCGTCGGCGGCTGCCCGGACTTCCAGACGCCTTCGCCGTCGTAGTACCCCTCGGTGAAGACGCCTTCGGAGTCGTAGAACCCGCTCTTCCACGCGCCCGTCGACTCGTCGTAGAAGCCGCCGGGGAAAGCGCCGAGTTGCCACTCCCCGCGCGCGTTCCAGTACCCTTCGCCGCTCTGCCGCTGCTCGCCCTGCTGCCGCCGCGACGGTTCAGATTCTGGTTCGCGGTAATCCGAAACGGCAGCGGCGGCGGCGGCGGCGGGCGGGACCGACGACGTCGACCCCGCCGACTCCGGCCCGGCCGCGCGCGGGGAACCGTCCGCGTCCGCGTCCGCGTCGCTCCCCGTCCCCGTCCCCGGCGCGAACGGCGCGACGCGCGCGAGCCTATCCGCGAGCGCGTCCGTCCCCGTCGCGCCTCCTCCTCCTCCTCCGACGTCGTCGGCCGCGACCGCGTCTGCGTCCGCGACCTCGAGCGTCGCGAGGACGCCGTCGTCCGTCTCCGTCGGGTCCGCCTCCGACGCCGAGGGCGGCGGCGGCGGCGGCGCCTCGCCGCTCTCCGGCTCCGGCGCGAGCGACGCGTCCGACGGCGGCGTCGGACGATTGGGCGCGCGCGCGGGCGGCGCGTCGTCGTCCGGGAGGTCGAACCCGCCCGCCTCCGCGGCTTCGCGTCGAGGGCTCTCCGGCACCGCCGCGATCGGGGACGCGTCCGGGACCATCATCGATATCGTCGGCTTCGACGCGCCCGCCGCGCCGGGAAGGAGCCCGGGCGGCATCGTGCCGGGCGGGAGTAGACCCGCCGCGTCGTACGGCGCGCTCGCGACGGGCGCGCTCGTGGAACTGAACGTGTCGACGTACCGCGACCGCACGCCGCCGGAGGTGGGCGCGCGCATGCTGAAAGAGTTCGGCGACGGGGCGCCGCCGCCGCCGCCGCCGCCTCCCGGGGGCGTGCCGAGGGGCATCCCCACGAACCCGCTCGCGTCGGGGGCGCTCTGCGGAGTCGCCGCGCCGCCGCCGCCGAACGACGTCGGCGGCGGCGGCGGCGGCCCGGAGTCGACGTCGTCTTCCTTGCCCGGCTCCACCCACCGTCCTAATTTTTCGTCGTAATACATCGTGTTCTCCTCGCCGAGCTTCGCCTGGTTCTTCGGCTTGGGCATCACCGCGCCCATGACGCCGCTGACGGACCGCCACAGAGACATCTTCGGCGCCGCGGACGATCGCGACGCGGAGCTGTCCACGGAGTCCGTGGACGGATTGCGACTGTGCGCGCTCGGGTTCCGGCTGTGCGTCGCCTCCCGCTGCGACTGCGACTGCGACTGCTGCTGCGGCTGCGGCTGAGACTGCGGCGGTTGCGGTTGCGCCTGGTACCCCCCCGCGTGCGCCCCTCCGCCGCCGTTCTGCTGATACGCCCCGTGAAACTGCTGCTGCGCGTGCGGCGTATACTGCTCGTACTGCGCGCCGCCCGACCCGCCGCCGCCGCCGCCGCCCTCGTCCCCGAACACCGCGCTCACGCCGCGGTCCAGAATCTTCGTGAACCCCCCGAACACGCTCTTCCCGACGGCGTGTAACACCCCGCCCTTCCCGCCCAGGTGGCCCCGCAGACGGTGCTCCAACTCCCCGCACGTCGCCGCGAGCCGGTACACGTCGCATTCGACGCACTGTCGATGATCCAGCGCCTTGCACGCCTTCGCCACGGCTTCCACGTACGCGAGCGCGTCCTTGGCCTTGCCGAGCTCTGAGGGTCGTTCCATACGAGCGAACGTCGGGGTGGAGTTGAACGGCGTCAGTCGGAGTTGATAGGCTTCGAGGGCGGGGATTGAAAGCGAGGGGTGGGCGGAGAGAGAGGACGGCAAAAGTCCTTAAGGAACGACGTTCACCACGCCGACGCGGTCGTATGGGGACCAGTGTATAGAACGCACCCGAGAGCGTCGCCGCGTGCGCCAACTTGTACGGCTGAAACGCCGCGAGGACGCGCTGCGGGTTCGCCGAAGAAAGCGCGTGCTCCAGAAGTTCCGTGCGCTGCACCGCGGCGGGGGTGACGTACGTCCGCGGCCGCGCCCTGTGGTCCGCGCCGAGGAGGCACACGCGCGAGCTCGGGTGGAACGCTCCGGGGTGGCATCCGGCGAGAACGTACGCGACGTGCGCGGCGTGCGGGGACCGGCGTCGGCGCCACAACGCGTCGCCGAGCGCGGCGATCACGGGCTCGTCCCCTCGCGCGCGGTTCGCGGCGAGGATCGCGAGGTTCTCGCGCCAGCGCGGGAGGAGACCGAGCGCGTCGGCGGCGTTTGGATCGCCGGCGAAGGCGAAGGCGGCGGCGGAGGAGGAGGAGGATCCAGACGCGTCCCCGGTCCCAGCCCCGGCTCCGGGCGTCGCCGCGCCGCCGTCGACGTCGCCGCCGACGAGTTCCCCCGGCGCGCCCGCGAGCACGAGCTCGAGCGTGTGCAGCGGCGACCCGGCGACGCACTCGGCTCTCGCCATCGCGGCCGCGGTCGCCGCGAAGTGCGGCTCGCCCATGTGCGACGCGAGCAAGAGCGCGTGCGCCCAGAGACCGGCGGCGCGCGCGCGTTCGAGCGCTGCCGCGCGTTCGCCGCCGAGGAGAAGCCTCTCCACCTCCGCCGTCGCCGCCGACGTCGCGGCGGCGTCCGCGGGCGGCTGCGCGACGCCGGGGCCGACGCGCGCGTCGTGCGGATGATACTCTCCGACGAGCAGCGCTCTGAGTTCCGCGGTCGCGGTCGCGCCTCTCGGGTCCGACCCCGTCGGGTCTGACCCCGCGGGAACGGTGAGCGGCCCTCGGCGCGCGCACATCGCCCGCAGAAGCGCCCACAGAAGCGCCGCGCCCTCGGGGTCGCCCTCGCCGCCGCCGCCGCCGACGACGAACCCGGCGCCGGTCGTCGACGTCGACGCGTGCGAACCCCCGGAGTGGACGCTGTCCTCGTCCTCGCCCGCGGTCGCGGCCGCGGCGCGCGCGTCGGCGAACTTGGTCAGCGCGCTCGACGACGCGTTTCGCGTCATCGGCCCGGGCGTCGGCGCGCGCGTCACGGCGTCGAGCCACGCGCCGCCGGGGCCGAGCCGCGATGCCGACGGGAACGCCGGGTCGGAGCCGGGCCCCGCCGCCATCGCGGGGCCCTCGGCGTCGCGTATTAAATCGCAGAGGCGTTTGATTCGGAGGTGCCCGGGCGGCGCGCCGCCGCCGCCGGCGACGTCCCCGCCGGGATACCCCGGGGACGAGAGCACCAGCTTCCCGCCGAAACCGAACCCGATCCCGACGCACGGCGGGCGGCCGTGGGTCGACCGCGGCGTCCCCGCGTCCCCGGTCGCGTGCGAGGACCCGCCGGTGTTGTACGCGGAGAAGTCGCCGCCGTCGTGCGACGTGGACGCGTACGCCGCCGCCGACGGCGCGTCGTCGTCTCCGCGCGCGCGTCCTCGCGACGGAAGCCGCGTCGGCGCCGTTGACGCCCACCCACCCCCGCCGGCGCCCGACGCGTCGCCGTACGCGCCGCCGCCACCGGACATCCCGAAATCGTCGTACGCGGCCTGAACGACCGCGGGCGACGACGACGGCTGCTGTTGCGAGTACTGTTGCGCGTAGTGCGATTGCGGCGGCGGCGGCGGCGCCCACGGCTGCTGCCGCTGCGACTCGTACCCGTACTGCTGCGACGACGACGACGACGCGCCGCCGCCGTACGCGGAATACTGCGACGGCGGCGTCGACGTCGCGGACGTGTACTCCGCGGACGCTTCCCTGCGCTGCGGCGGGAGCGTCGCCGCGGGTTGGTCGTGGGCGTACGACGCGTTCGCTCTCGTCGGATCCTCCCCCGCGACCGCCGCCGCCGCCGGGACGGAGGGGATCATAAACTGCGGCGGCGCCGGCGGCGGCGCGGCCGGCTGCGGCGCGGGCGCGGGCGCGGCATACCCAGCGCCGTACGCGGACTCCGAGGGCGGCGGCGCGGGCGCGTACGACGCCTCGCCGTACGCGGGAGACACGGGCGCGGCCGCGGGCGCGTACTCGTACGCCGGCGTCGGCTGCGGCTGCTGCTGCGACTGCGCGTACGCGCCGTACGCGCCGACGACGGGCGCGGCGGCCTCATACGACGGCGGCGCCTCCGGCGGCGGCGGCGGCGGCACGAACGCGGACGGCGGCGGCGGCGCGTACGCGTCCGACTCGCGCGCCGCCTTCGCCGCCGCCGCCGCGTTCGCCGCCGCCGTCCTCGGCGTCTCGACGGTCTCGTCGACACGCGGCACCATGAACGTCGTCGGCGCCGTATTCAGCGGCGTCAACGTCGGCGTCGGCAGCAGAGGCGGCGTCGTCGCCGCGCGCTGCGACGCCGCGTACGCCTCCTGCGCGTAGTCGCCGGTCGGGTAGCTCGCCGCCGGCGGCGGATAGCCCGTCGAGCGGTGGTATCCGGAGTACTCCGTCGTTTGAGCGTATCCCGCGTACGACGTCTGCTGCTGCTGTTGCTGCTGCTGACCGTACGTCCCCGCGACGGTGGCGCCGTGCGCTCCGTACTGCGGTTGGTGATACTGCGGTTGGTGATACTGCGGTTGGTGATACTGCGGTTGCGGTTGCGACCACGGCTGCGCGTGACCCGAGCTATGCCGCGTCGTCGTCGTCGTCGTCGACGACGCCGTCGCCGCGGCGGCGGCGTCGACGACCGCCGGCGACGGCTCCCGCACCGCCGCCTCCGCCTCCGCGCCCGCGGCGACGCCATCATCGACCGCCGCGGGCGCGACGTGGACGGGGTTCGGCGGCGGCGCGGTCCCGAACGGCGCCTGATCCGGCGCCTGCCTCGGCGCGTCCCGAATGGCGTTCATGAAGACGTCGTCCTCGTCGTCGTCCATCTCTCCGAACGGCGAGCGCGCCGCCGTCACCGCGCGCGCGTCCTCGGGCGCCGGCGGCGGAGGAGGCGCCGGAGGAGGCGCGGGCGCGGGCGCGGGCGCCGCGTCGGTCGACGACGACGCGCGCCCGCCGTCGTCGCCGCCGCCGAAGATGCCGTCGCCGTCGCCGTCGTCGTCCGCGCCGAACAGGTCCGCGAGGCTGCTCGACTCGGCGCGCGCGAACGTCGTCGCGGCGTGTCCCGGCGGCGGCGGCGACGGCGGCGAAGGCGACGGCGGCCGCGGCTCGCTCGTGGGCGCGATCCCTATCGGCGACGGCATCGCGCGCGTCGTCGTCGACGAGGGCGCCGACGCTCTCGTCGCGACGACCGGGGACGGCGGCTCGTCGTCGCCCCATCCCGCGTCGACGTCCCCGCCGCCGTCGGGCGTCCCCGCGTCCGCGCTGGCGTCCACCTCCGGCCAGTCGTCGTCGCTCTCGTCCCCGCCCCACCCGTCCGCGGCGTCCGGCATGACGACCGGATGCCGTGGGCGGGCGCGCGTCTCTCTCCGCGATGGCGGGTTTCGAAATCTCGAGGGTTGGAGCTCGTCGGTCTCAGCAGCAGCAGCAAACTCGGCAAAACGTCGCGCGTCGCGTTCATCATCCGCCGCGCGCGACAGGTCGTCGCGATGGCGGACGACGATTTCCCGTCCGACCCGCGGTCTCGCGGCGGCGACCGCAAGCGATCCTCCGCGCGCGAGGACGACGATCGATCCGACCCGGACGACCGAGCGCGACGGAGGGAGAAGAAGCGGCACAGAGACAGAGATCGCGCGGGCGATCGGAGCCGCTCGCGCGGCGGCAGTCGCTCGCGCGACCGCGACCGCGACCGCGACCGCGACCGCGACCGCGACCGCGACCGCGACCG
>Ga0181560_10001520_pt1 | contig 21566 bp, 7 predicted proteins | sample 011ome_20_FD_133751 | JGI IMG/M metagenome (GOLD analysis project Ga0181560, IMG submission 133751) | Coastal salt marsh microbial communities from the Groves Creek Marsh, Skidaway Island, Georgia - 011509CT metaG (megahit assembly) | ecosystem: Environmental > Aquatic > Marine > Intertidal zone...
TCCCGACCGACGCGGCCTCGCGCGCGCGCCCGCCGCCGCCGCCGTCGTCGTCGACCGAATCCGGTATCCCCGTGCTCGCCGCCGCGCCGACGCTCGCGTCCGCATCCTTCGCCGCGCGTCGCTTCCCGCGCGCGGGCCGTTCCGTGATCTCGCCCCCGCGCGACGCGGCCGCGGACATCCGCTGCTCCGCCTGCGTCACCGCGGCGAGCAACAACGCGTCTTCGTCCTCGTTCGATTCGCCGCCGAAGCCTCCCCCCGCCCCTGCCCCTCCGTCCCCGCCGCCGTGCGCGCCGCCCTCGTTCTTGTCTAGCTCCTGCTGCAGCGGGATCATCGACGCGAGGACGAGCTCCGCGTCGAGGGGGACGCCGCTCAGCCCGTCGAACTGCCCGCGCTGTGGATATCCCCCGTGCTGCTGCTGGCCGTATCCCCCGCCGCCGCCGCCGCCGCCGCCGCCGCCGCCGATCTCTCGGAACTCCGCGCAGGGCCGAACCAACACCGGCGCCCCGGGCGAGTCCGCGAAAATCGCGACGTCCACGTCCACGTGCTCGCAGAACGCCACCATCGCCTTCAGATCCTTCAAGTTCACCGTGACCTCGAGCGTCTCGTCTTTCTTCGCCTCGTACCGAAGCACCGCGTCCTCCGACGTGTCCATGCCGATCGACGTCTGCAGCGCGCCGCTCGGCGGCGCGTTCGGGTCCACGTACGACGTGAGTTTCAAGTTCTTCCGCGGCGGCGGCGGCTCATTCGCGTTGACCCCGAACGACCGCTCGACGCGTTCCGCGCCGTCCGTCTCGGGCAGGCACGCGATCGTGATGTCGTTCTGCCCGGGCTGGAAGTGCGACAGCAGCCGCGAGAAACCCCGCGGCCGAAGCACGAGTTTCACCGGCATCGACTCCGCGTCGATCGTCGCTTTCAAGTGCTCCGCGTCCTCGATCACGTGTATTCTGTACGTTTTCCTCACCCCGCCGCGGTTGCACACGATCGTGACGCTCAGCGTCGTCTGGTCCGCGTCCAGCGCGAGGCTGAGGGATTCCATCCGCGTCGTGCGCATCGAGGCCAGGAGATGTTTCGAGAGCACGCACGTCTGGACCGTCGCCTCGCCGCTCGTCAGCGCGTACTTCTCGAACGCCGCGGGTTTCAGGACGATCGAGCAGAACGCCGACCGCGCGGTGTTGATCGATTTGATCGAAAGCTGCGAGGGAGAGGCGCGGAAGGGAGGGAGGGGACGGTGAGTCGTCGGGCGGGCGACGACGCGTGGATTCAAAATGTGGGCACCCAAACGTCGGTCGCGTCGGATCTCGCCGGCGACGGTCGACGTGGACGCACCCCGTCCTCTTGCGTCGCCTCGAACAGCACCTCGGAACCTGTTGAGGGGAGTGGAGAGGACGACGGGGAGGATGGGCGTCAGCGTCGTCGCGTCGAAGCGCGGCGCGTCGGACGAGGGCGGACGAGATCGAAGGCGCGCGCGGACGCACCGATCCTCGACAGACACAGGACGCTCTTGAGGAACGCGCGCATCGGCGCGCCGGACAGGAGGAGGTCCATGACGGCGGCGACGCGGCGCTCGCGGTGGGCTCGGGGTGATGGGGGGACGCGACCCGACCGTGTCCCCGCGGACTCGCGCGCGCCCACTCTGGAGACGGTCGAAGCGCCGTTTCGACCGCGCTCGTGCAAGCTGGCCACAGTGGCTGGTTGAGTTTTCTCGGCTGCTCGGCGAACGACCCGCCCGCGCCACGTTCACCCGCGCTGCCGCACGGTCGCGACTGCGCGAGAGTGCGATGGACGATGGATCTAAGCGGCGTAGAGTCGATCCGCCCGCGCGCGACGCGCCGAGCGTCGACATCGACGACAGCACGACGGGCGGCGGCGTCCTCGGCCTCCTTTTAGCTCGGTTCGACGAGCTCAAAGGAGAACTCGAACGGAGCAGGGAGGAGACGCGGGCGGAGCACTTGGAGACGCGGAGGACGCTCGCGGAGCTCAACGATCGCGTCAAAGCCATCCACCCGACATTCGACGCGAACGAACAGCTCGCGAGCGTGGTCTTCGCGCACGTGAAGGACGTCCGGACGCGCGTCGCTCTCGCGCAGGTGAACTCCGTGTGGAGGAAGGCGTCGAAACACGCGTCTTTTCTGCCCGCCTCTCTCGACTTCACGGGTTGTCCTCCTCCTGACGTCTTGAACGAGATCGAGACTTGGCCGTTGAGGTGTGACTACGTCGTCGGCTTCGAAGGCGTCCTCGATCTGCCCGAGGCGCACTTTCACGACCTTCTTCGACAGGCGGGCGCTGACTTGTCCAAAAGTTCACAACAACTCGAACTCGGCTACTTCTACGACAAGCGGAAGCGGGACGAGAAGGCGATGGAGTGGTATATGAAGGGAGCACAGCAGGGGAACACGATTTGCGAATACAATATAGGTGTCAATTATTTTGATGGCCACGGCGTGGAGAAAAACGTCGACAAGGCGCTTGAGTGGTTCATGAAGGCAGTCTCGAAGGGTCACACCTCCGCACTAAGCGGTGTTGGCGAAGTCCACGCCTTGAAGAGCCAACATGAGGAAGCGTTCGAGTGGTTCACGAAAGCGGCCGCTCAAGGCGATAGTGATGCTAAATACAACCTCGGGATGTGCTACGAATACGGAGAGGGCGTGACGAAAGACATCCCCAAGGCCATCAAATGGTACACGAAAGCCGCGAAGCAGGGCGATGATGAAGCAAAGGAAAAAGTCCGAGAACTCATACTCGTAGCAACCATCGCCGTGAACGCACAAGGCGCACTCGTTTAAACGATCAACGAGTTACGCTCTACAAGATACTCCACGGCTATTACATGTAATACAAACGACTACGCACACGACGCGACGTCACCCCCTCGACGTCTCGCCCCCCGACCCGGTCCCTTCCCTCCCCCCTCCCTCGCGTCTTCGTCGTCGTCGTCGTCCATCGCAAAATACCTTCGTCGCCGCGTGCGCGAGATACCCGCACGGCCCGAACATGCAACACAACACCAGCGAGTGCGCCGCGGGCACGTTCGTCCTCAGCGCGTCCAAGTACACGCTCCGCGCGACGAACAGATCCAGCGTCAGCAGGTGCAACCACGCGCTCGCGGCGGTCTCCGTCGTCGCGAGAAACCCCGACAGCAACGTCAGCCCGCCGTCCGCGACGGACGACAACGCCGTCGCCGACGACGACGCCGCGGACGCGGCGCCGACAAGGTCGCCGACGAACGTGTTCACGAGCGCCCACGCGCCCGCGCTCTGGAGGGATAGGAACGCCGCGGACGCGTACAGACAGCCCATGACCGCGAACGGGAGCGCGGACGACATGACGCGCGCGCTGAGCTCGGCTCTCGGGAATCCGATCATCAACGCGTAGAGCGGCAGCACGGTGACCGTGCCGACGCTGAAGAGGCACTCGGGGAGCGCCGCGGGCGGGGTGAGGCGGCGCGCGGCCGCGCCGCTACGATGCCCGCGGCGTCCGGACCACCCCGCGGCGGCGGCGGCGGCGGCGCTTCTCCCCGCGCGAGGACGCGACCGCGCGGGGGCGACGACGACGACGACGGCGTCGACGCGGTGCCGTATCTTCGGACACGGACAGCTCGCGATCGACGACGCGGTCGACGCGCGCGCGCGTCCGGCGACGCCCTCGCTCGACGACGCGCGGAGCGACGCCGCGCGGAGCGGCGGCGTCGCGAGGAGCATGACGTCCCGACGACGAACGCGGTCGGACGGCGGTCACGCCGCTCAGCGCGCCGAGCTATGACGGGCGCGGCGGCGACGAGATCGTCGTGATGGCCGAAACAGACGAAATCTCCGGAAGCGAACGCGAACGCCATCAGAGACGCGATGCGCGACGTCGCGGAGGAGCTCGTGGACGTGGACCCCGGGGCGATCCGCCCGGTGGAGAAGACGCAGGCGAGCGACGCGCACTCGAAGGCCCTGGACGGCGTCCTCCCGTCAGACGACGACGCGAACGACCGCGCGGCGTCCGCCGTCTCGCGGCGCCGCCTGCGTCCCCCGCTCGACGCGTTCGTGCTCTCGGACGTCCTCGATCGCGACGAGTGCGCCGCGCTCGTACGATGCGCGGACGACGCGTCGTACTCGTTCTGGAACGCGTCCGCGTCCTCGCGCGCGTTCCGCGACTCGGACACCGTCGAGGTGACGTCCGCGAAGTGCGCGAACGCGCTGTGGCGCCGCCTGCGCGCGCACGTCGTCCCGACCGTCGTCGTCGACGCGTCGCATCCGCTGCACGAGTCGGGCGTCGAGGGCGAGTGGGTCGCGATCGGCGTCAACCCGCACCTGCTCTTCAACAAGTACAAACCGAACGGGCACTTCTCGCCGCACACGGACGGCGCGACGATCGTGGACTTGAACACTCGGAGTCTGTACAGCGTGTTGGTGTACCTGAACGCGTGCGACGACGGCGGCGGCACGGCGCTGTTCGCGCCGCCGCCGGGGACGACGATGGGAAAGTTTCTGCCGCCCACCGACGACGACGGCGGCGGCGGCGGCGGCGGGAAGTATCGGTGGCCGGAGGCTTGGCGCGCGGACGAGGCGCCGTGCTCGCCCGGCACGGCGCTGATATTCCGGCAGGACATCCCGCACGAGGGCGTCCCGGTCGGGGAAGGGTGCGAGAAGATACTCATACGCACGGACGTCATGTACGAGCGCCGGGTGAAGGTTTTCGACGACGACGCGGGGCGGGAGGCGTACAGACTGCACGTGGACGCGCAGGCCGCGGAGGCGCGGGAGGATCACATGGAGGCGATGCGGCTGTATAGGCACTGCGCGCGGCTGAGCCCGGCGTACGCGGCGTTCGCGGGGATATCATCGTAGGCATCATCATAGGTAGATAGACTACTAGGTAGCGGGTGCGAGGGGCGGGCAGTAGGCACCTCCAATTTTTTATCGACGAACTGAACGGAAGCGGAAGACTCTTCAGATCTCGATGCACGCGGCAGGGTTGCAGCGCTCCGCCGCGGTCCTCCGAGCTCCGTTCCTCCGCGCGCATCGCCGCGCGTCGCCGCGAGCCGTCGCCATGGCCGCCGCCGTGACGAACGCCGATACCGCGTTCACGGACCACTCCTCGCAGTCCAACTACCCGACCGCGAAGGTGACGCACACCGCGTTCGACGTCGACGTCGACTTCGACTCGAGAACGATCGCCGGGCGCGTCGTCCTCTCCGTCCTCGCCTCGAACGACGTGGACGAGCTCGTGCTCGACACGCGCGACCTCGCGATCGAGAAGTGCGTCGTCGACGGCGCGGACGCGACGTTCGCGCTGCAAGCCGACGCGCACCCGGTCATGGGCTCGGCGCTGACGATCGCGTTCCCGACCCCTCTCGCCGCGGGCGCGACGGCGTCCGTGGAGGTGTCGTACAAGACGTCGCCGTCGTCCTCCGCGGTGCAGTGGCTGCGACCGGAGCAGACCGCGGGGGGTTCGCATCCGTACTTGTTCACGCAGTGCCAGGCGATCCACGCGCGGTCGCTGTACCCGTGCCAAGATTCCCCCGCGGCGAAGATGACCTACGAGGCGAAGGTGTCGGCGCCGTCCGCGCTGACGGCGTTGATGTCCGCCATACCCACGGGCTCGACGCCCGCGCCCGGCGGCGCGAAGACGACGTACGCGTTCGAGCAGAAGGTGCCGATCCCGCCGTACCTCCTCGCGCTCGCGGTCGGGGATCTGGAGTCGCGCGAGATCGGGCCGCGGAGCAGGGTGTGGAGCGAGCCTTCGATGGTGGAGGCGGGCGCGTTTGAGTTCAACGAGACGGAGGACTTCCTCGCCGCGGCGGAGGAGGTCGCGGGGCCGTACGTGTGGGGGCGGTACGACCTCCTGCTCCTCCCGCCGTCGTTCCCGTACGGAGGGATGGAGAACCCGTGTTTAACGTTCGTCACGCCGACGTTACTCGCGGGCGATCGAAGCCAGGCGCACGTCGTCGCGCACGAGATCGCGCACAGCTGGAGCGGCAACCTCGTCACGAACAGCACGTGGGAGCACTTCTGGCTGAACGAGGGGTTCACGGTGTTCGTGGAGCGGAAGATCATGCACAAGCTGTACGGCAAGGCGATCTTCGACTTCAACGCGATCGGGGGACTGATGGAGCTGAAGGAGACGGTGGCGCGGTTGGGCCCCGAGCATCCGCACACTGTGCTGCAGCCGACGTTGGAGGGCGGCGTCGACCCGGACGACGTGTTCAGCAAGGTCCCGTACGAGAAGGGATTCGCGTTCTTGGTGTACCTGGAGCACATGACGCGGCTGGACGGTCACGGGGAGAAGGACGCGCTCGACGCCGCGAACGGCACGGACGCGTTCGCGACGTTTCTGCGGTCGCACTTCGAGAAGAACAAGTTCGCGACGACGACGAGCGAGAAATTCCGGGCGTCGTACGCGGCGGCGTTCCCGGTCGCGTCCGCGCAGGTCGATTGGGACGCGTGGCTCCGCGCGCCCGGGATGCCCCCCGTGGACGTCGGCGCGTACTACGACGGGTCGTCCTCCGCCGCGAGCGGCGACCTCGCGAGGCGTTGGCACCTGTGCGACGTCTTGGGGATGGGATCGCCGAGCCGACCGGCGGACGTCTCCGCCGCGGACGTGGAAGGGTGGTCGTCGACGCAGATCGACCACTTCCTTCTGTCGCTGCTGGAGTACCGAGGCGGGACGCACCCGATGTCGCTGCCGGTGATCGCGTCGCTCGAGGAGCTGTACGGTCTGAGCGCGTACAAGAACAGCGAGATCAAGTGTAAGTGGCTGCAGTTGCGACTGGGCGCCGGGGACGTCGACGCGTTCGCGCCGACGGCGGAGATGTTGCGGAGCATGGGGCGGATGAAGTACCTGCGGCCGCTGTACCGGTCGCTGAAGCTGTGCAAGGAGGGAGGGAAAGCGTTCGCGGAGGAGACATTTCAGAAGACGCGCGGGATGTATCATCCGATCGCGGAGAAGATGGTCGCCGCGGACTTGGGCGTGGCGTAGAGCGTCGTCGTCTTACGGCGAGTAAAAACACATTATTCTCCTCGCAGCGCCGCGCCCAGCGCCTCTCCGAACCGCGCCACCTCCTCCGTCGTGTTGTAATGCGCCAAGCTCACGCGCACGACGCCGACGTTTGGGTCCAAACCGAGATCCTCCAGTAAACGCACCGCGTACATGTGTCCGCTGCGCATCGCGATCTTATACGGCGGCGCTCGAACCGCGGCGACGACGTCCGCCGCCGATTTTTTCGTCGGCGAAAACGCCGCCGTCGGAACCCTCGCGGCCTGGTCCGCGGTCCTCGGCCCGTGAATCGCGATCAAACCCTCGTCTTCGAGCGCGGTCAGGATCGCGACGAGCGCGCGCTGCGGCTCGCGCTCGAGCTCGACGACGCGTTCGAACGCGACGACGACGTCCTCTCGCGTCGGCGGCGCGAGGTCGAGATCGACGGCCTCCTCCTCCTCCTCTTCTTCTTCTTCTCCTTCCGTCCGCGTCCCCACGCCCGCGCGCCTCCCGCTCAGCGCGCGCAGGTACGCGCCCATCCCCACGAGCCCCGCGCACGCCTCGTGCGCCACGCTGCCGAGCTCGAACTTGTACGCGCGCGCGGCGGGATCGACGAAGTAGTGGTTCGGTCCGCTCTCCGCAACCTCCGCGAACGCGTCCTCTCGCCCGTACAGCGCGCCGCAGTGCGGCCCGAACGTCTTGTACGGCGAGAACGCGCACCAGTCCACGCCCCACTCCGCGACGGATACGAGCCTGTGCGGCGCGTACGCGACAGCGTCGAGGACGACGCGGCAGGACGGGTGCGCGCGCTCGCGGACGACGCGGACGAGCGCGGGGACGTCGACGACGCCGCCGAGGATGTTGGAGACGGCGCACGCGGCGACGATTTTCGTTCGCGGGGTGACCGCCGCTCGTAACGCATCGAGCGCATGCGTTTTTGAGGCGTTTCCCGTCGTCATCGTCGTCGTCGTCGTCGTCGTCGTCTCGTCCTCCCACCCGTCCCAGGTGGCGTCCGCGTCGTTCCACCACACGACGTCGCACCCGACGCGGTCGGCGAGCCGCGTCCACGGACTCACGTTGGCCTCGTGCGACGCGCGCTGAATCACGATCTCGTCTCCCGGCGCGAGGCTCGCGCTCCCTTCGAACCCGCGCGCGAGGTTCGCGAGGAGCTGGGACGTCGACGGGCCGAGCGCGACGTCGCCGTCGCCGGCGCGGACGCCCATGACGGCGCGGACGACGGCGTGCGCGGCGTCCGCGCACGCCTCGGCGCGGTCGGCGTGAGGGTAGCCCGCGCCGAGCTGCGCGTGCGCGCGGACCATGCGCGCGCGGACGGCGTCCGCGACGAGCGCGGGGACCTGCGACCCGCCCGCGTTCTCGAAGAAGGCGTACCCGAGCGAGAAGCGCGGGACGGAGACGGCGGGGAACATCGCGCGGACCTGGGCGAGCGAGAGCGGCGGGTCGCGGACGACGGGCGACGACCGCGAGCAGAGCGCGTCGTCGTCGTCGTCGTCAGCAGCAGATCCCGCGAATAATGTTTCTTCCGGACGTTCGTCGCGGACGACGGGCGCGCGGAGGGAGCAGTACGCGCCCGCTGATTTTCGCGCGGCGGGGTTCGACGCGCGCGCGTCGTTCGCGACGACGACGACCATCGCGATACGGCGAGCCGCGGTCGCGCCGCGGAAGTGCGACGCCGACAACGGGTCGAACGAAGGCCGCGGGGGCTTTTTCGCGCGAAATCTCAAGATCTTTTTCGTTCACGCGGTTTCTGAACACGGAAAGCTGCGAGACACTTTCCTCCGCGCAGCCGCCGTCTCCCGCGCGCCCCTGTGCGACCGCGGAGACCTCGACCGCCCGCCTCGATGCTCGCGATCCCGTCGGTCCGCGCGCCCGCGCCGCCGCGCGCGGTCGCCCGCCGCGGGCCACGCGCGACGACGTCCGCGAACGACGCTCGCTCCGCGGTCCCTCGACGACGTCCGAGGCCTGGGATCTTTTCGCCGCGGACGCTCTTCGCTTCGTCCTCCGCGCCGCGCGCGCAACCCGCGCGCTCCAAGAGCTCGTCGAGCGTCGTCAGGCTCGACATCCTCTGCCGCGACGCGCCGGGCGTCCTGCAGGTGCGTCGCCGACCATCGCCGACCTCGACCACGCCGACGCGTCCAACGACCATCTTCTCAGTTTTTTTTTCCTTCGAAATGACGTCGCGCGAGAGGCGAGCGAGAAACGAACAACGCCACGTGGCACTCGTCCAGTCGAGAAGAAGCGCGCCTCCTCACTGCAGTTCGACACCGCTAACGGTCTCCTTCCCGCCGACCCGACCGCGCCCTGCTTTCGCTCTACTCGCAGAAAATAGCCACGACGGTCACGTCCGCGGGGTTCAACATCGGCACGATCGCGACCGCGCCGTGCGAGACCGATCCCACCCTCGGGCACGTCACCCTCGCGCTCGAGGACGCGCTGTACGTCCCGCCGTTCGAGGTCGAGTCCCTCGGCGACGCCGCGTCGCTCCGAGCCGGAGAAGAAGCGTTCGCGGATCCGATGGATTCGACGATCCCACCCGCCGCGTTCAACAGAAGCAACGTCGTACCCGTCGCGTCCGCGCGCGACGACAAGATCCGCGGTCTGCTCTCCGCGCTCCCGGACGTTGTCGAGGTGACGGACCTCGTCGAGGACGCGCCGACGGCGGCGGCGACGGCGACGACGACGACGGCGACGACGACGACGGCGACGACGACGGACGCTTCCTCCTCGACGTCCTCCAAGGACTCGCGCGGCGGCGAGACGGGGCTGCTGTATCTCGTCCACGAGTTCGATTCCGCGCCGTCGTGGCGGCTCGAACCCGCGTTCGAGGCGCTGCCGTTGGACCCCTACCTCGGCGGCATCGGCGCGGGGAGGTTTAGGGCGTATTCAAAGTTTACGTATTTTTTTCCCGGCGGTCGCGCCGCCGCGGACGCGGCGATGATGAAAGTCGCGGTCGCCGCCGCGGACGCGACGTTCTACGCGGCCGACGCCGTCGATGAATCGCCTGAATCCGCGCCGCCGGAGCAGCTCGCGGCGAGCGACGACGTGAGCAAGCTCACGGTGAAGGCGTTGAAGGAGGAGCTCGGCAAGCGATCGCTTCCGACCGACGGCCTGAAAGCCGCGCTCGTGACGCGGCTCAGAGAGGCGGTCGGCGGCGACGGCGGCGGCGCGGCGGAGCCGTATCCGCCGTCCGAGAGCCACCGCGCCGCCGGCGGCTGCGGCGTCCTCGTCGAGGTCCCCGACCCGAAGTTTAACCCGCCGGCCGGGTACCGCTTCGAAGGCCGCGAGGATGGCCAAAAGACGCGGACGTCCGACCGGCGGTTCGTCCGCGTCCCGAAGGCGATGCGCGATCGCCCGGAGTTCGCCGAGATGATCGCGCGGTTCGCGTCGTACGCGCGACTCGATCCGCGGTACGCCTCGAGGACCTCGCTGACCGTGGGCGTGCACGCGATTCGCATCAAAGCCGACGCGAACGACCCGGGGTTACGCGGGCAAGTCGTCCCCGAGGGCATGCACCAGGACGGTTTCGAGTACATCGGGCTGCTGTCGCCGTCGCGGCGCAACGTCGCGAGCGACTGGCAGACGTACGTGTACGCGGGCGGGCCGAACGGCGAGCGGCCGAGCGCGAAGGCGCGGCCGATGTTCCAGAACCCGGTGGAGCCGGGCTGTCTGCTGTTCCTCGACGACGGGCGGATGTGGCACGACGCGGACGACCTCAGGCAGGCGGATCCGGAGTGCGGGCCGGCGTGGCGCGACTTCATCGTCGTGACGCTGGCGGCGGCCGACAACGGAGGCCAGGGACGATGGGGTCGGGCGCGATGACGACGACATGAGGAGGAGGAGGAGGAGGAGGAGGAGGGAGACGCTCGCGCGCGCGCTGTAAAATGTATTTATATTTTTTTTTAAGAACAGAAAAAGTCGTTAGGCGTGGCATCTACATCACGTCGTCGCTTCGACGGACAACGACAGACTCGAACCGCACGCGCGCCGCCGCTCCCTCTCGGCGGGACGGCGCGCGCGCGATGTTCGAGGCCATCCTCGCGCCGCTCCTCGAGCGCGCGCTCGGGACGTACGTCGAGGACCTCCCGCGCGAGCGCGTCAGGGTCGGCCTGTGGAGCGGCGTCGTTCGATTGGAAAATGTCAGGCTAAAGCCGGACGCGTTCGACGCGCTCGGGCTTCCGTTCGCGGTGCGGAGCGGCACCGCGTCCTTGCTCGAGCTTCGCGTCTCGTGGAAGACCGCGCTGCTCAGGGTGCACCCGGTCGTCGTCGCGATCGAGGGCGTGTCGCTGCTCGCGTCGCCGAGGGCGGAAGACGAGTGGATTCGAGATTCCGCCCCGGAGGAGCGCGCGCGCGCGCTGAGGGACGCGACGACGCGCGCGGCGGCGGAGGCGGCGACGACCGCGAAGCGCGGCGGCGGAGGCATCAGCGGCGGCGTCTTGCACGCGACGTGGGCGCCGATACTCGAGAGGCTGCAGCTCAAGATCGAGGACGTGCGCGTGCGGTTCGTGGACCTGCCGTCGGCGCTGCGCGACGACGATGCCACGACGACGACAACAGCTGGCGTCGCGTCGTTCGGGATGCGCGTGGAAGCCCTCCACGTGCGCACGGAGAGCACGCAGGATTACCTGCGGAGAATCATGGGCATGGACGTCGCGCGCGCGTCGGCGTCGGCGTCGCGCGCGTCGGCGTCGGACGACTCGGACGACGCGGGAGGAGACGGGGGAGACGTCGTCGGCGTCTCGACGACGGGGCGGTTCCGAGACGGCGAGTCCGCGGCGGCGGCGAAAGAACTCGAGGCGGACGCGAAGGATCTCCTCCTGTCGCCGCTGCCGCCGCGCGGGGGCGGGGGTGTCGGGCGCGGCGGCGGACGACGAAGAGAACGACGGAGGATATCCACGGTCAGAGGGCTCCTGAGCGTCGTCGCGCCGGTCACGGAGGCGCGGAAACACCTCGAGGTGATCGGGTTCGAAGTGTACGGCAAACCCGCGATCGCCGCGGACGTCGCGACGCGAAGCCCGATGGATCGTTTCGAGTGGCACCCCGCGGAGACGCTGCAAGCGCGCGTGGAGCACACCCCCGCGGCGAGGGACGACCACGCGCCCGAGGACGTCATGCTCGCCGCGTCGAATCTCACGGCGTCGATTCACGTCGTCGCGGCGCCGAGGACGCGGCCGGCGCGTGGGGATACGATCGCCGCGTCGTCGTCGTCGTCGTCGTCGTCGAACGGCGGCGGCTTCGACGTGCACGTGCAGTTGCACGACGAGATACGCGCGCGGGTGCGTCCGTCGCAAGTGCGCGCGTTAGTGCGGCTCTCGGACGCGATGGATGTCTGGGCGCTGAGGAGTAAACACGGCGCGCGCCGCCCGACGGATGCCTCGCGCGGGCTCGAGAGGGACTGGAGCGCGTGGTGGAAGTACGCGATCGAGGCGACGATCAGGGATAACGACGACGCGAAAGCGGCGGTTAGAGGGGGTGGCGAGAGCGACGTCGCGATGAAGAAGCCCGCGGCGCTGAGGTACCTGGAGCTCTACTCCAAGAAACTGAGAGAGCGACTCCGAGCGGAGTCCGAGAATGACGACGAAAACGACGGGGAGACGTTTTACGAGTGCGAAGACGGCGACGTCGACATCGGGTCCGAGATGAGCGTCCTCGAGGACGAGCTCACGCTCGAGGAGCTCCTCGACGCGCGCTTAGAAGCGGAGCGGTGCCTGCCGGACGGGGACGACGACGAGTGGTACGACCTCGACGACGACCTCGATGAAGACTCGAGCGGCTTGGAAGACGTCAGCGATGACGACGACGACGACGCCGAGAACGGCTCTTCTACCCGAGGGACGATATCGTGGGCCGCGTCCGCGCTTTTCCGCGCGCCCGGCCGCGTCCTGAGCGGCGTCGGCGGCGTCGCCGCGCGCATGAGCGGCGGCGGAGGAGACGCGCGCGGAAGGAGACAGTCCCGCGGCGCCGCGAAGACGCGAACGGCGGCGTTCACGTTACGCGTCGCGCGCGTCGCGGTGACGCTCTGCGCCGAAGCCGGCGACGTCGTCGCGGACGTCCTCCGTCTAGAGCTCACGAAAACGAAAGCAGAGCTCGGCGTCGTCGCGGACTCTCGCAGAGACGCGCACGCGCTGCACGTCGAGGTCGACGACGTCGCCGGATACCTCCTCGGCGGCGGCGATGTCGCGGACGAGCGCGCGATGTGGAGACGCAAAGACGTGAAATCGTCGTCGTCCACGGCGCCGTTCGTCCGCGTCTCCCAGCGCGCGCCCGTCGTCGACGCGCACGGCGGCGCGCGCGCGCAAGCGCTGGACATCGCGTTGGCGCCTTTCGCGCTCGTCGCGCACCCGAGCGCCGTCTCCGCGCTCGTCGCGTTCGATCGTCAGATCAGCGGCTACCCGCGCGGGTACGGCTATTTACGGAAGCTCTGGTCCGTGCGCGCGATGCCCGGGGACGCGCCGAGAGAGAGGCTCGCGCGCGCGATGATGGCCGTCAGGGTGGGCGACAGGGTCGTCCCGTGGAGCGTGTCGATGTGTGACGCGCTGGTGATCGTTCCGCGCGCGGACGCGACGACGACGGCGGCGGCGGCGGCGGCGATCGAGGTTGGCGCGTTCCGAATCGAGTGGTCGCCGGGCGGCGGGCACGCGATCGACGCGCGCGAGGTCGACGACCTCATCGAGCACGCGAGAGCGCTCTCGCTGCGCGACGACGCGAACGAAGAGACGAACGACGCGCTGTGCGCGCTGGAGAGGGTCGTCACGTCGCACGAGGTGACGGCGTCGTTCGAGGACGTCGCGATGAGCGCGCCGACCTTCTCGGGCGGCGGCGGCGGCGGCGGCGGCGGCGGCGCGTGGGCACCGCTCTTCGACGGATGGAGCGGCTCCGCCGCGGCGCTGATGCACAGCTTCCGCGTCGGCGGTCCGCGCGCGGCGTTGAGATCGCGCGTCAGGCTCGCGCCGCTGCGCGTGACGCTGACGCCGTCGCTCGTCGCGTCGTTCGACGCGATCGAGAGAGCGTTCGCCGTCGTCGCGGACGCCGCCGCGGCGAGCGGTCCGCCGCCGCCGCCGCCGCCGGATTTTGAAGTCGTCGAGTCGCGCGACGCCGCGGACGTCGACTTCACGTTCGCGGGGTTGACGGTGTGCGCGTGCGACGAGTCGTCGTCCGTCGTGCACCGCGTCGAGATCGCTAGGCTCGCGGCGAGGGCGGGGATATCGCGCGAGGGCGACGCGAGGGCGCGCGTGGAGTTGAGCTCCGTCGACGCGGACGTCTGCGACGGCGCGTCCTCGTCCTCTCGGCGGCGCCGGCTCGCGCGCGTGAACTGCTCCGAAGACGGCGCGTTCGCGCCGGTTTTACACGTCGACGCCTCATTCAGCGGGAGCGGCGGTCGAACCGCGCTCGAGATCGACGCGAGGGGGTTGGACGTCTCGATCGAGAGCGACGTCGTCGCCGCGCTCGCGGCGTTCGCGGCGGCGGCGGCGACGGCGAAATCGCGGCGCCGCGCGTCGTCGTCGTTGTCGAAGGAGACGACGCTCCTCGCGATGACGAGCTTCTCCAACCGCCGTCGCCCGAAACCCGTCCGCGTCCCGCCGTCAAAGACGCTGCTCGCGCACGGCGTCCACGAGGTTTATCACTCCACCGCGAGAGAGGACCTCGTCGCGCTGTCCGCCCCCGGCGCGTTCGACGCGCCGCCGACGCGGTCGCCGCCGCCGCCGCCGGACGCGGCGAACGAATCGCTCTCTGTCTCGTTCGCGACGCGCGCGCCGTTCACGGTCGCGCTGTCCGACGCGGGCGGCGTCGACCCGGTGCTTCGCGTCGCGATGGACTCCGCGAAGCTGAATTACGTGAAGCCGCGCGACGATGACGTCGACGACGACGCGAAGACGCTCCTCGCGGCGACGATCGCGGGTCTCGTCGCGAAGGCGCCAGCGCGCGCGCGCGGCGACGGCGACGACGTCGCGCTCCTGCGTCTCGGCGTCGCGCTGACGGTCGAGACGCCGATAGGTTCTACTCGCGCCGCGCCGAGCGTGGAGATTTCCGTCGGTGAGTGCAGGGTCGGCGCGCACGCGGGTCCGCTGATGCGCGCCGCGCGGTGGGGGGAGAAGGTGGCCGCGGCGGCGGCGGCGGCGCCGCCGCCGCCGCCGCCGCCGCCTCCGTCTTCTTCGGTATCGATCGTCTCGCGCGACGAAATCATCGGCGAAGGCGTCGCGCCGCCGTCGCCGCGCGCGCTCGCCTGCGGTTCGATCTCGCTGTCGCTGACGGACACGTCCGTGTTCGTGCCCGCGCCGCCCGCGCCGCATCGAAAGCGCGGCGGTGGCGCCCGCGCGGCCGCCGCGGGGCTCTTTCTCGCGATCGACGCGCTCGACGCGTCGACGCGGCTGCCGTTCGATCCGACGCGGCCGGTCGACGCCGACGCGCGGCTCGCGCGTTTCGCGACGCGCGGCGTGCGCGTCAGCGCGTGCGCCGAGGACGACCGCGAGCGCGCGCTGTCGCTCCTCGCGGCGGAGCCGATGGGACGCTCGTCGAGTTCGAGGGCGGGGCCGGCGGAGTCGCCGCCGCCGGCGTTGGCGACGATTCGATCCGCGAGCGTTTTCGAGGAGCGCGCGTCGCGCGGGATTCTCGCTTTCGCGTGCGATATTCCCTCGATCGCGGCGACGCTGTCGCCGTCGAGCGTCGCGCTGTGCGTGGACGCGCTGAACGCGGCGACCGCCGCGGTCTCGCTCGCGCGCGAGGACGATACCCCCGGCGGGAGGAGGAAGGCCGCCGCGGGGACGGCTGAGTCGTCGGCGCCGGTTTCGAAACCGTCTTCGAAACCGTCTTCGAAATCTCCCCGTCCGCCTCTCGAGTGCTCGGTTAGCCTGCGCCTCGGCCGCGCGTCGCTTCTGTTGCAGTCCTCCAAAGCCGCGCGCGAGGGCGTGTTCGGGTTTGACGGCTCCGAACGCGCCGGTGTCGTCGCGATCAACGCGCTCTCGATCAAAGCCGCCGCGGGCGCGGAACGCGGGATGACGTCGCACAAAATCGACGTCTCGTTCCACAGCGCGCACGCGACGGACGTCAGCGCGACGGCGGCCGGGGAAGCGGAGCGCATCGCGCTGGGCGTGGCGCTCGGCGAGCGGTTCGTCGACGGCGGGACGCCGCTCGCATGGATCGGAGGCGCAGGAAGCGGCGGCGGCGGCGGCGCGGCGCGGCCGTCGACGTCGACGCTCACCGCGCGCGCGTTGACGAAAAGCGGCGCGACGACGCCGTCGTCCGTCGGCGTCGACGCCGCGCTCGGCGGCGGCGGGTTCGCGTGTAATCTCCCGGCGTGGAACCGCGTCATCGCGTTGTGCGACGCGACGGCCGTGGAGGCGTCGCGGCCGACGAAGACGACGCCGGCGGCGGGCGGGGCGACGAAGACGAAGACGAAGACGAAGACGGCGGGCGGGGCGACGAAGACGAAGACGAAGACGGCGGCGGCGGCGGCGGGAGACGTCGTCTCGTCGTCGTCGGCTTCGTCTTTCGCCGGCGACGACGCGCTCTTCGCGAACGGCGAATTTTCCACCGGCGAGTGGGTCCTCACGCTCCCTTGGCACCCGCCGAAAGGTGACGGCGGCCCTCGAGCCGTGCGCGTGCTCCTCGACGCGCGCGCGAGCGGGACCGCGAACGTCAACACGCGGACGATGACGCCGACGAGGTGGGACGGCTGCGTCGGCGTCGAGAAGTTAAAACTCGACGTCACGGAGGTGGAGACTCCGCGCGCGGCGACGATCGCGCCCGGGGGCGTCGCCGAGCCCGCGCCGCCGCGCGTCCGCGCGCACGCGCTCGCGGAGTTGAGGGGGTTGAAGATCACGGCGACGTGCGAGGAGAACGACGCGCCGCCGGGGGGCGAGCGCGCGACGGACGTCTCCGTGGACGTCACCGCGAGGGACGTCTCCGTCGCCGCGTCGACGCGTCGGTTGCTTCTCCTCGGGGAGCTGCGATCGCTGATGGAGGTTCAACAGCCCGCGGCGGCGGCGGCGGCGGCGGTGAAGACGGCGCGCGCGCCGAGCGCGACGGCGGACCAGACGACGCCGAAGACGCCGAGCGCCGCGTCGACGCGGTCGTCCACGCCGACGTCCGTGTTCGCATCCGCGTCCGTGGACGTGATCGGCGTCTTAATTCTCTCCGACGACGTGTCGGACGGCGCGTCAGCCGACGACGTGTCGCACGACGCGTCGGCTGCCTTAGACGTGAATCTCGGCGTGCCGCTGCTCGAGGCTGCCGTCCTCGGGCTCACCGCGTCGTTCACCTCGGACGCGTCGTCCGACGCCGTCGGACGCGAGACCTCGATCGCGCTCAACGCGGAGGCGCGAGTGATTCTGGATTCGCTGAACCAACGCAAGGGCGCGTGGGAGCCGATCGTGGAACCGTGGAAGGTTCGTCTCGTGTCCGAGGCGAGCCTGCGCGATGACACGGCGTCGAAGGCGTCGATCAAGGTGGTCGGGTACGACGCCCTGGAGATCACGGCCACGGAGGCGGGCGCGGCGTCCGTGGCGCAGTGCGCGCTCGCGATCGCCAACGGCGCCGGCGACGAAAGCGCCGAGACCGCCGCGACGACGACGGCGACGCAAGGGCAGCATCAATCGTACTGGCTTCGGAACGCGACGAACGCGACGGTTCGGTACTGGCTCGCGGACTCGAGCGAATCGGAATCCGAACCGTCGCTGTCGTCGTCGTCGCGCGGCGGGTCCGTCCCTCCCGGCGGGCGCGCGCCGCTGCATTTCCCAGAGCTGAAATCTCGCGCGGCGCCGAGGTACTCGTGCGTCGCCGGCGTGCGCTCGCTGACGTCGCCGGCGCCGCCGCCGCCTCCCGCGCCGACGCGCGCGGTCGTCCTGCGATTCGAAGGCGCCGAGGAAGCGTCCGCGCCCGTCGGTCTGGACGAGCTCGCGTCGCACGTCCTCGGGGAGAGGCTGCTGCTCGGAAGCGCGATGACGGCGGAGAAGGACGACGACGACGGCGCCGACGCGAACGCCGACGCGGGCCGCGTCGTCGCGGAGGTTCGCCGAGTGAACGACCTTTCCGTGCGCACGGAGCTGCTGTTGCGCTCCGACCTCGCGGTGCACAACGGGACGCTCGGCGCGGTCGATCTCGCGTTCGACGGCGCCGGCGACGCCGCCGCCGCCGCCGACGCGTCGTCGACGGTGCGCGTCGCGCCCGGGCAGAGGGTGTGGCTGCCTCCGCGCCGCGCGCGCGCTCGCGCGTCGGTGCGCTGGCGCCCGAGCGACGGCAACGCGCGCGCGTACGCGTGGAGCGACCCGCTGCCGCTTCGCGCGCTCGCGCCGTCGCGCGAGACATCCGCCGCGCCTCGCGAGCGTCGCGCCGCCGCGTCCGCGTCGGATGACGACGCGAGCTTCCTCGCCGCGCCGTTCCGTTGCCTCGTCGACGCGGAGACGTCGCCCTGGTCGCACGCGACGATCGTCTCCCTCGCGCCGCCTCTGCGCGTCTCGAACGACCTCCCCGTGCCGCTGAGCATCTCGGTCTCGAGCGAAGGCGGCGGCGGGGAGGGCTCCGCCGGCGGCGGGTCGGGATCGATCGTGATCGCTCCGGGGGCGACGATCGCGCTGCACGACGCCGCGGCGGCGCCGCGCGCGGCGCCGACGCTTCACATGCGCCCGCACGGGTACACACACTGCGCGTCCGTGCCTCTGCCCGCGATCGGCGCCGGGAACGGCGCGAAGGCGGGTTCTGCCGCGGCGGCGGCGGCGGCGGCGGCGGCGGAACCGTGGACCGCGCACCGCGACGTCTTCAAAGTCGTCGGGTTTCGCGCGGGCGGCCCGCGCGCGCCGCGCCTCACGTCCACCTCCCCCGTCAGCGTGCGGCTCGACGTGCGCGTGGACGAGCGCGGGACGAGATGCGCGCGCGTGTCGTGCCCCGTGCGCGTCGTCAACGCCGCGTCCGACGCGCTCGTGCTTCAAGCCGTGGACCCGCCGGAGGGCGCGGAGGAGGAGGAATTTTTCGAAAAGCTCGCGCTCGACGACGGCGACGCCGCGTGCGTCCTGGGCGCGCGTCTTCCGTCCAGGACCGCGCTCGGGGACGGCGACTGCTGGCTCCCTCCCGCGCGTCCGAGGGCGAGAGGTCTCGGCGGCGGCGGCGGCGCGGACGGCGTCGACGGACGGGGGTTTGATCCGCCGGCGATGCTTCCCGGGTTGGGGTTGAAGCGCGCGCGCGCGTCGTCGTCGTCGTCGCTCCTGCCGCTGTCGCCCAAGCTCGCGCGATCGCAAGACCGGCTGGCGGCGGCGGCGTCGATGGACCACACCCCGACCGGGTCGCGCCCGGGCACCGCGCCGGGGAGCCCGGACAGCGGACGGTCCTTAGAGCACTCCCCCGCGGGGTCGTCGGGGTACCTTCCCGGTTTGGACGGCGGCGGCGGCGGCGGCGGGGGAACGAGAGGCGTCACCGCGCGGGCGCTGTTCTCGTCGTCGCTGGGCGGATCCGCTGGATCTCCGACGTCGTCTCCGAACAAGTCGTTCCTCGATCTGTCTGACTTGTGCGTCGGCCTGGACGCCGCGACGTCGTCCCCGAGGGCGACGGCGACGGCGACGGCGACGACGACGACGCGCGTCGGCGACGCGTCCCCCGAAGCCGACGTCGGCGTCGCAATGTACGGGAAGCATCAGCTCTGGGGGCAATCGAAGCGCGGCGTCCCGGTCCTCGTGCGCGCGCGCTCCCCCGCCGCGAACACGTGGTCCTCTGTCGTCGCTCTGAATCCCGGGGACGCGAGGGTCGTGAGATGCCCCGCCGGCGGCGGCGGCGGCGGCGGCGGCGGCTCGGGGAAGCCGAGCGCGGATGGCGGCGCGTGTTACGAGTACGTCGTCTCTCTGCGCGATCCGCACTCTGGGAGCGGGACGATCGTCGTGCACCCTCGCGTCGTGATTCGCGCGTCGGCGCTGTGCGGCGAGCTTCCGCACGACGTGCCTTTACTCTTCCGCGAACACGGCGGCGACGACTGCGCGTCGTTGCGGCCGGGCGAGGAGACGCCGGTCACGCGGTGGCGCGCGAGCGGCGGCGCACGCGCGGTGTGTTTCCGGCCGAACGACGGCGGCGTGTGGTCGTGGTCTTCGCCCGCGGTCGTGGACGTCGTCGGCGTGACGTACGTCAAGGTGCGGTCGCTGACGCGAGCGCCGCCGGCGCGCGACGACGTTGGCGGCGGCGGCGGCGGCGGCGCGGCGAAAAAACTCGGGTTCGACGAAAGTTTCGACGACGACGACGACGACGGCGTTCGCGCGTCGTCATCCGCGGCGCGTTTCCACCGAACGAACGCGATCGCGAACGCGAAGACGACGCGCGTGTTTTGCGTCGCGGTGTCGAGCGCGTCGTCCGCGCGCGGCGGGTTCGTCGTCGACGTCTCCGAGCTGTCGGACGCGGAATGGCGCGCGCTCGCGCCCGTTCTCGTGGAGAACGCGTCGAACGTGGTCGTGACGTTCCGGCAGACGGGCGCGCCGCGAAGGCACGACGGCGACGAGCGCGCGCATCCGCGCTCGACGACGTCGTTTCTGTGGGACGACCCCGCGAAGCCGCGGAGCATCTCGTTGTCCGTGCCCGGCGCCGCGTCCCCGGACATTTGCGCGCCGGCGTCGGCGATGGACGAACTCGACGACGACGCGAACGACGGCGGCACGTCTTCTTCTCGGTGGTCCGCGCAGTCGGTCGTGCGGTACGTCGACCCGTCGCGCCCGCCCGTGCTGCTGCGCGTGACGACGCGGAGAGACGCGGGCGCGACGCGCGTGACGATCGAAGCCGTCGACGCGAAGCAAAATCCCTCCGCGTGGGCGGCTGCGACGGCGGCGGCGGCGGCGACCGACGCCGCGGCCGCCGCGACGCCTCCCGGCGGCGTCTCTACCACCACCGCCGTCACCGCGCCTTCTTCTTCTTCTTCTTCTCCCGCGTTCTTCACGGCGTCGCCGATGACGACGCGCGTTTTACAGCCGCTGCTCCCTCGGCGGCTGCGTCCGATCGCCGTCGCGCTCGCGTTCGCCACGGACAAGGCGTCCGCGGCGGCGGCGAAGTCGTCCGCCGGCGAGCTCTCTTCGCGCGACGCGCCGTCGTTCGCGATCGATTGCGCGCTGGAGCTGTCGTCCGTGGGTCTCAGCGTCGTGAGCGGCGGCGGGCGAGGCGGCGCGCGCGAGCTCTTGTACTCGCGAGCGACGGCCGTGCGCTTGGAAGCGTCCGCGTCGGGACACAAGAAGAGAGGCGGGAAAGTGATTTGGAAAGACGCCGACGTCGGCGCGCGCGTCGGCCGCGTCCGCGCGGATCTCCAGACGGCCGGCGCGAGCTCGTACCCGATGATCCTCGCGTGCGGCGGCGGCGGCGGTGCCGTTCTCGGCGGGCGCGGCGGCGGCGAACCGCTATATAAACCCACCGGCAAACGCGCGCTGTCGCTGCGCGCGGCCGTCGGGAAGCAGCGTCGGCACGAGTGGGCGCTGCGATCCGTCGCGTTGGACGTCGCGCCCGTGACGCTCGACCTCAAAGAGGAGCTCTTGCTCGCGCTGCCGGGCGTCGTGGAAGGGTTCGCGCGGCCGTTCTCGGCGGTGGCGGGAGTCTCGACGCCGACGGCGAGGACGCGGACGCCGCATCGCGGACGA
>Ga0181560_10001528_pt1 | contig 21521 bp, 14 predicted proteins | sample 011ome_20_FD_133751 | JGI IMG/M metagenome (GOLD analysis project Ga0181560, IMG submission 133751) | Coastal salt marsh microbial communities from the Groves Creek Marsh, Skidaway Island, Georgia - 011509CT metaG (megahit assembly) | ecosystem: Environmental > Aquatic > Marine > Intertidal...
AAAAAATTCTCTCTCTTTCTCTCTCTCTCTTTCTCTCTCTCTCTCGTTCTAAACCGCGCTCGAGAAGAAGAAGTAGTAGTAGTAGCAGTAGCAGCAGCAGCAGCAGCACGAGCTCGTAACAAAAATCGAGTCGACGAGAAGAAGACACAAACACTGAAGAATGAATGAATGAATCGGAGAGAGAGAGAAAGAGAGATCTCTCGCCTTCTTTTTTCTTTTTTTTGATTTTTTTTCTCTGTTTTTTGACCAAAAAAAGTCGAAACTTCTCTCATTTCTTCTTTTCTTTCGCTCGTGCAACAACTTTCTCTTTCGAATTTAAACGAAGAAAAACTTTTGCACGAACGACGCTCGATTGGAGGGAGAGAGAGAGAGAGCGCGCGGGGCAGCAGACGACGAAGAAGAAGAGGTTCTTTGCGAGAGAGAACTTTTTTTTTGTGTGTGAGAGAGAGAGAACTCTTCTCTTTGGTTGATGTTAACGCACGCATAAAGTGAACAAGAATGACGACGAGCAGAAATGGAAACGAGTTTGTGTCGGTGTCTTCACCGCAGCAGCAGCAACAACATCAACGACACGGAAACGGAGAAGGAGGAGGAGAGATTGTTAAGTTTAAAATCATGCGGTCGCGACGACCGAAAGTAGCGCTCGGTTCGCCGCTGTTCTTTTGTTCTTCTTCTTCTTCTGAAAAGGATGACGACTTGTGTTTTTTGCAACTCCGGGAAGAGTTTGGTTCGGTCGCGCTCGGCGAAACCGTGCGGTTGCTCGTTTGCGCGCAGAACGAGAGGAGGATGTCGTCGTCGTCGTCGTCGTCGTCGTCGTCGTCGTCGTCGCGGATGGCGACGAAAATGCGGATTAGGATAGAAGTTTTGGTGAACGCGGCGCAAGCGCAAGTCGCGAGAGGGAAACAGGCAAGTTTTGTGCTCTTGGACGAGACGGCGAGGAGCGCGGACGGAGGAGGAGAAGGAGGAGGGGTGGTGTTGAAGCCGTCGGAGTCGCACGACGTGGAGGTGCAATTCGACGCGAAGCAGCTCGGGCAGCACACGCTGAGGTGCACGGCGGAGTACGTGGACGCGCCGTACGACGAACGGTCGGCGACGACGATTATGAACGTAGCCGGGGAGAATACCGTGTACGACGTAGGCGTGAGGAAGACGACGGTGAATTATTTCTCGTTCAACGTGACGAATCCGTTGCACGTGAGAACGAAGACGCGACGGGTGTTTAGTAGTAGTAGTAGTAGTGGTAGCAGTAATAGTACTAGTGAGAGTAGAAATAGCGGCAGCAAAGAGAAGGTGTTCTTAGAGGCGACGATTGAAAACGTGGACAAAACAGCCGCGAGATTGATCACGAAAGTGCATCTGATCGTGGACGAGAAACGGCACAAGTCGACGCCAATGTTCCCGGAGATTTCAGATGAAGAAACGTTGTTTGACGTCGGTAACAACAAGAATCAAATATATTTACAGAAAGGCGGTGGAGCCGCGCATTTTCTGTTCGAGTTGGAAGAGACGGACGAGTGGCGAACGTCGTCGTTAACGACGAACTCTGCGCCGACATCAGCGAGCGGTAAGGACGAGCTCGGTACGCTCGAAATCTGTTGGCTCGGGAGTACGGGCGAACCTGGGAGACTTCAGACGCAACCAATTTTAGCGCCGAAACCGAGCGATACGACGCCGCCGCAAATTATGCGAGGTGGGAATGAATACGGTCGGCCGATATTAAAAACCACGATGGAGATTTTGAACAACGAAGGAGACGAGAACGTAGCAAAGAATATCGTCGCGGCGATTGACCGCGCGGTGCCTGAAAAAATTACCGCGGTTACGGCAGAGAGACCGTTTCTCGTTTGCGTCAAAGTATCCAATCTTTCACAAACGGCAGATTCTGGCCCGGTAGAACTCCGAATAGAGGACGACGCGACTAGCGACACCGTCAACGCGTTGCTCTCCCATTCGGGCACCATCCGAGTTAACGGCGAGTCTGTGAAAACTTTGCAAGACATCCCGAAGAACAACGGTTTCCGCGAGGTCCTCTTTGAAATGGTCGCGCTCGCGCCTGGAGTAAAGAAGCTTCCTCAAATCACCGTCCGCGAATTGAGCGGACGCATTGTGCTCTCTCCATCCGCTCGAGAAGTTTATGTTTTAGCGCCTTGACGATTGAAAGAAGAAAAATATGTTCTAAAAGTATGCGCGCGAAATGATTCATTTGCAAAATGTCCTTTAAAAGTTTCGTGTGACACTGTCTCTCTCTTGGGGAAAACAAAAGAAGAGAAAAAAAAAAAGCAAACCTCCTCCCTCAAAAACAAGCGACGGCGCGACTCCCCGCGACTCCTTTGCGCTCTCTCTCTCTCTCTCTCTCTGTGTGTGTGTGTGTGTGTCTCCGAGAACTTTCTCGACGAACGCTTCGTGAGTGCGCGCGCGCGTATTTCTTTACCGTACCTTTCTCTTTCAGTTTGTTTTATGTTCAATTCCTTAACGCAACACCAACACCGCTTTAATTCGTTAAAACCAACTTCATTTCAACGCGGAGGGGCTTTGAGGAAGACGAAGGGACGAACGCGTGCGACCAGCGTAACTGTTGCGACGATGTCTTCGTCGGCGAGAATCACGAGAACTCGATCCGCGCAGTTAGCGTCGGACGTTTTAGGAGCTGGGGAATTAGACACCATTCGAGCGTTGAGTCCAACGAGAAGAGGAGGAGGGAAAACGGCAAGAAAGACGAGAACGAAGAGCAGCGCTAAAGAAGACGAAGCGGCGAGGTATGGGCTGACAAATTCGGCGTCTGGGTTGACGATTCCGACGATGCTGACGCTCGCTCGCGTTGCCGCTATTCCAGCGTTTGCGTTCATGTATTATCAGACGACGGCGTGGTCGGCGCCGGGATGTTGTTTCGTGTTCGTCTTGGCGGCGATTACGGATTGGTTGGACGGGTATTTAGCGAGGAAGTGGAACCAGTCCTCTGCTTTTGGTGCTTTCTTAGATCCCGTGGCGGATAAGTTGATGGTCGCGTGCGCTCTGGTTTTGTTGTGCTCGTTAGCGCCGAAAGGCGTGTCGCATCCGTACTTGGTCGCGGTGCCGAGTTCAATCATCATCGGGAGAGAGATTACGATGTCGGCGTTGAGAGAGTGGGCGAGCGCGGAAGGTGGAGATGCGCACAAGGCGGTAAAGGTGAACAACCTCGGGAAATGGAAGACGGCGACGCAGATGGTTGCGATTTCTGTTTTGTTGCTCGTGAGAGACGGGGTGCCGAAGGCGATTGAAAGCTTCCTTCCGAGTATGTTGGCGAGCGAGTTGACAAACGCAGGCGTGGTGACTTTATGGATCAGCGCGGCGTTGGCTGCGCTGAGCTTGTACGTATACATGGCGCCAGTTTTAAAGTACATGTTGGAGTAAATTAATTTTAATACAAAAGTTCTACACAACGATCAATCTATGAAACCTAATTCATCTACTTCTAAACTTTTTCTAAACGCTTCTTACGAATTTTCCATCTTTGCGTTGATAATCTTAAAGATTTCTTCGCCGTTCACTTTGTCTCGTAAACTACCGCCGCGAGCGAGCCGGTCCGGATGAAACTTCAGCATAGCTTTGCGATAGGCTTTTCGCAACTCGTTCGTGCTTTTCTTGTCTTTCACCTCGACGCCGAAAACTTCGAGCGTTTCGCCCAACGATAGGTTTTTCACGACTTTGTCCCACTTTTTGTGAAACTTATGCCTGAATTTCAACTCGATCTCGCGAACTTGCTCCTTCTCTTCTTCGGCTTCTTGAACCTCGAGAATGCGTTCGGCTTGGCGACGGATGAGAATTCGCTTTTTTTCAGCCGCTTCTTCTTTTGGCGTCAACGTCGGTTTCCCCGCAGGCGAGGCGGTACTCGTTCTCATCTTCACTTCAGACAGGTCCAAAAGACTCGCCGAGGAGGAAGATGGCGACGACATTTCGTTGAAAAGATCATTTTCGTAGCTCCTATTGAAGTTTGAAGATGGAGGAGGCACTTTCTTCTTCCTCGAATCGTCTCCCTCGTTCGATGAGGACGGATGAGAGAAGAAGTCAAAATTGATGTTCTCTGAAGCGGAGGACGCCTCGAAAAACTCTTTCTCCACGGACGAGAGCGGTTTCTTACCACCGCCACTAGGTGACGTCATTTTCCCTACGTTTCGGAGTAGATCGATTTGTCGCACGTCCAAATCGTTCCCGAGCGACGCGAAGAACGCGTCGTCGTCGCTTTCCGATGGTTGCCTCGACGTTCCGCCGTTATCGCTGCTGCCACTATTTTTTACGACGAAGATTTTCGCGCAATCCTCGTCGCCGTCGCAATACACGCCGCCCCGTAAAAGACGACACGGAACGTCCGCACACGACGCTAACGCTTTGAAAAGAATCGCTCTTTGCTTTTCCGCGCCGAAACTTAAATGTCCGATGTGAACGACGCAGCTAGCGTTTATTTTTTTCAATTTCATTTCGTCCCGCGTCGCCGTCGCGCGGATAGAAAACGCTTTCGTTTCGGTCTCGCACGCGCCTCCTAACCGATTCGAGACGAGCATCGCGAGAGCCTTTGCTCTCGCGAATACGTCCAAAGGGTCTTCTGTGCGTATTTTCCTCGCGAGTTCGTCCAAAGAATTTAGGATATCGTCCGATTTCCTATCGACTACGTAAGCAATGGCGTGCTCCTCGTTCGGGATTGACGACTCCGCGCTTGTTCCTTTCTTCCTCAGCGATAGTAAATCCTCCAAGTCTGGTAGCGGCGCGTCTTCGCCTCCGAAAAGTAGCGACGTTGAGTTACTTTCGTCTCTCCATAAATCGTAAAATCCATCCGCAGTTTCATCCAACACGTCAAATTCGGATAAACAACGCGTCAAGTGAAATCGAGCCGCGAATTTTCGACCGAGGGTTCTCCCCAAAGCCGCCGCGCCCATCTTATTCACGTTCGCCGCGTTCAGACGAGAATTAATGTCGAGGTCAGAAATGAGCCGTTGTATCGAGTTCAGTTTCTCCCCATTCACCGCCGCTTTTGATATTTCGCTCGCTATTTTCATGAGTTTCTCTTCCTCTTCGTCGTTCTCCGCGTTCGCTTCCCTCGCTCTCCCGCCGTGACTACTAGCACTACTCGCCGCCGCCGCCGCCGCCGCCGCCGTCGCGGCGTCCCACGCCCTCCGACTCTCCTCCATCGCTCTCCTCGTCTCCTCTTCAAACCGCCGCTCCTCTTCTTCTCCACCACCACTACTAGCACCTCCTCTTCCGTACGCTCTCGCCGCGCCGCCGCCTGCTACTACTACTTCTTCTTCTTCTCCCCGTCTCCTCGCCGCTTCCTTCTCGTTCTCCCTCCGCTTCCGAATCCACCTTCGATGTCGCCGCGTCCGCGTCGGCACCGGTTCACCACCGTGCGTAAAGAAATCTCCAACTTCCGGCACGCGACCGTTGATTCGAATCCCCGCGCGCGCCGCCGCTTCCAGAATCTCTCGTTCGTCTTCGATCGATACCGTCGTCGTTCGTCTTCGATGTTCGTACAGCGGCGGCCTTCTTCTTCCTCCTTCTCGAGGCACTTCATCATCATCTTCAACATCATCTAAACTCTCGTCGTTCGCGAATCGGTTCCGAAAGGCGTCGTTAGCGCTGTTCCTGCTAGTATTACCACCAGTATTAGCAGAGGATGAAGGCGTTCGCTTCTTGAATAACCCTAGGAGAAGAAGAAGAAGTGCGTCAGAGAAAAGATATCAAATATCGCGCGCATTTCCCCTATAAAAGAATCGCGCTTTTCCTCCCGCTTGCGAAAGAGACATCTAGACGCGCAGACAGACAGAGAGCGAACAACGACGTCGTTACGAAAAAAGAGGGATTAACGAAAGATGATAAACCTCTGAAGGCGTCCATTGTTATTATTCACCGTTAGAGAGACACCCAGAGAGAGAGAAACTCCTCGCGCGGTGAAAGTCTGTAAAAAAGTGGGGACACAAAGCCGTTACAAATTTTAACGCGCGCGTATCTAATCGAATCAATTTGAAATACACGCGACGATATAAACACATGTCGCACGGTACCTTCGACACCGCCCCTCCGGTGTCTTCCTTCTCCTCTCTTTTTGGCGACGACGCGTCCGTCCGCGAGCGACACCAATCCCAATCCTCGTTTCGAGACATCGATGTCATGTCGACTCTGGACGAATCGATATCGAAAACGTTCAAACGAGACGTCGATCGGATCGTTTCGAACGTGAAAAACGTCCTGGACGCGAAGAGAGTATTTTTAGGAAGAAGAAGGAATAGTGGTGGCGGCGAGGAAGACGCGCAGTTGCGGCAACAACAGCCGCTGCGCGATTGGGATTTGTACGGTCCTCTGATTTTCGTTTTGCTCTTTGGCGTGTGTTTGTCCTCTTCTTCTTCGGGAGGCGGAGGAGCGCAAAAGTCGGACGCGGGGACGATATTCTCGGTCGTGTTTGCGACCGTCGCGTTCGGCGGCGTCGCGTTGACGCTGAACGTGAAATTTTTGGGCGGGAAGATTATATTTTTGCAAGCGATGAGTTTGATCGGGTATTGCATATTCCCGCTGGACGTGAGCGCTTTGTTGTGTCTTCTGTCGACGAACTCGATTTATCGGTTCGCGGTGGTGGCGTTGGGCGTGGCGTGGTCGGCGGGCGCGTCGGTTCCGTTCGTGAGCGCGGCGGTTGTGGACGAGAGGAAAGCGTTAGCTGTGTATCCGATGGTGTTGCTGTACGTGACTTTAGGTCTGTTCGCCGCCGTGGTAGTTTAACAACAACGCGAAGAGCGCGTTGTCGTTTGTATTTTATTCATCAAAGCTCAAAGCCGCCGCGCGAAATATAAAAAAGGCGTCTCTTATTCTACATCACATCACACAATAATAATCCATCCGCGCGTTGAATTCTTCCCCCTCCATAATAAAATCTCGTCGCGTTCGATCGCAAAATCCCTAAATGCGTGGTCTTCATCATCCGTCTCGGTTCCGGGGCGCTCTCGGGGTCGTTCTCGCGAGCACGGCGGCGTAATACATACGCGCGAAACGAAAGAGGGTGCCTAAAATATACAAGAAAAAAAAGGCAGCCCCGGTCTCTTCTCGTCCAAAAAAGAAACCTTCGGGGTGGTCAAAAGAATAATGAGGACGACCCACGACCAAACATCTTCTCTCGCACAAAAGGTGTCTCATAACGCTCTCTCTGACGCTCTGCTCTCTCTGACGCCCTTTCTTTCGCCCACAGAAGAAAAACCACCACCCCCACTGGTTTTTATTCTGAAAAATAACACAGAACGCTCTCGTGTCTACCTTTTATTATTACGAGTAAGTAAGTGTCACACGTGAAGTTACTCACTCTCTCGCTGCTTTTTTTGGTGGTCCCATCAGTCTACGGAAGTGACCACATATGGTCACTAGTAGTTCAATTAAGTTCTCAAAGAAAAGAAAACAGCTTGCAAATCGCTCTTCACGCTTCATTCATTCATTCCCCGCTCGATGATGAGCTCTTCTATCAACTGTGAGCATATATCACGCGAAAGCTCTGACCTTGAAAAGTTTCTAGATGTGTGTGTAACGCTTCGAATAGCATCCGTTAACATATATTTTGATACCGTAATGTGTGACATTTAGGTACATTTTTGCCTTTTTTTTTTCCCCAAAATAATTGTGAACACACACTCGAAGACGAACGACGTCACTTTTAAAACGCACAATCTGCACCTACACACCACACACACACGTAATAAATGTTCTCTTTACAGCAAACTTCCCTCTGCGCCCGCGCGGCGTCGTCGTCCTGGGCGACCTCATCTAAGAGAAGAGCGACTTCTTTCTCGATGATGCGCGCCGTCGTCGAGCCGAAAGAAGAAGGCAGCGTCGACGAGGAGGAAAAAGTTTCTTCGTCCGTCGCCGGTGCGGTCCAATCCGCGGAGAAGGCTTTTGAAATGAAGGACGCCACGCCGGCGGTCGAAACTGCGGCACCGAAAGCGGCGATGCAAGCGATGATGTGCGTTCTGCTTTTTGCGTTTCGTTTTGTTTTCTCCTCCTCGCGTGTTCTTATTAAAGAGAGAGAGAGAGAGAAAGCGGCGCGCTTCTCGTGTTTTTTTCCATTAATCAATTTTTGGTGACGTCAGAAGGTGCCTCGGTGGCATTTTTCGATCAAAAACCTTAATAAAACTGCGCTCTGTTCGATGATGGATCGATCGATTTTGAACTCGAGAACGGAAGAAGAACAAAAGTACTGACCTCAAAAACTCTCTCTTTTTTTGTGTTTGCATTTTTATTTAAAAACAGTGACCCCGCGGATGGCTCCGTCGCTGAAGCCGCGCCGCTCGGCGACGACACGCAACTCCTCGACGACGCCATGAAGGTGTTTTCGAACGCGACGGCGATCGAGATGATCAACGGCAGAGTCGCGCAAATCGGCTGGATGGCTGCTTTGTACACCGAAATTACCCAAAACAAGTCTTTGTGGGGCCAAGTGTTCTCCACGAGAACGTTTACGTTGGCTGATGGCGTTTCAGATACCGTCACATACCCGGGCGCCGGTTTGTTCTTGGCGCCGTTTTGCGGCATCTTCATCTTGGCCGCCTCGTTGGCGCCGGTGTTGAAGAAGTCCAGTCCGGACGGCGTGACCGCGCCGGGGAACGCCTTGGGCCCGTTCAAACCGGAAGCTGAATTGACCAACGGCAGAGGTGCCATGGTCGGTTTGGTCGCCTTGTTGTTGGCTGAAAAGTTTACCAACGGCAACCCGTTGTTCTAATACTAAATCACTCATTATTAGTGTCTTCGGGAAGAGACGCGCGCGCGCGCGCCGCGGGACGAATAATACATTTTAGGAAAACGAGGAGGAAAAAAGTATACACATTTTTAGAGAGAGAGAGAGAGTAACGCAAAGCTCGTCAAACTTGTAAACATATAAACTTAAAACGCGTATATATCTAACGTTCAACATCCGCGCGCGCGCTCTTCGAGTCCAAATTTTTTACTGCTCTGTTTCGGGAAAATACACATTCGTTCCCACGTCACACGTTGTTAGTGTTCGAGCGCGCCCCGGACGAATACATCTTAAACACGACGCACACAAAAAATGACCACCGCACTTTCATCGCTCTCGGGAGGAAGAGCGCGGCAGCAGCAAAATCAGTTTCACCGCAAAAATCGTCCCTCCTCTGGCCGCATCGAAAACGATAAGACGACTTCGCCGAGACGAAGCGTCGTCGTCCAAAACGCAAAAACTTCGCCCACTTCGCCCACTTCCTCTTCTCTTGTCTCTTCTTCTTCGAACGATGAAAAGGAAGAAGAATTGTGGCTCGCGCTCGGGTGATTTTGGACGCCCTCGGAAACGTTTCAATCCGTTCCGGGCGTCGTTGAAGTCACCGTGGGGTACGCGGGTGCCGAGAATGACACGAATTTGAACAGCAAAAGCAGAGCAGTCACGTACGCGTCGGTGTGCGCGGGAGACGGGAACACGGAAGCGCTGAAGATACGATTCGATAACACGAAAGTGACGCTGGAAGAGCTGTTAGAGGTGTTTTTCGAATCGCACGATGCCACGCGGCGGACGGCGTCGGTGCAGTACGAGAGCGCGATTTGGCCGCAGAGCGAAGCGCAATACGAGAGAGTGAAGGCGTACGTCGAGCGAATGAACGAAACGGCGACGGCGAAGCGGAGACGACCCATCGCGACAAAGATACGAAATCCGAGTAAAACTCGGTTCACGAACGCGGAGAGGTACCATCAAAACTACAACAAGAAGAACGCGTATCGTCTTTCGGCGGCGTTTGGCGTGTTCTTGTTGAATCTCCAAGCGCCGGATTCGTTTTTCTTACAGGAGCAGTTAAAAATCCTCCTCGGCGCGGGAGTCGTTTTATCCTCGTTGGAACAGATGCTCCCGTTTTACGATCGAGTGTTGGACGAATTAGAAGGAAACTTGAACGCTAATTCCAACGACCACAAATAGGCCACCATCCCACGCGCGCGAGAGAGAGACAGAGAGAGAAATGTAGATAGAACAAATATAGCTTTTAGAGACGGAGAGACCGCGACGAACAAAGAAGCGCGTGCGTCGCCGAAAACCTCTCCCGCTCTCTTCCCCTCCTCGAAACACCCACCCCTCAAAGTGACGTCTTTGCGCGAAAAAGTAAGCGCGAAAAATCTTCGCTCGCGCGCACTGTACCGATAAAATCGAGAGAGAGAGAAAAGGAGAGAGAGGTTTACCACGCGAGCGCCACATTTTTCGATGATACGCGCGTGTGTGTGTCTCTCTAGTATTATTTTTGTAATAAAATGGATAAAAATTTAGCCCACAAAAACGTACGCGCGACGATAAAACACGCGACGATGAGCGCCGCCCTCGGTTGTTCGCTCGCTCGAGTCACCGCTACCTCCTTTCGCAACAGTAAAAGTACCACGACCACGACGAATCGCGGCGGACACGTCGTCGCTTCTTCTTCGTCTTTGGGACGAAAACCTCCTTCGCTTCTTCTTCGGGAAAAAGAAATGGCATCGAAACAAAACCGTACTCGGTACAGTCGTCGCAAAACCCATCATCGTCGAGAGAGCGCGTTGGTGCGCGCGTCGTCGTCTTCTTCGCCATCATCGTCTTCTGCGGCTGATTTTGAGAAGTGTAAGCTGACCACGTCGATCATTTCTTCGACGGTGTCCGAATGCATTTCTGAGATACGATTCGTGGCCCAATCGGGCAAGAGTCGTCCGGATATCGTCGAGTTGCGCGTGGATTTTCTGGAGAAATCGATTCGCACGGACGAAGAGAAGATGAAGGAAGCGATCGGGGTGTTGGTGAAAGAATGCGAGGAAAATGCAAAGATTCCGTGCATAGTGACGTTTCGACCAAACTGGGAAGGCGGGCAAGACGACGGCGACGAGGAGACGCGACTGCGATGTTTGTGGGAAGGATTTCGAGCGGGCGCGACGTACGTGGATTGCGAGTTGTTGGCGATCGAGCGATTCGCGAATGCGAAACCGACGGAGGATGTTAAAGGTCCGGGTCAGATGCTTATTTGTAGCAGTCACGAGTACGAGTCGACGCCGTCGTTGGACGTTTTGTTGAAGGAGAAGTACGAGAAGATTCGCGGGAACGCGATGTGCGACATCGCGAAAATCGCGTGCGTGTGTCAAGATATTAACGACGTCGGACGGTTGGCGAAAGTTTTAGAAAAAGCGAGCGAGGACGGGTACCCGTGCGCGGCGTTAGGAATGAGCGAACACGGGTTAATTTCCAGATTGTTGGCAACGAAATTCGGGAGTTATTTGACGTTTGGGAGCATTCGCGCCGGATTCGAGTCGGCGCCGGGGCAGCCGACGTTGCGAGATTTGAGCGAGTTGTACAGGGTGAACAGCTCGCAAACGCGGGAGACGAAAGTTTTAGGCGTGATGGGTAACCCGATCGCGCAGAGTAAATCGCCGCAGTTGCACAATAAAGCGTTGATTAGCGCCGCGGTGGAGGACAAGTGTTACGTGCCCTTGTTGGTGAAAGATTTCCAGGAGTTTGTCGAGAACAAAAGTTTGTTCGATAACGAAAACAACGATTGGGTTGGGTTTTCGGTGACAATTCCGCACAAGGAATCGGCTTTGAAATTTTGCGGCGAGAACGTCGATCCAGTGGCGAAACAGATTGGAGCGGTGAACACGTTGGTGAGACAGAAAGACGGATCGTTTCGCGGGTACAACACGGATTACGTCGCCGCGATTGGCGCGATTGAAAAGGCGTTGGATCCGACGATTCCGAGAGACGCGGCAGAGACGACAGATTCGAAGGCGTTGAAAGGTAAAACCGTGCTGGTATTAGGCGCGGGAGGTGCGGCGAGAGGGTTAGCGTTCGGGGCAAAGTTTAAAGAGGCCAACGTAGTCGTTGCGAATAGAAGTAAAGACAGAGCGGACGCGTTGGCAGCGGCGTGCGGTGGCACGTCGATTTCCGTCGAAGATGTCGCGAATGGGAACTTTGGGGATTTGAAAATAGATGTCATCGCAAACACGACGTCGTTAGGAATGGTTGGTGAGAGAGTAGATGAAACGCCGTGTCCGAAAGAGGCTATCAAAAAGTCCGGCGCGGTTGTATGTTTCGACGCCGTCTATAACCCGCTCGAAACGAGATTATTGAGAGAGGCGAAGGAGTGCGGCTTAACCGTCGCGAGCGGTTTGGACATGTTCGTCGGCCAAGCGGCGAGGCAATTCGAATTGTTTAACGAGGGTAAAAAAGCCGATTACGCCGGCATGCGCGAGACCGTGTTGAACGCGTCGAAAGGCAATTAGGATTTTACGGTTGTTATTTTACAAATGACGTGCAACTTTTGTTGTTGATGATGATACAAGTGTTTTTTTTATATTTTTCTAATTTTACATGATGATCTCGGCCGCGACGGGGACCGATGTCATCGCAGGCTTTGGTTCGCTCGCTTCTTCTCTGATGCTTTGTTCTCCTTCTTCTACTTCTTCGTCAGTGGCAAACTGTTCAGCCATGCGCGGTTGCGAATCTTCTATGGGTACTTTCCTCTGGTATTCTTTGCGCGTCGCCAACCTTCTCGCCGCTTTTTCTTGATCTTTTTGTCTTTTTTTCTCGTTTTGCAGTTGCTTTTTCATGGATTTCTTGCCTTTCGGTGCCGACGCGGATGAAGAAGACGGTGGCGTCGTGCCTAATGGCGGCGTTCCTTTCACCGTCGTCGGTGGAGAAGCGCTCATCATTTTCGTCGTTGGCGATGAACCCTTCATTTTCATCATCGAGTGTTGATTGTTCGGCGAAGACGAAAATGCAGCCGAACCCATCTTTTCTTTTTTCATCGGTTGCTGTATCGGTCGGGCCAGCGCTCGTCCGCTCGCCACGAACCCGTTCGCGCCGAATCGCCGGTTCCCAATCACTACTCTCGCGCCGCCTCTCTTCGCAAAGTACTCGTCGTCGATGTCGTAATACGCGCTCTTATTTGACGACTTCATTCCATGATAGCCGTGACCATATTCCTCTTCAAACGAATCATCGAACGAAGATTGTCTCCCTCCGTACATCTCCTCCTCCGTTTCTTCCAAACCTAACCACTTCGACCGTTTCAACAAACACAACGGGTGTTCCCGTAAATCCAACTCTCCGCCCAGCCTGTGCACCGACCCGTCCAACTCCCGATAGCACAACAAATTCTCAAACGGCACGCGGCAAGACGGACACTTTGCCGCAAAGCTCGTCTGGCCGTGGTGGTGATTATGATGCGTGGACGATAACCCGCGTTTTTTCCTCTGCGCGTTTTCCTCCTCCTCTTGAAAGTTCGCCCATCGAACGATGCACTTGGCGCAAAACGAGTGCAAACACGGCACCGTAAAACAAGAATTTTCCAAACTCGGCGCGTTGAGACAAATCGCGCACGACGGTAAATTCGAATCCTCCTTTTCGTCGTCGTCGTTGTCGTCACCATCGCCATCCCCCGCGTTAATTTTGTTCTCGCTGCTGATACTCTTACGCTCAAAACCATCGAAATCGTGCGCCGACGAAAACATCGTCGCCTCCGCGTCGTCGTCGTCTTCGCCAAAGAAGAGAAAGTTGCCTTCTGCCCCTCTTCCTCCGAGGAGGTTCTCGTCGTCGTTTTTGTCGTCGTCGTCGACGCGGTCCTTCAACTCCAACCGCGCTAAAGTTTCGCTCAACCTTTCGTTAATCGTCGACGACATCCTCTCTTTTTTCTTCTTCGTCCGGGTTCCTTTTGTCTTTCCTTCTTTCTCCGTCCGTGTCTTTTAACTTTTGTCTCTTCGCCACCAACGGACACGAAGAGAGTTTTATCTCTTGTGAATGGAAAAAAGATACGTTTCTCTTCCTTAAAATAAATACAATACGCGCGAATGATTCGTTCGCGAAAACCGAAGAGAGAGATACGCGACGATGACTTCTTCTTCTCGCTCCTTTTCGCCGGGTGGGGTAATGCTCTTTTCTTCGAGAGGCGCGCGCGCTCTTCGAGAGAGAGAGAGAGAGAGAGAGATGTCTCTCTTCTCTTTTTCTGACGCTCGAACGCGCTCGTTGTTTTTTTTTATTCGTTTTTTTTTTAATAGGTCCATAGTTGGTACTCCGTTGGGTCTCTGCGCGTTACTCGAGAAGACGTCCCTTCGTGCTGCTTTCTTTAGGTGTGTTGGTGCATATTTGGTACTCTCTCTTACGTGGTCTCGTCGAAACGTCTTCAATACAAAAAACCGGATAACTGCCAAACAGCGCGAGAGAAGAAAACGCGCGCTCCCCGGAAGAACCTTTCGTCGTCTCCTTCAAACCCGGACGACGACGATGGGTTCTTTTTTCGCGCGGAGAGACGACGACGGACGCAGAGAGACTTGAGAAAAAGAAACATGCGTAGTGGCGCCACCGCCGCCGGGGCCTCGCTGTCCGCGCTCGTCGCGCGAGAGTACCAGACGCCGTCGACCATCACCACGCACATGGCTTTAACGCTCGTGCAACTCATATTCGCGCTGATGCACACGCTCGCGAACCCGTCTCTGAAGTTCATCAAACCGTTCGCGTTTTGCACGCTGCGATTGGCGTGCGCGTTGCCGTTCTTGTGGCTGTTTTCTCGGTTGGAACGACCGACGCAGACGCCGAAACGAAGCGAGTTGACGTGGATGCAACACTTTTGGTTTCTCCCGATGGGGACGTTTTTGGGAATAGCGTACGTGCTCGTGTTCGTGTGTAACGAGCGGTCCGGAGCGATCGCGGTGGCGAGCGTGCAGCCACTGATGCCGGTGTGCACGGCGTTGCTTTCGTTCGCGTTTGGATTAGAAAAGATGTGCTTTTTGAAAGCGTTCGGGTGTTTGCTCGGATTCGCGGGGACGGTCATGGCGGTTCGCGCGCACAGGATATTCGACGAGGTGGGTCCGTCGGTTGGGGACGTGTTGCTTTTACTGTTGCAAACGTGCTCGTATTCGTTTTACGTCGTGATGGTGGTGAAAGCGACGAAGAGCGGGATGAAAAATTACGGCATGACGTTTTTGTTCCGATCGACGGTGTTCGCGTGGACGTGGATATTCTTCGCCGGAGGGTTGAAGCAGATCTTCATAGACATAGATTGGAAGAACGACGTGCCGGCGTACGCGTGGGGAGGCGTGCTTTTTAGCGGATTCGGTAGTGCCGTTATCGCGCACGGCATCAACAGTTGGGCGATCACCAGGGTGAACGGCGTGTTGCCGACGGTGTACTCGGGCGTTCAAGTCGCGTTCACCGTGCTCTTCGGGCTGACGTTTCTGAACGAATCGCTCGAGGCGATTCAGTTCGCCGGCATCACCATCACCGTGGTAGGCGTGTACTGCGTCGCGCGAAGTCGCGCGGACGAACAGGGAGAAATTCTAGCCGCATCGACGACGGTATCTTCTCCTTCGTCTTCCGCCGCCGAAGAAGAAGAAAAAGAAGAAGAAAAGGTCGTCGTCGTGACCGTCCCAGACGGCGCCGTCCCACACCGCGCTTCGCTCGATTTGTAGAGAGAGAGAGAAAACGAGAACACGTAGCACTAGTCGTAGCACTAGTAGTAGTAGGAGCAGCAGCAGCAGCGGATGTTTTTAGAGAGAAAGGGTTGTAATAGCGAAGCAGCAGCAGGCGAGAGAACGTATTTTTAAGAGCAGAGAAAAAAATGAGCTCTGATTAGCTGAAACAAACCCTATCCGTTTTGGAATAAAAGTCTCTAGCCTTCACTTTTTTACACCCGGGCGGCGCGCACACAAAACGAACGCACGCGCACGACACACTCTCAAAAGAACCTCAAAAAAGAAAGAAAGATGCTTCGCCACGCGCTCACGCGTTCGTTGCGACGAGCGACCGCTTCCTCGACGACGGGTAACGCCGCCGGGGCCATCCGATGCATGGCCTCGGGAGCCCCACGCAACGCGACGGAAATCTCGGACGAGTTGTTGGACAAACTCGGCACGTTATCCACGCAAGCTTTGATCGACGGTTTGTGGGTGATGGGATGGCCAACGTCGCACATCATGGGCGCGCGACCGCTGACGGAGGGTCAGCCGAAGACGGTTGGCCGGGCGATTACCGTTCAGTTTGTTCCGCAAAGGCCGGACATCATGAAGGATAAACCGCCCGGGATGGAAAGTCCGGAATACGAAGCGTTCGAGCTCGCCGGGCCGAAAGAGGTGGTGGTGATGAACTCGGTCGGTCCGTGGGAATCGGTCGGTGGCGATATTAAGTTTTTGCGATTGATGCAAAAGAAAGTCGCGGGCTTAGTCACGGACGGGTCGGTGAGAGATACCGCAGTGTTGCGAGGCTATGGGTTCCCGGTGTTTAGCCACTCGACGACGCCGAGACAAGGTCCGCACGTGCACCAGCCGTGGGCGTGCAACTTGGTCATCAACTGCGGTGGAGTCACGGTGAGACCAGGTGATGCGATTGTAGGGGACCAAGACGGAGTGGTGGTCATTCCGGCGGCGGTAGCGCAGGAGGTGTACGATATCGCGCACTCGAGAGAAATCATCGAGGACGTGGTGAAGAAGGAGTTGGAGGAAAACCCGGGCCCACCGGGAAGATACTATCCGTTCCACTCGAAGATGATCAAGGAAGATTCGCCGTTGGGGAAATTGTTGACGAGCAAAGGGGTCACGCCGACCGGAGGGTTCATGAAGGGAATGCACTCCATGGCGAGAGGAGGCCAAGAGAAGTATTTCAGCAACAGTTATTTTAGAGGAGGGGCGAAGATCAGTAGCAGCAGAAACACCAATACGAGAAACAGCAACAACTTCATGTTTAAGCGCAACATGTCGTCGTACGCGAAATCGCAATCGGATTACGACGAAGTTTTGAAGACTATTCTTCAGCACAGAGCGTGCGCGGTGTTGCGCACGTTGCACGAAGGCAAAGCCGAATTAGCCATGGACGCCGCCGTGAGAGGTGGGTTTAAAGTCGTCGAGTTTACGTTGACCACGCCGGGCTGCTTGGACGCGGTCTCGAACTTTGCCAAGCGCACGGACGTTATGACTGGCGTCGGGACGATTTTAAACGTCGAGGACGCGAAGAAAGCCATGGACGCGGGCTCGAGATTTATCGTTTCGCCGATTTTGATCCCGGAAGTTGTCGAGTGGTGCAAGGCTAACAACATCGTGTGCATGCCGGGTTGCCAAACGCCGACGGAGTTGCACTACGCGTACACGTTGGGTGCGCCGATCCAAAAGTTATTTCCGGGCGTCGCCGGCGGCCCGGCGTGGGTGAAAGCCGTCTCCTCGGCGTTGCCGCATTTGAGAATCAACCCGACGAGCGGTTGCGATTTGGCCACGTGCCAAGACTATTTAAGAAACGGTGCGTCTTCGGTAGGTTTTGTAGCGCCGGCGTTTGACCAAGATAAGATCAAAGCCGGCGATTGGGATGCCATCACGGCGACTGCTAAGACTTTGACCGACGCCGTCAAAGCGGCGTAAGGAAGGAAGAGAGAAATTTCAATTAAGCCGTGCTTGAGAATACATAAAATGATACCATCCTTTTTTTCACAAGTGCGAGAACGTAATACATCTGGTACCTGCGCTCTAAATCGATACTACAATGACTATTTACAATTGCGCGCGTTGACTCAGTTAATAATCGTCGACCGTTTTGCGACTTTCTTCGACCGGAAATACTGTCGGCCTGTATTCGGGCACGTATTGAGCTCTTTTGACGTACTTGTACAACTTGGTGTCGTGTTCGTCGTCCGACTCTATGATCCGAACTACGCTTTTTTTCGCTTGGCCTTCCTCGGCGGCTTGTTTTATGACCCTAACGGCGACTCGTGCCGAGATGTTGCGAATCTCTTTAATGAGTGGGAAAATACAGCCTCTTCGAATTTGGTCTTCGGTGAGCATATCTGCAATTGCTTTCGCCGAAGCGACGAGCATTTCCTCGGAAATCGTCTTCGCGCCGCTCAACATCGCGCCTAATCCGAGACCGGGGAAAACGTACAAGTTGTTCCCTTGGTTCGCGCGCATTAAACGCCCCGAAACGGGGCCTTTCGCATCTTCAAAGGGCGAACCACTCGAAAAAATCGCTCTCCCGTCGGTCGCTTTCGCCGCCTCCTCTGACGTGCACTCCGCGTTCGATGTTGGATTAGACAGAGGGAAAATAATCGGTCGTTCGTTTTGCTCGCCCATTTGCCGCAAAACGTCTTCGGTAAACAACCCGTTTACTGTTGACGCGCCCAGTAAAGCGGTACATTTCGATTTTTTAACGACGTCCAACAACGAAGCGCCGTCGGGTAACTCTTTCGTCGCTTTCCTCGCCTTTGCGAACGGTTCCACCGCGGCTTCCCGCGGAAACTCCAATTCACGCTCGTTCGTAATCAAGCCGTTGTTATCCAAGATGTAAAAGTTATCGTACGCCTCTTCTTCGCTCAAACCACCACTCTTCATGACCGCTTTGTGTAACATGGACACGATTCCCATGCCCGCGGAACCGGCGCCGCACATGACAAACTTCTGTTTTCGAATCTCGGATCTATCTTTACCGCCCAACACCTTCAACGCTCCGTACACGCCGGCTAAAACTACCGCCGCGGTGCCTTGAATGTCGTCGTTAAAGCACAAATAATCGTTTCTGTAATTCGTTAAAATCTCCAACGCGTGTTTGGTTTGGAAATCCTCAAACTGAATGAGCGCGTTTGGCCATCGATGTCGAATCGCGCGCATGAACTCGTCAATCACGCGGTAATAATCGCCGCCTTCCAACCGCTCAGAGTTCAAACCGAAATACCACTTATCGTCCAACAAACTCTTGTTATTCGTCCCGACGTCTAAGCACACCGGTAGAACTTCCTGCGGATCAAATCCACCTCCAGCGACGTATAAATCTAACTTCCCGATCGATATTCCCATCCCGTGTGCGCCTAAATCACCCAAACCTAACACCCTCGACCCGTCCGTCACGACGACAATCTTCACGTCCCCTCGCCAGTTATACGTCATCGAGTGCATGTGCCCGACGTCATCTTTGGTGAAAAACATCCCCCGCGCGCGTCGGAAAAACCGAGAATAGTTCAAACACGCCTCACCAACCGTTGGCGTATAAATCACCGGCGCTAACTCCTCCACGTGCTCTCGCAACAACCGATAAAACAAAGTCTCGTTCCTATCTTTCAGCGCTTGCAAATGTCGCCAGCGCGCAATCTTCGGCGCGTTCGATTCTCGCATCGTCACCTGTTGCTGCCAAATCTTCTCCGCTTGCTGTTCGATGGAGAAATACCGCGGCGGTACTAACCCTCTCACCCCTAACCGTTCGCGCTCGGAGTGGTTAAACCCGGTCCCTTTGTTATACACCGCGTTATGTAATATCTCGCTCCCTCGGTGAATATTCCCAGTCAAAACGACAATCTCGTCCACGCTTCTCTTCCGACTTTGCCTCGCTAACCAGTCTCGCAAACTCTCGTGTTTGCTGTATTCCATCTGCTGCTCTCGCGTTCGAGGCGGAGAGGTCGCGTCGTTGATAAAATCGTCCTTCGACGGGTCTCGCGCGTTCGAAGGGAGTTCTTGGGGAAAGATGGAGAAGCCGTCCGTGGCATCGTCGTCGCCGGTGGTGGTGGACGTTTTGGAGTCGTCGGAGGAGGAGGAATACCATCGAGAGGAGGAGGCAGAAGAGGAGGAAGAAGGAACGAACAACGGGTAAAAAAGGTCGTCTCTTTTGTGTCGGCGACGAGGAAGCGCGCGTCGGAGTGCCGCGCGCATCATCATCTCGCTTTGTTACGTATATCCAGAGAGAAAGCGCTTTTCTTTTGTGTGGATAACGGTCTGTCTACGTGTCGAGAGAATACGCGGGTAAGCGAGATAAAACGTCGTCTTCTTCTTCTTCTTCTTCTTTAATCATCGTCTATTGTTACACGTTAAAACTAAGCGCGCGATGGGGAAACTAGAGTCGCTCGCAAATTAAACCAACTACCCTCCGGCTAACTCTTTCGCGGTGAATTGTTTCCGAAACACGTCCTCGCGGATGCTCCACAAACACTTACCTTTGTTTCTCCTCGTCGGCTCGGGCGGGACGGGAGGTTTTAGAAACGTGAGCGTTAATAACGCGCGGCGACCGCGCGTGTTTTCGCCGCCTTGGTGGAACGCTCGCGCGTTGTATAAGACCGCGTCGCCTTTTTTCAAGAGCGCTTCCGCGCAGGTTTTCGTTCGCAAGATGTCGAACTCTTTCTCGGTCCATTTGGTTTTCGGGAGTTGGTCGTGCGTCTGTTTGTCGTGAGAGTTTAAAACGAACAGCGTTGGACCCATGTCTTGCGTGACGTCTTGCAACGCGATGAACACGGAATATAACGTTTCGTGCGGGGCGTCGTAGGCGACGTCTGGGTGCAGCACTTGGCGGTCGGCGCCTTTTTCCGTGGCGAGGACGGAGAGTTCGACCAACACGGCGTCCTCGGAGGCGTCCTCGATGAACGAGAGGATGTTCCGTATGTTTCCTCCTTCTTCTTTGCACGCGGATTCTAACGCTTTCTTCACCCCGTTGATTTTACCACCGTTTTCATTGCTGTCGTCATCTCCATCACCAAGTCCGAGCAACACGTCCGTCCTCCGCAACGCGTCGCCGTACGTCTCTTTACATCCGTCGCATATCGCGTTCAGGTCCGCTAAAATCTCGTCGCACGTCTCCTCCGGGACGACGGATTTCAAAAACACCAACCCGTGCGTCCGCAAGATATCCGCCGCTCTCTCCGCTTCCCTCAGTTTCTCGCTACTCTTCATCGTTTCGTTTCCATCGTTTTCGTCTCCGCGACCATCCTCGACGACATCGCCGACGCTCCGCGACGTCGCGCTCAACACGTTTTCCCTCTCCTCTTCGCTAACGAACTTTTCGACGCAGTCTCGCTGCTTCCCGGATTCCAATCTCAAATACATCTCCAATGCGGCTGCGTCTGAAACGACGCCTCCTAACCCATTCTCATCGTCTTCGTCGTCATCTTCATCACCGTCTGCCCTGAACGAGGCGTCCACCACCGCGGTCACGTGCTCGTTAATCTCTCGCCAGACTCGCGTTTTTATCGTCGCTTCTCTCCTTTTTCCCTTTTCGCTTTGAGTGGGATTCCGCGCTTGACTTGTCCTCTTTCTCGGGCGAGAGAGGGAGAGTAAACGCGAAACAGTCGTCGTCGTCGTCATCGCGAGAGATAGAAGAACGGCGGGGACGGTATTTTTTATGTGTTCTTCTGGTCGCTTTCAGCGCGAGTAGTTTCGCAAAGTCATGCGTTCTCTCCGTTCTTGCGTTTCGGATTTTGGATAAAATGGAGTTTCGGAGAGAAACGTTTCGTCGTTTTTTCCTCACAGACAGAGAAGAAACGCACAAAAAATAATGGGGAAGAAGAAAAAGCTCTCCGGCGCGGCGAAGAGGAAGAAGAAAAAGGTGAAGGACGAGGCTATTGCAGAGGCTGAGGCAGATTTGGAGCGTTTAAAGCTCGGTCCGACCAAGTTGTGGACGGGATTGGTGACGCATCACAGGGATATTTTTGTATCGCATGTGCTTCCGAAATTGAACGAGACAGATCGATATTTCTTTGCAAACGCGAATATTGAGCATCTCGATTTACTCAAATACGCGGGGATAGACGAATCGGAAATCTTTTTGTATACTCCCGACT
>Ga0181560_10001531_pt1 | contig 21509 bp, 12 predicted proteins | sample 011ome_20_FD_133751 | JGI IMG/M metagenome (GOLD analysis project Ga0181560, IMG submission 133751) | Coastal salt marsh microbial communities from the Groves Creek Marsh, Skidaway Island, Georgia - 011509CT metaG (megahit assembly) | ecosystem: Environmental > Aquatic > Marine > Intertidal...
GGCGGTACAGCTGGCGGCGGCGGCCCGCCGCGCGTCGTCTCCGTGAAACCGCCGACGCCGGCGCCGATGTCCGCGGGTAAGGCGCTCGAGATCGGGCACGGGCGGCACGCGCATCACGCGGGGTGGGACGACGCGACGGATAAGAGCGAGGAGGGGCAGCGGAGGAGGGAGGCTGCGATCGCGTCCGCGTGCGGGGTGGACTTCGTCGCGTTGGGTCGGAGACGCGCGACGCAAGAGGCGCTGACGTCGGTGTTTTGTTAACCGTCAATCCTTTATTCGTCTCGCTCGCGATCGATCGTATCAACAGGCGTGTATCTCGATAATTAAAAGCATAACTTAACGTGCGCGCGATGAGCGGGCGCCCGTCCGGACGTTCGGTCGCCCCCCTGCAATCGAGCTGAATCGTCGCTTCTTACTCCCCCCAACCCACCCCGGTTCCCCTCGTTCGCTCCGCTCGCGCCGACTTTCGGGACCGAGTCGTCGCTTCGCGATTTAGTAATTAAAACAGAGGCTCGTCCTCCGCCTCGGGCGTCTTCTTCACCTCCTTCTCGCCCTCCGCGGCCGCGGCGACGAGCTTCGCGCCGTCGTCCTCCGTCGCGGGCGCCGCGGGCATCTTGATCGACGGCACCGCGTTGGACTTGGCGTCCGTCACCTGCACCGCCGCGGGGGAGGAGGGCGCGTACGCCACAACCTCCGGCGTCTTTTCCTTCTCCTTCTCCTCCGCGCTAGCGTCGGCGACGACGTCCGCGACAATCTTCTCCACGACCGGGCTGGCGGTCGGCGCCTTGGCCTCCTCCGCCGCCGCCTCCGCGGCGGCTTCCTCCGCGGCGGCGAGCCAGTTCATCTGCCGCTCGCGCGTGGACTCGTCCACGACCTGGCCGACGCCGACGGCGCCGTCCTTCCCCGCGCGGATCCTAGCCACCGTCGCGCTTCCGCCCATCCTCGCGTAGTTGGTCTCCTTGTCGCTCTGCGCGCGCGCCGCCGCGCGCGCGTCCTGCAGACGCCGCGAGCTCTTGTTCAGGGCGTCCGCGGCGGCGTCCGACGGCGGCGGCGTGCGCGCCTTGATCGCCGCCGCGCTGACGCCGACGACTTGGTTCGCCCAGTTCAGGACGCTGCCCACCGGGTTGGCGGAGAACCCTTCGCTCGGCGAGACGCCCGACTTGGCCTGCTCCGCGGTCATCTTCCCGCTCAGGAGCGCGATCACCTTGCGGTCCGCCTCCCACGCGGCTTTAAACTCCGCGACGACGTCGAGCGCCTCCGCGAGTTCCTTCTTCAGCGTTTCCACCTCCTCGCCGTCAACCACCGCCGTCGCCGCGAGCGCCGCGGCTTCCTTCTCCGCCGCCGTCGCTCTCTCCGTCGCGGCCGCCTCCTTCGCGAGCGCGGACTTGAGCTGTTTCTTGAGCGTCGCGATCAAGAACTGGTCCGCCTCGCTCTGCGTCTTCGCCTCGACGAGCTCCTCTTTCGCTTTCGCGCCGCTCTCGACTTGCGCCTTGGCCTTGGCGAGCGAGATTCGAGCCTGCGCGAGCTTCGACTTGAGGTCCTTGTTCCGCTCCGTGACGGACTCGAGCGCGTCGAGCGCGTCTTCGAGCTCCGCGCGCAACGCCACGAGATCGTCCGCGTTTTCGTTCGCCGTCGCCTCCTTGAGCGCCGCGAGGAGGTCGTCGTGGCCCTTCTGAAGCTCCTCCACCTCGCGTCGGTGTTCCTCCTCCATCGCGAGCAGCTTGGCATCCGTCTCCGCGTCGATCGCCGAGACGAGGACGTTCAGTTCTTCATCCTCGTCCGGGATCGCCTCGCGCTTCGCCTTGGCCGCCGCGCGGAGCTCCTCCGCGGCTTTGAGCTTCTTCACGGACGTCTCCTTGATCTCGTCGACGTTCGCCTTGACGGTGATGTCCGCGTCCGTGCCCTTGAGCGCCGCCGGAAGCGCGTTGTCGAGCTCGACGTCGGTGACGTTCTTCTTGTCAGCCTTGCTCGACGCCGGGTGGTCGTGCGCCGCGTTGAACGCGGCGGCGGACATCTTCGCCTTGTCCGACGACTTCGCCGTCGCCGCGAGCGCGGCGCGCGCCGCGCGCATCTCCGCCTCCGCCGCTCGAAGCTCCGCCTCCGCGGCGGCTTTCGCCTCCTTGAGCTCCGCCGCGCGTTTCATCGCCGTCGCCTTCGCTTCGTCTTCGGCTCGCGCGAGCTCCTCTCTCACGCGGAGTTTCTCGAGCTCGCGTTCCACGCGCGCGGCAGCCTCCGCGCGCAGCTTGGCGTGGTCGTCCTCAAACTTGGCAGCCTTGTCCGCCTTGATCGCAGCCTTCCTCGTGTTGATCGCGTCCTCCGTCGAGTCAAAGGCGGTTTGAAACGGGACGTTGCCCTTCCCGTCCGCGGTGGGCGGGGTCGTGAGCGACGCCGCGGCCGCGGCGATCCTCGCGTCGAACTCCTCCGCGGTCTCCTCCGCGAGAGACCCGGCGGCGGCTTCGCGTTTCGCGCGCGCGGCGTCGAGCGCAGCCTTGGCGGCGGCGAGCTCGGCTTCTGCGTCCTCGACGGCGCTGTTCGCCGCCAACTCCGACGCGGATTCCTTCAGCGCCTCCGCGAACGCCGCGTCGCCGAACGCGGCAGCCTTGCGGTCGATGTCCGTGAGATCCGCGCTCTCTTCCGCCATCGCGCTCGCGGCGGCTTCGAGCAACGTCATCTCCTCGAGGAGCGGGGACGCGCGCGCGGCGGCGGCGATCCTCGCCTCGAGATCGTCCATCTCGACCAGGTCGACGGCGGCGCGCGACCGGCGCTGGTCCGCGGGCGGGCGCGCGGGCGCCGGCGCGTCGATCGCGGCCGCGGCGTCGATCGCGGCGATCACCTCCGGGACGTTCACCGCCATCGGCACCGAGGCGACGACGTTGTTGTAGTATCCCGGCTCCGCCGCCACCGCCTGCGCGCGGCGCACCGCGGGCACGAGGGAATGGTCGAACGAGCCGACTCTGCCGTCCTGGCCGTCCACGCACTCGACGTTGTACCGGCGTCTGATCTCGTTCAGGGAGCCGCCGGAGAGGAGCTCGAGCTTGAGGTCGACGAGCGCGGCTTGGTACTCGCGCGATTGCCACTCGCGCGACGTGTTCTCCGGCTTTCCGGCTTCTTCCCAACGCACGTACGCGCGAATCTCCGTGAGGTTCGTCGGTATGTCGACCGCGTTCAGGGCGTCCGCGGGGACGAGCTCGAGGATGCGCTGCTCCACGGCCGCTCGCGCTTCCGCGTTGAGCTTCTCCTCGTCGAAGTGTCCGTCCGCGGCGCCGTCGGCGGACGCGAAGACGCGCGCGGGGCGACGCGCGGCGGCGACGCGCGTCGTGGCGACGCGGACGCGGCCGGCGCCGCGCCTGGCGGCGACGGGCGCGCGCGCGAGCGCGGGGTTCGCGCGCAGCGCGAAGGAAGCCTGCAGAGGAGGATCGCGAGTCGATATCGGGGGCGGCGCGCGGAGTTGTCAGCGTTCGATCGCGACGACGCGACGACGCGTGCGCGCGGGGACGTCGCCGTCCTCTCGCGGTCGTCGGCCGTTGGAAAAACCTGAACGAGGGAAAATGCCAGCGCGGATTGGCGCGCGATGCCGACGCGAGACGTCGCGCGCGCGAGGGACGGACTATCGTCGGACGCGACGCGGTCGAGACGCACCATGGTCGTTGCTTGTGTCGTGTCGCGCGCTGCGTGGAGCGTGCGCCGAGATGAGTGCCGCGGCGGAGCGAGGAATCAAATCGCGTTGTCAGCTCCAAGACGAATTCAAAAAAACGCGGCTGACGAGATGATGCGCGAAAGGACTGACACGCGCGCTGCGCGCCAGCCAGTCCACACGTCGTTGACGACGCGTCGAGGCGCGTCCCACTCGCGCCCCGCGCGGCGGTCGCGTCCGAGCGAGGCATGTCGCGTCTCGCGCGCGACGCCGCGGCGGCGCTCCGGCGAGGTCTCCTCGCGACGCGCCGCGACGCGACGGCCGCGGCGTCCACGTCCGCGGCGACGGTCTCGCGCGGTCGTCGCGCGCGCGCGGCGTCGACGACGACGACGACGTCGTCGTCGTCGTCGTCGTCGGCCGCCGTCGACGCCCGCGACGCCGACGCCGACGCCGCGGACGAGGACGCCTGGGAGACCGTCGTCGGCCTGGAGCTCCACGCGCAGGTCGCCGCGGACACGAAGCTGTTCTCCGGGTGCGTCGGTCGCTCCTCCCTCTCGCGCGACGTCGCGCCTCGCGCGCTCGCCCTCCCTCGTGGGCACCTCGCGTTTCGATCGATCGAACCGTCCTCCGTCCATCGCCCCTCCGACCCTCCCCTCCCGTCCCGCTCTCCCGCGACACGACAGCGCCGCGCGACAGTACGGAGCGCGCGTGAACGCGAACGTCGCGCCCTTCGACGCCGCGCTCCCCGGATCGCTCCCGAGCGTCAACGCGCGCGCGGTGGAGCTCGCGACGAGACTGGGCGTCGCGCTCGGCGGGGAGATTCATCGCGCGTCGCGGTTCGAGAGGAAGCACTACGCGTACCCGGACCTGCCGCACGGGTATCAGATCACGCAACGGCGCGATCCGATCGTCCGCGGCGGGCGCATCGACGTCGACGTCGGCGCCGGCGCGACGCGGCGGCTGCGTATCGAGCAGATACAGCTCGAGATGGACACCGGGAAGAGCGTCAACAAAACGGGCGGCGGCGGCGGCGGCGGCGGCGGCGGCGGCGGCGGCGGCGGCGGCGGGACGACGACGACGACGATCGACCTGAACCGCGCCGGGTGCGCGCTCGTGGAGATCGTCACGAGACCTGATCTGAGAGGGGGCGAGGAGGCCGCGGCCGCCGCGGAGGCGTTTCAGAAGACGCTGCGGTTCTTGGGCGTCGGCGACGCGAACATGGAGGAGGGGTCCCTACGCGTGGACGTCAACGTCAGCGTGCGAAGGCGAGGCGACGGTGGCGACGACGGCGCCGCGCTCGGCGAGCGGTGCGAGGTGAAAAACTTGAACAGCTTCAGATCGATCGCGTCCGCGGTGCGCTTCGAAGCCAGGCGTCATCGCGAGCTGATCGCGCGCGGGGAGAATGTCGAACGCGAGACGCGGTCGTTCGACCCGGCGAACGGCGAAACCGCGCCGCTCAGGCGCGTTCTATACACTGGTCCCCATACGACCGCGTTGGCGTGGTGAACGCCGATCCTTAAGGACTTTTGCCGGCGTCTCTCTCCGCCCAGGGTCCCTCGCTTTCAATCCCCGCCCTCGAAGCCTTTCAACTCCAACTGACGCCTTTGAACTCCACCCCGACGTTCGCTCGTATGGACCCTCGACCCTCAGAGGGAAGGAGCAGACGTTGGACTATCGGTTCACGCCCGAGCCGGACGTGCCGCCGATAGTGTTGTCCGACGAGTACGTGGCGGCGATCGCGCGCGACACCCCGGAGCTTCCCGACGTCGCGATTCGTCGGCTCGCGGACGTCCGCGGCGACCACGCGCTGCCTCTGAAGCTCGCGACCGCGGTCGCGACGCACGCGTCGACGGCGAGGTATTACGAAGCCGCGCTATCGGCGGCGAAGAGAAGCGCCGCGCCGCGCGACGTCGACGTCGACGCCGCCGCCGTCGCTCGGTTCGTCGTCGGCGAGCTCACGGGCGAGGTGAAGCGAGCGTCCGTGGCCGGGCGCGTGGAGCCGCTCCTCGGACTCCCCGCGCGTCTGAGCCCCGAGCGCGTCGGCGAGCTCCTCGCGGCGGTCGCCGCCGGGGAGACGACGGCGCGGATGGCCAAGGCGCGTCCTATGTCACACTGGTTCCCATACGAGCCCGTCGGCGTGGTGCACGCCGATCCTTAAGGACTTTATCTCCCGGCGTTTCTCTCAGCCCAGGGTCCCTCAGTTTCAATCCCGACGCTCACACCGCGACGCCTTTCGACTCCGCTTCTGACGCCTTTCAACTCCACCCCGACGTTCGTCGCTTCGTGCGGAACGACCATCAGGGCGCGCTTCGCGCCGTCGCCGCGGGGGACGAGAGGGGGTGGCGCGACGTCGTCGACGCGCTGTTCCCTCCCGTCGGCGACGGCGAAGGCGGCGGCGAAGGCGGCGGCGACGCGGCCGTGGAGGCGATGTGCCGAGACATCGTATGCGGGATGCCCGAGGAGGTGGCGTTATTCAAGGCGGGAAAGACGCGGCTCATGGGGAAGTTCGTCGGCGAGGCGATGCGACGGACCAACGGTCGCGCGGATCCGAAGGTCGTGTCGCGAGCGTTGACGCGCGCGCTGTCGGAGGAGGTCTAGGTGGTCGTGTGTGTTATTAGTCATACCGCTTAGCGTCGTTGGCTCCCCCGGTCGTTCTTTCGCGCCGGTTGACGTTCCGTCTTCCCGCCCTTCCCTCACGCCGGCCGAATCGTCCCGTACGCCACGACGGCGCCGGCGTCGCCGTCGTCCTTCGCGGTGACGAAGTCGTCCGCGCGCGCGCGCACCACCACCGACCGCCCCGCGATGCTGTTCTCCTTCCCGTCTCTCAGGCTGACGTACTGGTCCTTGAACGTCCCGCCGACCGCCCCGGTCTCGTCCGCGACGACGTTCCCCAGATCGCCGATGTGCCGCCACAGCAGGCACCCCTCGCCGACGAAGTGACACGCGGAGGCGCCAAACTTTTTCAACGAGTTCGGACCTCCGTGCGGGCGTTCTTGCGGGTTGAAGCTCTCCCCCGTGCACGCGCCGTCGTCGCAGCTCACGTCGCCGTTGACGTGGACGTTCAGGCCGTGCGGCCCGGGGGACAGGCCCGCGATCGCGGGCGTCACGACGACGATCTCTTGATTCGATTTGTTCAGCGCGGTCTCGAACGTGATGCGACCTCGGACGTCGCTGCCCTTGGTGGGCGCGAGCTCCGCGACGTACGTCGGCGGCGGTTTCGCCGCGAGCGCGACGCCGGGAGAGGACGTCGCGACGAGCGCGATGGACGCGAGCGACGCGCAGAGGCTCGTCGGCCACCCGTCGCGCTGCGCGTCGAGATCGGTGTCGTCGCGCTCGCGGTGCCGAGACGACGACGACGACGACGACGACGACGACGCGCGCGCGACGACGCCAGCGCGCGCGCGGGAGGGCGCGCGACGCGACCGCGGCGCGAGCGCCGCGGTCGCGTTGGACGAAGCGGCGGAGAGCGCGAACATCGACGAAGCACGGCGGGGCGTGTGCGCGCGCAGTGGGAGTGACGACGCGAGTGGATAAGAGTTGGTGGGGTGCGACACTCTCGGATATAAATCGGAACGGGCGCGCTGGCGGAACCGAACAGAACAGAAGGTACAGTACCCACGACGGTCTCGTCGGCGTCACAAGCTACTACAGTACACGCTACCGCGTCGACCACCCACGACTCAGAACCCGTTCGTCTTGAAGTTCGAGATCCACTCGTACTTCTTCTTCAGGTTCAGCCCGCGCGCGCTGTCCATCCGCTTCTCGTCCCCCTTCTTGCACCACTTCCCCTCCGGCCCCGTGTCCGCGGTGACCACGACGTGGCACTCGCTCTCCTTGTGATACTTCCCGTCCCAACACCGCACGTACCCGCCCCTCGCGAAGCTCTCGCGCATCTCGCTGATGAGCTCCCACGCCATGTCGCTCTCCTCCGCGCCGCCGATCGCGTACTTCACCGCGATCGCCTCCGACGGAAGCGGATCCTTCGCCCACAGCGGCGGCAAGCCGTACGTCGTCGGATCAGGGGTCCACTCTGGATCCGCCAGCCTGCGATCGATGTCGTCGAGCTCGTCCCTCCAGCTGATGAGTCTTCGACACTCGTCGTTCGTGAGGCCCTCGGGGCCGATCTTATTCACCGCCGCGAGCGTCTTGGCCACGAACTTGATCTCGGAGATCTCGAGGCCCTTCAGGCGGCCCGGGACCTTATCGGACGCCTTCCACTTCACGTCCGCGGGGTTCGCGCCCGCGGCGATCACCTTCGCCTCCAACGTCGGAATCAGCTCCTCCTCGAGCTCGGTCTTCCTCTCGCGGTCTGCCTCTCTCGACACGCGCGTGTGCTCCTTCTTCAGCCAGTCCGAGTCGTCCTTCAGGTTCTCTTTCATCGCGGTGACGACGTACGGCTCGACGGGGACGTCCCTTCCGAGCGCGCCGAGCTCTCTGTACCCGCGCGCTTTCGATCGCCGCAGCTCCGGCATGTAGTCCTCGAGCTCGAGAGCGTCGAAGTCTCGCAAGCTCCCGTCCTTGGCGACGACGAGGCCTTTCGTCCTGTCCTTCCAGTTATCCGGCTCCAACTTCGTGTGCGTGTAGTAGTTATCCATCGCGTGTTTGAGTTTCTGCGCTCGATTTTTGATCACGCGCGTGCCCGCCTTTTCCTCCTCCGCCTCGCTGGGGAGAATTTTACACGGCGTGTCCGGTCCCCGGTGCGGGTAGTCCGTCGTCAACGGCGGGTTCGCGTCTAATATTTCCTCCAGACGCGGTCCACTCATGACGTCATTCTCCAGAAGTTCTTCGTACGCCACGTCGAACGCGGGCTGGTACGCGCGCACGATCGCCTTCGCGTTCTCCAACGCCTCGTTTAAGATCTGCATCATCTTCCGCTCTGCGTACTGATAATGATCCAAGTCGACGTCTCTTCCGTACCCGTGAATCTTACGGTTGTAGTCGTGACGGTTCATCTCCCCGGTGCTCGCGACTCTCGACTTCCGCGTCTGAATCGTCCGCTCGGGGGTAAACAGCGAGTCCGGGTTGTACGTGTACGTCGTCACCGCGTTCGGCTGCCCGAGCGCGTAGTTCACGACGACGTTTCGAACTAAATCGTTCGCGTCTCGGACGTCATCCTTGCTCATCGTCGTGATGTTTGTCCCAAAGTACACCTGTTCCGCGGCGAGCCCGGCGAGCAAGACCTGGACGCGCTCTAAGAGACGCTGGCGCGTGGGGAACATGTACTCGGCGTCCGCTTTTCGGTTGTACGTCGTCTGCGTCGGGTCTCTCCCGCGCGGGATGATCGACACGCGTTCCACCGCCTCGATGAGTTTGTTGTGACGGTACAACACCGTCGCGACGATCGCGTGCCCGAGCTCGTGCCTCGTGAGCCTGTGCACGACCGGATTGTTCTTGTCCATCAGCGGTTTCTTCAGCCCGTTCGTGACCCTGTCCACGGCGTCGATGACGTCGCAGGTTTCGATGAACTCCCCGCCGCGGCGCACGGAAATCGTCGCGGCTTCGTTGCAGATGTTCGCGAGCTCCGCGCCGGAGAGCCCGGGGAGGTTCTTCGCGAACTGCATCGTGTCGATGTTCGGATCCACGTTCCTCTTTGCGAGATGAATCTGAAGAATCTTCGCGCGCGCCTCCAGCCCAGGCTGCGGGACGGTCACCTTGCGATCGAACCGTCCGGGACGCATCAGCGCCGGGTCGAGGAGGTCCGCTCGGTTCGTCGCGCCTATGAAAACGACCCCGGTGTCCGGGGTGAACCCGTCCATCTCGGTCAACAGCTGGTTCAGCGTCTGCTCGTGCTCCTCCGTCCCTCGCGTCCCCGCCGCCGCGCGCTTCGTTCCGAGCGCGTCGATCTCGTCCACGAAGATGAGACACGGCGCGTTGAGCCGAGCGCGTTTGAATAAGTCGCGCACCCGCGCGGCGCCGACGCCGACGATGATCTCTACAAACTCCGCGCCGGACATGGAGTAGAACGGCACCGCAGCCTCGCCCGCGATCGCTTTCGCGATGAGCGTCTTCCCGACCCCGGGCCCGCCCTCCATGAGCAGCCCTTTCGGCGGCTTCGCGCCGAGGCGTTTGAACGACTCTGGGTTTTTCAGAAACGCGATCACCTCGTTGAGATCCTCGACGATGTTCTCCAATCCGCCGACGTCCTCCAAGGTGACGTCCACCTGCGCGTCCTTCCTCGCGTCCGCCCTGGACTGCGCGAACTCCATCGCTTGAATCGCGTCCGTCGGTATGGAGTGTTTTCGCATGATCCCGAGGTAGATGGATCCCGTCAGGAACACGAACCCGCCGACGGCGGAGCCCAGGTATTGAATCGTCGAAAACTTGTTCACGTCTGGCTTCATGTGATACGAGTACCACGTCCGGTTCTGCTCCGCGTGCTCGATGAGCGCGGCGTCGAGCTCCTCGTTCACGCTGTCGACCCAGTGCTTCGTGCCGTTCGTCAGCGTCAAGAGATACTTGCGCTGCGGCGGCACCTCCGAGTCGAACCATTTCGGCGGCCACTTGGACTCCGGGAGTCGCTCCTTCGGGTCCCAGATCTCCATCTTTCGCACGTTCCGCGCGGTGATCTCCGCGACCATGCGCTTCGTGGACATGACCGGGATCTCCTTCCAGTTCGGCTCGATCAAGTCCGGGTGCGTCCCGAGCATCTCGAGGTTCACCGTCGGGACGTCCTTGCCCACGACGTCGCTGGAAGTCACCAGGGCGTCTTTCGAGCGCATGTCGCCAATCATCGGTCCGCGCGTCGCGATGCGATCCCTCGCGCGCTCGCTGAAGAGGCGGTAGTTGGGGTTCGCCTCGCGCAGCTGCTGCGCCCACTCCGCGTCGGTCATCCCTTTCGGCTTCAAGTTCGCGCGCGCGACGTTCACGTCGCCGCGCCGCGCCGCGCGTCGGCCCTCGCCAAGCGCGCGTCCCGGGGCGGCGGACGTCGACGCCGCGACGTCGGGACGAAGAATCGACGCGCCGGGCGGTGAATTCGCGGCGGCGACGACGCGCGAGCGCGCGCCGACGCGCGCCCGACGCGCGCGCGGCCGCGCGGGGATCGACCCCGCGCCCGAGACCGCGGCGCCAGACCCGAACTGCGTCTGCATCGCGGCGCGTGGCGCGGACGCGAGGCGCACTGAGAAGCGCGACGGCGGTCGAGCCCTAGGTTTTTGGTGCGCGCGCCGACTCGGAGCGGAGGCGCGCCGCGCCGGCAACTGCGATGAACAGCCAGGCAGAGAGACCACGTGCATTTTTTCAGCGAGCGAGCGGGTTGTTACGTAAAGTCGACTACGAAGGTACCTACGCGGCCACCGGCAGCGTGAACGTGATCCGCCCGCGCGCCCTGTTCAACCGCGCGGGAACGCCGTCCACCGCGTTCGCGTCCACCGCCGCGGGCAGCGCCACGTCCGCGCGGTACCGCCCCGGCACGCGCACGTGGAGCGTCGTCCGCGGCGGGCAGCTCCGCGGATCCGTCGACGTCTCCGCGAGCACCTCCGGGCCGTTCCATACAAAGCGATGTCGGGGTGGAGTTCATAGGCGTCAGTTGGAGTTGTGAGGCGTCGAGGTGTGTCGGGATTGAAAGCGAGGGGTGGGCGGAGAGATGCGCTGGGAAACGTCCTTAAGGATCGGCGTTCACCGCGCCGACGCGGTCGTATGGGGACCAGTGTACAGAACGCGCCTCCGCGGACCGACGCACGCCGGGGACGTCGACGACGACCTCGATGCTGCCGCCCGCGCCGTCGCTCGTGCGCTTGTCGAGGACGTCCACACGAGGCGGCGTCCGTTCGCGGGAGGCGTCGTCGGCGGCGGAGTCGTCGTCGGAAGCGGTGGCGGAGTCGGCGGCGGCGGCGTCGGCGGCGGCGGCTCTCGACGCGCTCCGCGTCCTCGGCGACGAGAGCCCCATCCCGCGCACGAGCTCGTCCAAATCTTCGATCTGCGTCTCCACGGACGCGTCGTCGTCGTCTTCTTCTTCTTCGTCTTCTTCTTCTACTACTTCTCCCTCCGAGATGGACGACGGGTCCCCCGCCGGGTCCGCGGCGGCGGCGCGCGCTCTCGCGGCTTCGTACCTTGTCAAAAACTCGGCGTGCTCGTCCGCTCGCGCGCGCGTGCGCGCGAGCACGGGCATGACAACCTTCATCACCCTCGTGGACGCGTCGAACATTAACTCGGACGCGTCGTCGTCCACGGGGAACGGCGTCGCGAGGTCTAAGGACACGACCCCCGCCGCCGCGCGGCGGTCTCTCCGCGTGCCAACCGACAGCTCCCGGGACGTCATCCGCACGCGGACGTCCCTCGCGCTCGCGACGGTCGGCATCTCGATGTCGCACACGATGCGCTGCGGCCAGGTCGACGCCTCCGCGGCGTCGTCGTCGTCGTCGGCGTCGGCGTCGGCGTCGGCGTCCACCCCGGTGTCGTCGTCCGAGGAGTCGTCCGAGGAGTCGATCCCGCTTCGCCGCCGCCGCCGCGCCGCCGCCGCCGCCTCCGCGCGTCCGGTTTGCTTCCCTATGAACGTGAAGACGTGCTTCGGCGTCGTCGGGGTCTGGTCCACCTCCGCCGCGACGGCGAGCGGCGTCTCCTCCGCGCTCGCGGGCGCTGCCGTCCGCGATCGGGACGTGGCCGCGGTCGCCGACGCCCGAGCTTTCCTCCGCGCCCGCACCCGAGCCTCTCTCGCCTCGGCCGCCGCGATCAACGTCGTCATCCTCTCGTGTTCCTCCGCCGTTCGAATCCTCGGCGCCTCGCGCACGCGCTCGCGCTCGTAGAAGAGCAGGTACGCCTTCTGCTTCAATACCGTCGCCTCGTCCGTCTCCGTGACGCGCCCGTCGTCGCACTTGCACCACGTCACGCCGTCGTTGAGTTTCACGAAGGAGACGTAGTGCCCCGAGTGCGCGGAGCCGCAAAAATCGAGGTGCACGACGACGCCGTAGAGCGCGTACGTCGGCGGCGCGTCGCCCTCGAGCGGCGCGTCCGAGGACATGTACGGCGACAGGTCAAGATGCACCGGAAACTCGACCCATTTTGTGATTTTACTGAAACGCCCGATTTGGAACCGTTTCAGCGGCACGACGAGAACGTTCGGGGACACGTGAATCTTGCTCCCTTTCGTAGCCCTGACGTACGCGTCACACCGACCGCACTTGTACTTGTTGTTTCCGTCCAACGTCTCCACGTCCACGAAGTTCGCCTTAAAGCTCGCCTCGATCGACGGCGCCCCGCGCGCGCTGACCTCCACCGGGACGTCGATCATGCTCTGGTAGTTTCTCGAGTGGTGCCCGCAATCGCCGCACACGACTTCCCCGCACGTGTATCCGCCGAAGACGTGATACGTCATCGTCGTCTCTTGCGTGCGCTGATCGAGCGTCTTCTCCGCGTCCTCGCCCGCGTGATCTTTCAGCCACCGCACGTGCATGGCGTCGAGCAGACCGCGAATGTACTCGTGCGAGTCCTCTTGGCGGCCGCGGACGAAATGCTTCGCCACCTGGCCGATGGAGGACGTGAGCTTCCCGATGCTGAACGCGTCCGCGGGGTCCGCGTCGAGCGCCTTCCGGACGTGCGCTTGGTACTCGCACGTCACGCAGAACGTCCCGCCGCGCGCGGCGCCGCAGCTCTCCGCGTCGTGCGTCTCCGTCGCGAAGTGCGCGGTGAACAGCCGAGTGTGGTAGAGGCACTGCAGCGCGCTCGCGGCGAAGCACGTGTTGCCGCTGTTGCGCAGTCCCGCGGGCGCGCGATCGAACCTCTCGCCGTCGATCTCATCGCGCCATCTCGCGAGGACGTCGGCGACGCGGTCGTACGCGTGGACGTGCTTCGCCGGCGCGAGGAGGCCGACGCTCTCGACGTCCTCCACCTCCGGCTCCGGCGCGAGTCTCGCGTCGTCGTCGTCGTCGTCGTCGTCGTCGTCCCCCATCGCTCGCGCGCGATCGCCGCCTCGGACGAGAAGCGGAGCGAACGCGAACGCCCGCCGGAGCGCGCGCGCGACGTGCCAGCGCAGGTACGCGAGATACGTCGGGTTCGTGCACGCGAGGACGAGCACGACCGTCACGAGGAGCGGGTAAACGTCCGTGATGACGACGCCCGCGCGGGTTCGCCCTGCGTGGCACGCGAGCAGCGCGCCGGATCGAAGTGCGCGCGCGTGAGGTGACATCGACGGGAGTTCGTCCGAGCAGTGACAGCTGTTCTCTCGTCATCACAAAAAGCGTACTGTACTCAACTCTCCATCGCCTGCACCGTCGCGTGCACGAGTCGATCGAGCGCGTTCACCTCGCGCGTCAATCTCGGGTGCCGCCGCGCCTCCTCGGGCATCTCCTTCACGCTGCGCGCGATGCCCTCGACGAGCGTCGCGATCTTGCTCTCTAAGATGGTCTTCAGCGCGCTCCTCTCTCGCGCGAATCCCTCCACCTTTTCGTTCGCGACGGACGCCTCCGCGGCGGCTTTGGACTTGACGCGCTCCAGCTCCGCGCTCGTTCCGCCGCGCGTCTGCATCGCCGCGCGCTTCAGCTTATTGTTCTCGTCCTCCAGCGCGTGCAGCTTCGCGTTCTTATCCTCTAAACGGCTCGCCATCTCCTTGCGGAACTGCTCGTATTGCGTCTCCACGATTTTCACGCGCGCCGCGTCGGCGCCGCCGCCGCCGCCATCCCCGGCCGACGGGGGTTTCAGTTTCAACCCCCTCGCGCGATCGAGCTCCGCCTCGAGGTCGCGGCGTCGCTCCTCCGATCGTCGGAGCTCCACCCGCAGCGCGTGCTCGCTCTTGCTCCGCTCGCCGCCCCACCCGGCGCCGGGCCGCGAGGGGGACCCCCCGCCGCCGCCGCCGCCGCCCGTCGCGCCGCCGCCGCCGCCGCCGCCGCCCGTCCCCGCCCAGCCGCCGAGCGCGTCCACGAGCCCCGGGTTCCGCTGCGGCGACTCCGCGTTCGACTGCATCGCCGCGCGTCGTAACGCGATGAGCTCCGCGGTCTTCCCGTCCAGCGCGTCCTCCACGCGGCGGTACTCCTTGTCGTACGCTTTCAACTCCTCTTGCATGCGGATTATCGTCTCGTCGCGTTCGTTGAGACGCGCGGTGAGCGCGATCATGATGTCGCGCTGTTTCAAGAGGACAGCCTTGTACCGCCCGACTTGCGCGCGGCCCTCCTCGGCCTCTTGCCGGTCGTGCTCGAGCTCGCGCATCTTCCCTTCGTACTCCGTGCGAATGCGCTCGTGCTCTTCTTGGAGCATCGCGCGGAATTGCGGGGTGTCGCCGCCGCCGAGCATCTGCGATTGCATCGCCTCGATCGCCTGCTCCAAATCCCGCTTCTCTCTCTTCTCCTTGAGAAACTCTTGCGACCGCGCTTCGAGTTCCGTGATGGCGCGCATCTTATCCGCCTCCGCCTTCCTCCGCTGCTCGTCCAGCTGCAACAGCGCGCGCTTGTCCACGAGGTTCTTCGTTCGCTCGTCGAGCTCTTGCCGCAGCCGCTTCAGCTCGCGCTCGTACTTCCGAAGGAGCGACTTTTGATCGAGGTCCTCGTTCACGCGCGCGGTGTTCTTGATGAACTTCGCCCTGTTCGCGAACTTCAGCGTCGAGAGCGACTCCGTGAACGCCTCCAACGCCGGGGATATCATCGCCATCATCGTGGTCTTGCAGTTACCCCCCAACGAGTCCTCGAGGATGCGCGTCAGCTTCGAGTCGCGGTACGGCACGTGCGACCGCGTGCCGTTCTTAGGGCCATTCCACACAAACAGTTCTCCGGTCAGTTGAAAGGGGTTGCGATCAAGTGTTGAAACCGGGCGATGGGTGAAAAACTTTTGTAGAACGCACCTTATCCGTCAGCGCCTTGATCACGTTCCCGAGCGCGCTGAGGCTCTGGTTGATCTTCTTCGTCTCCTCGAGGCGCACGCCGGTCGCGCCGGACTGCCTCACGCGCTCGCTTCCCGCGAGGTCCACGAGGTTCAACTTGCCAACCTTGAACGACTGCCGAAGTTCTTGCCGACCGGGCTCCTCCTCGAGCTTACTGTTTTCGACGATGATGATAAACACCGCGTGCGACCGCGACGAGAGCTCGTTCATCTTCGTGCTCCCGGTCGTCCGCTGCGTCGCGCCCTTCTCCATGAGGCCGTAGATCTCGTCGGGGGTCCGCACCACCCATTCGGACAGCCCGTCGACGAAGACGCCGCGTTTTTTATCCTCGCGAATGTTCAAATTCGCGCGCTCGGGCTTCAAGAGGTCGCTGATCACCTCGTTGTATATCTGCACGTACGACGCGCGGACGAGGTACTTACTCCGCGTCGACGTGTCGCTCTTGATGTGCCCGAAGATATCCTCGATCGCCCTCGGAATGATCCCGCGTTCCGTCCCGGACGCGGACGCGTCCCCGGGTTCCCCCGGAAGTCGCCCGGCGCCGCCTCCGTGCGCGCGCGCCTTCATGGACGCGCGGTCGCCCTCCATCGTGTACGTCTTCCCCGTGCCCGTCTGCCCGTACGCCATCATCGCCGCGTTGTATCCCAACAGAGTGCTCATCACCGCCGGCTTCGCGGAGTTTTCGTACACGGTCTCTTGGCTCGCGTCTTGGTCGTACACGTGATCGAACGTGAACTGATGCGTGTTTTGCACCATCCCGTTCTCCCCGACCGGGTTCACGCCGTGCCGCCACCCTTCCAAGTTTTCCGACAGCGTGCACACCGCGCACGACGTGTCCACCGCGACGGAGGGCTGGTAGCGCTTCCCCGCGCCGAGCTCCCTCGCGAGCGGCGGCCTCACGCGGATCACCACCTTGAAGTTCTCGTTCGTCGTGTGATATACGTCGCGCGATGATGCGCCGTTCGGGACCGCGGACGCGAACCCGCTGGACGGGCGCGCGTGCTTCGCCGCGGGCGTGGGCGGCAGGGACTCCCCGCCGGGGGACGGCGGGACCATCCACGCGCCGCCGATGCGATCGTCGTCGTCGGAATGGTCGCGCGACGCGCCCATCGCGACGCGGCGATCGACGACGGACGGAGGAGGTGCAGAACGCGTCGATCCACGTCGCCAACGGCTTTTCTAGCTCGCTAGTAGACGAGCTAGACGCCAAGATCCGCGCGCGACGGCGCCGGCGCCGCCTCCGCCGGGTCGCGCGCGCGCGCCGCGGAGGGTCGCCTGCGTCGACCTCGCGCGATTCGTGCGCGTGCCGCCCCGCGGACGCTTCTGAGGACGCGCGCCGTCGCGGCCGCGGAGAAGCCCCCCGGATGTCTTTCCCCCGCCTGCGACCGCTGAGAGAGGAGCTCCAGTCCTGTCGACGGCCGACCGCGCGCCGAGCGCCGACCGCGCCGACCACTCCGCGCCACGAGAGAACCGAACCCTCGGTCGCCATTGCACGGGTCGCGCCGCCGACCGATCGCGCGCCGCCGCGACACGATGGCCGCCGATCTCGCCTCGATGGACCTCTCCTCGCTCAAGGCGCAGCTCGCGACCGTCGCCGCCGCGGTCGACGCCAAGGAGAAGGCGCTCGCCTCCGACGCGTCCGCCGCCGCGATCGCGATCCGATGCCCGTACGGCAAGCTGTACGAGCGCGTCGCCGTGAGCGCGATCCACGCGAGCGACGGGCAGGGCGCGTCGCTCATCGGCGCGACCGTCGTCGTCGGCGGGTGGGTCAAGACGGGTCGCGTCGCGGACAAGGGCGCGCTCGCGTTCCTCGAGCTCAACGACGGCAGCGGGCCGACGAACCTGCAGTGCGTCGTTAAAGCGGACGTGCACGCGATCGACGAGCTGAAGTCCACGGGCACGTGCGTCGTCGTCGAGGGCGAACTCCGCGCGCCGCCCGAGGGCGCGACCGGGCAGATCGTCGAGCTGCACGCGACCAAGGTGCTCCACGTCGGGGCGTGCGACGCGGCCAAGTACCCGATCGCGAAGAAGAAGATCTCGCTCGAGTACCTCCGCGATAAGATCCACCTGCGGACGCGCACGAACACGATCGCCGCCGTCGCGCGCATCCGAAACGCGTTGTCCTTCGCGACGCACAGCTTCTTCAATAAGAATGGGTTTCTGTACGTGCACACGCCGCTGATCACGCAGAGCGACTGCGAGGGCGCCGGGGAGATGTTCCAGGTGACGACGCTGCTCGGCGCGGTAGACGAGGCGACGACGGAGCCGCCGCCGCCGTCGGCGGAAAACGTGGAGAAGCTCCGAGACGACGTCGCCGCCGCGGGCGCGACGGTGGCGAAGCTGAAAGCGGCCGCGAAAGAGGAGGGCGGGGACAAGGCCGCGGTCAAGCCCGCGGTGGACGAGATGCTCAGGCTGAGATCCCAGCTCGAGGAGATGGAGAAGGCGTCGCGCAAGGTTGGCGGGTTATTCCGAACCGCCGACGGCAAGGTGGACTACGCGAAGGACTTTTTCGGAGAGCCGACGTTTCTCACCGTGTCCGGGCAGCTCAACGTGGAGACGTACGCGTGCGCGATGAGCAGCGTGTACACGTTCGGGCCGACGTTTCGGGCGGAGAACAGCAACACGACGCGGCACCTCGCGGAGTTTTGGATGATCGAGCCGGAGATCGCGTTCGCGGATCTCGCCGACGACATGCGGTGCGCGGAGGACTACGTCCAGTATTGCCTGCGACACGTCCTCGAGCACTGCCGCGGCGACCTGGAGTTCATAAGCAAGATGTACGACAAGGAAGCCCTGGAGCGCGTGAAGCACGTGTCGGAGACGCCGTTCGGGAGAGTGTCGTACACCGAAGCGATCGACCTCCTTGAAAAGGCGGTCGCGGACGGGAAGACCTTCGTCTACCCCGTCGAGTGGGGCATCGACCTCGCGACGGAGCACGAGCGGTTCCTCGCGGAGGAGATCTTCAAGAGACCGGTGATCGTGTACAACTACCCGAAGGACATCAAGGCGTTCTACATGCGTCTGAACGAGGACAACAAGACCGTCGCGGCCATGGACGTCTTGGTCCCGAAGGTGGGCGAGCTCATCGGCGGGTCGCAGCGCGAGGAGCGCATCGACAACTTGGAGGCGCGGATGCGAGAGATCGGGCTCGATCCGGAGGAGTACGAGTGGTACCTGGACCTGCGCAGGTACGGCACCGTCGTGCACAGCGGGTTCGGGTTGGGGTTCGAACGGTTGGTGTTGTTTTGCACGGGGATGGAAAACATTCGCGACGTGATTCCGTTTCCGCGGTGGCCGGGGAACTGCAAGTGAGGAGGGAGGGAAGGTTCGCGCGTCGGTCGCGGGGAAGGTTCGGTTCGCGCGCGCGGAGACCGCTCGAACGACGCGACGAAAGATTTATTTTTCAGCTCATACGAACGAGTACCGCCCAGCCTCGTATCCTCGTTTCCATCCGTCGCCACGCACGGTACCGCGCGACGACGCGACTGCTATCGCTAACTTACGACTACGAGATGTCACGACCGACGCGCTCGAGCGTCAGAACACCGTCCCCGAAGGCGTCCTCGACACGCGTTGCGCCGCGACGTCCGACCTGAGAGGCGGAAACTGAAACACGCACACGCCCGCGTCCTCGTCGAAGAACCTGACCGGGAACCGCGCGAACGACGGCAGGAACCCCGCGTTCCCGAGCCCGTTGACGAGCGCGTCCATCGCGCCGAGCGCCCCGCCGCCCTCGGCGCCCGCCCTCGCGGGGTTATCCCGCGGCGACGCGCCGTCTCGCCCCACCCAGAACGAGTCGAACGCGAGCGTCACCTCGTCGACCCCGCTGGCGTCCACGCGCCCCGACGCGCTGAGCCAGCCCGCGAAACCGCCCGGGGTCACGAACCGCACGTCGCTTCGTATCTCTCCGCGCGCGCCGATCGTGTATCGCACCGGCTTGAACCGCATGCCGATCGGTGAGGACAGGTTGAACATGTGCGGCATGTTGAACACCTCGTACACGCCTTCGCCCGCGGCGATCACGTCCGACGCGGTCGCGTCGTCGGAGGAGCCCAGGCGCGCGGACGCGACGAGCGTCTCGACCGCGCGCGCGACGTCGCCGTCGGGCTTGGACGCGTACAGATCTGCGCCGTTCGTCGCGATCGAGTCCGCGCACGTCAGGAGCGCGTCCGCGACGTCGACCGAGGAGGAGGACGACGAGGAGGACGCGCGCGCGATCGTGGAGACGAGTCGAACGGGCGGCGCCGCGACCGATCGCCCGGGGGCGACCGACGTCGACGACGCGCGCGCGGTGATGGAGGAGGGCGACGCCACCGAAGGCGGCGGCGGCGGCGTCGTCGTCGTCGTCGTCGCGAGGGACACGAGCGGCGTCATCGTGGCTCGCGCGACGTGTTGTGCGCTCGCGACGAGGTGACGATGACGTGGCGTAGAAGAGAGCGGCGTCGCGTCGGGATATCCGAAACGGTTCGCCGCGCCGCTCGGCCGTCGCCGCCGTCCTCGCTAAAGTGCGTTCAATCTAAACTACGTCCTATGTGTGTACGCTATCGACGCCGTTCGTTCATCGTCGACGGTACCCGAGCCCGTGTATCCCGCTCCTCGCGCCCGGGTCGGGGTCGACGCCGCCGCGCTCCCCTCCGCCGCCGCCGCCGCCGTCGTCGTCGCTCCAGTCGTCCTCCTCCGCGCCCGCGGCTCTGCGGTGCTCCGCGGTGGCGCGGAACGGACGATACACCCCGCGCTCGCCGCGGTCCGTCCCGGGGGCGATCGCGCGGAACCCGAGCCCGGTCGCGCGCGACCCGGGTTCGACTTCCATCGGCGTCGCGTGCGCGCGCCACACGAGGACGTGACGGTCCGCGCCGCCGGTGTACACTTCCCCCGAGTGCGCGTGCACGGCGACCGAGGACGCGGCGGCGAGGTGGCCTTTCAGGAACGAGAACGGTCGCGGCCCACCACCGCGACGACGCGAACCGTCGCCGTGAAGTCCACGCATTCGACCGCCGCGGCCTCGGCCGCGGCCTCGCGCGGCCGAGGCTCCCCGACCTCGACTCGCGGTCGCGCCGCCGCCGCCGCCCTCGTCGTCGTCGCCGCCGCCGCCGCCGCCGCCGCCGCCGCCGCCGTGGACGTCGAACACGAGCACGTCGCCGTCGCTCGACGGATGATACGCGCGCTTCCCGTCCGGGGACACGCCCAACGTCGTCGCCTTCTTCGCGTCGTTCGGGCACTCCCCGAAGTCTCTCTCGACTCTCAGACCGGTCGCGAGGTCCCAGAGGTATATTCTATTATCCGTGCCCGCCGTGAGCAGGTGCAAGCCGTCGGGGGTGCACGCGACCGCGGTGACCCTGCCCGCGTGCGCGCCGCCGGTAGCCGCTCTCGCGGGAATGGTGCCCGCCGCCGCGACGCCGCCATTCCCGCCGCCTCCGTCTACTAGCGCGTTCGCGGCGCGCCGGAAGCCCATGCCCCACCCGCCGCCGCCGCCGAAGCCGCGTCGGTCCCTCGCGAACGCGCGCCCGCCGCCGCCGCCATTCCCGCCGCGGCCGAAGGAACTCCCGCGGCAGCGCACCGCGTCGTCGCTCCACAGGTGCTCCGGCACGCTATCCGCCGCCCGTCGCGTCGGCGGCGCGGGCCCCGCGAGCGTCGGCCGGCGATCCTCCGGGAACGTCGTCGCGCTCGCCAACGCGTCCACCGCCGCGGTGGCCCCCGCGTTGGCGCGATCCAAAACCATAAACGCGCCCGCCCTTCGCACGTCCCATAGCCGAACGTCGCCCTCGCCGCCGCCGCTGACGAGCACGTACTCGCTCCCGCGCGCCCACTCCAGCGCCCACACCGCGTCTCGGTGCCCGCTCAGCGCGTGCGTGACGTTCCCGCTGACCGGGTCGCAGAGCTTCACGACGGGATGGGCGAGCCCGCACGCGACGAGCGCGTGCGTCGCGCCGCCTGCGTGGGTGAAGCGATCGGTCAGTCGAACGTCTTACGGTCAAACGTTGAAAGGGAAGCGCGGGTGAAGAGTGACGACGGGAAAAGTCCTTAAGGAACGGCGTGCACCACGCGAACGGGGTCGTACGGGGAGCAGTCTCA
>Ga0181560_10001534_pt1 | contig 21479 bp, 25 predicted proteins | sample 011ome_20_FD_133751 | JGI IMG/M metagenome (GOLD analysis project Ga0181560, IMG submission 133751) | Coastal salt marsh microbial communities from the Groves Creek Marsh, Skidaway Island, Georgia - 011509CT metaG (megahit assembly) | ecosystem: Environmental > Aquatic > Marine > Intertidal...
CGTCCGGCTGCTGCAGTCATTGGGTGAGGAGGCGCTGTCCCTTGAGGAGGCAATGGCGCTAACCGAGGCGATCACTGACTTTATTGATGCCGATGCAGACAAGCGCAGGAATGGGGCCGAGGTCGAAGAATATCGGTATTCAGATTTTCCTTACTTACCCGCGAACCAGCCACTCGCCAGTGTCAGTGAGCTGAGAGCGGTCAAAGGTATGACCCGTGGCATCTATCAAGCGCTGAGACCGTGGGTCACGGTTTGGCCAGAAACGGGTGCAAAAATCAATGTCCTCACCGCGCCATTGCCTGTTTTGAGAAGTCTCAATGCCGATGACCGCTGGGAACCTTTGCCGTTGATCGAAGCCGAGAGGCTGTTGGCAATGCGTGCCGAGGGCGAAGTCGCCAGTGTCGACGACCTCCTCTCGGATCCGTTGTTCGAGGGTCAATCGTTAACGGAGCTGAAGGCGCTTCTGGGTGTGCGCAGTGATTGGTTTCTGCTTGACGCCAGTGTCGAGTTGCTGCAACGGGAGCGGCATCTTTTCTCGGTTTTGCATCGTCGAGGCGGCAGTGCGGTCTCTGCTGTTTTTCGTTCCGAGGGCGAGCTATGATGCGCCGCACGTGGAGCAATCGAGGCGTGCAGCGCGTGCGAGCTTTTTGCTCATGAGTCAGAGCAACTTCAACATTGTCAGGTGGAATGAGGAGTTCATCTCCTTCCTGCGGCCCGGCAATGAGCCTGAACGACTGCCGATCGAGCTTGTCGATTTGCCGGAGAATACCTTTCTGGCACTGCCTGCCGATAGTGTCAGGACATTACCGCTGCCGGTTGCTCCAGACGAAGTCAAGCATTTGCGCCGGGCGCTCCCGTTTATGCTGGAGGAATCGCTATTGGAGGATGTGGCGGCGCTGCATTTTGCCAGTGTTCCGCTGGACCACGACCTCCACGCCATCGCCCTTGTTCAACGGCAAAAGATGGACCAATGGATTGCTGCGCTACCCGAGCCTTTAAAGGAGTTACCCTGGGTTTCAGAGGCGCTGTGTCTGCCCTGGTCACCGGGATTCTGCACCTTGGTCTTTGAGGGAGAACATGTGCTTTGCCGATGGGGAGAGGCGAGCGGGACTCGGATCGAGCAAAGTTTGCTGTCAGCGCTTTTGGACAGTTTGCCCATGGCCCATATCTCTGTTGTGGCTTACTCCACCGATGAGCCTGCGGTGAGAGCCGCCCTCCCGGAGGCACTGCACGAGGGGTTACAAATTCGCCACGGTGGTTTATCGGAGGCGCTCCTGTTGGCTAATGCCAGCACGCCGGGACCAGATCTGCGTCAAGGGGACTTTGCGCCCCGACTGCCTTTTGGGCGGTGGTGGCGGATATGGCAGCGGGCCGTGGTTGCATTGGGGGTGGCGGTCGTGCTGAAGACTGGGGCATCGGTTGTCGACTACGTCAGCTTAAAGCAAGAGGACATTCGGCTGCGTGAAGCGATACAGCAGAGTTACCGTCGCGCGAACCCAAAAGGAGCGGTGGTTGATGTCGAGAAGCAGCTAAACCGCCAGTTGGCAGAGTTTGGTGCCGCGGGGGTTCAATCTGCGTTTACTCCCCTGCTTGTCGAACTGCTCTCTGCCATGAGTGAGGTAGGCGATATTACATTGACCTCGGTTAATTACACTGGCGGAAAAGATTTACGCATCAATTTTTCGGCCCCGGACTATCAGGCGGTCGAGCAGGTCAGAATGGCGCTCGAATCACGCGCCTTCAATGCAGAATTGGAGAATTCCAATGCCCGCAAAGAGGGCGTCGTCGCCCGCCTCAGAGTGGAGACTCGCTGATGGGTAGTTGGTTTGAGGCATTATCCCGGCGCGATCAGATTGCATTACTGGTGCTCGGTGGAGCGCTGACCCTGTGGTTATTCATTCAGCTGGTTGTCATCGAGCTGGATGGCCGACGCGCACGTTTGACGCGCGCCAATCAAGTGCTGTCCGAACAGCTGGTTCGAGTTGATTTCAAGACGGAGCAACTGGCCGGCCTGCGCGCCGGTGATGGTGGGCGCCGGGTGAACTTAACGCAAACACTCAGTCAAGCGAGCGACGCCCACAATCTGGCCGTAAAGCGCTTGCAACCCAATAGTCGCGGCGAGGTACAAATTCGATTTGAAGGGGTCGATTTTGATGGGTTGCTGAAATTTCTCGAGGACATCGAGGGAAGCTCAGGGCTTCGTGTAATGGATGCCTCGGTCAGCAGCGCAGGACGCGACAGTGGCGTGAATGCCACCCTCCGGGTGTCGGGTAACTGATTGATGACGCGTGTTGAAAGACCCTGGGGCCTGATTGGTGTCGGTGCGCTGCTCTTGCTGATGCTATTTCAGATGCCCGCGAGTGTGGTGCGCTGGCTCCTGCCGGCGGAGGTGGAAGTCACGGGTCTGTCGGGTACCATCTGGTCGGGTCAGGCGCTCAGAGGTTGGTGGGGGGCGGGGGACAAAACCATCATGTTGGGGCGCGTGCAGTGGCAGTTTCAGCCGTGGAGACTGTTCTGGAGCAGTCCCATAACGGTTAGCACGCAGTGGGGAGCGCAGCAATTTGACGCCCGGCTGAGTTACTTGCCCGGCGCTCGATTGCGACTTACCAACATCAACCTGAATTTTGATACCCAGATTCTGGGAGCGCTGATGCCTCTCTACATTGGTGGCGGTTTTTCCGGTCGTTTTACCAACATCGATCTGGAGGGAGGTCAGTTGAAGCGTTTGGCCGGCAAAGCCATTCTCGAGAACGCGGTGTGGACGGCGCAATCGGGTGATATACCTCTGGGTACTTACCACCTCGATATTCAATCAAATCAGGTCGATGATGAGGTAGTGGGCACAATGAAGACGCTGGGTGGGGCGTTGCAGTTGACCGGTGACGTCGTCGTTCGGCCGGGGTCTTACCAAATCAACCTGCAGGCAACCGGTCCGGTTGCGCTCGACGACAGTTTTCGCGGCGCGGTTGCTATGCTGGCGACGCCCACATCGGAGGGCTTCGAAATCAGTTTGGAAGGGACTTACTGAACCCGTAGGATATGGGGGAAGTCCATATTGTTGTTGTTCCCGACTAAGGGGCTTAGAGCGCCAGCCTGAACAGTGCAACGCGGTGAGTGGATGCGGGCGGAGAAAGGACGGATGAGAGGAGGCGCCTAGATGGGGTCAGCAGGAAATGCAGTGTGGTCCAGTCGCTTTGCATTCATTATGGCGTCCGTTGGATTTGCGGTCGGCTTGGGTAATATCTGGCGGTTCCCCTATGTGACGGGCGAGAACGGAGGTAGTGCCTTCGTTGCAATTTATCTGCTCTGTACATTGTCAATCGGCATCCCCTGTCTGATGGCAGAGTTAATGGTGGGGCGCCGTGGCGGGGGCAGTCCGCCACACTCCATGGCAATGGTTGCGGAGGAATCCGACCGCAGCCCAAAGTGGATGGCGGTTGGCGGCATGGGCGTCTTGACGGCGTACACCATCGCCATTACCTATGCTGTTGTGGTGGGCTGGGTGCTCTGGTATCTCGCACGCGCCCTGATGACGGGCTTTGTCGGCTTCGATACGGCCGTTGCAGAAAGCACTTTTGCCGGGTTGCTGGGAGATAGCCAGTCAATGGTGCTCTGGACACTCATCGGTAATGTGATTGTGGGTGGCATCATCTATGCCGGCATTACCGCGGGCATTGAACGCGCAGTGACGATCATGATGCCCCTGATGTTTTCACTACTGATCGGACTCAGTATCTACAATTATTTCGCGGGCGGCTTTTTTGAAACCCTGCAATGGCTGTTCACGCCTGATTTTAGCAAGGTGACGGGCGCCACCTTTCTCGCTGCGGTAGGGCAGGCTTTCTTCTCGATTGGTGTCGGTATGGGGGGCATGATGACCTATGGCGCTTATTTGCCGCGGGATTTTTCTATCGCGAGGGGCGCGGCGACCATTGTTATGGCCGATACCTGCGTGGCGCTGCTGGCGGGGTTTGTGGTGTTTCCTGCGGTTTTTCATTTTGGCCTCGACATGGCAAGCGGACCCGGATTGATTTTCCAGACACTGCCCATCGCGTTTGCTCAGATGCCAGGAGGCGGCATTTTTGCGGTCTTATTTTTCATCATGTTGGCGGTTGCGGGGGTCACCTCTATGGTGGGCCTCTTGGAGAGCGTTACCAGTTGGACCCAGGAAAAACTGAGCGTATCAAGGCAGCGAAGCACGGTGTTGGTGGTCGGATCTGTCACCTGCTTCAGCGTTATTTCTGTGCTGAGTTACAACATTTGGGAGGATTACCGCTTGTTAGGTATGAACTTCAACGAGTTAACAGAAGCGCTCTATGACAAGATTTTACTCCCGCTCGCTGGCCTACTCGTTGCGCTCTTCACCGGCTGGTTTATGCGGCGCGAGTACAGTGAGGATGAACTCAGTGACGACCTAAAGTGGTTTGCTCCATGGCGCGGTTTGACCCGGTGGATTGTAGTGCCTGCTGTCGCGCTGATTCTCGTCACCGGACTGTTCTGAGCGCGATGCTATCGGCGATTACAGACTGGCTGTGGTCTTACATTCTGATCGCTGCGCTCCTGCTCGTGGGCCTGCGATTCACCATCGGATCGAGAGCCGCTCAACTCCGATTATTCAGGCACACATTGAGGGTGTTATCGGATATTGAGTGGCGAGGTTCTGACCGAGGTATTTCGAGTTTTCAGGCCCTGGTCGTGAGCATTGCCGGGCGCGTGGGTGGCGGCAATATCGCTGGCGTGGCTGTCGCCATTACGTTGGGAGGACCCGGAGCATTATTTTGGATGTGGCTTATTGCCCTGCTGGGCATGGCGACCAGCTTGTTTGAATGTGCCTTGGCTCAACTCTATAAACGACGCGACGGATCTGAAACTTTCCAAGGTGGGCCCGCTTACGTCATGCGCTACGGCCTCGGCTGGCGCATCTTACCAGTGGTCTATAGCGTGTTATTGCTCGCCACCGTCGGCTTCGGATTCAACGCTGTCCAGAGCTACGTGGTGACGACGTCAATCGAGTCCGCATTTGGCGTACCGCCATTGTTCAGCGGCCTCGTAATGACCTCGGTGATGGCTGTTATCCTTTTTGGAGGCATCCGTCGTCTGGCGCTGTTTGCTGAAATTATCGTGCCGCTCATGGTGGTCGGCTATTTGCTTATCGCCCTGACCGTTTTGGCGTTAAACGCTTCCGCAATACCGGAAGCGCTGGGTTTGATCATCACCTCGGCTGTTGGTTTGGAGCAGGCAGTCGGTGGTGGTATTGCCGCGGCGATTTCTCAGGGCGCGCGTCGCGGGCTGTTTTCCAACGAGGCTGGCTTGGGCACGGTACCCAATGTCGCTGCCGCCGCTGATGTACCTCATCCGGTAACGCAGGGGCTGGTGCAGTCCGCGAGTGTTTTTATTGACACTGTCGTGTTATGTACGGCCACCGCGCTAATGATTCTACTGTCCTCGGTTTATCAGCCAGATGCCCAAGGCGTTCAGGGGGTGATTTTGACGCAAATGGCAGTTGCCGAGCACCTCGGCCCCGTTGGCGAGCCGATCGTGAGCATCGCTCTGGTGCTGTTTGCCACCACTACGATTGCCTACAACAGTTTCCTTGGGGAGAACAGCATTGCCTATTTTGGAGACCTGCGTGGTCGTCCCGTGCTGTTTTTCAGGGTGAGTGTCCTGACGCTGATCGCCTGGGCATCGGTACAGGATCTCAGCACCGTCTTTGGTTTTGCAGATCTGACGATGGCGCTGCTGGCCCTGGTCAACTTGCTGGCGCTGTGGGCCCTATATCCCGTTGCCATGCGGCTGATGTTGCAATTTGAAGATCAGGTGGTTGCCGGCGAGTCACCTCGGTTTTTTGCCAGCCAACTCCCCGATCAGCTGCTCGATGCCGAAAGTTGGCCAGCGCAGCGGGTTGACTGACCGCTCACTGCGCTTCCGAGAGCTCTACTTCGAACAACCGCTCGGTTCCCTCGCGGGTAGTTGTGATATTGATGGTGTCGCCTACCTGGTGCGCTTCCATCGCGGAAAGAAATTCGTCATTACTCGCCACTCGCACCCCGTCAATGTGGGTAATGACATCTCCCAGAATCACCTCGCCTCTGCTGCCTCTGCGCGCACCGACCATGCCGGCATCGTCTGCCGGAAACCCTCGATAAATGCGAACGATCGGCACCCCCTGTACGCGGTAGCGACGTAACCACCGATCCGATGCAAGCTCGACGCCCAATACCGGTCTCATGATTTTGCCGTAGGCGATAAGCTGGGGCACCACCTCAATTACCGTATTGACGGGGATGGCAAAGCCAATGCCGGCACTCCCACCACTGGGAGAGTAAATCGCAGTGTTGACGCCAACAAGTTGGCCCAGGGAGTTCAGTAAAGGCCCGCCGGAGTTGCCGGGATTGATTGCGGCATCGGTCTGAATGACCCCGCGGATAGTGCGATTGCTGGGAGACTGGATTTCACGATCCAAGGCGCTTACCACCCCAACCGTTAATGATGTATCCAGCCCAAAGGGGTTTCCAATTGCCAATACTTTTCGTCCCACCGATAACTCAGAAGAATCCCCCAGTGGCAGTGCGGTCAGAGAGGCGGGAGGGTCGATCATTCGAAGCACAGCCAAATCTCGCTCCGGCGCATACCCCACCACCTCTGCCTGAAATGTTTCCTCGTCTTGCATGGTGATGGTAAGCCGGTCCGCACCGGCCACGACGTGATAATTAGTGACTACCAATCCTGCGGTGGCATCCCAAATAAACCCAGACCCAGCGCCGCGCGGAATCTCCATTATATTGCGCGTAAAGCGCTGGCGACGCAGTTCGCTGGAGGTCACGAATACGACAGCGGGGCTGGCTTTTTGGAAGATCTCGGTGGTGTTTGCCTCGTCGTTCGTGGCGAAGGTGAGATAATCAGGACCCGCATCGGCGTAAGCGGTGCCGAAGGGGCAGAGCAGTAGGGCCCCCAACACGCAGACCGCCAAATATAAGCGACGTTGCATCAACGGTGACCCAAAGCGAGGATGCGATCATCAAGCGGCGGATGTGAACTAAACAGGGACGCAAGCCCCGAGCGTCCACCTGACCGGATACCAAAAGCTGTCAATTCGCCGGGAAGTTCGTCGGGCAAGCCCTGCTCAACTTTCAGGCGCTGCAGCGCTGCTATCATGTTGCCGCTGCCCGCCAGCCGGGCGCCAGCAGCATCGGCGCGATACTCACGGTAGCGCGAGAACCACATGATGATCATGCTGGCGAGTATGCCCAGTCCGATTTGAGCAACCATGGTCACTGCGTAATAGCCCAGCCCGTAGCCTCGTTCAGTTTTGAACACCACTCTGTCGACGGTATGTCCGATGATGCGCGCAAAGAACAGCACAAAAGTATTCATGACGCCCTGAATCAATGTGAGGGTAATCATGTCGCCATTGGCGACATGGCCGATCTCGTGAGCTAGGACTGCTCGCACTTCCCGCTCCTCAAAACGCCGCATCAAGCCCGTGCTGACAGCGACGAGGGCATCGTTACGATTCCAGCCAGTAGCGAATGCATTTGCGGCATCAGAAGGGAATATGCCCACCTCTGGCATACCGATCCCCGCATCCTGAGACAGCGATTTGACCGTATCCAAAAGCCATTGCTCATCGCGATTCCGGGGTGCCTCTATGATGTGAGTTCCGGTGCCGCGCTTGGCCATATATTTTGACAGCAGCAGCGAGGCGAGTGATCCCGTAAAACCAAAGAGTGCGCAGAAAACCAGCAGGCTGGTTAAGTTCAGGTCAACCCCGTTTGCGGACAGAATGCCCTCGAGGCCCAAGAGACTGAAGGCGAGACTCACCAACACCAGAACGGCGATATTGGTTGCCATGAACAATAGGATTCTCATATCACGCGCATCCTTTCGACTGACGAGCAGACCTTATTCAGTGGGGTCATCGTCAGCGGTTTCAAGAGGGGTATTGTTTTCAGAAGCATCAGATTTTGGCAGGGGGTGTTCGCTGATCTCCAGACCTTTCGGCTTGCCGTTCTCGATCTGCACGCTCATCACATCACCGCGAAGGGCTGTATCTTTTGAACTCAACTCAAACAGCGTGTTGACTGCCTCGTCATTAAACTCCCAGAGGGCGACTTGACCACTGTGACTCCCCGTCACCCAATGTCCCGGCTTACCCCAGTAGTGTCCGCTTTGATTGCGAATGACAAATGCGCCGTTCATTGGTGGTCTCTCCTCGACAGATATAACGCGTGACTTTGCTCCCTCAGCGGATAAGACAACTCAGCGCAATAAAAAATCCTTGGCCTGATTAATTTTTGCCGCCAGATAATCGTTGCCGCCCCGGTCAGGGTGAAGTTTTTGAATGAGCGTTCGATGCGCAGTGATGATGTCGGCTTCTTCGGCGTCTTCATTTAACCCCAAGACCGCGAGAGCCTCAGCGCGGGTGAGCCCCGAGGAGGGTTCACCAGACTGATGCTTTTCTTTATCGCCTTGGTGATCGTCGTCAGGGAATCGCTGCTCCATATAGCTCGCGAGCAATTGCGCGGAATCGGCGTCCTCCCGCTCACAAAATTCCAGCAGTGTATCCAGCTGGGATCGATCGAGTTCCGAGAGCAGCCAATCTTTGTATGTCCCCTCCAGAACAACACCACTGAGTTCGCCCGTGTCGTGGTCCAAGGTCATTTTGATCATCCGCGCGCTGACTTCAGACTGTTTTCCCCCGGTTGTTCTGGCTTGCGCTCGCCATTGACCAAGCGCGGGTAGAAGCCGGATCAAAACCGGTAGCAGTTGACGCGCGACGACCAAAGCACCCGTGAGCGCGGCGCCAATCCAGTGCATTTTTCCCGCAAGAGTGAGAATAACCACGCCAACCACAGCGCCACCCAAAATAATTTGCATGTAGGCGCTGCGGCGTTTATGGGGCGGTTGGCGTTGCGCTCGTCGGATTAAAAGCCCAAGCGTAATGACAACGGCAAGAAGAAGAATGATTCGCGGCACGGCTTAACCGACTCCTGTCTCCAAAATTGGATAAGTCAATAATATCTCTTTTAGCCGAAGCCTAGGGCTTATCCGGGAGCTGCGCTAAAAATAGCCGATCTTTTTCCGTGTTGGATGCGCGAAGGGCTTTAATGCCGCCCACTGCGAAGCGAGATACCGCACCAAGAAGCGCCCTGAGTTCGTCGCCGCAGTTGACGTCAAAAGGCGCATAAGCGCCTCGGCTCAGACGCGCCATTTGCTGAAAGACCGCTCGCGCTGTGGGATCCTGTCCCTCGTGAAAAATGAAGATCGGGATGCTTTTAAGGGCGCATTGCCCGGCAAGTTCACACAGCCCCTCGGGCTCTTCCTCACAGGCATCTCCGACAAAAACAAGGGCCCGCACAGGATGCGTATTGGTGCCTGACCGCAAGGCATGTTGTAGCACCTGCCGTATCTGTGTTGTTCCCGCCAGGCAGGTGACATTACTCAATTGATCCAGCAGGGCGGCGGGTTCGGTCAACCAGTGACTGTGTTCGAAGTGCCCAAGACCCCGGTAGTGACAAAGTTGTATTGCCAGCGGCGCAGGGCCGGATGCGGCGTAAAAGAGTTCACCGTGGAGTGCTCGCGCATGCTCCCAAGTGGGTTCTCTACTGGCGGTGGCATCCAGCGCGAAGATAAGTCGGGCTTGGCGGGAGGTCACCGCCTGAATGGCTTTCGCCTTGCCCAGAAATGCAGTGACGGCGCCTGATCGGGGACAATCGAGTTCGTTTTTGATACGAGGGGCGCCTAATAAGCGCGCGGGGCGAGTAGCCCTCGGTCGCGCAGCTCTCTTAGGTAGTGTCTCCGGTGGGTTAACTCCGAGACAACAGCCGTCAAGATCTCAGCATCGATATCGAGGCGTTCTCTGTTTTGATTCTGGTCGACTAAGTCCATGAGTTTGCGACTGGAGAATTCTTCGGCATTAAAAGAAGGGTTGCTCCTGTCGCTTTCGGTATTGTGTTTAGTGTTTCGCATCGCTTTCTCCCCCGCCACCCGCTGTCTGCGGGATTTCCAGTGGGGCGACGACATTTGATGTGGCCTCATTCCCCCGGCGGTTTTTAGTTGTCAGTTTTCAAAGTAGCCGCGTAGTATGCCAAATTTGAGCGACTTCGCCCAGTCCGGTGACGTGGGTGGCACAGAGGTAAAACCATGGAGTGGATGGAAATGATGTTCAAGACAGAGCTCCCTGACGTTGCTAGCGCCTTACCTGGCAGAGATGTGGCGATGCCCGTCAGCGACCGACATGCGGTGTTTGGCCGCCCTTTATCGCCCCCTTACCCTGAGACAATGCAAACCGCGATGTTTGGGATGGGCTGCTTTTGGGGCGTGGAGCGTCTGTTCTGGCGTTTGCCGGGGGTTTACACCACGGCAGTCGGTTACGCAGCGGGAGTCACTCCCAACCCCACTTATCAGGAGGTGTGCTCTGGCCAAACGGGCCACAATGAAGTGGTATTTGTGGTGTTTGATCCGGCGCAAATCCAATATCCGCAGCTGCTGTCCGTTTTCTGGGAGAACCATAACCCTACGCAAGGAATGCGACAGGGCAACGACCGGGGTACCCAATATCGGTCAGGGATCTATGTATTTGATGCGGCGCAGCGGTCCGCGGCGAATGAGAGCCTGAGCCAATTTCAGGTCAGCCTGAACCAAGCTGGTTTTGGCGCAATCACGACGGAAGTCATCGACGCGCCCACTTTTTATTTTGCTGAGGATTATCACCAGCAGTATCTGCATAAAAATCCAGACGGCTATTGCGGCATGGGGGGTACTGGTGTCGCTTGCCCATTTGGGACGGGGGTGAGGGCTTAGCTAGAGTCAGTGGCTAGTGCAAAGCCTGACTGAGCGCAGCGGCCACTGCAGTATCTACGCTCAGGGTCCGGGCACCCAAGCCGCCGGTAACAAATCCCGCCGCTTGAGCCAGCTCCAGCTCAAAGGGAACAAATCCTCCCTCCGGCCCTAACATCACCAGCGCCCGCCCACGGGCTGCCGTAATCGTCTGTGTCGCGCTTGGGTGAGCGATCCAGCCATGGCGGTCCTCCAGCAATCCGGGTGCCGTGTCTTCGATGAAAGGCTTGAAAAAGCGATGAACGTGCACCCTGGGGAGAATCGTATCACCCGATCTTTCCAGCCCAGCCTGCAATGCATCGGCGATACGGCCCGCTTGCAGTAGCGGGCTTTGCCAGAAACTTTTCTCAACCCGAGCACTGTGAATCAGATGGAAATTTTCCACGCCCATTTCTGCTGCCGTTCGCAACACGCGGCGCAGCATCTTGGGTCGCGGCAGCGCCAGCGCGATATCGAAGATATGTCGGGGCGGCGGCGATCGAGACAGCGATACCGAGAGCCGCGTTGCCTCGGTTGATATGGCCGTAACAATGCCCTCGCCGCAGTCTCCACCGATCTCGCCGATTCTCAAGGACGAACCCACCAAGGGCCTTAGCACATCGCGAATGTGCGCATGTCGTCTGTCTCGAAGCTCTACGGTTGAGGCGTCCAGCCAGTCAGGCGGGCGCAACAAAATAATATTCACCGGTTGCCACTCATAGCCTTATACCCAGAGGTCATAATCGTCCGCTGCCGAGATTTCCGCTTCGACCCAGTCGCCGGGCCTGAGGTCAGTGTGGCCCGGCAAATGAACCACGCCATCAATTTCGGGTGCATCTGCAGCGGTGCGCCCCAAAGCGCCGTCCTCGTTGATCTCGTCTATCAGCACTGTTTGCACAGTGCCTATTTTCTGATTCAATTTTTCGGCGCTAATGGATTGCTGCAGCGCCATAAATCGCTCCCAGCGCTCTTTTTTCAGCGGTTCCGGCACCGGGTCGGGGAGGGCATTGGCGGCAGCACCTTTCACCGGCGAGTATTCAAAGCAGCCCACACGATCCAACTGCGCTTCCTCAATAAACGCGAGGAGCATTTCGAACTCGGCATCTGTCTCTCCAGGGTAGCCCACAATAAAAGTAGAGCGGATCGTTAACTCCGGGCAAATGTTCCGCCATTGGGCAATCCGGTCTAGGGTTTTTTCAGTTGCCGCCGGGCGCTTCATTCTCTGCAGCACGCTGGGTGCACCATGTTGCAATGGCATATCAATGTAGGGCAGCAGCTTGCCATCGGCCATCAATGGGATGAGTTGGTCGACGTGGGGGTAGGGATAAACGTAGTGAAAGCGCACCCATATATCGAGCTCGGCGAGTGCGGCAGCCAGCCCGATAAGATTGCTTTTCAGAGGACGGCCCTGCCAGAAGTCCGTTTGGTATTTGATATCGACACCGTAGGCGCTGGTGTCCTGGGAGACTACGAGGAGTTCCCTCACCCCTGAACGTGCCAATCCCTCAGCTTCCGTCATCACGGATCCTATCGGTCTGCTAACAAGGTCTCCCCTGATGCTGGGTATAATGCAAAAGCGACATCGGTGATTGCACCCCTCGCTGATTTTGAGGTACGCATAGTGCCTGGGGGTGAGTTTCACGCCTTGTGCGGGTATGAGATCAATCCGGTGGTCAGGCCGGTGATGCCGAGGTAACACCTCGCGCACGTGGGTGAGCACTTCCTCGTAGGCTGCCGGGCCACTGATACCGAGCACTTTGGGGTGGCGAGTGCGAATACGATCAGCGTCATCGCCCCGTCCCATGCAGCCGGTGACAAGGACGCGCCCGTTTTCGCGAATCGCCTCTCCAATTGCGTCAAGGCTCTCTTCTTTAGCGGCGTCGATGAACCCGCAGGTATTGACGATGACCACCCCCGCATCTTCGTAGTGTGGCGTAATTTCGTAACCCTCAACCCTGAGTTGCGTGAGGATGCGCTCCGAGTCCACCAGGGCTTTGGGGCACCCCAGTGAGATGAAGCCCACTTTTTCGCTGCCGCTTTGTGTATTGCTCAATGGCTCTGTCATTTCACGCTCGAAAGGTGTCGGTGCCGCTGTGTGTGCCGACCCTAAGTTGTTGTTTGAGCAGGTGCAATAATTGCAGTGATTCCTCGCGGTTGAGAAATTCGCCCACCCGGGTTTCCGACTGCCGATCGTGCACAGACAGCACGGGACCTTGCCAAGGATGCGTCTCTGGAGACACCCTGAGCGCTGCCTCCCGGCGCACAAATTGCCAGGTGCGTTTGGGAATGAAATATCCCTTGTCGATGACCACGCAGTTATCGGTGAAGCGGATCACATGCCTGTATTCCAGCTTCCAATTTACCCAGTATAAAGCGCCCCCCAGGGCGGTCAGCTCAATCCCAGCAAATGGGAGAATGGGCCATGCTCCCACCAGTGCGAAAGCGATCCCAGCACCGAGGGATGGCACTGCGAGGGCGCCTAGCAGCCATAAATTTTGTCGCCAACTTGCCGAATGATTGGGCTTGACCAGAATGACGGTCTCCCGATCGACACGATTAACCGAAACCACAGCGGCCTCGCGCTTTGCCATTTTGAAGCCGGGGAGCTTGATAGGCGGCAATCTGTCCTCGAAGGTCAGCCATAGTTGCTCATACACCTCGCCGGTGAGAAGGCCGTGATCATGTCCCCTGACCGCGGATGCGTAAAGCAAATTCGGGAAGCGTGCAGCAGCAGTCTGGGCGCCGCTTTGAGTGCTGTCTCCGAGGCATAAAAGTCGCAGCCCAGAATGGGGTGCCCGATTTCACTCAGGTGAATTCGCAGTTGGTGCGACCGCCCGGTTTCGGGCATCAGTTCCAGCAAAGACGTATTGTTTTCCATCGACAACAGGCGCCAGTGGGTGATGGCCGTTTTACCGGTTTCAAAGCAGACTTTTTGACGGGGTCGGTTTGGCCAATCCCGCGTCAGCGGAAGGTCAATGGTTCCCGTATCTTCACGCATCAATCCCATGACACGCGCTATATAGGTTTTCTCGATACTGCGGGTCTGAAATTGTCTCGCCAGTCGCGAGAGCGATTCCGGATGTCTGGGCACAATCATCACGCCCGAGGTATCCAGATCAAGCCGGTGTACCGCGGTCACGCCCGGGTAATGCGGGTCGAGTCGGTCAATCAGGCAGTCCCTGTTTAACGGATGGCGCCCGGGCACACTGAGCAACAGCGTGGGTTTGTCGACAATGAGTAAATCGGCGTCACGGTAAAGCACGCGAATCGGGTCCCTGGAATGAGGCACCAGATAGGGCGGGAGGTCCAGGACCTGTTCCGTAGGGGTCAAGTTTCTTGTCTCAGTCGGTGTGGGAGACGACCAGAGCGTCAAGGTAACGTTGGACCGCGTCGCCAATGCCATAGCGCAGCGCGTCTATTGTGAAGGCGTGGCCAATCGATACCTCGAGTAATCCCGGGATGCGAAAGTCCGGTAAGTTCGCAAGATTCAAATCGTGGCCCGCATTGATGCCCAGGCCTGCAGCGGTCGCGGCAATGGCTGCCCCCTGAAAACGGTCTAGCTCAGCATTTGCGGCGCCTTTCTCGTGAGCTTTGGCATAGGCCTCGGTGTAAAGCTCTATCCGGTCGGCGCCGATCTCCCCTGCGAGCGCCATTTGCTCCGGATCGGGGTCCATAAACAAGCTGACACGACACCCCCAGGATCTGAGCTGTTCAATTACCGGCCGCAATGCCTCACCGTCACGCAGGATGTTGAAACCGTGGTCCGAGGTGAGTTGCTCATCGCCGTCCGGGACTAGAGTCACCTGATCGGGTCTCACCTTTTCTACCAGCGCCAAAAATCCGGGGTAGTCATCGACGTCTGCCCGGTCTGACGGTCGCGACGCCGCGAAGGGATTTCCCTCCAGATTGAGCTCTGTGGTTCGGTTTTCTCCAAGCCGAATACAGTCGGAGGCTCTTATATGGCGCTGGTCAGGACGCGGGTGAACTGTAATACCCTGTGCGCCAGCCGCGATGACCAGACGGGCAAACTCAGTTGGATCCGGGTGGCGAGTTTCTCTGGCATTGCGAATCAACGCGATCTTATTCAGATTAATACTGAGGCGTGTCACGGTGCCATTCGGCTCACGGAGAGCACCACAATCGGTTTTACGGGCACGTCCTGAAACACGGCGGGACCCCGACTAGTCTCCACCGATGCCGAGCCGGTATCGGTGAGTGCGATAATGTCGACTACCTGCATACCCTCTATCACCTCGCCAAATACCGCGTAACCCTCGCTACCCGGCGTCCAATCCAGTCGGAGGTTGCTCCGCTGGTTAATAAAGAACTGCGCCGTTGCCGAGTTGGGGTCACTGGTCCGCGCCATTGCCAGTGTGCCCCGGGTGTTGTGGAGTTTATTGCTCGACTCGTTAGCGATGGGAGCGCGGGTGGGTTTTTCTTTCATTTCGGTGGTGAATCCGCCGCCCTGAATCATGAAATTGCTGATCACTCGATGGAACACAGTTCCGTCGTAGTAGCCCGCGTCCACGTAGGTCAGGAAGTTCTCCACTGTGACCGGCGATTTCTCCGCAAACAGTTCGATAATGATATCTCCGTCCGTGGTTTTCATAATGACTTTTGGATTGTCGACGCCCTGCTCAGCCGCTGTCGCGCCCAGAGATGCCGTAAACAAGCAGCCAAACAAACCCAGCACTGCGCAGGCGTTCTTGAAAAAAGACCTGATAGTCATCATCGTTTTCCTCTTCCCCTTTTCACTAGTACCAGCCATCGTTTTGTTTTTTTGTGGGCCACAATCGTGGTGTGATCACGGCGAGAATGACGCCGAGCAGCACCGCCAAAGCGCCGTCGAGTATCTGGTTGTTGGCAATCCGCTCACGCAGGCGTACATTTTCGAGGCGAAGCAAATCCGCTTCGGAGCGCTCGGATTCGAGCTCGGCCCCAAGTTGCTGGTTCATCAAATCGAGTTCGATGGCAGCCGAGGAGACCCGCTTAATCTCGACGAGTTCGCTGTTGGCGCTCTCAAGTTGATCAGTGAGGTCGTCAATTGCGCTATCGGCCATGTTGGCTGCAGAGGATCGCTCGTTGAGTTGCGCCACCAGGCGATCACTCTCCGCTCTCATTCTCTCGAGCTCAATGCGCAGATCACCGATGAGCAATGAGGCTGGGGGGTCAGTCTGCAGGTATTGAGCTCGCACCCAACCGCGGATGCCGTTGCGTGTTTCAATTTCGATCCATTCTCCATCGTCACTCAATGCGTAGCTCAGCACGGCGGTACCCGAAGGCAAGCCGCGGTGGAGGATGTCAGCGTCATTGCGGGCCTCGGCCCGAACCGCCACCAACAGGGTGTCACTGATATAGCGCGTGTCCTGCGCCTGAATCAGTGACGACGCCATAACACCACTCAAAATCGTCGCCGTGATAGCCCAAAAATGCTGATGCGCGCTCCTCATGAAGAACCCCGCAAGGGATCTGTCTCATTCTCAGTCGTGTCCTGATCTTTGAGATGCGGCATCACCAAGACCACGGTCAGCGCTATCAGCAGGAGAGTAAAGCCCACGCTGGAGTAGAGTTTGTAAGACACCCAAAAAGCCTCTTCGAAGCGATAGGCAACAACAATATTGAGTGTGCCCACCAGGGCGAAATTCGCGATCCACAGGGCATTCAGGCGTCCCCACACTCTCGAGGGCAGTTTTAACTGTTGCCCCATAAAGCGCTGCAGAAGATTTTTCTCACCAAAAAACTGAGAGGCCATAAAAATCACAGCAAGGCCCCAATTGAATACGGTGGGTTTCCATTGAATAAAACGTTGATCCCGGAGAATGAGCGTGGCGGAGCCAAAGATCACCACGGCAAGCGCCATCCACATCAGCCGCTTGTCATTGGACCTGCTCATCAGTGAACCGATCACCCAAACGAATACGCTGCTGATCATCAAGACAGCGGTGGCGCTGAAGATCCCATCAAAAGTGTGGGACCAGTCCCCGACGCTCAGGGTTTCCCCACTCAGTTGATAGGTGCCAAAAAATAACACCAAAGGGAAAAATTCGAGGAGTTGCTTCATGTGTCTCCCTGGTTGCTAACCTGAGTACTCGCTATCTACTGGGCTATGTTAGACAATTCAGCCAATCCCAATACCCCGGCCCAGTGCTCGACAGCACCTGGCGCAGTGTAGAGACACCCTTGATCGACTTCCACACACACAGTACTGCCTCAGATGGGGCATTAACGCCTCCCGACTTGGTGAATCGGGCTGCTGCTGCGGGTATCACGACTTTCGCGCTGACGGACCATGACACGATCGCCGGCTTCGAGAGTTTGACCGATAGTGTGCCACCGGCTTTACGGCTTGTCAGTGGTGTTGAGCTATCCTGTCAGTGGGGCAAGGTGGGTATTCATGTGGTCGGGTTGGGCTTTGACCCTGCATCGCGGGTGCTGCTCGAGCATGTTACTCATATGACTGAAGCGCGTCTGAGACGGGCAGAGACCATAGCTCAACGCCTGGCTAAAAAAGGCATGCAAGGTGCCCTGCAGGGCGCGATGGCGGTTGCGGCGGGAGCGCAAATTGGACGGCCCCATTTTGCCCAGTGGATGGTCATGAGGGGCCACGTTAAGAGCGAGGCCCACGCGTTCAGGCAGTTTCTGGGTAAGGGTAAGGTGGGCGATATCTCGGCAGAGTGGCCCGATCTGGCGCGCACCGTCGAGACCATCAATGCGGCGGGAGGCGTCGCCGTGCTGGCTCATCCTCTAAAATATCGACTGACAGCCACGCGACTCAACGCGCTCTGCGGCGCTTTTGCAGCCGCGGGCGGCGAGGCAATAGAGGTGATCAACGGGCGCCCTGGCCCTGGTGAAGTGGAGCGATTGATGGGCATCGCGGCTTACTACGACTTGCTTCTCTCAGTCGGATCGGATTTTCATCGCGATGCTGAGTATGCCGCGGGGCTGGGTGTTGATACAGCTCGCTTTCCGCAGGGATTGGGCGTATGGGAAAGATTGTGAGGCAGGTTTATCCGCTACCCCTGCTCCTTTGCAACGACCCTGGGCCCGCAGCAATGCTCCGGGTAACGTCAGCCCTTTGGCAAAGTTAGCAGTCAAGGCAAAGATTATATGAGCCAGTTTTTCTCAATGCATCCGGAAACGCCCCAGGCCAGACTGACCCAGCAGGCCGTGAGTATCATCCGGCAGAGTGGCGTCGTGGTCTACCCGACCGACTCCGCCTACGCGCTGGGTTGTCAGTTGGGCGACAAGAAAGCGGTCGATCGTATCCGGCGAATCCGCAGCTTGCGAGAAGACCACAACTTCACGCTCATGTGCCGCGACTTATCCGAGTTGGGGACCTACGCCCGGGTGGATAATGCCGTTTATAGACTTATCCGTCACGCAACGCCCGGACCCTATACTTTTATATTGGAGGCCACGCGAGAGGTGCCAAAACGTCTGGTGCAACCCAAGCGGAAAACGATCGGCCTGCGTGTGCCTGCTCATCCCATCCCCCGGGCCTTGCTTGATGTGCTCAATGAGCCTCTGATGAGTGTCACTTTGCAAATGCCGGGGGATGAATTTCCGCTCACTGATCCTGATGACATTCGAGATCAATTAGAGCATGAGGTCGATCTTGTGATCGACGGGGGTTTCTGCGGTCTGGAGCCCACCACGGTGGTAGACCTCACGGGGGCAGAGCCGCAGATTTTACGCCGCGGATTGGGCGATGTGAGCGACTTTGAGGTGGGCTGAGGGTATACTTCCATGGTGAATAATCCCGAGCAAAACACTCTCCCGCAGGGCTTGGAAGCTTTGCCGGCCCAACTGGCGTCATCCCCTCAGGAGTCAAACCCAGTGCTACCCCAGCAGGCAGAGATGCCCTTTGCAATGGTCCGCGGCGAAGCGGTCACGGAGTTGCCTAAAGACCTGTATATTCCGCCCCAGGCGCTGGAAGTTTTCCTGGATGCCTTTGAGGGTCCACTCGACCTGCTGCTCTACCTGATTCGTCGCCAGAACCTGGATATCCTCGATATTGATGTGGCGCAAATTACCGAGCAGTACATGCGCTACGTTGAGCTGATGGATGCCGTGCAGTTCGAGCTGGCGGCAGAGTATCTGTTGATGGCGGCAATGTTGGCGGAAATCAAATCCCGCATGCTGTTGCCCCGAGCCGGGGACGTGGAGGATGAGGAAGAGGATCCCCGGGCTAACCTGGTTCGCCGGTTACAGGAGTATGAGCGCTTCAAAAAGGCGGCGGAGGATCTGGAAGCGTTGCCAAGACTTGAGCGTGAGGTGTGGCAAGCCTCCGCGGCGCCTCCTGACCTGCACCTCGAGCGGCCACTGCCAGACATCGACATGCGAGAAGTTTTATTGGCGTTGAGTGAGGTGCTGCGCCGGGCGGAAATGTATGCCACTCATCATATTCAGCGCGAGTCGCTGTCAACCCGAGAGCGTATGTCGGAAGTTCTCGAGAGCCTCAGATCGGGCGGCTTTGTGCCATTTGTGTCGCTTTTTCGACCCGAAGAGGGCCGATTGGGCGTGGTTGTGACTTTTCTCGCGCTGATGGAGCTCATTAAGGAGTCGCTGGTTGAAATTGTTCAAACCGAGGGCTTCGGCCCCATTCATATCAAAGCGAAATCAGAATAGGTGGAGTAGCAATGGCTGAGGGATTGGTCCAGATCCTCGAAGGTGCGCTACTGGCGGCGGGGGAGCCGCTGTCAGTGCAGCGCATGGCGTTGCTGTTTGAGGAGAACGAGCGACCGAGCACTGACGAGATCCGTTCAGCGATCAAGTCCGTGGCAGAGCGGTGTGATGACAGGGGCTATGAATTGGTTCAGGTTGCATCAGGGTTTCGCTTTCAGGTGCGTCAAAGTTTATCGACCTGGGTGGGTCGCCTGTGGCAGGAGCGTCCCGCGCGGTACTCCCGCGCCCTTATGGAAACGTTGTCATTGATTGCCTACCGTCAGCCGATTACGCGAGGCGAAATCGAGGAAATTCGTGGCGTAGCGGTCAGTACCAACATCGTTAAAACCCTGATGGAGAGGGAGTGGGTTCGGGTCGTGGGGCATCGCGATGTGCCGGGGAGACCCGCAATGTATGCCACAACCCGGCAGTTTCTCGATTATTTTAATCTCAAGTCCTTGGATCAGCTGCCGCCACTGGCGGAAATCAAGGAGTTGGACAACCTTTCCGGAGAGTTGGCCTTGGAGGCTGATGCGCCAACAGACGCGTCCGCTGAGATGAGGGGGGCAGTCGCGGTTGAAGCAGCCGACAATGGTCTGGCGGACGAGCTCGGGCGCAATGACGAAGACGCCGAAAAAACCTGATCGTCTCGTGCCAGATGAGCATGACAAAGGCGAAAAATTGCAGAAGGCCCTGGCACATCTTGGCTTGGGGTCACGCCGTCAGATAGAGCAATGGATAGAGGCGGGGCGTCTCAGTATCGATGGAAAGCAGGCGCGCCTCGGCGATCGCGTGCGTGGCGGGCAGGCAGTCCGTCTGGACGGAAAGCCGGTAGCATTTGAAGCAGCCACGGGTGTTAGGGTGTTGCTTTACCACAAGCCCCTGCGTGAGGTGTGCTCGCGTCATGACCCGGAGGGGCGTAAAACGGTGTTCGAGCGGCTGCCAAGCTTGAAAAGCGGACGTTGGATTTCCGTGGGTCGTCTCGACTTCAACACCACGGGCGTCCTGTTGTTCACAACCGACGGCGAGCTGGCGCATGCGCTGATGCATCCGTCCGCGGCAATTGAGCGAGAGTACCTCGTGCGTGTTATGGGCAGCGTCGATGAGGCGATGCTGGACCGGCTAAAAAAGGGCGTGCAACTCGACGACGGCCCGGCCCGGTTCTCCGATGTTCAGGAGGGCGGCGGCGACGGTATTAACCGATTTTTTTACGTTGTACTGACGGAGGGTCGCAACCGCGAAGTTCGGCGGCTCTGGGAATCACAGGGGTTAACGGTCTCCAGATTAAAACGCGTGCGCTATGGCGATGTGTTTATGCCCTCGAAGCTGAAACAGGGCCAGTGGCTTGAGCTGCCCCAGAGAGATGTCGATGTGATCTACCAGATGGCGGGACTCCCAGCGCGCGAGGTGGTTTCACTCAGTCAAAAAGAACAAGCTCGCCATGAACGCATGGCCAGCAAGAAATCAGGCGCCCGGGGTGCCTCCGCCCGTCGGTCGCGCTAACCCTGCGCGCTGAGCATTTTGCCGTGGATTGACTCGCTGGCATCGCTCAGGAGGTAGACCCACTGATCCGTGAGCGCCTCGGGCAATGGGTTGCTATCCGGTGGCTCGCCCGGGTAGGCCGCTCGCCGCATTCTGGTATTCACCGCTCCTGGATTCAAGCTATTCACCCGAATACGGGTGGTACTCCCCAGTTCGTCAGCCAATACTTGCATGTAACCTTCTGTGGCAAATTTCGATACCGCATAGGCGCCCCAAAAGGCTTTGCCGCGTCGCCCCACCCCTGAGCTCGTGAGCACGACAGAGGCACGGGGCGCGCGCTCGAGCAAGGGCATCAGGGCGCGGGTCAAAAGGAAGGCTGAGGTGATGTTGACTTGAATCACCTCATGCCAACTTTCCGGAGAGGTTTGGGACAGCGCACGGCGCTCACCGAGTACGCTTGCATTGTGTACCAGCCCATCCAGCGCCAACCCCTCTCCGAGCAGCGTCTCCGCCAA
>Ga0181560_10001539_pt1 | contig 21445 bp, 27 predicted proteins | sample 011ome_20_FD_133751 | JGI IMG/M metagenome (GOLD analysis project Ga0181560, IMG submission 133751) | Coastal salt marsh microbial communities from the Groves Creek Marsh, Skidaway Island, Georgia - 011509CT metaG (megahit assembly) | ecosystem: Environmental > Aquatic > Marine > Intertidal...
GCCTCAGGCAATCAGTGTCGCCATCACCGGCGCCGAGTGGGAGGGAGATCGCTCATCAGCGAGAGCACTCACCAGTGCTTTGATGCAGGTCGTGGCACCGGCAGCCAATCCCGGTTTCTCGGAGACGACCGCCGTAGCGCAGGCAACCCTGGACAGATTTGCGCTCCGCAGCGCGGGTATGCGTAGCGAGAGCATCAGTGGTCCAGCAAAGCCAGATGCCTTGGTGAGCACCGAGGGCGTCAAGACCGGCAACGTTGAAACGGTGACCGCATTGCGTGATATCGTAACGGCGAGGACCCTTGAACTGGCGCGATTGGGCGCTCAAATTGAGAAATCAGTGACCCCCGCAGGAACCTCGCCCCAGGCACCGATGGCGGGGCTGGTGCAGGGTGACAGTGCAGATACCAGTGCGGCTCGATTGGCTGGGCAAAGCGAACTGAGTTTCCGGCAGAATCTCGTCAGTGCCGATCGCGCTGGCTTGTCGGATGCGGCGCGGTTGAATCAGTTTTCGTTGAATCAGAATCCGTCGGGTCGTGAAATGGCCGGCCGCGCCCTCTCTGAAGCTTTAGGCCAGCGTTTGGCTGCCAATATCGCGGCGGGCCACTATCGGCTGACATTTAATGTGAATCCCAAGGAGCTGGGGGCTATCGACGTGGTGATGGAAATGCGTGATGGCCGCCTGGATGCCCAAATCAATACCAGCAATGCAGTGACTCGTGAATTGTTAGGCGACTCGTTGCCAAGATTGCGCGATGCGTTGCAGCAAAGCGGCATCAATCTTGCGCAGCTGCAGGTGGGCTCAGATACCCAGCAGGGCAACGCGCAGGGTCGCAACGCTGAAGAAGGCAATAAATCCGAGCCTCAGGTCGCTGACGAAAGGCTTTTAGCCGACACAGCTACGGATGTAGTATCGGAGGATATCGAGCTAGGCCTCGACCTGGATTCAGTGGATTTTTGGGCATAATAGTGAAGCGCCCTGATTAAGGATGGAATAGCACCATGGCTGACGAAGAAGTAGACGGAGGCGAAGAAGGCAAGAAGTCGCCCATTCTCGGGTATATCCTGATCGGCGTCGGTGTCGTTGTTGCACTGGCCATTACCGTACTGGCAACCATGTATTTTGTTGGGTACTTCGATCCTGACTCTGCTGAGCGCATCGAAGCGACCGTGCAGCAGCTGGAGATGGATGCAGCCGAGGCCCGGCAGCGGGCAGAAGAGCTTGCCAAAGGCCCCAGCAAGGAGACGCTCGATTCTCCGGAACTGACGCGATTTGAAAATACCTATATGGAGATTGAGCGACCCTTGGTTGCAAATATCGTTAATTCGAGAAAGGTGATGCAGATCAAAGTCGCCATCATGACCCATTACGATGATCGCGTTGTGGCGAATATGGAAAAGCATGCCTTTGCAGTGCGTTCAGAGATGCTGGACGTGATGCGCAAAATCGACGAGACCCGGCTCTCAGAGCCGAATTTCCGCGCAGACCTTGCTGAGCAACTTAAGATTGCGGTCAACTCGGTGTTGGAGAAATACGAAGACTTCGGTGGTGTAGAAGAAGTTATGTTCACTGAGTTTGTGGTTCAGTGATTTCGGTAGCTGGGTGAGAGTGCGTTATGGCAGAAGATAGCAGCAGACTTTCTGAGGAGGAGCTCAACGCGTTGACCTTCGACGAGGGTTTCGATGACGACTCTGCCTCCTTGCTCGACCCGGATAATGTGCTGGGTAACACGGTTAAACCTCATAATTTGGTGACCGAGGACACCACCATCGGCATTAATCTGGCCGCGGTGGATATGATCACTGAGCGCTTTACGCGGCATCTTCGCCTCGGGCTCTTGGAGGTCCTGCGAACCAGTCCAAAGATTTACGCTGATCGCGTAAAGACCCTGCCCTTTTCTGAGTATTTGAAAGATCTGAATGCGCCGCTCTCTGTGAATACGGTCCGCTTGTCCGGACTTCGCGGCACTTCCATGGTGGTGATCGACCCTAATGTGGTGTTCGCCTCGCTCGATAATTTCTTTGGCGGCTTTGGACGCGGGATCGACGGCCTACCCCCGGGGCGGATGTTTACGCCCACTGAGACCCGCATCATTAACATCATGCTCGAGGTGATTTTTGCCTCAATTCACGAGGCTTGGTCTCCGATTATGGAGATCAACTGTGAGCACGTTGGCTCTGAGATTAACCCGGCGTTTGTTCAGATTGTCGACGAAAACGATCTGGTCATTGTGTGTCACCTCGAGGTGGAATTGTCCGGCAAGGAGCGAGGTGCAATTGACGTTGTTTATCCCTTCGCCACCTTGAAGCCCATCAGGGATGTGCTACGGGGCCGTGTTCAGGATTCCGAGGACCCATCCGTCGACCATGATGTGTGGGCGCGTGAATTGGCGGGTGCTGCGTCAGACGCCGAGCTGGAACATCGTGTTATTTTGGGCGAAATTGAGCTCACGCTCGGCGATTTCAATAACATGCAGCCGGGCGAGGTGCTGGATTTGCGTAAGTTTGATATGGCCCGTGTGCTGGTGGACGACATACCGCTTTTTGAGGCAGAGGTGGGTACCGCAAACGGCTATGCTGCTGCACGCCTGTTGCAGTCGGTGGAGTTGGCAGAGTAAGTGCGGACAGTGTCCCTTGGGTGTTGCCGGAGATGGCGCTTTACCCGGGTGAACTGCCTCAGGAGTGTTAGGAGAGACAGATGAGTGATGAAGAGGAAGTAGCTGACGTTTCCCTCGAGCAACTTGCGGAGGACTCACCTCACGCCAAGGGCTTTGATGCTATGGTCAGCGCGGACGTGCTTCAAAGCGTTCCCGTGACTCTCTCGGTTGAAGTGGGCAGGACACGCTTGAAGATTCGTGATCTTTTGAGGCTCAAGCAGGGAAGCGTCATTGAGCTGGAGCGCAACGCGGGTGAACCGCTGGACCTCCTCGTTAATAATACGGTGGTTGCGCAGGGCGAAGTGGTCCTGGTGAATGACCGTTATGGCGTCCGTCTGACACGAATCTTGCCGTCCGAAGACCGCGTCGAAAAACTCTAATCGCTGTAGTTTGCCGTGGCAGAAGAGCTGAGCTGGGTCCGTTGGGTAACGGCGCTGTTTGTCGTTGCCGTTGCCATGGCCTTCAGTTTTATTGCCCTTCGCCGCGTTCAGGGTTCCCATAGAAGCTGGTTGCCCATCAGAATTACGGGTCGTGTACGTTTGAATCGTTCCGCTGAGCTCATGCTGGTAGAAGTGGAGAATGAACGGTTCTTAATTGGCGCAACACCGGCTAATATCAGCACTATTGCAAAGCTCTCGGGTGAGACCACAGGCGCAGGTCAATCTGACGCCGAACAAGCGTCCGAGCGCTCGCTGCAGAACATCCCGACCTGACTGAATCCTGCCGTAGGGGTGGGGTCAGACACCGGGCCCATCGACGGGGGGATTATGCTCAGATACCTGGTGTTGGCGCTCATGCTGATTGCGGCCAAAGACGCCTCGGCTCAGGCGGCCATCCCGATTCTGAGTGCCATTCAGGGCCAGAGTGGAGAAACCGAGTACTCGGTGACCCTTCAGCTGCTCGGTCTGATGACCGTCCTCACGCTGTTACCGTCGATTTTGTTGATGATGACCAGCTTTACCCGCGTCATTATCGTCTTGTCTCTGCTACGGCAGGCCATGGGGACAGCGCAAACGCCACCCAACCAGATTCTGCTTGGCATCGCCCTATTTCTCACCATCTTTATCATGGCGCCGGTATTTACTCAGGTCTACGATGATGCCATTGCCCCCTACAGTAATGATGAAATAGCTCTTGAGGCAGCGATTGAGGCGGCGCAGATCCCGATGAAGGATTTTATGTTGCGTCAGACCCGGGAAAAGGATCTTCAGACCTTTGTCAGCATTTCCGACAACCCGGATATTGCGGCGCCCATGGATACCCCCCTCACCGTGTTGGTGCCGGCGTTTATCACCTCAGAACTAAAAAGCGCCTTCACCATTGGGTTCATGTTGTACATCCCCTTCATCATTATCGACATGGTGGTGGCCAGTGTGCTGATGTCGATGGGCATGATGATGCTCTCCCCGATGATCATTTCTCTGCCCTTTAAGTTATTGCTGTTTGTCATGGTTGACGGCTGGATGCTACTGATGACCTCACTGACCGGCAGCTACGTCTAGAGGTTTACGTTATGGAGACGACAGAAGTCATCAGCATCGGCAGGGAAGCAATCTGGACCGTCATCTACGTGGCCGGACCTGTACTGCTGATTGCCTTATCGGTTGGCCTGATCATCGGTGTGTTTCAGGCGGCGACCTCTATTCAGGAGATGACCCTCAGTTTTATTCCCAAGTTGGCTGCCCTGGTGGCAGCGCTTCTCATATTTGGGGATTATCAGCTGACGATACTCTCGGACATGTTCATCACGATCTTTGACATGATCCCCCAAGTCTTCACCCGATGAACCTCATCCTCGATGATGTGGTGCAAATACTGGCCACCGGGCTGATTCCCCTGTTACGGATCTCTGCACTATTACTCGCTGCGCCCCTGGTTTCCCTCAGGGTGGTTTCGGTGCGGATCCGGGTTGCCGTCGCGTTGGTGCTCACCATTTTTATCTACCCCACGCTCGAGTTGCCCGTCATTGATCCCGTGAGCGCACAGGGGCTGATGCTGATTACGCGGGAGCTCCTGGTGGGTTTGTTGTTTGCCGTTGTGCTGCAGGTGGTTAACGCGGCGCTCGTTGTGGCGGGACAAACGCTGTCAATGAGTATGGGGCTGGGGATGGCACAAACCGTTGATCCCAATATTGGCAGGGTCCCTGTGCTCGCGTCCTTTCTCGTCGTGATGTCCACGCTGATCTTTTTGTCGATTGGCGGTCATTTGATTCTCATTCAGCTTATTCTGATGAGCTTCGAAGTCATGCCCATCGGTAGCGAGATCAACTTCACCGAGACGCTGGCGAATTTTATTGAATGGACCGCCATGGTGTTTCTGGGCGGCATTCTGATTGCGTTGCCCATCATGCTGACCATGATGCTGGTCAACCTGTGTATCGGTATCGTGACCCGCGCCGCGCCAGCACTCAATATTTTTGCGGTGGGGTTTCCAGCAATGACCCTTGCGGGAATGGTGTTGTTTTTGGTGTACCTGGTGAATATTGGTCACCGCATCGAATGGCTCTGGCTAGAGGCGTTTTCCATGGCGCAGAACATGTGGGTGGTGCCCTGATGGCCGACCAGCAGGACGACAGTCAGGATAAAACAGAGGAGCCCACCGCCCGGCGTCTGAGCAAAGCCAGGGAAGAGGGTCAGGTCGCCCGCTCCACTGAAATTACAATTGCCGCCTCGGTGATCAGCGTGGCGATTTATATTTATCTGTTCGGCAACGCGCTGCTGGGGAACGTGGCCAATATCTTTGCCCAGGGTTTGGTATTCGATTCCATGGCGGTACTGGAGCCGCAAGTTGCCTTAGGAAGGCTGGGTGATGCTGCCGTTGAGGCGCTGCTGTCGATAACACCAATTTTAATTCTAACGGCGGTGGTGGTATTGGCCTGTTCAGGCCTGATTGGCGGATACAACTTCAGCTGGAAATCCTTGCAGCCCAAGGCCTCCAAATTTAACCCCATCGCCGGTTTTAAGCGGATGTTTGGACTTCAGGCTCTGGTCAACCTCGCCAAATCGCTTGCGAAGTTTTTCTTGGTGGGCGGTGTGACCTACTTTTTGATTGACGCCTCAATCACGGAGTTTGCTGAGATCTCGCTGATGGCATTGGAGCCGGGGTTGACTGCCTCGGCGGCGATACTGACCACGGCGTTTCTGGTTGCCTCCAGCACTCTGATTATTATTGCTTTGATCGATGCACCGTATCAGCTCTATCAGCACAACGAAAAAATGAAGATGTCTTTGAAAGAGGTCAAAGACGAGCGCAAAGACACCGAGGGCTCCCCCGAGGTCAAACAGCGTATCCGCCAGAAGCAGCGAGAGGTCTCGGCGGCGCGGATGCTGGAGGCCGTCGCAGAGGCCGACGTGGTCATCACCAACCCAGAGCATTTTGCGGTGGCATTGGCCTACGACCCCTCCTCCGATGATCCGCCCAAAGTGGTGGCCAAGGGCACCGATTACATTGCGGAGCGCATCCGCGAGCGGGCCGGAGAAGAAGGGGTGCCCTTATTTCAATCGCCCATTCTCGCCCGCGCCCTGTTTTTCACCACGGAACTCGATGCCTTTATTCCCGAGCCCCTGTTTGAGGCCGTGGCACAGGTAATTGCCTACATCTTTAATATCAACAGCATTAATCGGTCGAATATGACGCAATCCAAGCCAACTCCGCGGGTGCCGGATGATATGATTTTCGACTCAGACGGCCGTCAATCTCAGGTCTATGATGATCGATAACCCGGTGGGCAGATCACGGATAACTTGTGTGCGTGCAGGCTAATTGGTGAGAACAGATCCAGTGGATGACTCAGAACTCCATTCCCTACCTCACCCCGACGACGAGGGCGTGCTTGCCGCGGCCCGAGACGCGCTCATCGGAGGCGCTTCGAACGTTTTTATCGTCGGCGAGGAGGAGTTTCATGTCGATGCCTGCTTTTTGGCGTTATACCAGCAGTTAAAGCGCGAGCCGGATTTACAACTGCATCGCATGATGTCGCTCAAGGTCGACGATATCGTTGAACTGTTCAATACCGTCCTGGCTGATCTCTCGATAGATGATGCGCGCAATCATCAGGGCCAGGAGCGGCATATCATCGTGATGCCAGACTTTGGCCCTAATGCGGGGAAGGAATGGATGGCCTGTGAATCACTGGTCAACACGTTCCCCGGTGCCAACGTCGGTCTGCTGGCGTTTTCGACCATCGACAATCATGACGTTACGGCTTTGCATCAACTCTCCCTCAAGGCGCGCAACAAGTTGATGCGCCTCTCCACAATGGATCGCGAGACGATGGAGCGCTACCTGACCGAATGTCATGGGCGCGGCGTTCTCACCGACTTACTGCCCGCATTGGCAGACTCGATCTGGCGTGAGCTGGCGTTGGAGATTTTAGGTCTGACAGCGAGCGAATCAATCAGGCAAAGCGTGTCGGATTACGATGATCTGATGTCAAAACCGCCGGAAGAGGGTGCCGAAAAAGCGGCAGCGCCCGATGTCCCCGAGGAAACAGCGGAGGAGGCAGCGTCTATTCCACGGGCACCCTGGGTCAACTGGGGTGCCTTATCGGCTCGGGTGATGTCCCTGCTGACCGCCAGTGTCATTGCCTTGGTCGCCTTTTCCTTGGTGATTGGGGTGGCTGGCGCGCTCCATCCACCCATATGGAATAGCACCGAGGCACTTATTGCTCCCTGGATCGATGTGATCATGCTGTGGCTTGATCGGCTGCTGCAGCACGTGCCGCGCTAAAATTTTTGCCAAAAACGCCGATATTTCACCCGATAGGGAGAAAGTCATCATGGTAGACGAAGAAAACCCCGGCGCAGATGATGATCTGACGCTTCCCACGGAGCGCAGTAATAATAATGGCGGGACCATTCCGCCCAGTCCGGCGGGTGAGGCCGTGGCGCAGCTCAATGCCGACACCCACAGCCGTTTGGAGCGGGCGCTGGACTCTGCAAGTCAGGCCAATCAAAAAATGGAGTTTTACGCAAAGCGCCTTGCCGGCGGTGCGGCGGTGGTCGTTTTTTTGTGTGCGGTATTGCTGATGGTGGCCGGGGGCCGGCTATCCGGGCAGGTAGAAGCTTTGCAGGCGGCTACCCTGTCGATTACCAAGCGCGTGGTGAATATGAACTCTGCTTTGGACCGCATGGTTGTGCTCGAGCAGAAGCTCGCTTTGTTGGATGAAGGCCACGCGCAATTGGTTGAGGCCGTTGGGCAAGTTGATGCCGATGGTAAAACCCTCGCGGAGCGAATCGAGGTGTCGATGTCGGGCGTACAGTCCACCGTGACCGACACCGGCGAAGTGACGCGCAGTGGCGTAGAGTCCAGCCGCGCCATGGCGGCGCAGCTCGATCGGCAAGCCGAGCAATTAACGTCATTGACCCAGCGACTCTCTCAGCTCGAATCGGGACTCAGAGATGTCGCCGCGCTCAAGCGCGAGGTGGCCACGCTCATTGAGATCGAGCGGGATAATCTGACAGAGCTTTTTGAAGCGCAGTTGGCGTTGCAACAGGCACAACTGAGCAGCGAGGGGATGGACGCTGAAGAGGTCTTGGTTCCCGAAAAAACCTATCCTGAGGGCGCGATCGTCTTTCCTTTACCCGCATCACGCCAGTAAGGCGGTCTTAGGGTCTTAGACTCAGGAAGTTTCCGTCAACTCTCGGCTTTCGGACTCCTCTGCCGGAGCGGAGGCGATATCCCGCATGGCACTGTCGACGAATGACGAGCCGGCATCGATACCCATGGATACCGCGTCGATCGTTTCTCTGACGGCAGCGGCAAGCGAAGCGCGCTGCTGACTGTCCTCGCTGGCACCGAGTTCCCGGCCGAGCGCGTAGAGACGGCTGGCTTGAGAAGACGGCAGGTAAGATTCGAATTCACCCCGCAGCATCTTGATCTTCAGCGGGTTGGACGGAGGTTCATTGACCCCGGCGGCGCCATGCTCCATTCCTGTTTTGATAATCGAGCGAATATGTAACTCTAGGAGCGCCAGAAAACGTTCACGATCACCCGCGATCTGATACCGATCCTCTCCGCCATTGGCCATGGCCACCCATTCGTCCCACAGCTCTCGCCCGCTAAGGCCCCCGAATACTTTTGTTGCTTCCGCTTCGGTTTTTTTTTCGGTGGGTGCCGCAGTGAGATTCGAGAAGGCCCTGGCCTCGAGATCATTCACCCGACTGATCAAGTAAATAATCAGCACCAGAAGAACAATGCCCAGAAGCAGTGAGATGGCGATAACCGTGTTTTCAAGAGACATGACTATGGGTTCCCCCAGTGATGACGCGCTTCAACCCAGCTAATCTTCATCCTCTGATGAGCTGCCCTCTCTCAGCAGACCCAGTAACTGTATGGTCTGCGTAGTTTGCAAGTCTTCCACTACGCACTCGGCAATTTTGTCCGCTTTTTGTAAAGCCTCGTGGGCGCTGATTTCCTGAATTTGGTAATCGGCGCCGAGGTTAAACATTTGATTGGCGAGTTCCTCAGGAACCCACGACACCACCGAGCCGGAAACGCCCTGTAACTGGTTATAGCCCTCGTGCGTAATTCGTGGCGGCAGTTCTTTCCCCGCCTTCAGCGCCTCGGCCAGCTCCAGCTGGCGCTTCTCTTCAGCTTTGGCACCCTGAACAAAAATTTTATCCAGATTGAGACGCGCTCTCTGGGCAATACGTGCCGAAAATACGCGGTGCAGGCGGTCCTCTTGATCGAGTGCACCGCACTTGAGGTAATCCGCCTTTGCGTCTGCTTTCACGCGTTCGAGTTTTGATTTCTTTCCAAACATTTTCCCGCCAGTGCGTTAGAACGCGACGCGCTCTCGCAACTTCCCCACGACTTTGGTGAGTATCTGACTCACTCGGGATTCGCTAACGCCAATTATCGCGCCAATTTCTTTTAAGTTCATCTCATCGTTATAATAAAGCGAGAGTACGATTTGCTCACGCTCCGGTAAACCGGCGATTTCTCCCGCAAGCCATTCGTTTGTCTCGGCCGTCTCGACTTCGTCCTGTGGGCCGGTGTCCTCGCTAAACGGCGTTTGCCCGCTCTCTTCGAGTTCATCCAGTGATGTGGTGCGGAATTTCTGAGAGCGGCCACGCTGCTTTTGGTATTCGTCCAGCGGGGTGTCCAGTTCATGGGCAATTTCTGAGGCAGTCGGCGGTCGGCCATATTTTGCCAAAAATTGCTCCACTACCTGCTCTTCGGCTTTGAGGTGCGAACTATCGGTCCGCGACAGTGGCGACCTCTTTCTCACTTCGTCGAGTATGGCGCCCCTGATTCGTTTGCTGGCGTAGGTCCCCAGGTCGGCTCCCTGAGAGGCGTCATAGGATTTGGCCGCCTCAAGGAGGCCCACCATCCCAATTTGAACCAGCTCTTCGAGCTCTACATGGTCTGGTAATCTAGCTTTAATGTGCAATGCGGTTTTGTGGACGAGACCGATGTGCTGCAACACAGCCGCGTTCTCTCCGCTGGGTTCGGAGTTCGCTAACGTGTCAGCATATGCCTGATAGCCTTTCGACATGGCCTAGCCCTTGGCGCCTACCGATATCCTGATATCACTTGAGTTGGCGGGTTTGGTGGGCGCTTTTGTTATGACATCAACAAGCCGCTTGATGTCTGTTGCAATATCGCTCTCCGGGGCATGAAGAATCGCAGGCTGCCCCAGCCTCGCCGAGTTTAACACTACCGGGTCCTTTCGTATGCCCGTAGCGTACTCTAAAGAGAGGCCCAGGAATTGTGCCGTGACCTTGTTAATGCGCTTGTGAATGTTTTCTGATTCTCGCTCATTACTCACCTGAACCGGTGTCAACATGATGTCGGAGAGGTTGAACTCCTGTTGCAGCACCTTCACCGTGGCGTAGGCGTCTGCGATGGAAGACGGTTCATTTTGAATCAGCAGCAATTTGATGTCGCAGGCACCAAAAAGAACGGTGACGTTGTCGCTGATCCCTGCGGCCGTATCGACTACCAAGTAGTCACAGTCATCCAATGCGGACAAGGCATGGATCAAGCCCAACAGTTGCAGCCTGGTGAGTCGCGCGAGGGCCGATGAACCGCTGGAGCCCGGGACCAGTTTTACCCCGTATTCTGACTGCACCATGATTTCTTCAAGGGTTTTTTGCCCCGAGAGCACGTGTCCGTAGCTATACTCAACCCGTGCGTTGAGCAATATTTGCGCATTACTCAGCCCCAGATCACCGTCGAGTAATACGACTTTTTTACCGCGTTTAGCGAGTTCTACGGCAAGGTTAACCGAGACGGTGGTCTTACCAACGCCCCCCTTGCCACTCGTTACGCCAATAACACGCATGCGGTTGCCTCTTGCCGTAGTGTTTGCTGCCCAGCAAAGGGCAGATACCTTAAATGCCCTGACTAGCCACTATTTTAAGCTGAGTCTGCCCCGAAAGGGACATGGATTTGCTGGCCACGGCAATACAACCAGATAAAAGTGTGGCGAAGTTCTCTGCACCCTCCGAAGTACACACTCTCGGCATCACAGGCTCGTCTGCCGCTGCACCGGCAAATGCCTGCTCGGACAAGGGCGCCCACGCTGGATCCCTGTCGGTAACCATGGGGATCTCAACGGGTGAGATGGCCACAGGCGTTACGGAATCGCCGGTGTGGCTCGCCAGCGGCTCTGGTTTTTCTATGGGCCTTTGCGCCGCCGCTGCGGGGGGAGTGTCCGACGCGACCGCGTTGTCGAGCACATCTGAGAATACCACTGCCCGAAACTCCTCCGTTTCCGGTTCCAGAATGGTGGGCTGATGGGCCGCTTCGAGGGCCTTGATGCGCGCCGCCAGTGCGATTAATCCGGAGCTCACGGCGGGTGAGTGTTGAGATGCTACCTCGCCCTCTGGCGGCTCGTTCGGTGTGCTTTGAGTCACCGGTTGTGGGGCAGGGGTCAATTCGCTGGCGTCATCAATAAAGGTGTCCCACTTGATCGTGCCAGTGGGTACGGTGGGCGCAATTACATCGCGCACGGCATCAGTCAATGCATTCCCCGCTGGCGTCGTGGTTGCCGTCTCCAGCGCCACCACAATGCGATACTGGTCTTCCACTCTGAAGCTGTGAACGACCACACAGTCTGCACCGTGTCGTTGCCGCACTATCTCCATGCAGGTGCTATGGTCCTGCGCTTCTTCTACTACAAGCCGCATGGTGTATTACTCCGTTTCCCCCTCGATGGCTGCTTCGCCACCGATACTGGACTGAACTTGAATGCGTTGATCATCCGGTATCTCTGTATAGGAGAGGACCGAGAGATCGGGTACCCGCACTCTCACAAATCGCGACATCCAGCTACGAAGCGTGGGTGAAACCACCAACGTCGCTGCTGCGCCTGAATCCTGAATTTTTTCTGCTTCGCTTCTGAGGCTTTCGATCATGGAGTTAGCCAGTGTCGGATCAAGCGTAATGTGCTCGGTTTCAACACCAGCGCGACTACTCTCCAATAATTTTTCCAGATCGGGTGCCAGCGTAATCACCGTTAGCGTGCCGGTATCATCCACCAGAGGCTGGCAAATCAATCGCCCCAATTTCGGCCTGACCAGCGACGTGAGATGGCTCGCATCCTGATTTTCTTTTGCATGTGCCGTGAGCGCATCGATAACGTTGCGCATATCTTTTACCGGGACCGACTCCGCCAGCAAATTCTGTAGTACCTGTGTCACCGTAGAGAGCGGGAGCAGGTCGGGCACCAGATTGCTCACCAGTTTTGGGTAGCGGGTGGCGACTTTGTCCAGGAGCTGCTGGGTTTCATCCTGACCCAGCAATTCGCTGGCGCTCTCTCGAATGATCGCGTTGATATGGGTAGCTATTGCTGTGGGTGGGTCCACCACGGTGTAGCCCAATCCCCGCGCGAGTTCGGCCTGGGATGGCTCAATCCACAACGCATCAAGGCCAAATGCAGGTTCTGTGGTGGGTTCTCCATCAATGGGGGCCGGCATATCAGAGCTGTTAATGGCAAGCAATTTTCCTACGCGCACATCGCCGCTGCCCCGCACAACGCCGTGGAGTGAAATTTGATAAACCTCGGGTTTGAGATCCAAATTATCGCGGATTCGGATAGGCTGAATTAAAAAGCCGAGTTCGGCCGATAGCTTTTTACGAATGCCTCTGATCCGGGTGAGTAACTGTCCTCCGGACTGTGTGTTGGCAAGCGGCACCAGACCATAGCCAATATCCAGCGCGATCACCTCTACCTGATCGATATCTTCCCAGTCTAATTCGCGATTGGCGGGCTCCACCTCGGCAATCGCCTCCGCGTTCACCGCCTCGCGCTGCTCCTCCTCGGCTTGTTGCCGCAGGTAAAACCCCAACCCAATGCCGGCGGCGCCCAGAGGCAAAAAGACAAAGTGCGGCATGCCGGGGATGAGGCCCAGCGTGGTGACGATTCCCGACGCGATAAAGACCGCGTTGGGATTGGCAATTTGACTGGAGGCCTGCTCTGCCATGCTTTCATCGGTCGTCACGCGCGTGACCAGAATCGCAGTGGCCAACGACAACAACAGCGACGGAATCTGTGCGACGAGGCCATCACCAATCGTGAGAAGCACGTAGATGCGGCCTGCTTCGCCCAGACTAAGGTCATGTTCAGTGGTGCCAACGATTAGCCCGCCAACAACGTTGATTACCAGAATCAAAATGCCTGCGATGGCATCACCCCTGACAAATTTCGATGCACCGTCCATCGAGCCGTAAAAGTCAGATTCCTGACCCAGCTCGGCGCGACGAACTTTGGCCTCCTCTTGATCGATGATGCCGGCGTTCAAATCGGCATCGATGGCCATTTGCTTGCCGGGCATGGCATCCAAGGTAAAGCGAGCAATTACCTCAGACACGCGTCCCGCACCTTTGGTGACGACAATAAAGTTGATGATCATGAGGATTAAAAAGATGATCGCACCGACAACGTAGTTGCCTGCAATGACGAATTCGCCGAAGGATTCAATCACCGCGCCCGCGGCGTCGGTACCCGTGTGCCCCTCAACCAGCACCACTCTGGTGGAGGCCACGTTCAGGCCTAATCGCAGCAGGGTGCCAATAAGAAGTACTGATGGGAAAGAGGAAAATTCCAAGGGCCTGCGGGTATTGAGGGTGATCATCACCATCAGTAGCCCCAGCATAATGTTGAAGGTGAAGAATATGTCCAGCAAGAAGGCGGGTAGCGGCACCACCAACAGCGCCAGTATGAGCAGAACGAGTGTCGGCGCACCGACACTTTTACCGCTCAATCCCGAGAAACGGCCGGAAACCTGTCGGAAATTTGACAGTATTGCTTCCAAAATCCGTCACCTCCGCTAAAAAAGGGCCATTAGGCCACTGGTGAGGGGGTACGTCGCAATTTCTGTACCAAGTTTGGTAGCCGAGGGCGGGGCCCCTGTGACACGGTTGGTTGCGGGAGCTGAAAAACTCAATAGCAGGCGGGGTTTTCAAGGTAAAGGGTTGGGCAAATTGACCGATATTTCTGGTATCAGGGGGGTTAATTCTCCTCGCGGAGCACCAGCGGTAATTACCCAGGGTGCATGAAATTATCGAGATAGAGTGCGGCCGCGGCCGGGAGGGGCGTAGTGCGAAAATTAAACCTTGGGTGGTCCACCCTACTGATCGTCGTATTGCTCAATGGATGCGGAACAACGATGTGGTCCTCGGAGCCAGATGCCTCCTTTGTGGAGCCAATGGTAGAACGCCGGGATACTCTGACCGCCACCGGGTATGCGGTGATTGACGTGCAGCCCAGTGACATCGCCGCCCAGCGCCGCTTATTGGCAATTCGCGCTGCCAAGCTGGATGCCTATCGCGGGCTGACCGAGCAGGTTTATGGTCAGTATCTCGATTCAACAACTACCGTGGCCGACATGGTGGTGAGAAGCGACAGTTTCCGCGCACGCGTCGAAGGGGTGGTGTATGGCGCCAACCTGGTTCAGATTGAGCCACGGGGTAACGATACCTATGAAGTGACGATGTCTCTCGATAAAAGCATCGTCAACGACCTGAGGGTGCTCTACCTTGAGCGCGCGGTTTTGGCATCGAGCTCTTGAGGGTCGGTTACTATACGACTAATGATTGAGCAGAGGAGCGCCGTCGCGTGACTAGACCCTGGGGATTTCCTGCCATCACGGCGGTAGCGTGCGCATTGCTTTCGCTTTGGGGGTATGCCCAACCAGTCGCTCACGGGGTGAAGAGCGATGCCGATGCCGAGGACTACTTGTCTGCCTTTAAACAGCGTGCTTTGGATGCGGCCTTTGACTCGGGTGCCCGCGTCAAGGGCGTCGCTTATATCGATGATCAGGGTCGGCTGCACGAACGCACGATGTTCTCCACCGAGGCCGATGTCCGTGGGGTTCAGGTAGAAAGTTATCTCGAGGCAATGGGTGGCGAGGCGTCGTTGGACGCTGTTCAAGTGTCGGAGGAGGCTCGTTGCCAGCTATGGACAGGAAAGGGCTCTCAGTCGGGCGTGGTGGCTGTGCGAGTCGACGCGGGTGCTCAGCGCGAGGTGTCAGAGCGTGCCCTCAATCAGAAGCAGGAAACGCTACTGACAACGGCGTTGGAGCGATCCCTGCGAGCAGAGGGCTTTCGGGTGCTGGCCGCGATCGGGCCTAAGCCCCAGAGCTATCAGGATACGACCTATGCGCGGGCGCTGGTCGGGGATTGGTCGGACGGCCCTGCCCCGGATTTCTTGGTCGCACTGTCAGTGAGACGGCTGGCCGATGACCGGGAAAAAAAAGACTGGTACTACAATCACCCGGGATTGGCGTCAATTCGTTACGCCAGATCCTCGACCTCCAAGCCCGTTGATTTTGCGGTGAAGCTGTCCTTCTTGCAGCCTGCCGCAGAGCGACCCATGGGCGATTTTCGAGCGATGGTTGAGGCGGATGCCTACCGCGCCTTTGATTCGGGCGAGTGGATTCTGGATCAGGATGAAGACGACTTAGAGGAATGGGTAGAGGACGTGGTCGCCGAATTCACCAGCGGTACCGACTGTTTGCCCAGAGTATTTACTGTAAAACGTGATGGCCCTCAGCAATACAGCGTCGATGCGGGGCTGATGCGTGGTGTCAGGGAAGGATCGTGGCTGCTGGTCGGAGATCGCGAATTGATGGTGAACAACGTGGTGAGCGACCTTACCCTGGACACGCTACTGATGCTGAAAGTGACCCGCGCTGATGATCACCGCGCGCAAGCGGAACCCTTGCCTTCCGGAGAAGGCGCATTGGTATCCCAGGCAGAACTGCTGGGTACACTGCCTTAAGCGAGGAACAGAAAATGAAAACTATGCTCTCCCATGGTCGTGTTGCGCTCTCAGCGCTCGTCCTGATATGGCTGCCCGGTCTTGCGGCAGCACAAAGTAATACGGTGATTTCAGATAGTGATGTAGCGCGACTCAGGTCCTTCATCAGCGATGCCGAATTTTCCACCGCCTCCTCCGGGGGCTCTGCTACACCGGGCGCCGTTGTAGAGGGCGTTTATGTTGTGCGTCCGGGTGACACGCTGAGTGAAATTATGGCGGCACAGCTGGGGGATACTGGCATTAATGGTGACGTACTTCAGCGTGTGATCATCAGTAACAATAAATCGGCTTTTCGGCGCGGTAACCCGCACTGGTTGATGGCCGGCGCACACCTGCGTATGCCGACCGTTTCAGACGTGGTGGAGTATGTTGTGCCGGGGCAGGCGAACCCACGCGCCGGCCGCGGCGCCGACGAATGGGTGCGCTACCCTTAAACCGGGTGGTTCCCCTGGGGGAGAATTGATTCCATGATGCTCGGGCCGGAACTGCTCAATATGACGGTAAGGCCCACACCGATTTTCCTTGAGGGCACGGCTAGCCTGCGCATCGATCAACCTGGGCCCCGGGAGCTTGGGCTTGCTAATTTTCAGGTGGTAAAAGGTCTGGTTTCGATCGACCGAGGGCAGCTTTTTATCAATTTGGCGGGCGTCAACCAACCGTTACTGGCTCCAGACTTTTTTAAGCGCTACCTGGGGCAGCAAATCTTCTTCAAAGTGCAGGTGACCCCCGATGGTGCAACGGTTTTGCGGCCCGTACCGGCACCGACGCCCTCGATAACGCCTGCGCCGACCGCCACCCCTCCACCCGCCACTGGGGGCCTCTTCACCACCCAGTACTCGGGGACGCCTGCTACCTTGTTGCAGCAACTGATGAGCCCTGAGTCATTGCGAGCGATGCCCGCGCCGCTTGCCGCAGCGCTCACCGGGTTGGGCATTATGTTAAGCCCAGCCATGTCTATCGAGGCCCAGATTGCCAGGGTCAGGGAGTTGCTGAGTCGCAGCGGGATTCTGCAGATCCCGCCTGCAGCGGAGGGTGTGAGCCGAGAGCCGGCGTTGCCGTCGATATTGATGCGCTTGCTGGGCCTGGGCACTGATACCCTCACCAAGGAGCGCGCCCGCGGCATCTTGACGGAAATCGATGGTCGTCAGGAGCGCGCCGTCACCGCCTTGCGATCAGATGTGGTCAATGCAGATGTGCTCGCATGGGTTAACGGCGCGCCCATTGAGCTTAATCTCCAGCGCGGGCGCCGGGGTAATCCGCCCGGCCAGACGCCTTGGGTGATCAATCTCTACACTCAATTTGCGAAGGACTCCGACGTATGGCTGCGGGTGGAGCATATACCCGCGCGCAGAGTGCGCCTCGACGCGTGGCTGACAGACCCCGCTGTCTATCTGCGAGCACAGGATTCCCGGGCAGAACTGTTTGCAGAAGTCTCGGAGTTTGGTCTGCAGCTCGAGCATTTCGCCGTCTTTAATCAGGCGCGGGATGGGGTGAAGGAGCAGCAAGCACCCGCCTCAACCCACCGCGTGGGTGAGCGTTTGGATTCATCGGTATGAGAGACCTCGATGAAATTAAGGCGATAGCACTGGAGTATGGCAAACGCCAAGCGCCCAGTATTCTGGCGAAGGGGGAAGGTGAGGACGCCATGTCGATTATCGATGCGGCATTTGACCTCGGTCTGCCGGTGATTGAGGACGAGGGCTTGCAACGCTTACTGAGTGGCGTCGAGATCGGGGACGAAATTCCGGAGTCTCTTTACCGCGCGGTGGCAGTCGTTTTGGCTTGGGTATTTTGGTTGCGGGGTGATGAGCCCGGGCCGTGAGGGTCGTCCGATAAGGGGTTTATCAGACGTCGGTTTGGCGCCCGCGGGTGTGTCCCCGCTTGAGCTTGCCCAGCTTGTCGTAGGTCTCGCCAGTGTCTGCTGACCGACTCGACCGCAGCACTTCCAGCGCTGAGCGTGTCGCTTCAATTTTTCGATCAATCAACATGGCGTTTTTGAGGTGGGCATCTCGACAGGTGGCGAGGAGAACCTTGATTTCCTCCACCAGCGTTGATGCGGTTTCACTATCGTCGGTCTCGGTCAAGCTGACTTCGCCGGTCAACACAGGCATCAACGCAGATAATGCTTCGAGGGTTTCGGATTTCTTTGCTTGTAACGCCTCAAAGGATTCTAGGTCCCCGGCTTTCAGTAGCCCAAACTCTTCGTCGAGGAGTGTGACCAGTGCGTTGGCTTTGTGAATGCCCTCGCGCAGCGTGTCCGTATTAGGAGCTGTCGCGCCAGCGGTCATGCAAATACGTTGTCGAGGCAGCAGACTAGAAGTGATTAGGAGCTGATCATCCGCTCAAGATCGACCATGTTTTCTGCAATGCGTTTGGCATCCAGCGGGTAATTGCCTTCCATGATCGCCAATCGTAACGCCTCCACTTTAGCGGCATCGAACTTGGCGTCTTCAATCGCCCGTACTACGGAATCGCTAAGCGCTACTTGATCGACTTGAGCTTCTGTGGCCACCGCCTCAGAGGTCTTGCTGTCGGAGGTAGGAGCAGCTGCTTTTTCCGCGCGCAGGTCTTTTTTGCCCGTACTTTCTGGGACAGCGCTACGCATGGTTTCAGTAATGCTCGGCATTGCTAAGCCTCCTTTTAACCCCGTGCTTTAGACTGCAAGCGCGGGTTTTTCCTTCTCCAACCGAAATATCGGCATTCCACAAAAAAACTTTAGCACTGACATCACAATAATTCTACTTGACCAATGCCCGTTACCCGGGCCTTGAGAATACGCCCTGATTCGACGTTAATCACGTCGATCGACTCACCGATGGTAGCATCTCGGCTCATGCGGACCACATTGGTGACCGTGAGAGAGCCTCGCACTAAAGAAACCTCAATTTCCTCGTTTTTGCGAACAGATGGCGCCATTTTCACTGTAGATCGGCGCAATTTATCTCCTGGCATAATATCTCTCAGTGCCTCGAACATAGGGAACTCGGCCTGGGCGGAGAGCAAATCAGTGGGCGCGCGGCCCTCGACGGTCTCCCATGAAAACGACTCGCGGCTTAATCGATTGCCTCTGGGGATAATGTGCTGAGCGACCCAGGCGCCTTGCGGTTCGGCGGCTGGGGCTGAAAATTCACCCCGCGCTGATGCCCCGTCAAAGTGGCTTAGCAGCACTATCTCACCCGCCTCTACCGGCTGCCCCATCGCGAAATCCAGCACGTCATCAAGAACCACAACCGGGCCAGCTTGGGCGCCGTCCGCCGACACCATGTGTCGGGCGACGTGGCTTCTCTTTAGCACCTCGCCCTCTTCGAGAGGCATCACGTAACGAAAAACACTGATGCCAGTGCCGAGCCTGATCTGAACAAAGCCTCTCCACGCTGGATCGCTGCACTCTAGCTGGGTTGTAGCGCGGTCATTAAAGGGAAAGCTCACAGCAAAGTCACTCTGGCAGTCGGGCAATACCAGGCGTTTATCCCCCAATCTGACTTCGACACTGTCCGCTGGGGTTTGGAACGCGCTGGCTGCGGCGTTTTGGATTTGCGTGGTGGCCGACGCTTTAATCGCAGTTTGGTCGCGCTCGGCCATGGCCCCATTGGCCAGTGATAGCGCAGCGGTCAAGAATACCCACCAGTAGCGCCCCGCTCCCGCCCAGCGAATCCAGCGCGATCGCTGCGTCTTGAGGCGCGATACCAATGGGTTAATCGACATTTTCATGGCCGGAGTATGACCAATAACCCATCCCTCAACCACCGGCAGAGTCTTGCCGCTTGCTCCGAAATCTTGACTCCCAATGCCCCTTAAAAAAATAAAAAATCAATAAAAACAACGCAGTAATGTTTTTGGCACGTTTTCTGCTCTAAACGAGGTGAATAGTTACAAACCTGGATAAGCAGTCATGTTGGATACGCTCTTTGGTATACACGCCGACGCCCTGACGCTCAAAGCGCGCAGGATGGAAGTGCTGTCTACCAACATCGCTAACGCCGACACGCCCGGATTTAAAGCTAAAGATATTGATTTTCGCTCCGTGCTCTCCTGGCAGCTGGGTACCGGTAGCTTAAACGCGACCCACGTGAACCACTGGCGCGGCCCCGGCCATTCAGATAACGGCGAGGTCTTCACCATTCCGTATAACCCTGCGGTAGATGGCAACACGGTCGAAATCGGCCTCGAGCAGGCCAAATACGGTAAGGCCGCAGTGGATTATCAGGCCACGCTGGATTTTTTGCAGGGCCGTGTGTCGGCCTACAAACGCGCCTTGAAGGGAGAGTAAGTCATGTCCATGGATAAGGTGTTTGGGATTGCAGGTAGCGCCCTTGCCGCTCAGCTGGTGAGGATGAATACCACCGCATCAAACCTGGCAAACGCATCTAACACCGCGGATACGCCCGAAGGTGCCTACCGCGCCAAGCGCGTGGTCTTTCGCACGTTGTTGCAGGATCAGGCGGTAGGCGAGCAAACCCGTTATGCCGGTTCAATTCACGTGGGCAATGTGGTGGATGACCCCACGCCGTCCCCGAGATCCTATGACCCGGGTAATCCAGCAGCAGACGACGACGGCTACGTGTGGCAGAGCAACGTCAATGAAGTCGCCGAGATGGTGGAAATGACCGCCGCTGCGCGGTCCTACCGAAACAATATTGAAGTCGTGAATACAGCGAAGCAGATGATGATGCGCACGCTGGAAGTCATGAAGTCCTAACAAAGAATCTGGAGATTAAACCGTGTCGGCGATCGACTCTATTCTGACCACTGAGCAGTACCGCACCCAGCAGGCCAACGCCATGTACAAAGATGGCAATGACGATGAGATGTTGGGCCGAGACGCGTTTTTGCAGTTGTTTACCGCCCAGCTGAAAAATCAGAACCCGCTGGACCCCATGGAAAACGAGGCTTTTGTTGCTCAGTTGGCCCAGTTCTCGTCCGTCGAGGGCATCAAGGGCATGCAGGCCTCGCTCGAGACGCTGGTGGGTAATCTGCGTGAGCAGTCTCTGCTCTCCGGCTCTACGCTGGTGGGCAAGCGTGTTGCCGTGGCCGGTGGCTTTGGTCAGGGCGGCGGTAGCCGACCCACAGAGACACTGGTTAGCCTCCAGGACGGCGCAGACCTGCTCACTATGAGCGTTTACAACAAAGAGGGTGAGCTGGTGTTCCGGCAGAACGTTGGTGAGCTCGAGCCCGGTGAGCATCGCTTTGCCTGGTCGGGGCAGGATTCCGATGGCAATCAACTACCCGTAGAAACCTATCAAATTACTGCCAGCGCCATCAAAGATGGCCGCATGCAGATAGCACCCGTGTCGATTCTGGAAACTGTGAGCAGCGTTTCCTGGAACCCCAACGGTCAGCAGTTGGATCTTCAGTTGCTGGGTGGGGACACGGTGTCCTTGGCCGAAATTCAAACTATTGCAGAATAATTTAGCAGGAGCGGAAACATGTCGTTTTATACTTCTCTCACTGGACTGAACGCGGCAACAACCGAACTCGCGGTCACCTCCAACAACATCGCGAACTCGGCTACGGCGGGTTTCAA
>Ga0181560_10001540_pt1 | contig 21443 bp, 23 predicted proteins | sample 011ome_20_FD_133751 | JGI IMG/M metagenome (GOLD analysis project Ga0181560, IMG submission 133751) | Coastal salt marsh microbial communities from the Groves Creek Marsh, Skidaway Island, Georgia - 011509CT metaG (megahit assembly) | ecosystem: Environmental > Aquatic > Marine > Intertidal...
AAACCCGGCAACTGCTCGTTCACCGCCTGCCTGGCTTTGGGGCTCACCAGAATATGAAAAAAAGGTGAATCTAGGGAAAATGGTGATTCTCTAGAGGGGCAATCAATCATCTCCGAAGCATGAAGATTCGAACTTAGGCCAATACCAACAAGCAAACAGGCTATATATGAGCTCGCTTCATTAATCAGAAAACGTAAGTTTTTTTTATTATTGGAGTTCAATTTCTTCCCCTGTTTAGTTTCTAGTGGCATAAGCTAGTATGCTCCGGACAGCTTAGTATAATCTCGCCAAAAAGCTACAACACGGCTGTCTCTTTTTTTAAATAATACAGAGCGCAATGACAGATCTACCCAAGACACCCAGCTTCGAACTCAAGGGAAAACGTGCCCTAATCACTGGCGCAAGCCGCGGGATTGGTTTGGCAGCAGCGGCAGCCTTGGCTCAGGCTGGCGCCGAAGTCACTCTGGTCGCTCGCAGCCAAGATGGAATCCAGCAAGCTGCCGAGGCAATTAACAGCGCAGGTGGTAACGCCCATTATGAAAAATTGGATGTGACTCAGCTGGAAAAGGTAAAGGCGTTTTTTACGAATCAGCCTGCATTTAATATTTTAGTGAATAATGCCGGAACCAATCGCCCCAAACCCCTAACAGAGGTTACTGAAGACGATTACGATACCGTGCTGGATCTCAACCTTAAAAGCGCTATCTTTGTCACACAGGCTTGCGCCAAACAAATGATCGAAGAAAAAGTACTGGGCTCAATTATTCATCTAAGCTCACAGCTGGGGCTTGTGGGCAGCTCAGGGCGCTCACTTTATTGTGCGTCCAAGTGGGCTCTTGAAGGTTTTAGTAAAGCATTGGCATTGGAACTGGCCCCTCATGGCATACGCAGCAACACAGTTTGTCCGACGTATATCGAAACACCTTTGACTAAACCCTATTTTGAAGACAAGGTGTTTCTCGAACGCATTCTAAAAAACATTAAACTTGGGAGGCTGGGTCAGGTAGAAGACCTGATGGGACCAATCGTCTTTCTGGCGTCTGAAGCATCGGCCCTGATGACCGGCAGCAGCACAGTGGTCGACGGCGGCTGGACGGCTGAATAACCAGAACTGGAAAAATACATGAAAGACTATTTCAACAAGAAACTTCCCGACATTGAGTCACTTAGGCAGCATGCTCAAAAGCGTATTCCCAAGTTTGCCTTTGAATATCTTGAAAACGGCTGCAATGAAGAGACAGGGCTTGATCGAAATCTTGCTGCCATACAGTCCGTTCAGCTTCGCAGCCGTTTTTTACAGCCCAGATTAAAAAGTGACCCCAGCACAGAAATTTTCGGTCATACCTATAGCGCTCCTTTCGGCATAGCACCTATTGGCTTGCAGGGTCTGGTTTGGCCAAAGGCACCTGAGATCCTGGCCCAGGCCGCAAAGGAGTTAAACGTTCCTTACATTCTCAGCACGGTTTCATCGGCAGGGCTTGAGCAAATCGCCGAGATTTCTGAAGGTCAGGCTTGGTACCAACTATACAACCCAACCGACGATGATATCCGGCAAGACTTGCTGCAAAGAATCCAGACCGCAGGATATAAAGTACTTGTGGTCACGGTTGACGTGCCCACCTTTGGTTTTCGCCCCAGGGATATGAAAAATGGGCTATCCATGCCGCCCAAAATGACTCTGAAAAATATTCTACAGATGGCATCCAGTCCCCAATGGTTGTGGGAAACAGCCCTGACAGGCAAACCGGAAATGCAGACATTAAAACCCTACATGTCACCGGGCATGCCAGTTGATGATCTTATGGATTTTATGAACAAGACCGTGATGGGTCGTGTTGATATAGAAGGTTTGAAGCCTATTCGGGATTTTTGGAAAGGCCCTCTGGTCATTAAGGGTCTGATTAATGAAGAGGATGTCAAAGACGCGATCAGCTTGGGTGCTGATGGAGTGGTGATTTCCAATCACGGCGCTCGGCAACTGGACAATGGTGAAGCCCCAGTAGAACCCCTGAAACGTATTTCAAAAAAATACCATAAGGACCTAAAAATCTTCATGGATAGTGGTCTGAGGTCGGGATCGAATATTGCCGCCGCATTGGCTTGCGGTGCTGACTTCACTTTTCTTGGTCGCCCTTTTGTTTACGGAGTGGGCGCTCTGGGCAAAAAAGGTGGTGTGCACACAATTAATAGTTTGCGAATCCAGCTGGAGCAAGTGATGAACCAGCTGGGCTGTGCGTCGGTCAAAGACTTGCCGGACTTTCTGGTACAAGAGACCAGCATTCATGACAAACTGCGAAGTTCTTCCAAAAAACTAACGGACACACTTTCAGACTAACAGCTTAGCTCTAGCCAGCTGTTAGTCTGCCGAAACTTTAGTCAACCGTTATGTCCCGACTTGCTGGTATGCGGATGTCATCGATCATATTGCGGACTTCACATGGCGTCGGTGACGTAAACCTGGCTACGCCTGCGGCAACAGCAAAGTTAACCAACATGCCAATGGCGCCTATGCCCTCAGGCGAGATTCCCAAAAACCAGTACTCGCTGGTATTGAGCTCTGGCGCGATAAACTTGAAAAACACGATATAACCAAAGGCCACCAAAAAGCCTGTCACCATTCCTGCAATCGCGCCCTCGCGGTTCATCCACTTAAAAAAGATCCCCATAAAGATCGCCGGGAACAGGCTGGCTGCCGCCAGCCCAAAGGCAAAGGCCACCACCTGCGCCACAAATCCCGGCGGATTAATCCCAAAATAACCGGCAATAAGGATCGCCACCGTGGCCGCCATACGGGCATAGGTGAGTTCTTGTTTGTCCGTGATCCCCGGCATCAGGGTTTTCTTCATCAGGTCGTGGGAGACTGCCGTAGAAATCACCAGTAACAGGCCTGCCGCCGTAGAGAGTGCGGCCGCTACCGCACCGGCCGCCACCAGGGCAATCACCCAATTGGGCAACTGGGCAATCTCAGGGTTGGCCAGTACGATTGTGTCCCGATCCACATATACTTCGTTTTTGTTGGCTGTCAGTTGGTTGGTAATTACCCGCTCGCCCAGCTCACCACGCTCTGCGGCAAATTCAGGCAGGCCTTCAAAGGGCGCTCCGGGGCCGTATTGAATATTGCCGTCATTGTTCTTATCACTCCAGGCATACAATCCCACATTCTCCCAAGTCTTGAACCAGGCTGGCACCTCGCTGTAGGAGGTGTCATGGATAGTGTCAATGAAGTTGATTCGGGCAAAGGCCGCCACGCTGGGTGCCGTGGTGTATAGCAGGGCAATAAACAGCAATGCGTATCCCGCAGATTTACGGGCATCCGAGACCTTGGGAACGGTAAAAAAGCGCACAATCACATGCGGCAGCCCCGCTGTGCCCACCATCAACGCCATCGTAATGGCCAGGACATCAACCGTGGCTCTTTGCCCTTGTGTATAGGCGGAAAACCCCAATTCCAGCAGTGTTCTATCCAGCTTCTCCAATACCGACATGCCACTGCCATCGTTCACCGTGGAACCCAATCCCAGCTGGGGAATGGGGTTATCGGTAATCAGGATGGAAATAAACACCGCGGGCACAAAGTAAGCAAACATTAGCACACAGTACTGCGCCACCTGGGTGTAGGTAATACCTTTCATACCACCCATGACAGCATAAAAGAACACGATACCCATACCAATGATCACGCCGGTATTGATGTCGACTTCCAGAAATCGGGAGAAGACGATACCCACACCGCGCATTTGACCGGCAATGTAGGTAAAGGAGATAAAGATCAAACAGACAACGGCAACCAAACGAGCCGTTCGGGAGTAATACCGCTCGCCAATAAAATCCGGCACGGTGAACTGGCCAAACTTTCTCAGGTAGGGGGCAAGCAGCAATGCCAGTAGCACGAAGCCCCCCGTCCAGCCCATCAGGTACACCGAACCGTCATAGCCAGAGAAGGCAATAATGCCCGCCATGGAAATAAACGAAGCCGCACTCATCCAGTCCGCCGCCGTGGCCATGCCATTTAGAACAGGGGGAACACCACCACCCGCAACATAAAATTCATTGGTTGAACCGGCGCGGGCCCAGATGGCAATACCGATATAAAGGGCGAACGACAGTCCGACGAAGAGATAACTAAGCGTTTGCGCATCCATGCTCAGGCCTCTTCGTCATCGTCGACATTGAAACGATCTTCCAGTTTTCCCATCAAATGGGAATAGACAAAGATCAGAAGAACAAAACATATAATAGAGCCCTGCTGGGCAAACCAAAATCCCAGCGGAAAACCGAAGAAGGTGATCTGGTTTAGGGTATCGACAAACAGTACGCTGCAGCCAAAAGACACCAGAGCCCATATGCTTAAAAGGACAGCAAGCAACCGGAGATTGGCTTTCCAGTAAGCATCGATGATTTTGTGATCAATGGAAGGCTGCTCAACCTCGCTATGTTTGGGCGGGTTACCTCCCTCTTGGTGATACCTGTGATCGTTATCGTTATTCTCCACGAATTTCCCTCCAGAATATTTCCGGCCTTTTTCGACCAATTATTTTCATCAGGTCTTTATAAACCTAAAGTGCCAGTGTTTACAAATTGCGACAATCAGAAACACCTTATTTCCTAAGGATCCGCTACGCAGAAAGGTTGGCGCCCCATGGCGCTTTCTACTCCTCCAAGAATATGGGCCAGATAATTTTTGTCTCGGAAAATTTCTTCGCTGTGACCCAGGGTAGTCAGCCAGGCGATTGGTACCGGTGTAATGGGTGGCATGCTTAGCGCTACCTTTCTGGCGATCTTTTTTGTTCCGCTGTTCTTTGTATTGGTTGTCCAGCTATCGGACCGACTGTTCAAAAGTAAGAGCGAAAGTTAAGGGTTTTTGCTCTTCTTTTAGTCTTCCTTTTAAAGAATTACTAGCTTCTTACTAACCCCACGACGAGCCGCGAAACTCATTCCACTGAATATCGCCTCCACCCTTTGACTAAGACTTAACCCGAGTAATAGCCGACCACTTAAGCTGAGGATTTATTTTGTGCGCAGCACAAATTATTTCTTGACTTTGACTTGAAACCTCTTATAGTGACCACATATTGTGCATTGCCCAAAAGGCAAAAACGGTTAAATCCATTATCTTTGAAACCTGAGGATTCAAATTATGACTAACGCTACCGACTTTCTAAGTTCATTTAGCTCTTATAGCAAAGATTCCTTTGCTGCCACCAAAGAACTTTTTGCTATCAATGCAGAGCTTGCAAACAAACTGCTTGAAAAGCAAATTGGCTTTGCTGGCCTGATGATCGAAGCTGGCGAGAAACAACTCGACATCGCTTCTGTCACCGAGCCTAAAGAATACGTTGCAAAACAAACCGCTATCGTTGAAGAAACCACCGCAAAAGTTGCGGACGCAGCTCAATCAACGTCTGCACTTTTCCAGGAAGCTGGTGAAGAATTTAAAGTATGGTTTGAAAAAGGCGCAAAAACTGCTGAAGAGACCGTAAAGAAAGCGGCCGCTGATGCAGCAAAAGTTGCTGCCTAATTAGCAACTGGCTAACAAGCATAAAAAAACCCGGCTTTTGCCGGGTTTTTTTATGCTTAAAATATTTTTCTTAGGGCGCCCATTCAACAAAATCGGCCACTTTTTTCTGACCAAATATTGTCCATTTGGGCGCGCCGCCTCCTTCGCCTGCATGATGCAGCTTGGGATGACGAGCGCATACACGCTTGAGGATATTTTCTTCCTTCGGCTCAATATCCACCATCAAAAGATGTTTTCCGTGATCCAGAGCCTTTTGGAATCGCTTAAAGTGCCTGTTTGGTAATTGGGTTCCGATAAAACCCGCCTCCCAAGTACAGAATCCAAGCAAGATTATTGATAAAAACACAAAGGGAACCAAACCAATGCTCTCTTCTACACCCACAAAGATCGTCCCAAGAATAATTGCCGAGGCGACAAGCACTCCAACCAAAGCCCCTTTCAAAGTCGAGTGCACTACATCAGTCTGGAACCATTGATGCACCTGATTTAGACGGTGATGATCAAGCCCTGCTTCGTCTTTACTGATGACATGTATCTGAGGCATGGATAAGCCCTGCTGTTCTAGCTCAGCTTCAATTAGCTCCAGATCATCCAGATCAGAACTCAGGTAAAAGTGTCTTTTCATATTCCCCCCACAAGCAAATATAGCTATTGAAATTACGATCTAGACTAACGCTAATATGTTGATCTGTCACCTAATTTAAAAAATTGAAAACCCACGCTCACAAGCGTCTACGCGACCAATGCACATATGGTTTATTTCAAGGCCTTAAGCACCAAGTCGCGCGTCTTTGGATCCAATGCCAATTCCTGTGCTGCCTGCTGTCCTTCGGAAGACATTTTCGCCCAGGTCTTTTTTAAAATATCGATCACTTTTTCTTCAGCATGTTGTTCGGCAAATGGCAGAAAATAGAATTGCAGAAAAACCAAGCAGATCACATCTTCCAGGGCTTGCACTTCCTCATCCTGCTTAATGCCCTGTTTGGTCAATAACTTTCTCACCCGCTCCTGCGATTCAGTTGAATAGCCAGCGTCAGCCATCACCTCTACTGCAAGGTCCGCATGCATTCGGCCCAGCTCTGTGCGCCATCGATAATAACCGGCCTTCCCCTCAGGGTAGTTACTTCTAGGGGATGCCCAACGTCTCACATGCTGGGCATGAGCGGCTATTCTCAATTCATCCGAAGCCTCCGGTCGAAAAAGGCTCAGCTGATCGGTCATCCGACGTCAATAAAGCTGCTCTCTGGGCACGTCCTTCCCTTCAACCCGCTCGATGTTTGGGTCATCTGCATTAAGCGCATCAATACTAATCAACACCTGCTCTAATCTGCTCATTTGAATCCTGTAAACTTATTGTCTATGGCTCTTATTGTACCCCCACAAAAAAGTAACTCTTGGTAACTTGACTTCGTGATGACTGCCCAAACAATATACGCTCTGCAAGTAAATTAATTACAGCCTCAAAAGAATGTTGTCAGCAACAAAAAGATTCACCAAACGCTTGACCATCCGACTCGTCGGGTGTCTGGTGCTTTTGCTGCTCAGCAGTTCTGTCCTGACGGCTTCTCATGTACATGACCATGAAAGCGGGCTTGGCCAAAACCAATTCGAACACTGTGCTGCTTACCATGTTGCTGACCACCAACAGTCAGCTTCAGTGCATAACCCCATTTTCGCGACCGCACTCGGTGAGTCTCACTATTTTTTAGTAGTTCAATCCACTTCCACCCGGCAAACCTACCTACCACCCAGCCGAGCTCCTCCTTCTATTTCCTAACCTCAAAAGCACACAACTTTTACTTTCCTCTTACCCTCATGAAGAAATTTGGGCAAGACAGTTGTTAGGAATAAAATTATGCAACGTTATTTTCTACCGGCACTTGCTGCCGGAATCTTTCTACCGATCATGACAATAAACGCGCAGGAAACCTCTTTACGATATGAGGAAATCATTGTCACTGCGTCTCCTCACAGCAAATCCGAACAAGAGATTGCCGGTTCTATAAACATCCTAGATGGGGAAACCCTTCGCAAGGAAGCCAGCGCCACTTTGGGTGAAAGCCTGCAAAACCAGCTTGGCGTGAACTCTTCGTCATTTGGGCCCGGCGTAGGTGTCCCGGTTATTCGGGGTCAAAGTGGAAAACGCGTGGAGATTTTGCAAAACAGTACCACCGTCGGCGATGTCTCAGATCTGAGCTCTGACCATGCTGTGGCCACTGAAGCCCTGATGGCCGAACGTATAGAAATACTGAGAGGTCCAGCGACCCTGAGATATGGGTCTGGAGCCATTGGCGGTGTAGTCAACGTCATTGATAATCGCATACATACCACTGCCTTTAGTGGTGTCGAAGGCGCCGCAGAATTGCGTCATAGCACCAACAATAATGAATCCGTTTTTGTCGGCCGTTTTGATGCGGGGCTGGGCAGGCTGGGTTTGCACGCTGATGCCGTTACGCGTAACTCCGATAACGTAAAAATTCCAGGTTTTGCTGCCAGCGAGTTCGATGACCCAAATGAGACCAGCTTTGGTTTTATCGAAAACTCCGACCGCGAAGCCGACTCCCAGGGAATTGGTCTTTCCTGGATCGGCGATAACCTGATTGCAGGCTTTAGTGCCAACCGCCTCAATAATAACTATGGCTTAGTGCCGGGCGCTCACAGCCATGAGCACCATGACGAGCACGAAGAAGAGCATGACGAACATGCGCACGAGGAAGAAATTCTTACTCGCATCGATATGGAACAAACCCAATATCAGGGTATTTTTCAATTCATCCGGCCATTTTCAGGCATTAGCTCGCTGGACATCGACTTCAGCCTGACCGATTACGGTCATAAGGAACTTCAAATAGAGGAAGGTATCGCTGAAACGGGAACCCGCTTTGATGTCACGAGTGAGGAGTTGCGTGCAGAGCTGCTTCACGACAACTTTGGACGCTGGCTAGGTGCTTGGGGAGTGCAATTTTCCCAGCGCGATTTTGATGCCATTGGTCCGGAAGCTTTTGCGCCCGCTTCGGAAACCAAGGTTAGCAGCCTCTATCTGATTGAGGAAACCGGTCTTGGCGAGAGCACGCTAGAAATGGGTATGCGTGTAGATGACCAACAACTATCTTATGCCGGCGGCAGAATTGATCACAAGGCCTATAATTTTAGTCTCAGCTATCTGGTTCCATTTAATAATGGTCACCGCGCCAGTCTGATCTTTTCCCACGCGGAAAGAAACCCAGTGGCTGAAGAATTGCTTTCTGACGGCGAGCACATTGCAACTGGAACTTATGAAATTGGCGATCCAGACTTATCTACGGAATCTTCTTTCAATGCCGAATTAACCTGGGCATATGAGTCGACAGATACTGATGGCGTAAGTGCCCGAGCCAGTGTTTTTTATTCCAATTTTAGTGATTACGTATACCAGAGTGATACGGAACTAAGGTTTAGCCACGATTTGGAAGAGAACGGCGCTGTCGGTCTTTCCGCTTGCTCTGGGGATCTGGCTGATTTTGAGAACAATATTGAAGAGTTTGAAGAGTCTGTCGAGTGCTATCTATACGTTCAGGAAGACGCGCTGTTTCGTGGCCTTGAAGCAGAAATTACGTTTCCTCTGGCAGAGTTTCATTCACTGAGAATCTGGGGTGACACCGTACGAGCCAGCCTGAACCAGTCGGGCGATGTCCCTCGGCTACCGGCTGCACGTCTGGGAACCAGTTGGGAATATGTCAAAGATCGCTGGACCACCAGTATTAGCCTGGTTAATGCAATGGATCAAAATCGGTCTGGTGAAGGACAGGAGCGAACCGAGGGCTATGTTCGTTTGGATGCCTATGTGGGTTATAGCCTGGATAACTTGTTACTTTTTGCCAGAGGCACAAACCTGGGCAACGAAGAAATCCGAAACGCCACCAGTTTCCTGCGCGATCTGGCACCGGAACCCGGTCGCGGAATTACGATTGGGGCAAGGTATAATTTCTGATCATTCAAACCGATGGATTTACATAATTTATGTCTGATCAGGGACAACGCTTTCTCTTTGACGAGTTCGCCATTCGTGGCGAGCTCGTTCAATTAAATAAGACACTCCGGGAAATCTTTAGCAACCACGAATATCCCGAGCCGGTTAAAAGACTGATTGGTGAATTTGCAACCGCTGCTGCCCTGTTGAGTGCGACCATCAAGTTTAATGGCAGTCTTATCCTGCAAGTTAAAGGCGCAGGACAGGTTTCTATGCTGATGGCCGAATGTCGTGATCAGCAGTCCCTACGAGCTATTGCCAGTTATAAGGATTACCCCGATCCCGAGCAGCCATTAATAGGCGATGGTCAAATGGCCATTATCATCGAACCTGACGAAGGTGAGAGTTATCAGGGCATTGTTCTGGTAGAAGACAACAACCTTTCTGAGGTTCTGGAAAAATATTTTCTACATTCGGAACAGCTTCGTACCCGGATTTGGCTGAGCGCCCAAAACGATCAAGCTGCCGGTCTTCTATTGCAGTCCATGCCTGAAAGCGCAAATGAATCCAGCCTGACCAGGGAATCGGAAGACTGGAATCGAATCTGTATGCTGGCCGATACAATCACGGATGAAGAATTGCTGGGCTTAACCTCAGAGCAGATACTCACCCGGCTATTTCATCAAGAAAAGTTGCGATTATTCGAACCCCGACAATTGGCTTTTAAATGCACCTGTTCTGAAGAGCGCAGCGCAAATACCCTGTTTTCTTTAGGAGAAACTGAAGTTCGCACTTTGCTGGCCGAAGAAGGTGGCACAATAGAGATCGACTGTCAGTTTTGTCATGCAAGATACCAGTTCGACGAACTGGACCTAAACAAGATTTTCGGTACTCAGGTGCACTAAATTCGCACTTTAATGGAGCCCTGCAAATGAAAATTGGACTGGCCCTTGGCGGCGGTGGTGCACGTGGATTGGCACATCTGCCACTTTTGCGCCTACTCGATGAACGCGGGATCAAACCCGCTAAAATTGTCGGCACCAGCATGGGCGCGATTATCGGCGCGCTCTATGCAAGCGGCTTATCAGCAAGTGAAATTGAAGAGCGCTTGCGTGAACACATGGTGTTAAAAGAAGACCACTTACGCGATGTGTTTAAAAAATCACGCAATCTGGTTCGTTGGGTAAAAATTCTCACCCCCGATTCAGGTTCAGGGGGATTAATTAAGGCCGATGGCTTATTCGACTACCTTTTCAATGAAATTCATGACCTAAAATTCAGCGATCTTAAAATCCCTTTTCAAGCCATTGCATGTGACTACCACTCAGGCGAAGAAGTTATTCTTGATTCAGGCGACCTACTGCCTGCGGTTCAGGCCAGTATGGCTGTTCCAGGCGTCTTTTCACCGGTAGAAATTGATAACTGGTTACTAGTCGATGGTGGGCTAGTAAATAACCTGGGTTATGAATTAGCCGCAGAGGGAATGGATTTTTGTATTGCTTTTGATGTTACCAGCTTGCCAGAACAAGGGAACTCTCCTCTCCCAAGCGCTCTGGAAATTGCGGTCGGCTCTCTGGATATCATGCAAATGGCGGCTCTGGAAAAACGCCTGGAACTGGAAAAGCCGGATGTACTGATTCGACCGGACACCTCAGGCATTGATTTTTTTGACCTGCACCGAATGGAGCAGGCTCTGGAAGCGGGGGAAAACGCTCGCGCGGAATTGGCGAGCGCTCTTGATGAAAAATTACCAGCGGGTGTGGAATCTACCCAGACTAGTGATGATGACCACCGGGACCATGAGCATGACCATGCGAAACCTCTTCCTCTGTGGCGTCGCGTACTTCCACAATTTCTACGTCGAAATTAAGGTTGACCCCCGCTAGTGGATGATTGGTATCCAGATCCACGTTAAATTTCCCCACCTTAACCACTCTTACCTGCCTCGGCCCTTTATCTGTATCAACCGACAGGATTTGCCCCACCTGTAATTTGACGTTCTTGTTTTCCTTACCGAGGATTCGCTTTAGCGGAACACGCTGCACTGCTTCCGGATTGTATTCACCGTAAGCCTGGTCAGGAGTGAGACTGATTTGCAGGGAATCACCTGCTTGCTTGCCTTCCAGTTCTGCTTCCATCGCAGGCAGGATATTTTGATTTCCATGAAGGTAGGCTGTTGGCTCACCGCCATGTGACTCTTCCAGTAAATTATCGTTGGCGTCTTTCAAACGGTAGTGAAAGCTGACGACTTTTCCTTTTCCTACTTGCATGATTAACTCACTAAAAAAATTGGCCGCGAAGTATGAAATGCTTTATCGGAGGAAACAAGCCATGACTGAAGCTATTGGGAATACAGTTTCCAGCGCGAAAGAGGTGAAAGATCCAGATCCTCCAAAGGCATTGCCGAACATGGCCGGATCAAATCGCCCGGTTCTGGCTGCTCCGTAATTCCCCTGACCTAACGCACATAGGAAACAGCGCCTTTTTTCATTAATGCGGTGCAGGCACCACAGCCCCCCTGCTCACAATAGCTTGCCATAAGTATGCCTTGGCGGCGGGCGGCCTCCAGAATTGTGTCTGAAGGCGCGCAGTCAAACTCTATCGACTCTTCTTCAAAACTGACACGAATCTTAAAACTCATCTATTTCTCACAAGGTTAACTATTTTCAGAGGGATCCCAACGATATTTTTTCATATCAACCCGCCCCCCAATCACAGGAATATTTTCCTGGCCGAGCTGTCTGATCTGGCGGGTTTTACCCGGCTCTGAAACAGAAATATAGCCCGAGGCATTTACCACTCGATGCCAGGGTATTTGTGTACCCTCAGGCAACGTCTTTAATATTCTGCCAACTTGTCGCGCCCCCCGTCCCAACCCGGCCATTTCGGCTACCTGCCCATAGCTCACAACTGTCCCCTCGGGCACAGAACCCAGAATCGCTAGCACCTGATCGCGTGAATCAATGGACATGTGTCTGGCATATTTAGATTTAGTGCAATTCTAAACCTTTTGGGCATCCCGATTGGACTTATTCCATGCCGCACAATTTGTGTGGTTATCTCCCGGGTTTTTCGCGGGGCGTTGATTATCAGAATTTTCTGATCTCTGCTCCTAATCCGATAGATAAAGCTATCTATTCAACAATAGCCAAGTCAGTGGCAAGAACCCAAAACTTCAAAGCTGCCAGTTCAGCTTTTGATGTTTGTTCGATAATATAGCGTTCAGTCTCTCTATGGGAGCGTCTCGCTGCGACCAACTCAGCCAGAGTAAGGCTGCCTGTGTCATACCCTTGTGAAATTCGGCTGAGAACCTCCCTGGACATTTCCAGCGAATCCTTGGCCCTATCCATATTCTCGATAGCAAACAGATACCCCTGTCTGGAACTGTTAAAATTTTGGTTCACTTCCCTCTGTGCGCGCTCCAGATCCAGAACTCTCATGCGTGAGTAGGCATCAGCTTCACGATAGGCCGAGGATCTGGCTGTGCCTCCGATGGGAATAGAAATACTCGCCACCACTGAGTTTTCAAGTCCATCCAGCTCTTCCAAATATGACAACTGCAAAGTTGGATCTGGAATCCGGTTTTGACGAGCACGCCTCGCTGCATACTGGGCCTGTTTGCTGGCGATTTCAGCCAAACGCTGCTCTGGTTGCAAAACCTGCTCATCTGAAATCAATTCGCTTATGGAAGCAAAATCAAAACTCATTGGTTCAATTGGGAAAGCCACATTGGGATAAGCCGACTCAAGGTTTGATCTGGCATTTATGGTTGCCAATCTATTCTGTTCTGTCTGCATATAGACAAGCTCGGCTTCAAGCATTAGTTGATCGGCATGAACCTGCCGGCCCGCTCCATTATCTACTTTTTGTTGTTCCGATTCGGCCAGTTTCCGGGCATCAGCTAACTGCTCATCCAGCACATCGGATAACATAGCCAGGTGTGACCAGGCATTCCACCGCGCTATAAAGGCCATAAGCTCATCGTTCAGCGCTTTCTCATATTTTATTTGTGCAAACTCTACTTCAAGCTCAGCCAATTCCTGATCAATGCTTCTCTTTCCGGGCAGCCGAATTTTTCGAGAGACCCCGGCCTCCCACTCTGTAAATTCATTTGCAGTGACCACCGCATCGTTAATCTCTCTCCTGCCGCCAGACATGAAGACCTCGAACTCATAAGGACCTGCTTGCAGTTTTTTGGAAGTCTCCCGTGCTCGCTCAATGTCTATTTTTGCTGACTGGACAGCTGGCACATTGAGAACTGCACTTTCCATTAGCTGAAAGAGATTATTTGATTGCGCAAACAACCTGCTACTGAATAGTGTCAGAATAATTAACGCAAAAATTAGTCTCAACGCACTCATTGCAATCTCGCATAATCAAGAACTGGTTCAACCCAGTAAGAAATTTGTGTATGACTAAAGTTTGAAGCCACGGAGGAGAGAACCTCATCAATTTGTGATTCTGGAAGAATCATAATGACCATCAGCGTATTCATTGCCCCTATGACCTTTTCCTGTTGATTCATCTGATCAATTGATGAACCACGCCCCAACGCATTCAATATTGTGTAACCAGGCAAGTTTTCCAGGTTATCCAGCATATCCAGAAAAGTAGGCTGCAAAACCTGCGGACAGATCAGAGTTAATTTGCGTATGGTCGAATCCATCGGGCTTCCTTACTGTAGTTTTCAAAAGATTTTTCTTCCCCGAAACGGCGATATAGCAAAGGCAGAAGGAAAAGTGTTAACAAAGTTGACGAAATCAGGCCCCCTATCATTACCAATGCCAAAGGCCTCTGAATTTCTGAACCAGGCCCAGTGGAAAATAACAGTGGTGCCAGACCAAATGCAGCAGTTGTCGCTGTCATAAGGACCGGCCTCAAGCGTCGAGAAGCACCCAGCAAAACCGTTTCTTGCATATCTTTTCCAAGTGCTCGTAAATCATTGAAGTAGGTCACCAATACAAGCCCATTTAGAACCGCTATTCCAAGCAATGCGATGAAGCCGACAGAAGCGGGCACCGAGAGATACTCACCCGAAAGACTGAGGGTGATAACGCCACCCACAATCGCAAACGGGATATTGAAGAAAATCAAAAGGGTTTGCCGCAAAGAGCGCAAGGTCATAAAAATGACAATGAAAATCAGCCCCAGAGACAGAGGGATTACTAACGCAAGCCTTGCCGTAGCCCGGCGCTGGTTTTCAAATTCACCCCCAAAATCAAGGCGATATCCAGCTGGCAGCTGTAATTGTTCATCGACTGCCGCTTGAGCATCCTCCACAAAACCGACCAGATCTCGCCCGGAAACAAACGCCTCGACGACGGCATATCTGGAACCATTTTCCCGCTCGACACTGGCCAGCCCTTCAGCACGTTCAATATCGGCGACGTTGTATAAGCGAACCTGCTGGCCATTATCAGTAACAAGTCTGATATCACTGAACTCATGCAAATTCTTAGCATAGGATCGATCGCTTCGAATGACGATGGGCGTTCTTCTATCTGGCTCGATCACTTCACCTGCAAGAACACCTTCCAGGCGAGAACGCATTTCCCTTTGAACATCAACAACGCTAAGACCGAACATACCTGCCCGCTCGCTGTGAACGTCCACACGCAGATATTCTGCTATGTCGTTTGAGGCGGTAAAGACATCTGTGGCGCCTTCAACCTCGCCAATAATTTGTTCTATTTCCCCCGCAAGATCAGCCAGTGTCTGGGCATCCGGACCAAATATCTTGATCGCAAGATCACCGCGTGAACCAGTCAGCATCTCGGAAACACGCATGTCGATAGGCTGGGTAAAAGATGACTCAATACCTACGAAGTCGGCCATGACTGTCCTAATTTCATTCACGAGCCAATCGATATCCTGATTTCGCCATTCCGATCTCGGCGCAAGTTCCAGAAACATATCACTCTCATTCAAACTCATTGGATCCAGACCCAGCTCATCAGAACCGACTCGAGAGATGACATGCTGCACTTCAGGAACTCGATCAATGATTGCGGCTTCAACCCTCAAATCGTCAGCCTCGCTTTGTGAGAGATTAATCGATGGCAGGGCTGTCAGTTGCATCACAACAGCGCCTTCATTCATGGTTGGCATAAATGTTTTCCCTAGTGCCGTATAGCTAATCACAGCCAAAACAACACTAATGGCCGCTACAGAGTAGACAGCCGCCGGGGTTTGCATTGCCATCGCCAGCAGTCGTTCGTAATGCGGTGTCAGCATTCTCATGATTGGCGCCTGCGGGCTGTCCTTTGTATCTAAAAGAAAAGAGCCAAAAACTGGAATAAGTGTAAATGCCAAAAAAAGAGCGGAGCCAAGAGCAAACACAATGGCCAGAGCCACTGGGGAAAACAATTTGCCTTCCAAACCCTGCAAAGTAAGTAAGGGCAAAAATACCAGACAGATGATTAGAGTTCCCGATGCAGTAGGAATGGACACCTCTGTTGCCGCGCGATACATAATATGAAGCTTGTCGCGCTTTCTGGTGTTTTTAAGTCGCTCTACTGTGTTTTCAATAACGACAATTGCGCTATCCACAATCATGCCAATAGCAATAGCCAACCCCCCCAAACTCATCAGGTTTGCTGAAATACCGAATGCCCACATTAGAAGAAAGGTTGAAAGGGCAGAAAAAGGCAAGATCAGGGTCACTACCAGTGCTGCACGCCAATTTCCCAAAAACAGGATAAGCAACATAATGACGAGTACAGCAGCCAGGACGAGCGCCTGTGTGACAGTACCAACCGCAGTGTTGATTAAGTCTGATCGGCTATAGAAAACACGTATGCTGACACCTTCTGGCAAGCTCGGCTTTAGCTCTTCCAGTCTTTGTTCAACTCCCTCAACAACCATGCGGGCATCCGCGCCACGCAAAGAAACGACAATGCCCTCAACAGCTTCACCCAAGCCATCGCGAGTAACAGATCCATAGCGAGTAAGCGACCCCAGCTTCACCTCTGCAACATCGCCAACTCGCAAAACCCCCCCATTTGTTTCACGAATAACGAGTGCGGCAATATCTGCCTTCGTCTGGGCAGAGCCTATACTGCGAACAACAATGGCTTCTTCTCCCTCATCGATGCGCCCAGCACCATCGTTGAGATTATTCATCATCACCGTCTGGTAGATATCATCGACGCTGGTTTTGGTGGCACTCATAGCCGCCTCGTCAGGAACAATATCGAAAGTACGAACACGCCCACCCAATGCATTGACATCAGCAACGCCTGGCAGTGTTCTCAAGCTGGGTCGTATCAGCCAGTCGAGCAATGAACGGCGCTCTTCCAAAGAGTAGTCTTCGCCCTCAACGGTAAACATAAACAGTTCGGACAGTGCCGTAGAGATTGGTGCGAGGCCGCCCTCAACTGTGTCAGGCAATTCTTCTTGCACAGTAACCAGCCGCTCCGAAACTTGCTGACGCGCCCAATAAACATCCGTTCCTTCTTCAAAATCTATAGTGATGTCCGCGATAGCGTACTTTGCCGTCGCCCTCATTATGGTCTGGTTGGGGATTCCCAATAATTCCAGCTCAAGTGGGCGCAAGACTCTCGATTCAACCTCTTCCGGTGTCATTCCGGGCGCCTTCATGATCAGCTTTACCTGGGTGGGTGCTATCTCTGGAAACGCATCAATGGGTAAGCGAGTAAGTGATGCTATCCCGGCACCAAGCAGGAAAACAGCCGCCAGAAGCACCAAGGCTCGCTGGGTTAATGAAAACCCAATTACACGATCTAACATGAGCGCCTAGGCTCCTTCGATAATATTTTTTAAGGCGGCCAATCCCGAAATTGCCACCCGATCACCCGCAGCAAGATCTCCAGAAACTATGACAATATTTCGAGATCGCGTTTGAATAGTGACTGGCGTCAAGCGAAAGCCAGAAGGTACTTCAACAAAGACAAAAGTATTTCCCGCTATACGTACAATTGATCGTTCTGGCAAAGCTTGAGTTCCCGGACTTACCTCTGACAAGAAGCTCGCTGAAACAAGTTGACCTATACGCCATTGCCCATCATCTGGAAGCTCAACAATAACTTCCAACGAACGAGATACCGGATCAATCTCGGGCTCTATTGAAACAACCGTGCCCAACGTATCTGTTTGGCTTAGCTGGACTTCAGTACCTGTCGAGACTTGTGCTGCACCGACCTCGGGAATTTGCACGCTGGCCCAATATTTACTCCCTGAAAAAACAGTTAATAATGGGCTAGCTATACTAACTTCAGAGCCCTGCCGTGTAGAAAAATTACTAACCACGCCATCCACTGAGGTCGTTAGCACAAAATTGCCAGGCGCATTGCCGGGTAAAACGGCAGACAACCGTTCATCCATTGCTAAAAATTCGAGCCTTGCAGATTCCATTTCATGCTTGGCTTCATCTAGCTCCAACTCCGAACGCAAGCCTAGTTCATACAAAGCTTCCTCGCTTTCATACAAGTGCTGGTTATGAACCATATTTAAACGAAGCGTTCCCAACTGAGCCTTGGCCGTCGAATATTCAGGGCTATGTAGCAGGGCGACTTCTTGCCCCTTTGAGACATTCGCTCCGGAAAATACCAACGGCTTGACCAGCACTCCGCTAAATGGGCTGGTTATTGGAAAAGAGCTGCCTGCCGGCGCAATCACCACACCAGTTGCTGTTGTGCGCGCATAAGCTGTGGACGGAAGAACCGATTCCGTCTCTATACCTAGTGCCGCCCGGTTCGCAGCCGATATGGGAATGGTTGTTTGGGAAATTGCGGCGGAAGGTATAGAAACAATTAAAAAAAGCGAAAGGAAAAAACCAGAAATAGCATTCTGTACTCCCTTCTTATAATGACAAAAATTCATTACTGAGCCTGTTTATAGTGTTTATTAGCTTTTTTGTGGCTGGCACTGCTAGGTGCAGAGAACGGAAAATAGCAGAGCAGGTAATGTATATAATAGACCTAGATCAATTTTTTCTTTTATATCTTTATCATTTTTACTGCTTACTTAACAAAAGATGACAAAGTTTTGAATTTATTGATAATAATTACTATTCACCATTCTGTATTTCTCTCCGAAATACAGAATATGCTTAGCTTTAAAAACAAAGGTAGGTTTTAGCCAAATGGCTAATATTACTAAGCGACTTTACGGTAATTTTTGGAAAACTGTGAGCTGAGAAACTCCATTTGGTCAGCTCGTATTCGGCGATCATTTAATAACGCCAGATATTCAGCCAGATTCGGACGGTAAGGCATAGCCAGAAGTTCCATCCCCACATGCTGTAATTCCAGATTTCCCTTGTGCTGGTTGCAGCGCCGACAGGCAGCCACCACATTTTCCCAAATATCCTGACCGCCGCGGGACAAAGGGACGATATGATCCCGAGTTAATTCCGCCTCGGAGAAATGATTTCCGCAATACATACAAAGGTGCTCGTCGCGAGCAAACAGGGTTTTGTTGTTTAGCGGGTAAGTACTTCGCGGCTTAGCCAGTCTTTCGCCACTGCTGGCAATAATACTGGGCACCTGAATGCATGACCTGTTACCTGTCGCTCGACATATGCCGCCATGCACTTCCCGGACAACCTCGCCCAGACTCCAGGCAACGATATCGCGAGCATAGAGGGTCACTGCCTCTTGCCAGTTAAGCCACTCGATTGGCTGGCCGGCGATATTTAGTCTTAATATCTGTGCCTCCATCTAATATCTGCCTCCCGTTTCATGTCGAAGACCACGAACAAAAAAGCCCCGCTGCAAGGCTGGGGCTTTTACGAAATTTGTCTGGTGACTGCACTGTGAATAATGCTGAGTTGGAGTTTTCTTTGAGGGGGCAGTTCCCCTGAGTGCATCTTCACACCCCAATGTCTTCCCGATACTTAATCCAAACCTGTTGAAGACGTCTACTCCCAAGAGCTTTCGGTGATATTAACCCATGCCAGCCTAGTGTCAATCCTTGCGCATTTTAACCTTGTCCAGATGACAATTGTACGAATTTCAGATTGACCGAACATAGGCTATACCTTAGGGTTTGCGACAAATGTTCCTCCCTCTTATATATGGTCAATTCTTCAAGTAAACCCAGCAAAGAAAACGCCTCACGCCTGCCTGATTTCGAGAAGAAACTTGCCGAGCTTGAGGATATAGTGACTGATCTGGAAAAAGGAAATTTGACTCTGGAACAGTCACTTCAGGCTTATGAGCAAGGCATAAAGCTGACGCGTGAGTGCCAATCCGCTCTTGATGTTGCGCAAAAGCGTATCAATGTATTAATGGAAAAAAACGGCGTTGTCACGGAAGAGCCTCTGCCAGCGAACACCACAGGCTCGGATTAATGGGGCAGGCCAGTCTCGACTTGTTTAGTCAATCCGTGATTGAGCGGGTCGATGCCAAATTAAAAAAACTTTTAAGCCCGGAACAAGCGCTTCCTGCGGGGCGGCTTATTCAGGCCATGAGCTATGCCACATTTAGCGGCGGCAAACGAATACGCCCACTGCTTTGTTTTGCCAGTGCTCATATATTTGATGAATTTGCCTTAGAAAATGATGCGATCCTCACCTCTGCCTGCGCCTTGGAGATGATCCATGCCTATTCTCTAATTCACGATGACCTTCCGGCCATGGATAATGACGACCTCCGCCGAGGTAAACCCACTGTTCATAAGCAATTTGATGAAGCGACTGCCATTCTCGCCGGTGATGCATTGCAAACATTGGCTTTTGAAACACTTACGCAAGCCAAAAACATACAACCGCCACAAAAGCTAACTCTGGTTAGACTGCTTGCCGAGGGCGCCGGGGTAAAGGGTATGGCCGGAGGACAGATGATTGACCTCCAAGCTGTGGGCGAAAAACTCGACCTGGAAGCATTGATGCAGATGCACTCAATGAAAACAGGTGCACTGATTTGTGCGAGTGTTCTCATGGGCGCCAGTGCCTCTGGCTGTGAAGACAAGAACCAATTAGCTACGCTAAAAACCTATGCGTACAATATTGGTCTGGCCTTCCAGATTCAGGATGACATACTGGATTGCATTGCCGACACTAATTCGCTGGGCAAACAACATGGCGCCGATGCCAGTCGCGACAAGCCCAGCTATGTATCTATTCTGGGAATTGATGGGGCCAAGGGCAAACTGAATGAAGCACATAGCCAAGCCAAAGACGCGCTTGGCGGTTTCACAAATTGCTCTTTTTTAACTCAACTGGCAGATTACATAGTCGAGAGAACCCACTAGTCCCCTGCCTTCATGTAGAATTCCCGCGCTCATGAAAACCTTCACTGAAATTCCACAAACATGTCCGGACACGCCTCTCCTAGATGAGGTGCAAGTTCCTGCAGATCTACGTGAACTGGAGGAATCAGATCTGGTTCAGCTTGCTGATGAGCTTCGTGAATATTTACTGTATGTCGTCGGTCAAACTGGTGGCCATTTCGGTGCCGGATTGGGGGTCGTCGAACTTACAGTTGCCTTGCACTACATCTTTGATACACCACATGACCGACTGGTTTGGGATGTGGGCCATCAGGCTTATCCTCATAAGATCTTGACCGGTCGCAAGGACAGAATCTTTAGCCTCCGTCAAAAAGGTGGTCTTTCGGGATTTCCCAATCGAGGGGAAAGTGAATATGACACTTTTGGTGTTGTGCACAGCAGCACCTCCATAAGCGCTGCTCTGGGTATGGCACTGGCCGCCAAGCACAAAGGCGAGTCACGCAAGCATGTCGCCGTAATTGGCGATGGCGCCATGACCGCCGGCATGGCATTTGAAGCATTAAATCATGTTGCCCATAACAATGCCGACATGCTGGTGATCCTCAATGACAACCAAATGTCTATCTCGGAAAATGTGGGCGGGCTGTCAACCTACTTTTCAAAAATCTGGGCCAGCAAGCTTTATAACTCAATTCGACGTGAAGGCCAGAAAGTTCTATCGCATGTTCCACCAGCTTCAGAATTTGTCCGTCGCACTGAAGAACATATGAAAGGCCTGGTTTC
>Ga0181560_10001547_pt1 | contig 21396 bp, 18 predicted proteins | sample 011ome_20_FD_133751 | JGI IMG/M metagenome (GOLD analysis project Ga0181560, IMG submission 133751) | Coastal salt marsh microbial communities from the Groves Creek Marsh, Skidaway Island, Georgia - 011509CT metaG (megahit assembly) | ecosystem: Environmental > Aquatic > Marine > Intertidal...
GTCGTTCTCTATGGCTTTGGCCGTATCGGGCGCCTGGTCGCAAGACTTCTGGTCGAGAAGGCTGCGGGAGGTGATGTACTGCGACTGCGAGCTATTGTGGTTCGCCGCGGTACAGCGCCTAGTGATATTGTAAAAAGAGCCAGCTTGTTGCGTCGTGATTCCGTTCACGGATCTTTCAAAGGGACTATAAGAGTGCTTGAAGACAAGGAGCAGCTCGTTATAAACGGTAATGTCGTTCAATTTATTTACGCAAGCAATCCTGCTGAAATTGATTACACGCAATACGGTATTCAGGACGCGATTATTGTTGATAACACGGGTGTTTGGAGTGATGAAGAGGGGCTTTCGCAGCATCTGAAGTCTAGGGGTGTGAAAAAAGTTTTACTCACTGCCCCGGGCAAAGGAAACATAAAAAATATAGTGGTGGGTGTGAACCATGGGGATATGCAAGATGACGACAGGATTCTCTCTGCGGCCTCCTGTACCACCAATGCAATTGTGCCACCGCTTAAACTCCTAAATGACAATTTCCACATCATTCGTGGTCACGTCGAAACCGTACACGCCTTCACAAATGACCAGAACCTGATTGATAATTACCACAAGGCAGATCGGCGAGGTCGCTCGGCGCCTATGAATATGGTGCTGACCTCTACTGGTGCCGCCAAGGCAGTAGCCAAGGCTCTGCCTGAGCTGGATGGAAAACTGACAGGTAATGCCATTCGGGTGCCAACGCCAGATGTATCCATGGCTATTCTAAACCTGACACTTGAGAAAGAGCTGACTGCAGAAGAGTTAAATGATTTTGTTCGTGATGCATCCCTGCATTCTGAGGTGCATCGACAAGTAGATTTTACGGATTCACCTGAAGTGGTTTCCAGCGATATTGTTGGCTCCCGTTCTGCTTGTGTTTTTGACGCCCAGGCCACTATCTGCAATGGCAACAGTGCGGTGGTTTATCTTTGGTATGACAATGAATTTGGTTACAGCTGTCAGGTATATCGTGTGCTGGAAAAAATGGCAGGTGTGGTATACCCGGTATATCCGCTGGGTACACCTTAGATAATATTTATCAGGCCTCATAAATACTATTTCCCAGAAGACCGGCCACAATTGTGGGTCGGTCTTTTTTGATGTGTTATCAATTACTTGAATCGCCTTGTAACTGGCATTTAGGCAAGTCGATCCCTATAATGGCCGGCTGATTTCGGCAGGCATTTTGTTGCCCGAAATCCCAAAATTTATTCAACGATGCCATCGATGTGAAGAAAGCCATCAGTTGATGCATGTTTAGGCGGCAGCGTTGAGTGCGAGCGTCAGGAATTACTCTCGCATATTCCAGTTTCTCAATAATCGGTTGTAGGCCCAAGTCTATGATTACTATAAAAAAGGGACTCGATGTTCCTATATCTGGTGTGCCGGCACAGCAGATATCCACCGGGAAAACCGTGAAAACGGTTGCCGTTATAGGTCCCGACTATATCGGCATGAAGCCCACAATGGCCGTTCGGGAAGGGGATAAAGTTGCCTTGGGTCAAAAACTTTTTGAAGACAAAAAGACGCCTGGCGTTATTTATACGGCACCTGCCGCTGGTACGGTTGTTGCGGTTAATCGCGGTGACAAGCGTGTGCTCCAGTCAGTAGTGATTGAGATTGATGATCATGGAGAGCAAAACACATTTGCCAGCTACTCCTTGGGCGAACTCAGTTCTCTCAATCGTGACCAAGTGGTCCAACAGTTGGTTGAATCCGGCCAATGGGTTGCTTTTCGAACACGTCCATTTAGCAAGGTTCCTGCTGTCGACAGTGCGCCAGAGGCAATCTTTGTTACTGCCATAGACACTAATCCACTAGCTGTCGATCCAACAATTGTGATCAGCGAGTACAGTTCGGATTTTCAGGCAGGTGTGGAAGTGCTGACTACGCTTACTGAGGGGAAGGTTTTTGTCTGTACAGGTGAAACAGACTTTTCAGTGCCAAGTCATGATCGTATCCAAGTGGAAAAATTTTCTGGTATGCATCCCGCGGGTAATGCAGGCACGCATATTCATTACTTGCGTCCGGCATCTTTAGAAAAAATGGTCTGGACACTGGGCTATCAGGATGTCATTGCCATAGGTAAATTATTCACAACAGGGAAAATCTGGAGCGAGCGAGTGGTTTCCCTCGGCGGCCCCAAGGTTTCCAACCCAAAAGTTGTGAAGACTCGACTGGGCGCAAACCTGGACGAATTAACCGAAGGCGAGCTGGAAGCGGGCGATAATCGTGTTATCAGTGGATCTATACTCAATGGCCGTAAGGCAGATGGTGCCCTGGCTTTTTTAGGACGCTATCATTTGCAAGTATCGGTTCTGGAAGAAGGAACCGAACGCCCCATGCTGCACTACTGTGTACTGGGTAAAAAACGATTTTCTGCAATGCCTATTTATATCTCTAATCTGTTGGGTAAGAAATCCTGGGATTTCACCACCACTACAAATGGTAGTGAGCGGGCTATGGTTCCTGTGGGCGCGTATGAAAAAGTGATGCCACTGGATATTCTTCCTACCCAATTACTGCGATCGCTTATTGTCGGCGACACAGCAACAGCTCAACAGCTTGGTGCGCTTGAACTCGATGAGGAAGATCTGGCCCTCTGTACATTTGTTTGTCCTGGCAAATATGAATACGGACCTATTCTCCGAGACAACCTTGACCGAATTGAGAGAGAGGGCTAGTAATGAGTTTGCGTAAAATTCTTGATGATATGGCGCCTCTCTTTGAAAAAGGCGGCAAACACGAAAAATGGTATGCGCTCTATGAAGCCGTAGATACCATTTTCTATATGCCCAGCAAACAGGCTACGGCGGCATCTCATGTGCGTGATGGCATCGACCTGAAACGGATCATGATTACCGTTTGGGCTTGTACTTTCCCCGCGATGTTTTTTGGTATGTGGAACCTTGGGTTTCAGGCCAACACATTTATCGCCGCAACCCCGGGAGTGGATGGCAGCGGTACCTGGCACGAGATTTTTATCAGCCTGTTAGCGGGACATGATCCGGGTAGTCTCTGGGATAACTTCTGGTACGGCGCGGTTTACTTTATTCCCATTTATGCAGTGACATTTATCGTCGGTGGTTTCTGGGAAGTATTGTTTGCGATGGTTAGAGGTCATGAAGTCAATGAAGGTTTCTTTGTGACATCAGTACTGTTTGCTCTTTCATGCCCGCCAAATGTTCCACTTTGGATGGTTGCCTTGGGTATCAGCTTCGGTATTGTGATTGGTAAAGAAGTTTTTGGTGGTACTGGTAAAAACTTCCTTAACCCCGCATTGTCAGGACGTGCATTTCTCTACTTTGCCTATCCTGCAAGTATGAGTGGCGATGCCATCTGGACAGCGGTTGACGGCTTTACTGGTGCAACAATGCTTAGCGTAGCAGCACAACAGGGTATGGCTGCGGTCGAAGCACAAATGACCTGGTGGGATGGTTTTTTTGGCGTTATGCAGGGCTCGGTTGGCGAGACTTCCACTCTAATGATACTTCTCGGCGGTTTGGCACTTATGGTGATGGGTATTGCCAGCTGGCGCATTATTGCCGGCACTTTTATCGGTATGGTTGTTACTGCGACATTGTTTAATTGGATTGGAAGTGATTCCAACTACATGTTTGAAATGTCCTGGCAATGGCATCTGGTTTTAGGTGGCTTCGCTTTCGGTATGATCTTCATGGCAACTGATCCCGTATCCGCCAGCATGACTCATGCAGGAAGATGGTGGTTTGGAGGCCTAATTGGCTTTATGTGTGTGCTGATTCGTGTGGCCAATCCGGCCTTCCCTGAAGGTATGATGCTTGCCATTTTGTTTGCCAACCTTTTTGCGCCGCTAATTGACTACTTTGTGGTTGAGGCCAACATCAAGAGGAGACTGGCTCGTGGCTAAATTTAAGAAAGATTCGGTTGTTGGCACTATTTTGGTCGCGTTCAGTGTCTGTTTGGTGTGTGCCATTGTGGTATCGACGGCTGCAGTCGTATTAAAACCTGCGCAGGAAGCAAATATCGAGCGCGATCGGCAGACGAATATTCTGGCGGCAGCAGGGCTGTTACAGGAAGGTGTGTCAGTCGAAGAGCAGTTTGAGTCGGTTCAGACTCGTGTCGTGGATTTGCGTACGGGGACTTTCAGCGATGATGTGGATCCTGATACCTATGACAATCTTCGGGCGGCCAAATCGACCGGCGAGCTTTCATCCAGTTTTGAAGAGCTCGGCACAGACGATATTGCCCAGATAGGTCGTCGGGAAAACTATTCGGTCGTTTATCTCATCTATGACGATAACGACAATCTAGATAAGGTGATTCTGCCGGTCCGTGGTTATGGCCTCTGGTCGACCATGCAAGGGTTTCTCGCTCTCGAGGAAGATATGACGACAGTTGCCGGTATTGGCTTCTTTGCCCATGGTGAAACGCCAGGACTTGGCGGTGAAATCGACAACCCCAACTGGAAACAGAAATGGGAAGGGAAACAGGTCTTTGAGTCTGGCGAGCTGTCTACCTTGTCTTTGAATGTCATTAAAGGATCTGTCGGACCCGATACTCCCGATGCGGAGCACAAGGTTGATGGTTTGGCGGGTGCCACTTTGACCTCTAAAGGCGTTGATAATCTGGTTAACTTTTGGCTTGGGGAATATGGCTTTCAAGAGTTCCTCAATAACCTCAAAGCGGGGAGGGCCTAACAATGGCAGTACTATCCAAGGCAGTTAAGGAAACGCTGCTGACACCAATTTTCAAGAACAACCCGATCGCGCTACAGATTCTGGGTATATGTTCAGCGCTGGCGGTGACATCCAACTTGCAGGTCACTCTGGTAATGTGTGTGGCGCTGACAACGGTCACTGCTTTCTCCAATCTGTTTATTTCGATGATCCGTCACCTGATACCTGGCAGCATTCGCATTATTGTACAAATGACTATTATTGCGTCACTGGTAATTTGTGTTGACCAAATCCTCAAAGCTGTAGCGTATGACATCAGCAAACAGCTCTCGGTATTTGTTGGGTTGATTATTACCAACTGTATTGTTATGGGTCGTGCCGAAGCTTTTGCCATGAAAAATCCTCCACGAATGAGTTTCCTCGACGGTGTTGGTAACGGTCTGGGTTATTCCATTCTATTGATTGCTGTGGCTGTGGTTCGTGAGCTTTTTGGTTCGGGAACGCTCATGGGCGTTCAGGTTATGCCAGACTTTTATGTTAACAATGGTCTGCTTTTATTGCCGCCCAGCGCCTTCTTCCTGATTGGTCTGTATATCTGGGCGCTGCGTGAGTGGAAGCCGGAGCAAAAAGAGGAGCCCGAGTTCAAAATTTGCCCCAATACCAAATTTAGCGCGCACTCCCATGGCGCAGAAGGAGGAGCCCACTAATGGAATATTATTTGGGACTCTTCATACGTTCGATTTTTATCGAAAACATGGCGTTGGCGTTCTTCTTGGGTATGTGTACCTTTCTTGCTATCTCGAAAAAGATCAGCGCAGCCATTGGTCTGGGAATCGCCGTTATTGTGGTGATCGGTATCACGGTTCCGGTCAATAATCTGATCCTCAAACTGTTGCTGGACGAAGGCGCTCTTACCTGGATTAGTTCAAGTTTTGGCGAAATTGATCTGCGATTCCTGGGCTTGCTGAGCTACATCGGTGTGATTGCCGCCATGGTGCAAATACTTGAAATGTTTTTGGATAAATTTGTGCCGGTTTTGTACAACACGCTGGGCGTATTCTTGCCTTTGATTACCGTAAATTGCGCTATTTTGGGTGCATCACTGTTCATGGTTGAGCGCGATTACAATTTTGCCGAAAGTGCCGTTTTTGGTGTCGGCGCGGGTGTTGGCTGGGCATTGGCGATCATTGCACTAGCCGGTATTCGGGAAAAACTGAAATACAGCGATATTCCCCAAGGGCTGCAAGGCCTGGGGATTGTGTTTATCACTGTTGGCTTGATGTCGCTGGGCTTTATGTCCTTCGGCGGTATCGATATTTAAGGCTGGGAGAGAATTAGCTCTATGGAACTTTTTACTGTGACGATTATCTCCGGCGTTGCCATGTTCACGGTTATCGTATTACTTCTGGTTGCCATTATTTTGCTGGCTCGTAAACAGTTGGTTTCTTCTGGCCATGTCAGGATCAATGTCAACGGCGAAAAAGAAATTACGGTTCCTGCAGGCGGGAAATTACTGGGAACCCTGGCGGACGCCGAATTATTTCTGGCATCTGCTTGTGGCGGTGGCGGTACCTGCGCCCAATGTAAATGCATCGTTAAATCAGGTGGAGGCGGAATTCTGCCTACCGAAGAATCACACTTCACTCCTCGTGAAATTGCTGAAGGCTGGCGTCTATCTTGTCAGACACCAGTTAAGCAGGACATGGAAGTGGAAGTTGAAGATGAGGTCTTTGGTGTTAAGGAGTGGGTATGTGAAGTTGTTTCAAATCCAAATGTAGCAACCTTCATTAAAGAGCTTACCTTGAAGCTTCCAGAGGGCGAAAATGTTGATTTTCGAGCTGGGGGTTATGTTCAGCTGGAGCGACCGGCAGGTACGGTAAAGTTTAAGGATTTTGATATCGAAGAAGAATTTCGAGTAGATTGGGAGCAGTTTGGCTTCTTTGACCTTGAATCTACCTGCGATGAGCCGATAATCCGTGCTTACTCAATGGCGAATTACCCAGATGAACGCGGCATCGTCAAATTTAACATTCGTATTGCCACTCCGCCCCCCAGAACCGAAGGTTTACCACCAGGCTTAATGTCTTCTTATGTATTTGGTTTGAAGCCCGGAGACAAGGTAAAAGTGTTCGGTCCGTTTGGTGAATTTTTTGCCCAGGATACCGATGCTGAAATGGTATACATTGGTGGTGGTGCAGGCATGGCGCCCATGCGCTCACATATCTTTGATCAACTTCGCCGGCTTAATACCAATCGTAAAATTAGTTTTTGGTATGGAGCCCGTAGTCTGCGCGAATGTTTTTATTCGGAGGAGTATGACCAACTTGCCGAAGAGAACGATAATTTTGAATGGCACCTGGCTTTGTCTGATGCCTTACCAGAAGACAATTGGTCTGGGTATACCGGATTTATTCATAACGTTCTATATGAAAACTATCTTAAGGATCACCCTAATCCAGAAGATTGTGAATATTACATGTGTGGCCCACCCATGATGAATAAAGCAGTAATTGATATGCTGTTAAATCTTGGAGTCGAGAGAGAGAATATTTATCTCGATGACTTTGGTGGCTAACAAGTTTTTTTAACTGATTACAAAGGGGCCGATGGGCCCCTTTTTACGATTGATATGCAATTATTTCTGCTCGCACTTGCTGGATTGCTCATTATCACTGCCATTATGTCGGTAGGGGTTATCATGGGTCGTAAGCCTATTTCAGGTTCCTGTGGAGGAGTGGGTTCAGCGCTCGGAGAAGACGACTACGTATGCGATATTTGCGGCGGCGATGAGTCCAAATGCGAAGAGCAAAATTCTTCTGAAACCTCTTCAAAGAAATCAGCAAAGACAGACTTCTACAACGCAGACCCTTCATAGGAAAAGCGTTCCTTTATTATTGTTCGCTGTTTTCCCTTGTGGGGGAAAATTCGAAGACGATCACATTTACGAAAAATATCCCGCTTGAAATTCCATTAGCTATGGAATAGATGACAAGTCATACATAAACTCCGTGAAAAATCGAAAAGCGGGGTTGGTAGAGCCGATTTATGGCGAAGCCAGTTTTATACCCTGTTAATTAGAAATAAAAAAATATTAGGCAAAAATAGGGTAAAAAAATGGCAGGGAACTCGCAGAATTTCTCGAGTGATGCTGCGCTCACGGCCGGATAGCGCCGGCTATACGAGCTTATAGATTCATCACTCTTAGAGTTTGGTTCACTGGAACCAAGTAAAAAAGCAATTGTGGCGCTTACCAAAGAGCTAAAAATAGGCAAAGAGCAGCTAAAAGAGCTCGTTAATAAAGCCAGGGCTAATCATCCTCAAATCAATTCTGTGGCCAGGGTTCACAACCTTATTAAAAATGCTAAGGCTTCGGAAAAAGATCCAGATTTAACGATGTTTCGACGCTTGCAGCCAGCGGCAAAGAGTGCGGGCAAAGATGATATTTGGCTGGGACAACAGTTAGGTTACATGCCCAAGTTTCTGGAAGAAGCTAATCGAAAGAGAGGGAAGGAGTCCAAAGTAGCAATGATATTGGTGATATTACTGTTACTCGCGAGCACAGGAGGCTTTGGAAGAAATTCGGCGCTACAACCAGGGGGATGTCATTCTGGTTCAGGATGAAGATACCCGAGGCTATGTCTATCTTATTTTAACTGGGTACTGTGAAGTCGTTCATCATGATGGTAATCAGCCATTGGGCATTGCCAAATTACAAGCTGGGGACATTGTGGGTGAGATGGCAGTTATTACCGGGCGTGGTTTCCGCAACGCTAGTGTTGTTGCTGCTTCACCAGCTACTTTATGCCTTATCTCTGAAGACACATTCAAAGCGTTTATTGATGCAGAAAACTTTCGTGATAGCTTGATAACTCGATGGCAACTTAGGCCTTATATGAAATCACTTCCGCAGTTCTCTGACATCGAATCTACTTCCCTTGAATTGGCAGGGAGCATTGCCGATATAGTGCACCTGAAGGCAGGTGAATCTTTGGAGGCAGATAAAAAGAGCTGGTATATCGTTTCCAAGGGAGAAGGTATGTTTGGGGGAATAAATTGCGGTGCCGGCATGGAATTTGGGTGGCGTCCCTTAGGTTTGGAAGTTCAGGGAATGTTAACGGCGAACACCTCTATGGATATCGTGAAATTCAGCAAAAAAGAATTTGATCAAATGCGATTAAGATTGCCTGCGATGAACTATTCGCTTCGTAAATACAGGGTCTCTCAAAATGACCCTGAAGTGAACTGGTTGTTGGGTGTCGTTAGTACCGAAGGGACTATTCAGTAGTCTATTTGTTTTTTGTGTTCTAGCTAGTCAACGAAAATGGATTAATCCGGCCAAGCCCCTGTCGATCTTTGCACTTTTCTATTAAGATGCGCGCCCGTTTTTAGACACCGGAAAAAGATTATCTTGGACACAATGGTAGTTGGCCAACGTTGGATAAATGAGGCGGAGCTCTCTCTCGGACTGGGAACACTGGTCGGGATGGACGAGCGCACCTTGCGCGTAGACTTCGGCGCAGCAGAGGAAGTTCGCACTTACGCACGCCAAAGTGCAGCACTGAGCCGCGCACGTTTTGAAATAGGCGATAAATTACGAAACCGGAATGGGTTGGAACTCACGGTAACTAATTTAGAAGAGACTGATGGGCTAATTGTTTATCAAGGGGAAGGCTCTCAAGGAGAAAAGCTTGAATTCCATGAGATGGAATTAAGCGATTACACTCAGCTTAATCGAGCGAATCAGCGATTATTTACCGGTCAGATAGACAAGCCAGCGTTGTTTCAATTGAGGCAGATGTCTCGTCTGCTGGTTGACGAGATAGCACATTCCTCAACCAGGGGTTTGACCAGTGGTCGAGCAAGCCTAATCCCCCATCAACTTTATATTGCTAATGAAGTGGCACAACGATCTGCGCCACGGGTTCTGCTTGCAGACGAAGTTGGCCTTGGCAAGACCATTGAGGCAGGCTTGATTCTCAATTCTTGTCTTATCAATGGTAGTGTCCAGCGAGTACTGATATTGGTTCCAGACCATTTGGTCAACCAATGGCTGGTCGAGATGCTGAGACGCTTCAACCTGAGGTTTAGTGTATTTGATCAAAATCGACTGGATGCGGTGCCCAGTGAAGATCTGTTCATTGATGAGGATATCGGTTTTGAAATTCAGGAAGAAAACCCGTTTGAAACTGAGCAACTGGTGCTGTGCGGCCAATCATTATTTAAGAATCTGGAAGCAAGACAGAAAGTGATTGATGCCCATTGGGATCTATTAGTAGTGGATGAGGCACACCATCTGGAATGGACTCCTGAGCAGGCCAGTGAAGACTATTTACTTGTCGAGCAACTCGCCAGTCAAATTGAAAGTATTCTTCTGTTAACGGCTACGCCTGAACAGCTTGGTAAACAGGGCCACTTTGCGCGTTTGCGTCTGCTGGATCCCGCCAGGTTCTATGATTACAACGCTTATCTTGAGGAAGAGCAGGGTTATATTCATATTGCCGAGATTCTGGATTTACTTTTGTCTGATCTGAAAAGTTTGGATAAAAATGGTTGGCAACAAATTACTGAGGTGATGGACGGTCAGGATTTGCTCTCCGAATTAAACGAGTTGCGGACAGCTGTAGAAGGCGGTTCTGATTCGGTAGAAACATTACGAGCTTCTTTGGTGTCCGATCTGCTCGATCGACATGGAACGGGGCGACTGTTATTCCGAAATACGCGTTCAGCAATCAAAGGATTCCCGGAACGTAAACTGGTCAAGCACGAATTGAACGCATCGCCAGAATATCTGCAAGAACTTCATTTGTCGGCAGAACACTGGAGCCAAATGTTGACCCCTGAAATAGTTGGTTTGGCTGACACCCAGTGGCAGGAACAGGATCCACGAGCAGAGTGGCTGATCCGTTTTCTCAAAGAACATCAAAGAGACAAAATCCTGGTTATAACTGCACGAGCTGAAACCGCTCTGGATTTAGCTGAGGCCCTAAGGGTGAAGACGGGTATCGTGGCTTCAGTGTTTCACGAAGGTATGAGTCTGCTCGAAAGGGATCGAGCCGCTGCTTACTTTGCTGATCCAGAGCACGGTGCGCCTTGTCTTATTTGTTCTGAAATCGGTAGTGAAGGGCGAAATTTCCAATTTGCTCACCAGATGGTTTTGTTTGATTTGCCTCGCAACACGGACCTTTTGGAGCAAAGGATTGGGCGTTTGGACCGCATTGGCCAGACTGAGACTATTAAAATTCATGTGCCTTATCTGGCAGAGACGGTTCAGGCTGAGTTACTTGGTTTTTATCATGATGCATTGGATGCTTTTGAGCATACAAGCAATGTGGCATTGAAAATAATGGCGAATCTGGGAAGCGAACTAGAGAAGCAGCTTTCTGCAGGAAAAGTTTCTGCCAAACTGATTCAGCAGGCCCAAAGCATGCGGCAAGAACTTGAGGATGAGCTGCATCGAGGCAGGGACCATTTACTCGAGCACAATTCCTGTCGAATGGATATTGCCAAAGAACTTGTAGGGCAATGCCAGAAGACGGATCAGAGCACAACATTACACCGGTTTATGAAATTATTTTGTGACTGTACAGGAGTGAGTTACGAGGAACAGACCAATGGTACGGTCATAATGCATCCGACTGAATCAATGTCTGCTGCGCTCGACGGTTTACCCGATGAGGGGCTAACACTTACCTATGATCGAGACTTCGCTCTAAGTAATGAAGATGTCCAGTTTTTTACCTGGGATCATCCAGTGGTCACGGCGGCGATGGATAGAGTGTTAAGTTCAGAGCTGGGCAACAGTAGTTTGGTGACGATCAAGGCCCCCGGAGTACGTCCAGGTACCCTCATGCTGGAAACCATCTTTGTACTTGAGCCTCCGCATAACAAGCACCTTCAGTCGAGCCGCTACTTACCAAGCTCAAGAATCCGATTATTGCTCGACCATACAGGAAAGCCTCTGGGACAAATTAGCGAGGCAGTATTGAATGACAAGCAGCAAATAGTTAAGCGACATATTGCCAGCAAGATAACTAAATCAAAGCGTGATGAGCTTCAAGTTCTTATTGGACAGGCTTCTAGGATGGCAGAAAAGTCAGCAGATAAATTGCGCGAATCTGCCAGTCTGGAAGCAAGCCAACAACTGTCGCATGAAATACAGAGATTGGAGGCACTTCAAGCAATAAACCCCAGCGTTAGGGATTCGGAGTTAGATGCACTTAGATACCGGAGAGATCAGATCTTGGCAAGCCTGGAGCAGACAGAGTTGGTGCTGGATGCTATCCGGGTGGTGATCTTTACCTAAACTGTATAAATGGTTTGGGCTGGTCGGAGTGAGAGGATTTGAACCTCCGGCCCCTGCCTCCCGAAGGCAGTGCTCTACCAGGCTGAGCTACACTCCGGTCGATAAGGCATAAGTCATTCAGAGTAGTCTTGCCATGACTAATCGCTATATTTTTTTCGCTCTTCCAAGGGCAAACTTTGCCATTGCTGGCGCAGTTCATTTTTCTGGTTTTCTGGTAACTCGTTGAAGCGGCGCTGACTTTCCTGAATTTTCTGCTGCTGTTCAGGCGTCATGCGTTGAATACGGCTGAGGTTGTTTATTAGCCTGCTTCGATTGGCAGGAGGCATACGTTCTATTTGAGGTGCTGATCGCCGTAGTTGATCTTGTCTCTGGTCAGATAAATCTTCCCAAACAGGTTCGAAATCCGAGAGCTGGCGTTTCTCTGTCTCGGAAAGTCCTGTCCAGGATGGCTGATCAGAATCCTGTGCCCATCCTGATCCGGAGAAAAGAATAAGAATAAAAAAAGTCGTTATAAGTCGGTTCATTTATCTATCTGCAACTAGTCGTCCAGATTCATTCAGCCAGATATAAAAACTTGGGTCTTCCATTAGTGCTTCAATGGGATCGCCAGGAACAGCATATTCTTGGGGTTGATCGTAAAACGGCTTTGATGAATTTATCAAAGCGGCCGTTAGCAGTAAACCAAACATTCCCGCTAATACGGGTCGTCTGTATTCGTCAAACCAGCGGTTTTGTCTTGCAACTGCAGCTTCCCGCATTTCCCGTAGACGGTGCTGGGTAGTGGCATCAATTTGTGACTCTGTCTGCCGAAGTCGTTGCTGGAGATCAGATTCTATGTGATCGTTGGTCATAATTGACTCTCTAGCAAGTTTCTAAGCGTTTTTAACGCTCTACTATAATGGGTTTTTACACTTCCTTCACTGATCTTCATAGCCGTTGCTGTGTCCTTGGTGCTCAGACCATCCCAGCAGCGGTGAAAGAATGCTTCACGTTGACGTTGAGGTAACGCCCTGACGGCTGCATCTATATGAATGATTAATTCGTCATTCTCCAGAAGCTGTCTTGGGTTATGTGTTCCGGGCTGCTCTACCTGGGCGAAGGAGTCTTCACTCTCTTCCGAGTCCCAATTCCTTGGCAACCAGCCTATTACCGCTCGCCGAACTCGTTGACGGCGGTACCAGTCTCGAATTCGCGATTGCAATATGCGATTGAAAAGTATTCGCCATTCCGGCTCAGTTTTACCGGCATAGAGCCTGGCTAGTTTGAGCATGCTGTCTTGAAGGATATCCAGCGCTTCTTCAGGATCGCCAACAGCCGACAGGGCAATACGATAAGCCCGACGCTCAATACTGGCCAGAAATTGATTTAGATTGCTAGAGCTCAGCTGTGTTGCTTCCAAAGTTAATGTAACACTTGCCATTATGCCTTCTAAGCCTCAATTGCTAACAACCCGTACTATAACGTCAGCTTGGGTAAACGTTTTAGAGGCATAGAGGTTTACTTTTTGGGGTCAAAAAGTAGTTATTGCAATTCCAGGATAACCGGGCAGTGATCGGACGGTCGGTCCATCGCGCGGATATCGTAATCTATGGTGACATCTTTGCTGGACGTAAGGAGAGGTGAAGATACCAAAATGTGATCGATTCGAAGTCCGCGTTTGGGATCATCGTCGAACCCTTTGCTGCGATAATCAAACCAGCTAAAAATGTTGTTTTCTTCAGGGTTTAAGTGGCGCCAGCTATCTGTAAGTCCCCAGTCATATAGTTGTTTGTACCACTCCCGTTCTTCAGGTAGAAAGCTGCACTTGCCAGTGCGTAACCAGCGTTTACGATTGTTATCACCAATACCTATATCCAGATCGGTTGGCGAGATATTCATATCGCCCATGATCAAAATTTGTTCAGAGGGCAAATGTTTTTCGCGTAAAAGCGCGTTTAAATCAGCGTAAAACTGGCGCTTATTGGGGAATTTTTGGGGATGAGTTCGACTTTCTCCCTGTGGAAAATAGCCGTTATAAATATGTAGCGGACGGCCATTATAAGCAAGCGTACAACCCACCATTCGTCTCTGGGCATCAGTCAAATCTGTTGGATAACCAAGTTGGGAGCTGTCAGGTGGCACGCGCGTAAGCAAGGCAACGCCATAATGTCCTTTTTGCCCATGTACCAGGGATTGATAGCCAAGATCCCTTATGTCTTCGTACGGAAATAGATCGTTTTGTACCTTGATTTCCTGCAGACCAATGACATCGGGTCTATGCTTTTCTATCAGCGCTTGAAGCTGGTGCATCCTTGCCCGAATGCCATTAACGTTAAAACTGGCTAATCTCACGAATTATTTTCGATAGACGCGACGTCAGGATTTTGTTCTCTCTGGGTAAGACGCAATAAGTCGGCAAAAATCCTTCCTGTTTCGCGAAGTAGTGCTTCCGCGATATCAGGCTCTTGTTCTGCGCTGTCGCCTTCTTCTTCCTCAGTGGAACCTTCAATACTGGGTATTTCTTCTGAACTGGCACTGGCAATTGCCGCAGTATCGTTTCCTGTTTGAGCTGATGAAGATACCTGTTGCGGTGATTCAATTTGCTGCTCACTTTGCGCTTCGGCGGTATCAGTGGTTGTGGCTGGTTCCGTTATGCCATTAGCCAGGCGCCATTTGTCGAGAAGAGCGTCTTCCAATTGATCCCAGTGTTCGCGTTCGGCTATCCGTCTTTGCTCGTTAAGAGAAACAGTTTTTTGCGAACGACGCTCCTCGGCAAGAGCAATGGTACCAACGAGGTATTGCATATCTGCATTGGTTTGCATTCGCTGCTCATGTGACTGCAGGAGTTGGTCAATAAACTCGCGATAATCGTCGTAACGGCGATGTGGAATGCCTCTTATCTGATCCCAACCCAAGGCATTTAAATAAGAGCTTTCGCCAATGTCGAGCGGATTAAACAGGCCTGGCAGCTTGATGTCAGGTACAACACCCTTATGTTGGGTTGAATCACCAGAAATGCGATAAAACTTGGATTCAGTCAGCTTTAGCTGGCCAGAAGGCAATGACTGAACAGACTGGACAGTTCCCTTCCCGAAGCTTTGCGAGCCGACGATTAAACCTCTGCTGTAATCCTGAATGGCGCCCGCGAAGATTTCTGACGCAGAAGCGCTGAGGCGATCAATCAAGACCATCATCGGCCCGGTGTAGTATGCGCGAGAACGTGCACGGTGATTGCGGTAGATACGATCATTCTGGTCGCGAATCTGTACCACTGGGCCTGGATCAACAAAGAGGTCGGTCAGTGTTGCGGCTTCAAGTAATGAACCGCCACCATTTTGACGTAAGTCAATAATGACACCGTCAACGCCATCGGCCATAAAGCCATCAAGTATTTGTTTTACGTCGCGAGTAGTGGATCGATATTCCGGATCGCGATTACGCATGCCGTTAATATCCAGATAGAAAGAAGGAATGTCGATCACACCAAGGTTAAAAGTTTCACCTTGGCTTTCTACTTGAATCATCTCGCCTTTGGCGGCGTTGTCCTCAAGCGCAACTTTGTCTCGGACAATGGGAATGATATTGTATTCTTCGCTGAGATTTTCCTCATCTGAGGGAATGACCTTCAGCCGAACGGAGGTGCCTTTTGCGCCGCGAATTCGATCGACAACTTCGTCAAGTCGCCAGCCGACGATATCGATAAATTCACAGTCTGAACCTTCACCAATAGCCACAATACGATCAGCGGCTTTTAGTTGCCCCTGTTTGTCTGCCGGGCCGCCTGGCACCACGCTAACAACTTTGGTGTATTCATCTTCTTTCTGGAGTACCGCTCCGATACCTTCCAGGGAAAGCGACATGTTAATTTCAAAGTTTTCTGAGTCCCGGGGCGAAAAATAATCCGTGTGAGGATCGTAAACATGGCCCAGCGCATTCAGGTACATATCAAGTACCTGCTGGGTTTTTTGCTGCTTAATGCTGGCTAGCTGGCTCATATATCTGCGAGTCAGCTGTTCGCGCGATTCCTCTTCTGTGCGATCTGCGAGCTTGAGATTAAGCATTAACAACGTTAGGCGTCGCATCGCATTGGCACGAGCATCTTCGACAGTTGCCGGCCACTCATAATCATCACGATCAGTTGGCAGAACATCGTTGGAACTGTAGTCAAATGCCCATTCAGGGTCCTCCAAGGTGTCAAGGAGGATTTCCAGTTGGCTAACGGCACGCTCACGATATAGTTCGTAAATGGCTTCGGCAGCCTCAAGGTCTCCCCTGGCTGCGTAGTCATCCAACTGGTCGGCATAGGTAGAATTAAACTGTTCTATGTCAGTTTGGGTCAGATAGCTTTTGCTGGGGTCTAGAAAGTCGAGGTATTCATCAAGCCATAGCTTGGAAAACTCGTCATCAATAGCAATATCTTCGTAGTGTTGCTTGCGCAACATGACGACTGTCGATTGCAATGTGCGGCTGTGCTCGCGATCAAATTCAATCTCTTCCAGCGTTCCCTCCTCAATAGGAGGGAGCCCAACTGGACATTCACTGGTAATCGCCGCCGCTTCACTAGTAGTGAAAATCGCCAAAGCACATAGCAAATACTTTCTGTTAATCATAGACAACTTGGATACCAGAAATGAATTGAGGTAATTGGACAAGAAACTTTAACTCCGAAGTTACGACCCGTAAACCTGTAGAAGGTTTCTTAACAATTTGTATATTGATATGGGGACAGCATATCGAGAAAAAAGGCGCCGTTTGACGCCTTTTGTTATTTTTTGTGAGAAAACCCCAAAACAGGATTATTTTTCCAAATATTCCAGTTTTCCTTCAACACCATCCCAATCATCCGCATCCGGCAATGGATCTTTCTTCAGAGTGATATTCGGCCACACATCGGCCAGTTCAGCATTGAGCTCTATATAAACTTCCTGTCCTTCGGGGACTTCGTCTTCGGAATAGATTGCCTGGGCAGGACATTCTGGTTCGCAGAGAGCGCAATCAATGCATTCGTCCGGGTGAATAACAAGAAAATTTGGGCCCTCGTAGAAGCAATCTACAGGACATACTTCAACACAGTCAGTGTATTTGCAGCGTATGCAGTTTTCACCTACAACAAAGGTCATGTGAAAGGTTCTCCGCGATCTTTTTGCACCGGCCTTCAGGCCGGGGGATGGTGGTCAAAATTTAGGCGCGCGATTGTATAACAAAGTTTGGCGCACGTCAGGTTGCCAGAGCGTTCAATTAATTTCCGTCGAGTTTCCTCAACTCGTAAAGCAAATCCAGCGCTTCTCTTGGGCTAAGTTCGTCCGGCTTTAGTTCTCTTAGCTTCTTTAGTGCCGGAGATTCCACTTTGGCGAACATATCCGGCTGAAGTGAATCGCTAGCGTTTTGCTTATGTTCAGTGGGGTTATTGGAAATCAACTGATGGGCGCCAGCCTCTAATATCTCCAGCTCCTTTTGCGCGTATCGGAGAACCTTATCGGGCACACCGGCAAGTCGAGCTACCTGAATTCCATAGCTTTGACTAGCGGGGCCTTCCTCTACCTTGTGTAAAAAGACAATGTTGTCGTTATGCTCAGTGGCTGAGAGGTGAACATTAACCACTTCAGAAAGAGTTGATGGCAGGGCGGTTAGTTCGAAATAGTGGGTGGCGAATAGTGTTAATGCACGGCTTTTACTTGCCAGGTAATGCGCGCTTGCCAGTGCTAGCGATAACCCGTCAAAGGTGCTGGTACCTCGGCCTACTTCATCCATCAACACAAGACTTCGATCTGTGGCGTTGTTAAGGATATTTGCGGTTTCAGTCATTTCAACCATGAAAGTGGAGCGTCCCCCTGCCAGATCGTCGGAGGAGCCAATTCGGGTGAAGATACGGTCAACCAGCCCTATTTCTGCCCGCTTTGCCGGCACAAAGCTGCCGATATGGGCCAGCAAGGTAATCAGGGCAACCTGACGCATGTAAGTAGACTTGCCGCCCATATTCGGCCCGGTAATGATGAGCATGCGGCGTTGGTCATTTAGTTGCAGGTCGTTGGGAATAAAATCGTTATCCATAACCTGTTCAACCACCGGGTGCCGACTGGCCACAATATCAAACAGGGGTTGGTCGACCAGTTTGGGCTGAATATAGCCCTGTTCTCTGGCAACCAATGAGAGATTGCATAGCACATCGAGTTCACTAAGGGCGTTGGCACAATTCAGGAGTTTTTGAAGATCCTGGTTCAGGGTTTCCAGTAACTCTTCATAGAGAGATTTTTCCAGCGTAAGTGCGCGGGATTTGGCTGAAAGCGCCTTGTCTTCAAACTCTTTCAATTCCGGGGTGATAAAACGTTCAGCATTTTTCAGGGTCTGTCGGCGCAGGTACTCGACGGGTGCTTTAGGTGATTGCGCCTTGCTGATTTCAATGTAATAACCATGAACGCGGTTGTAGCCCACCTTTAATGTGCTGAGCCCTGTGGCTTCGCGTTCGCGTTTTTCCAGCTCTATCAGATAATCACCGGCTCTGCTGCTTATCGCCCTAAGGTCATCCAGTTCTTCATTGAACCCGATTCTGATCACACCGCCATCACGAATCAGCATGGGTGGGTTTTCTTCAATGGCGTTGGTTAGTAAAGAATATATTTCAGGAAACTCACTTATATCGGTATGCAGGGCCTTGAGATGCTGGGCGGTTAGGCTTTTAGCCTGTGCCTGGAGTGCGGGCAATTCGCCCAGTGACGACCCAAGTCGGCTTAAGTCCCTTGGTCTGGCCGACCGCAGTGCAACGCGAGCAAGAATGCGTTCGAGATCACCAATTTTCTTCAGGTGATCTCTAATAGGGTCAAAATCGAAGGTCTCTACAAGGTTGGTAATAGCCTGTTGTCGTTGGCTGAGTATATCGATGTCCCGCAGAGGTTGTTTTAGCCAGCGCCGCAGCATGCGGCTTCCCATCGCCGTTTTACATTTGTTCAGACTGCTAAAAAGTGTATTTTCTTCGCCGCCGGATAGATTTAGGTCTATTTCCAGATTCTTTAGCGTAGCGGCATCCAAAGCCACACGCTTGTCGCTGGCTTCAGCTTTGAGGGAAACAATGTGGGGCAGGGCGCTGCGCTGGGTATCGGTTGCATAGTTCAGCAGCACTCCCGCAGCGATTAGGGCCGGGTCATCATCGGAAAAGCCGAAACCGCTCATGTCCTTGATTTGGAATTGCTTGCACAAACTGCTTAAGCACGTTTGTGTGTCGAATTCCCAAACTGGTCTTTGGCGAATACAAAGGTTTGAACTCAGTTGGCTGGCAATATCGGATTGCTCGCTGACTAAAAGTTCAGCAGGATGTAAACGGTGAATTTCAGCCGTTGCCTGATCAAGATCGTCCAGTTGGTTTGCGATAAAGCGACCGCCGGCAACATCAAGGCTGGCCAGTGCGCAACTATCTTCTGTCTCGTAAAGACAGACAAGCAAGTTCTCCCGGTTTTCATCCATTAAGGCTTCATCGCTGACAGTGCCTGGAGTAACAATTCGGGTTACTTTGCGATCTACGGGACCTTTGCTGGTAGCGGGGTCACCTATTTGCTCAGCAATGGCGACCGATTCTCCCATTTTGATAAGTCTTGCGAGGTAATTTTCTGCCGCGTGATGCGGAACGCCGCACATGGGGATAGGTTCCCCCGCAGACTCTCCGCGAGCGGTTAATGTGACGGAAAGAAGTTCAGCCGCTCTTCTGGCATCCTCAAAAAACAATTCGTAAAAATCACCCATTCGATAGAACAGTAGTTGGTCAGGATGCTGTGCTTTTAGACGCAGATACTGCTGCATCATAGGTGTGTGACCACTCAGGTCAGTTAGGCATTTCTCCATCGGATGATATTACGTATTACTCTGCTATATACGATTGTCTAATCGCTTGTTTCAGCTGTATTGCGAGCTTCTAGTGCTGCTAGCTGATCTGGTGTAGTAGGCTTCTGAAAGCTTTTTTTCCACTTGTCATAAGGCATGCCGTAAACAAGCTCACGGGCCTGATCGTAATCGATCTCAGCACCGCGCTCATTTGCTGCTTCCATATACCAGCGTGACATACAGTTTCGGCAAAAATCGGCCAGAATCATCAGGTCGATATTTTGAACGTCTGTACGTTGCTGCAGATGCCCGATCAGGCGATCAAAAGCGTCTGCCTTGCTCTCCTGTTCGATCCGGTCCATGGTTTTATAGAAGGGTCAGAATATTTTCAGCGCTACTTTTGTCAACGCCTGTTTCGTCTACTTCCAGTGCCTTGACCACACCGTCTTCCACAATCATGGCATAACGTTTGGACCGTTTGCCCAGACCAAAGCCAGATCCATCCAGTTCCATCCCAATCTCTTTGGTAAATTCATTGTTGCCATCGGCAAGCATAAGAATTTTTTCAGCGTTCTGGGCTTGGCCCCAGGCGGCCATTACAAAAGCATCGTTGACAGAGATACAGGCAATGGTGTCTACGCCTTTGGCCATAATGTCATCCACGTGGACAACAAAACCGGGCATGTGAGCGGCAGAACAGCCGGGTGTGAATGCGCCGGGTACCGCAAACAAAACCACTATTCTCCCAGCGAATACATCGCCCGTATTAATAGTTTCCGGGCCTTCGTTGCCCATGGTCTTAATATCAATGAATGGGACTTTATCGCCAACTTGAATACTCATATCTTTGATCCTTGGTTTTTCCAGTTAAAAGAGAGGCCGGACAATGTACTGTGCCAGCGAAAGCTGTGCAATGCCTCAATAGACTGATTTATGCTTGGTGGCAGAACTTTTTTTGTGGGCAAAAAACCGGGTGCAATGTGATAGCATCCTTGACAATCGAATTTTGGAATTTCCAATGCAAATACAACCTCTGATTTTGGCGGCTGGCAAGGGAACGCGCATGCGTTCGGCCAAGCCAAAAGTATTGCAGTTGCTCGCTGGAAAGACATTGCTTGAGCATGTATTGAATAGCTGCGACCGACTGGATAGTGCAATGCCAGCCTTGATTGTCATCGGCTTTGGTGCCGAACAGATAAAACAGTCCATTGGCGACGGGCCTACCTATTTGTTGCAGGAACAACAGTTGGGTACAGGCCATGCCGTCCAATGTGCATCAGATTTTATTCCTGATGATGTTCCTGTTGTGGTGTTGTACGGTGATGTACCGCTAATTTCGCCTGCTACTATCAGTAAAGTTGCCGAGCTGGCGGGGGTCGAAAAGCTTGCCCTGCTGACCTTGGAGATGTCTGATCCGACGGGTTATGGACGAATATTGCGCAATGCCCATGACCAGATAGTCGCTATTGTTGAACACAAGGATGCGACCGAAGAACAGAAGCTGATTACAGAAATTAATACAGGGGTTTTAGCCCTGAATGGCGCACTGCTTAAAAGCCTGGTATCTGGTCTCTCCGCCTTCAACGCGCAAGGGGAGTATTACCTGACCGA
>Ga0181560_10001551_pt1 | contig 21368 bp, 20 predicted proteins | sample 011ome_20_FD_133751 | JGI IMG/M metagenome (GOLD analysis project Ga0181560, IMG submission 133751) | Coastal salt marsh microbial communities from the Groves Creek Marsh, Skidaway Island, Georgia - 011509CT metaG (megahit assembly) | ecosystem: Environmental > Aquatic > Marine > Intertidal...
CGAGCCGGGCAGTGCATTACATCTACACCAATCGGTGATTGATATTAAGACAGGTAAAAATATTTTCTGCGGCGAAGACGGCGGGCCTACCGCCGCTATGATGCATTACCTGGCGGGCTTGCAACGCTACACCCCCGAGCTCATTAGCTTCTATGCGCCTAACGTTAATTCCTATCGACGTCTCGCCCCCGATATATCAGCGCCTATCAACCTAAGCTGGGGCTTTGACAACCGAACTACGGCATTTCGTGTACCCAGTAGCAGTCCCGAAAACTTGCGTATCGAAAACCGCTTCCCCGGTGCCGATGCCAATCCTTATTTAGCCATTACGGCAACATTGGCCAGTGGTTTGCTGGGTATGCGTCAAAAACTCGAGCCCAGCGCTCCCCATCAGGGCACTGCCAACGATGAAGAGGTAGAGGTGGCACGTACCTTGGAGGAAGGTGTCCGTAAATTGAATGACACGCCCGAACTACAACACATGATTGGTGAGTTGTTCATGCGTGCCTACGCGGCGGTAAAGCTTGATGAGTTTGAAGAGTTTAACCGCGTGATTAGCTCTTGGGAGCGCGAGCATTTGTTACTGCAGGTATAGGGGCGGAGATTAGCGGTGAATGACGTTGCAGTGGGAATCGGGCCAAAGTCGGTAGCGTACCAGGTGTTTGTGGCTGTGAAGTACCTCACCTACGCGCTGTTGGCGTTTAATGTTTACCTATTCCTAGAAGAGGAGCTCATCTCGGCAGCCCATAGCGGTATGGCAAATATCGATGCAGCGGCTTTGGTGCAATTGTTCTCCGCCACCCTCGACACCGCGGCATGGGTACTCCTGCTCCTCCTTTTTGAGCTGGAGACCGCCGTTATTCCCGATACCCGTTTGGTGGGCGCTACCAAGCTCATTATTCACGGCGTGCGGCTCATTTGCGGCGCCGCCATCATCTCAGCGTTTTTGGGTTATGTGGGTGAGTGGGAGGTATTTCTTGCTGCCACCTCGCTGCCTGCACCGGCATGTGATCTGGTGAGTCAGGGCTGGTCGGTGCTTGAAGACTTCGATGCCTTTGCGCCACTGACTCTAGAGAATTGCGCGCAGTACGGTAGAGACACGCTGCAGATAACAGCCCTGCATCAGGTATTGGCCTCACCACTGGCGTTTACCAGTGCGCACGATTTGGCGTTGGTCGACGTACTCAATGCGGGTGCCTGGATTCTCATTGTCATCGCCCTCGAAATTGAGGTGCGCTTGCAGCTTCGAGGCGGTATGCCTGCAAGAGCCCAATGGCTCATGAACGTTATCAAGATAGGCTTGTACCTTGTATTAGCTGCTGCAGCCGTTTACTGGGGTTTTGAGGGGGAGTTTCTCGATTTTTGGGATGCCGCTTTGTGGCTATTTGCGTTCTTCTTTATCGAGATGAATGTTTTCGAGTGGACCAAAGAACTCGATAAACAAAGCGAATAAGCTATTGCCCCGCTGAGCGGGGTGCAATAGAAGCTCCACGTTAAGTGATGGGCTCTCGGTAAAGTTACTTAGTAGTCGTCGAAATCAAAGTCGTAATCGCCTAGCTCGTCGCGTAAACGCAAGGCTTCTAGGCGTTGCTCGGCTCGGCGGCGTTTATTTGCCAGTGCCGCTTTTTCGCTGATCACTTCGCTGGCCTCTATGTTGTCATAGTCGTCGTCGATGAAATCGCCAGCCATACCGTCAAAAAAATCTTCTGACGAATCGTTGTCACTCGTGCGTGTCTGATTACGCTCACCCATAAACCACCTCCCGATGATTCAGAACAAGATCGGGCCAGACCTAGGGCCCTTGATGCGGAGTTGGCCTCAAGCGCAGCCCGTGTGCAATGAATATTTTGTACTTTAAAAAGCGCTGTAAATAACTAGAAAAAATATATAACGGCCCACCATTGGGTTGCCTTCCATGGCGGGTAACGTCCCTGTCACCGAATCCTTTTCCCAACGTCCTGTTGGGGGTGGGCCGTTAGGTCGTTACCGCAAAGGCTGTGCCAGTTTGGGTAAGTTGCGGTTTTGAACGCAGATATACAAGGTTTTCAAAGACTTACAATGAGCGTTGTGGTGCTACTTAATCGTGCTAGGTTGCCTGTGTTACAGGCTGGACGTGTTCATTGGTGTGGTAGCGTGTCCAATGCATGAATAATGTGACCAACAATACGCTCGGGCTCATCATCATCCACATCGACACTCAGCGTTGCCCATTGTTCGTAGAGAGGAATGCGCTCGGCGTAAATATCCGCAAGACTTTGATTTTTCGAAGAGGCAATACCGCGATCGGGTGCCAATGAGATGCGATATTCCACCGTCGCAAACTGAGCCCGTAAATAAATGACGGTGGTCTGTGTTGCCAGTCGCGTCATGATGTTATCGCTGTAGACCACCGAACCGCCCGTGGAGATAACGCTTTTGTGAATGGGCATTTCGGTGAGCACGCGTTCTTCAACCTCGCGAAGGTAATGGTGATCGGTGCGGGCAATAATTTCGGCGAGGGTGGCATCTTCCCGCGCCTGTATGAGCAGGTCGGTGTCGACAAATTCAATACCCAGACGCTTGGCCAGCAAAACACCAATAGTGCTTTTGCCACTGCCGGGAAAGCCAATAAGACTGAGAGTGTGTTCTACTGACATACAATAACGCTCCTCTTGAAGTCCGCACTTTACCTGTAAAGCTTGTCCTGGCACCACTCAACAAGGACAATTGCACCTTCCTTTTGTTATGGACCACGGCAATGGCAAACTTGAAGACCGCCCTTTACGATCTGCACCAAACTGAAGGTGCTCGCATGGTGCCCTTTGCCGGTTACGATATGCCAGTGCAATACCCTGACGGTATTATCAAGGAGCATTTGCATACGCGTACGGCGGCTGGGCTCTTTGATGTATCGCATATGGGGCAGGTGATTGTTGAGGGCGCCCAGGCGACTGCCGAGCTCGAGGCACTCATGCCCGCCGACCTGGTGGCGTTACAGCCGCTGCACTCAACCTATTCGCTGCTTACCAACGCCGAGGGAGGGGTGCTTGACGACTTAATCGTTACGCGCCTGTCCGACACCCGATTTATGATTGTCGTTAATGCCGTGTGTAAGCATGCTGACTTGGAAGTGCTGAAGGCAGGTTGTCCATTGTCAACGGTCACCCTACATGAAGACTGCGCGTTACTTGCACTTCAGGGTCCGAAGGCCCGCGACGTCATGACTCGTTTAGCGCCTGATGCTGCACAGTTGTCATTTATGACCGCCAAAGAAGTAAATCTCGCGGGTATCGACTGCTTCGTGACGTGTTCTGGCTACACCGGCGAAGATGGCTTTGAGATATCGCTACCCAACCAAGCGGTTCAACACATAGCTAAAGCCTTACTTGCTGAACCCGAGGTTGCATTGGTTGGCTTGGGTGCGCGAGATTCGCTTCGGTTAGAGGCTGGTTTAAGTCTTTACGGTCATGAGCTCAGCACGACCATTACCCCGGTGGAAGCCGGCCTGCGGTGGGCGATCGCTAAATCGCGCCGGGCGGATGGGGAGCGGGCAGGCGGTTACCCGGGTGCCGATGTCATTATGGATCAGTTTGCTGCTGGCACCGCGCGGGTCCGCGTGGGGTTACAAGTGGTTGGCAAGCGACCGGTACGTGACGGTCAGCTAGTCGTCAACGATGCCGGTGAGACTGTAGGCGTTGTGAGCTCGGGAGGATTTGGGCCTTCAGTTGGTGCGCCGGTGGCGCTTGCTTTCGTCGACAGCGCTTACAAAACAGCAGGTACTCGGTTGATGGTGGATGTTAGGGGTACGATGAATCCCGTTGATGTTGTGGCTCTGCCCATGGTCCCGCCGGGCTACCACCGGGGTTGAGTCTATCTGGAAGTGGATTCGCTCTGAGCGCGTGCAGAGCATGTCCTAGCTGATTGCTCAACTCGATTAATCGTTGCCTTGCTATCGGCCTGAGTGGGCTGCGCCACAGCCAGTAAGCGGTCGTCATACTCACTATCAGTAGTGCGAGCCACCCAAGGGGCAGGGCCATATTCTCAGCGTCGCCTGTGGGCACTGCAGCCGTGCCGCGTACCGTAAACCGAACCTCCGGTGTCGTAAGGGTCTGCAAGGTGGCGTCGGTGGTATTCCACCAGTACAACACCTCGGCCGGTATGTGTACCTCGCCTGGCTCCGTGGCAATGTAGACTACGGTCTCCACCCGCTTTGCGGTGAGCTCGCCACGGGTAGCTTTATTGCTCAATAAAACTGGTTCTGGGTAGCTTTGCAGGCCGGGTATGTTTGCACTTTTTACCCCCCCTCCCAGTGCGTCTCTCGTTGCTAATTCACTCCTCGTTAAGCTGGGTAGCATCATGGCCATAACGTTTTCTGCGTCAATAGATACCTCGCGTTTAATGGCTGCACCAACAGCGACCGTATCGTCGTTATCCATATGCTGCGTTAGCGTTACGCTGGGGCTTGCTATCCACGGGCCATCGAGGTTGGCCAAGGCCTGAGGTACTACCACCCTTAGGGCTCGCGGCTTGGTATACAACGTAAATGTTTTATCGCTACCCGGCGCAACAGATACCGATGCGGTCACTTCAATGGGTTGCAGTATGAAATTGCCCGCGCGGGTAGCGAAGGCGTCAATGGACCAGTGTTGCAGTGTCCAGCTCTCCTGCCCACGGCGCTCGGTTGCGTTAGAGGCAAACTCCTGATTTTGTAACAAGACGACGCCCGAAATTTCTGGCAGCCGTAACTGAGTGCCGGCGGTAAACCAACGTGGTGTTGCAACACTAACGAGTACCCGTATGCGCTCACCCGGCACGACTGCACGCTCTGGTTCTAGCGCCAGCGTCAACTCGAGTGGCGGGTTGGACGCCATTGCGTTTTGCAGCACATTCAGCATCAATAACCCTGTGATGCTAAATAAGACGCGTATTGTGCGTAGCGGGTGGTTTGTCATTCGCTGACACCACGTTCTTTGAGTTGTATCGAAAACTTGGTGCGCAAGAATCGTTCGGGATCATGCTGCACACCCTTAAGCCACATATCGGCGGTTTCAGGGCTGGCGAGCAACTCCTCGGCGGTGTATTGCTCACGCTCGGTGGCTTGAAACTCCAACGATTGTGCGCCTTCGCCAATTTGCGCATCCTGCTCGTCTAATGTATCGCTGCCGATACCGTCTTCTTGTTGCTGTGATTCGCTCAAGCGGTTGATCTCATCAATCAATGCTTGGAGTGCATCGCGATTGGCTTTGGCGCCGGGGAACAACGGATCGCGCAACAATAATTGGTTATAAGCGGACAATGCGCGCACATAATCTCGCCCATGGGCTAGCGCGTTGGCCCGATTGAATTGCGCGGCAAGGCTATCTTGACGGGTAAATAGCGACGCGGCACGAATAAAGTCCTCGGCATAATAGTGCGCTGTGGCCTGCCAGATTGGATTGGCAAAAACGTGTGCCGCTTTTTCGGGGTACCCAGCCTCGAGTAACAGCCGGCCATATTGGTCGGGCGTTAGCCATAAACGTATAAAGTCATCGAGTAGCGTTTCAAGAATACTGCTTTTGGCGTGTTGTACAGGGGCATCGGCGGTTATGGCAAGTGCCGACTCTAGCGGCCGATCTTGTGCTAAAAGCTCGTGTTGAGGTAGGAGTAACGCGGGCGCAAGCAGCCACGCCCAGACCCGCGTCCAGCCACGCCGAAACCACAGTAGTGCCAGTGCCATAGCCACAAAAACCAGCGGATAGCCACTGTCGAGCCAGGGCAGCGCTTCGTTGTCCACAATGTTGTAGCCGTCGCTCAACGAATTAACGATGGTATTTATGTCCTGTGTATCAATGCTGTCATCCACATAATTAGCATCACAGTCATTGGCTAGCGCTTGCAAACCTCGCTCATCGAGTGGTGAAGTACTCTGCTCTGGATTGGGACTACCAATGCCATAAACGATCAGTTGGTGGGGATTGGTCGCACACCAAGCCTTAAATAGGACGTTACTGTTGCTGCCTATACCATCGGATATCAACAGTATTGAGGCGCTGCGTCGTGCTTTGGCGAGAACACGGTCGACGCTGGGTAGTGCGTATTCCGGAAACTTACCCGCCCGCGGCGCCATACCCGTTCGAATGCCCGAAAGATAATTGCGCGCAATGTCATGATCGTTGGTGAGAGGGAGAACGGTGTGTGCGCTACCGGCGAAAACGATGATCGCTACTTTTTTATCGCTGACGCGAGCAAGTAAATCAGTCAGTTTTTGTCGTGCCCGTTCGCCACGACTGGGCGCCACGTCGGTAGCGTTCATCGAAGCGCTCACGTCCATCAAGATAACCAGCGGCGCATTATCCTCGGCCAATGGCGAGGGTTGTTGTTGCCAACTTGGCCCGGCGAGCACCAGACTAAGCAGTACAATTAATACCACGAGCGCTGAATCTGGACTGAATAGTGATCGCTTGGGACGAGCGAGACGCAGATGCTTGAGCAGTGCAGGGGCAATAATGTGATCAAAGGGGTCGTCCCTGCGCTGGCGCTTTTTCAGCAGTAGTTCGAGCACAGCAAGGCCGGGTAGTAGTAGCAGCCACTCGGGGCGCAAGAAATGAAATAAGGCCGGGTCTATCATGTAACGCTCTCTTTGGAGCGCACATCATCATTGCCGTATAGCCACCCAATAATAGCCACCAAGGCCCGTACTGCGACATACGCCAAAGCCAGCAACGCCAACGGTACCCAGTGGAGGTCGGCTCTTGGCCTAAAGGAGACGCTGTCAAAGACACTGGGCTCTAGTTGGGCAAGCAAGGTGAATACCTCGGTAAGCGCGTCACGATTGACAGCAATGAATTGACGACCGCCAGTCACCTCGGCGACGCGTTGCAGTGTCACGGTATCCAACGCCTCTTCTCCCACTGCAGTAGGGTCACCAATGGCAATCGGGTAGATACGAATACCTTCCGTAGCGGCCACTCGTGCGGCATCCACCGGTGGTACTACACTGCCAGTATCATTGCCGTCTGTGAGTACTAGTAGCACGCGGTTTTCCGTTTGTGCTTCGCGAAATAGCTTAATACTCAAGCCAATAGCATCGCCCAAAACGGTACTCGGTCCAGCCATGCGAATACGGGTTTCGTCGAGTAAGATTTGCCAAGTGAGCGTGTCTTCGGTAAATGGCGCCTGCAAATAAGCGTTAGCGCCAAAAACGATTAATCCCAGACGGTCGCCTTGGCGTTCCTGAACCAATTGATGCAATACGCTTTTGAGGGCCGTCAGTCGATCAATGGTTTCTCCTGCCTCGTCTTTAAAGTCTTGAGTTTCCATGGAGCCGCTAAGATCAACCGCAATCATAAGGTCACGTCCAGCGCGTTGCTGTTCAATAGGCTCCCCAAGCCATTGGGGTTTCGCAGCTGCGCTTATGAGCGCTAGCCACAGCAGGGATATCATGACTTGCTGACTGCGTCGCCGAATAAGCACCATGGCACCTCGTCGACGTTGTTCTTGGGTGGCTTGAATTAAACGTTCAAAAAAAGGTACGCGAACCGCGTCTCGCGTTTCTCGATACGGTGGTAATAGCAGCATAAGTAGCGGTAGTGGCAGCAATAGCCAAGCCCATGGGTTGGCCCATTGCACTTGCAGCACTAAAACCTCAAGCGGGTCCATGGTCATCCTTGTGGTTCAAGATCCACCAACGCACAGCGGCGAGTAAAATCTTTACGTTCGGGTCGGACTGATTCATCACGACAGACCCTGTGTACATCGTATCGGCAAGGTAAGTGTGCAAAATGTCTAAGTCAGGTTTCGGGCTTACGCGCGTCCTGAGCCAATTAACCCAAGCGTCGCCCGTTAGCGATGCTACTTCTTGGCGCGATGTGGCGACCATGGCCGTAGTTTTTATTAACACGTTAATGGCGGTAAGTGATAAGGGAGACTGGCTGGCGATAGAATCTAGGCGCCGCAATGCCTCGCGCCGATAGCGGTTGCGTAACCATTGGCGCAGTGAACGGTACAGCCATCGAAGCATTCCAAATCCTATTATCACTGCGAGTACGTACCAACCCCATGTTTGTGGTAGCCAGTCGATTTCAGCAGCGGGGACTATCTCGTTAAAGTCCCGCACTAAGGGGTTGCCGAATTGATCGGGTAATGGCGGTAGTGCGGCCATCACCGGTTGCCAGCACCGCCCAGTAGGCGTTGAATTTGACGGCTGATATCTGTGTGCGTACTCAAAGCCAGTACGGGAATGGCGTGACGCTTAAGGCTGTCAATTAGGTTCGAAAAGCGTTGGTCATAATCGGCTTTAAAGCGTTCTTGGGCAGGCGAGTTGGTTGTTTTGATTTCGAGCTGATACCGGCCATCACTCACCACTAGATTATTGGCACTGACAATATCACGCTCAAGCGGGTCACTGACCACGGCGGCAACCACGTCGTTGCTGCGATTTATCAGCTTCAGGGTATCCAGACACACCTCACTCCAGCCATCAAAGTCAGACACAATAACGACTAAGCCATCATGCCCAAGCCTTGGTGCCAGTGTTTGCAATGCACTCGCCAGTGCTTTTGGTTGGCTCGTCTTATCAGCACAAGCAGTGAGATCGTTGTTGAACTCCACAAGCTTTTCAAACCATGCAATGGTCGAGCGCTCGGATCGACTGGGTTTGGCAATAAATTGTTGCTGGTCATTAAATATCACCGCGCCAATACGGTCACCAACGGCTAATACACGCCAAGCAGTCAGAGCCGCCGCCTCTGCAGCAGCCACGGATTTCATTTGGTGTTGGCTACCGAAAAACATCGACAAGCGCTGATCCACTACCATCCATACAGGCCGGTCGCGTTCCTCGGTATAGACGCGCACATAGGGTGAACCAATACGCTGAGTGATCTTCCAGTCCATATTGCGGATATCATCACCGGGTCGGTAATGACGAAGCTCATCGAAATCTAACCCACGACCGCGTAGCCGTGACCGTTTGCGACCTGCAAGCACCGACCTCACCGGCTGTGTGGGTAAATAACTGAACCCGCGAGCTCGGTAGCGTAGTCGGGTCAGCTGTTTGAGCGTAACGTAAGCCCCACCGGTCACAATTTAGCCCACAGCAACCAAGGCCAACAGTTTCGTTATGACGTCGTCACTGTCGACACCGTCTGCCAGTGCATCGTAACTGAGTATTAGACGGTGGCGTAAAACTTGTGCAGCCACTGCCTGCACGTCTTCAGGCAGTACGTGTTCTCGACCACTTAACCATGCTTGTGCACGGCTTGCACGATGCAGTGCAATGCTAGCGCGCGGGCTTGAACCTAGGCTAATCCATTGCGCTAACTCTTTTGATAGTGCTTGTGGTTGGCGTGTGGCCATAACCAGATCAACGAGGTATTTCTCTACAGGTTCACTGACAGTGACGTGTTGAATTGCTTCCCTTGCTGCGAAGATGGCAGCGCTATCTATTGCCACAGTGTCGCCCGCTTGTCCCATCTCCTCGGCCTGCAGCATACGCACAATGGCAAGTTCCGCCTCGGCTTGTGGGTAGTCGACCCGTACTTTGAATAAGAAACGATCCATCTGAGCTTCGGGGAGGGGGTATGTGCCCCTTGCTCTATTGGGTTTTGGGTGGCCATGACTAAAAACAATGGCGGCAGCGGGTAGGTCTTACCGGCCACAGTAACCTGTCGTTCCTCCATGGCTTCAAGTAACGCTGCCTGTACTTTCGCAGGGGCGCGATTAATCTCGTCGGCGAGTACCAGTTCGTTGAAAATAGGGCCTGGTTCAAAAGTGAGTTGGCCGGTTCCCTGCTTGTCGTGATACGTCTCACTGCCGGTGACATCGGCTGGCAGTAGGTCAGGCGTAAATTGAATTCGACCAAGATTGACCCCCAGGATCTTGCCAAGCGTTTTAATCGAGCGTGTCTTCGCAGTGCCAGGTAAACCCTCTAGTAGCACGTTACCATTGCATAACAGTGCCAGTATAAGACTGTGTGTCACCGATTCTTGGCCAATAACAGCGCGATTAAGCGCGTCTACAACGCGCTGCAAGGACTCTCTAGGCGTAGTCGTCATGGTGGTCTCGTTGTTGTGCGTATGAGAGGCCTAAGACTATCAGTTTTGCTGGCCGCGGTAGACCTGCTATCGAGGCCACTAAAACATGGTAGCCACAATGGCAGCTTAGATTTAATGCGCCCAGTCGCGCTCTGCTTTGAATTGCTTAGACAGATAATCCATCTGATCAACCAGAACACGTTCCTTGGAGAGGTAGTGCCACTCGTAGGAGTTGGGCCGAAAAGGCACAGCAAGTAAAGGCATATGTGCTTCCTCGGGCGTCTTGTTGTCTTTCAGCCAGTTACAGCGTTTGCAGGCGGCGACCACATTCTCCCAGCGATCGCGGCCGCCGCGAGAGGTCGGTAGTACATGATCGCGTGTTAGGTCACTACGATTGAACTGGTCTCCGCAGTACAAACAGCGATGGTCATCACGGCGAAAGAGGGTGCGATTGCATAGCGGTGGGGTAAAGCCATCGTAAATTCGCCCATCGAGAGCAATGATGGGTTGAACCTCTATACGCGAGCGCTTACCCGACAAGCGCTGTATACCACCAAACACCGGCGGGAGTGAGGCCCCGATGCCGTAAATCACATCGCCGCGGGCGTAAGCTGTCACTGCCTCTTGAAGCGTTAACCACCCTCGAGGCTGTCCAGCTAGATCCAATTTTAGGATCGCGTGCATGGCCGTCTCACTGTCGGTTTTTTAGACACTACCCAAAAGCGTGGCGCAACACAATGACAGAATGATGTCGATAGCCATGGATGGCGCGCTGCCACGCGCGGCGGCTATCTTGCCAACCACTCGGCGCTGATTAACTCTCTTTCACCGGAGAACACTTTGCCCACAAACCGCTGTCCCGCCTGCACAGCACCGACACCGGCAGGTGTGCCGGTCATGACAATATCGCCCGGCTCAAGCCGAATAAATTTTGCTAGTTCAGTAAGGATAGTGGCTGGTGGGTACATCATGAGATTGCTGCCACCCTGTTGTTGAATACGCTCATCGATGTAAAGCTCTAGTCTTAGGGTCTGTAGGTCCGCCGGCGCAGTCACAAACGGGCTAAAAAGCGCAGCACCATCGAAGGCTTTGGCACGCTCCCATGGCAGGCCGGCGGCCTTAAGCTTCGCTTGTGTGGCGCGCTTGGTAAGATCTAGCCCAAAGCCAACGCCCGCCACGCCATGTTCCCCCATCAGCAAGCAAATCTCGCCCTCAAAATGAATGGTTTCGTCTCGGTAAGCCACAAGGTTGTCACCAATGGCTGACGTGGGCTTTATAAAAACTACCATGTCGTCGGGGATCGGGCTGCCCATCTCCTCAATATGAGCAACATAGTTCTTACCTATGCAGACGATTTTCCCGGGTGTTAGTCGCTGGTCATTAAATTCGATGGCGCCCATTGCATACTTCCTTTACATTCTTCCTCTACGTTTGCCGCTGACTCAGTGAGGCTTACGTTTGCGCAACTCTCGGCAAGGGCCAATGTTGAAAATGGTTGCTGAGTGTACCAGCGCAGTATTGGGTTGGTGTTGAAAGTTCAGTTGCCGCATCAGGGGGCGTTGTGAGGGTATTTCCTAGAATAGGTCCTGGCGCCATGGTGGCGGCCGCATTTATTGGCCCAGGTACGGTTGTTACGGCAGCTACGGCCGGTGCAACGAGTGGCGGTGCGTTGCTGTGGGCCGTGGGTTTCTCGGTACTAGCCACTCTCGTTCTACAAGATTTAGCCGCGCGATCAGCACTCGCTACTCGCCTGGATCTTGCTGCGCTTATTCGGTCTTTGGGTGACGCCCAATGGTGGCGATTACCTCTACTTGGCTTGGTTGTGATTGCTTTAGGGGTGGGGAACTCCGCGTATCAGTCGGGTAATCTGACCGGTGCGGGACTTGGGTTATCCATCGCTCTCGGCGTACCTGTTGAAGTCATCGTTGCCCTTGCGGCGCTCGCAGCCGGCGTGCTTATTCTTATCGATCGGTATGATTGGTTTGAAAAATCTTTGTCTCTTTTGGTGGCCATTATGGGCATTGTTTTTATTGGCTTGGCGCTGGCGTTGTTTCCGGAATTTGCCGCCCAACCCGTCCGCCCGCCGTTCTCTGCGTTCTCCGCTGAATCCATGACGCTCACTTTGGCACTGATTGGCACAACGGTGGTGCCTTACAATCTATTTTTACACGCCTCGGCAGTGAACAAGCGTTGGTCGAGTGTGGGGGTCAGTCAATCGATAACACGCGCTCGCGCTGACGCCACCACGTCAATTATGGTGGGTGGTTTGGTGACGGCATCAATTGTGATTGTGGGTGCTGTGCTAGTGACTGACCAAGTAGGCACGACCGCTTTTGCACAGCTCATTTCTGCCGTCGACGAGCGTTATGGCGTGGTGGGGCGGTATGCCATGGGTGTTGGTTTATTCGCTGCGGGCCTTACCTCGGCCATTGCCGCACCTGTCGCTGGTGGGTGGGCAGTCTGCGGTGCCATGGGCTGGTCTACAGCACCAGGTAGCGCGGCCTTTAGAGGCGTGGCTCTGGGTATTTTATTGGTGGGGTGTTTTTTTGCGCTGTTTGCCGATCGACCCATCGCTTTAATACTCAGCGCACAAGTGACCAATGCGCTTATTTTGCCGGTGATGGCGCTATTGCTATTGGTGGTCATTAATAACGCACGTATTCCCCAACAACATCGAAACACACTTTGGACCAATGGTTTGGGTGCGCTTGTCTTGATAGTTGTGACTGCTCTGGCACTCAGTAAACTGTGGCGGTTGTGGAGTTGATGTATCTGCGTTTAACGCGCGGGCTGATGTTGCAAAGCCGAACATTTTTGTCCAATGTAGCGGGCGTGGCGGTGCAAGCTCATGCCACGCAGGGCGGGGTTTTTATGCGGCCAAACGCTAGGAGCTCGCAGCAAAATGCAATCAACACGTATAACAACGCACCTAATAGGGTCTAAAAAAATGCTTTCACTGTCTCGGGTTTCTCGTGTGCTGCTAGCGTGCACTGCGCTTTTTTCATTGCCTGGCCTCGCTGCCGATAAGCCCAACATCCTTGTTATCTGGGGCGACGATATTGGTTTTTGGAATTTGTCCACCAATAACATGGGCATGATGGGGTATCAGACCCCCAATATTGATCGAATCGCTCGTGAGGGTGCTAAGTTCACCGATTACTACGGACAGCAGAGCTGCACGGCGGGACGCTCGGCTTTTATTACCGGTCAATCCCCTATTCGTACGGGTCTGACTAAAGTGGGTATTCCCGGTGCAGATTTGGGCATCCGTCCCGAGGACGTAACGTTGGCGTCGCTACTGAAAGAACAGGGGTATGTGACCGGCCAGTACGGTAAGAATCACCTCGGTGATCGAGACGAGTTTTTACCGACGCAACACGGCTTTGATGAGTTTTTCGGTAATCTCTATCACTTAAATGCCGAGGAAGAACCCGAGCACCCCGACTATCCCACCAACCCTGCTTTTAGAGAACGTTTTGGTCCCCGTGGTGTGATTCGCTCCTATGCGGATGGCCGTGTGGAGGACACCGGCCCCCTCAATACCAAGCGCATGGAGACTGTGGACCGTGAGTTTTTGGCGGCAGCCCAAGACTTTATCGGCGATGCCGTAAAAGCCGATAAGCCGTTTTTTGTCTGGTTTAACTCAACCCGCATGCATTATTACACCCACACAGCCGATGATGAGCACGGCTTATCGGGGCAGGGTTTTTATAACGATGCCATGGTGGGTCACGACATGTTGGTCGGTAAGTTGCTTGACCAACTGGATGAATTGGGCGTCAGCGACAACACCATTGTGTTTTACTCCACTGATAACGGGCCGCATTATAATATGTGGCCAGACGCGGGTATTACGCCATTTCGCAGTGAGAAAAACACCAACTGGGAGGGCGGTTTTCGGGTGCCTGCTATGGTCCGCTGGCCAGGCGAGATTCCCGCCGGACAAGTTATCAATGACATCATGTCCCATGAGGACTGGGTGCCCACGCTCATGGCCGCTGCTGGTCGTCCCGATATTGCCAACGAGCTAAAAGCCGGTGCCACCATTAATGGTCGCGATTATCGCAATCATCTAGACGGCTATAATTTCATGCCTTTCTTAAAGGGTGAGGCCGCCCGCGGTCCACGCAACAGCTTCTTTTATTGGAGCGATGACGGGCTCTTAACCGGCTTGCGTATTGGTGACTGGAAAGTAGTATTTGCTGAGCAGCGTGCCAAGGGCTTTGATGTTTGGCGCGAGCAGTTTGAAACGCTACGTATTCCTAAAGTGTTCCATCTACGGCGAGACCCCTTTGAGCGTGCTGACGAAAACGCCAATACCTATGACGACTGGTGGAACCGAGTGGCGCTTGCACGTATTGGTTTAGCCCGTGTCGAGCTGGGTAAGTTCCTCGCTAGCCTAAAAGCCTATCCACCGCGTCAGCGTCCGGCTACCTTCACTATTGATCAGATGATGGAGCCATTTTTCCAGAATTAATGGCGGCTATTTGCGCTATCGTGTTCGCGTTTGGAGGATCTAGGATGCGCTACCTCGCGCCTGCTTTGATCGGTATCGTGGGTTTGGCCTCCGCAGCGAGCAGCGACCAAGAAGGTCGTGCAGCGCAGGCGCTGAATGAGCAGCTCAACGACCGAGCAGCAAGCTATTCACCTGCGGGTGGATATCCCACTCAGCTCTTGTGGGGCGATACCCACCTACACACCAAGTTTTCCTTTGATGCTGGCATGGTGGGCGACCGCCTCGGTCCCGACGAAGCCTATCGTTTTGCTGCGGGCGAGACCGTAACGTCATCGACAGGTGTGCCCGCACGGTTGCGCCAACCGTTGGACTTTTTGGCGGTATCCGATCATGCCGAGTCACTGGGGTTGGCGCCTGCCATAGCCGAACGCAACCCTTTGGTGCTTGAGGACGCTAATGCTTCCCGCATGCTTGAGCTAATTGCCGATGGGCGCGCGGTTGACGCCTTTCGCATGTGGCAGAAGTTACGTAGCGGTGGTGAATACGTCCTGCATCGAGATGACTTAATAACCGATATGTGGCAGCGCATTACCGGTGCGGCTGAGCGGCACTATCGCCCTGGTGCTTTCACAACGTTGATTGCTTACGAGTACACATCGGCTATTCAGACCAATAATTTACACCGTGTCGTTTTGCTCCGCGATGGCGCAGACCATGCCAATAGAGTCTTGCCGTTTTCCACCGTGGATTCGCCTGATCCAGAAGACTTGTGGGATTGGCTTGAGGACTACGAGGCTCTAGTGGGAGGCCGGGCCATGGCTATTGCCCATAATGGCAATCTGTCTAACGGCATGATGTTTGCCGACACCACCGTGGCGGGCGCTCCAATCACCCGAGACTACGCACAGCGCCGACAGCGCTTTGAGCCTCTCTATGAAGTGACACAAATAAAGGGTGATGGCGAGGCGCATCCGTTGTTGTCCCCGGATGATGAATTTGCTGATTTTTGGACGTGGGATAAAGGTAATTTTGGTTTCGCTAAAAAAACACCGGAGATGCTACCGAACGAGTATGCGCGGGCTGCGCTAAGGCGCGGGCTAAGCTTTGAGCAATCGCTGGGTGTGAACCCATTTAAATTTGGATTAATCGGCTCCACAGATAGTCATACGTCACTGGCTACTGCCGAAGAAGACAATTTTTTCAGTAAAGCGACGCCCGCAGAACCCAATCGTGGACAGACCCGCTACGACCAGCGGATTATTCAAAAGTTTGAGGGCTATGAAGACGTTTCTGTACGTTCCTATGAATCTGCGGCGGCTGGTTTGGTTGCCGTTTGGGCCGAGCGCAATACACGCGAAGCTATTTTCGATGCGCTCTATCGTAAGGAGGTATATGCCACTACGGGGCCCCGTATAGCGCTGCGTTTCTTTGGCGGGTTTGACCTGCCCCAAGATGCCCACTTAAAACCCGATCTTGCCGAGATTGGCTATCGTTGGGGTGTGCCTATGGGGAGTGATCTGCCGGTTAACCTAGAGAGTGTTGGCGGTGAAAGTGCGCAACCAAACGCGCCACGATTTACAGTTCTCGCGGCTCGTGACCCCTTGGGCGCCAATTTAGATCGAATACAAATTGTCAAAGGTTGGGTGGATGCGCGTGGCGAAACGCACGAGCAGGTTTTTGATGTTGCCTGGTCGGGTGGACGCGATTTCGATGAGCAGGGCATCCTGGCACCGGTGGGCTCTACAGTGCGTGGCGCCACGTACAGCAACAGTATTGGTGCGCCCCAGTTGGCACTCACTTGGGAAGATCCAGACTTCGATCCAACACAGCGCGCCTTTTGGTATGTCCGGGTCCTAGAAATTCCCACGCCTACATGGTTGGCCTATGACAAGGCGCATTTTGGCAGTTTAATTACCTTGCCCAAAGACGCACAACTGATTCATCAGGAACGGGCTTACTCATCGCCCATTTGGTACTCCCCGATGTAGCTGCGCTTAATTTATGAATCTGCCCGTCACGCCCGAAGACATAACCAACGCTTGCGCACAGCTGGCGAGCCATGTGGTTCACACGCCGCTTTTAAGGAGTGCTGCACTCGATAGCCACACCGGGCGGCAGCTGTTTTTCAAGCCCGAGTGCTTGCAGCGGACGGGCAGTTTTAAATTTCGGGGTGCATTTAATCGACTTAGCAGGCTGACCGCCCATGAGCGACGACGCGGTGTGATTGCGTGGTCATCGGGTAATCATGCCCAAGGGGTAGCAGCGGCCGCGAAGGCGTTAGGTATTCGCGCGCGTATTGTTATGCCGGCTGATGCCCCCGCTATTAAAACCGCCAATACCCTTGCGCTAGGTGCCGAGGTCATCGCTTATGATCGGTATACCGAAGATCGTGAAGCGATAGCGTACGCCCTAGCCGAAGCCGATGGCGCAGTTATTGTGCCGTCGTTTGATGATCCGCATGTGATCGCTGGGCAGGGAACACTCGCTGTCGAGCTCATTGCGGACTGTCGCGCACAAGGTGTTGAGTTGGATGCGCTACTGGTGTGCTGCAGTGGCGGCGGTATGGTGGCGGGTTGTGCGCTTGCCGCACAAGCTATGAACGCTAAAGTGGCCATCTACGCTATTGAGCCCGAGGCGTTCGATGATCACTGTCGGTCTCTGCGGTCTGGAGTGCGGGAATCTGTGGTACGGGGTGGCTACTCGCTGTGTGATGCCCTGTTGGCACCAATGCCGGGCGAGCTGACGTTTCAAATTAATAAAGCCTTGCTCGCCGGTGGTTTGGCGGTGTCTGACGAATCGGTTAAGCAGGCAATGCGTGCCGCATTTGAGCATTTGAAGGTCGTTGTAGAGCCTGGTGGGGCGGTGGCACTGGCAGCGGTACTCGAGAATCAACTGCCGCCTGAACTGCAGCATATTGGTGTGGTGTTATCGGGAGGGAATGTCGACCCAGCGTGTTTCGCCGATATTATTTTGGATGAACCTCAATCGTTGCGTGGATAACCCCGCTATCTGACGAAATACGTTCTTTGACTTGCGCGCTACTGCAAGGTGTTGATGTAAGAACGGTTGCTTCAAGCGCCAGCAATCCTGGCCCTACTGACCAGACGTGTAGATCAATAACCTCATCTTGGGCTTGAGCAAGCTGGCCTCGTAGTTGCTCCACAATAGGCGGTGGTGCTTGCTTATCGAGTAGTGTGTTGCTGGTATCACGCAGCAGTGTCACTGACCACCGCGCAACAAGTGCGGCGCCAATAACGCCCATCATCGGGTCCATCCAATGCGTGCCCCAATATTTCCCTGCCAGCAGGGCGACAATGGCCAGTACCGAGGTCAGCGCATCGGCAAGCACATGAAAATAGGCCGAGCGAAGATTGTGGTCATGCGGTTCGGGTGCGTGGGTTCCCTCATGGTGATGATGTCCGTGATCGTGGCTATGACCATGACCATGACTGTGCCCATGATCATGGTCTCCCAAAATAAAGACCGATACTCCATTGACCACTAAACCAATCACCGCCACCCCAATAGCGTAGTCAAAGGCAATACGGGTAGGGTTGACCAGCCGCTCAACACTTTCAAAGGCCATTCCAGCGCTAAAACCCGCCAACAATAACGCGCCTGTAAAACCGCCAAGCGCGTTTACCTTACCCGTACCAAAGCTGAAAGCCGGGTTGCCTGCATGGCGCCGTGCATACCAGTACGCAAACGCGTTAATCCCCAGTGCCAATGCGTGCGAGCCCATGTGCAGCCCATCCGCCAGTAATGCCATGGAACCGGTCATAACGCCGGCAGTTATTTCTATCATCATGGTAACAATGGTGAGCGCAAATACCGCGAGGGTTCGTGTCTCTCCGGAGCGTCGCTGATCTTGACCAAAGATATGATCGTGGGCGTATGGGTGTTTCAACATGGCTGGCATCATAATGTGAATAACGTGCTAATCATGCCGTGACTAAGGGGCGATGCCCAGTGTTAGTCTGGTCTTGCTTGTGGCTATGTCTGCTATGAGAATAAGTCACCTAAGGAATTGAGTGAGTGCTTATGGAACCGGTTATCGATTGGGAGCAACGTTACCGCAACGCAACAACAGCGTGGGAACGTGATCATCTCAACCCGGCATTTAATGAGTGGCGGACACAATTTTCAACAAACCCAGGGCATGTTGTCTTACCCGGCTGTGGTCGAGCACCCGAGGTGCTCGCTTTTGCAGAACTGGGTTGGCGGGTTACCGCGCTTGATCTGGCGGACACCGCGGTGCGCTATCAGCGTGACGTCCTCGAAGATGCCGCCCTAGGGGCTAATGTAGTGGCGACCAATATTTTTGATTGGCAGCCCGATGAGCCAGTTGATCTTGTCTACGAACAAACTTGCCTGTGTGCCTTGAGTCCAACGCAGTGGTCGGCGTACGAGCAGTGTCTGTATCGCTGGCTTAGGCCAGGAGGTGTGCTGGCGGCATTATTTATGCAGACCCATAAAGAGGGGGGTCCCCCGTTTCACTGTGACATCGAGGCCATGCACGCGTTATTTGCGCCGCAGCGCTGGTCATGGGATGTGCAGTCGATAAGATCCGAACACCCTATGGGCATCCATGAGCTGGGCATTTTTTTAACCCGTCTGTAGTGTTGCTCTGAGTGCTCAGTACTAACGCTTCCAACAATGGTGTTTTGAGCTAGAGGTTAAGCACGGTCCCCAGTGCTGTCAGGCAACGCTGCACGTTCACAGGGTTACTACCATAGCCCATAAGACCAATGCGCCATTGTTTTCCTGCTAGCTCACCCAAGCCTGCACCAATCTCAAGGTTAAAGTCGTTGAGTAATGCTGACCGAACCGCTGCATCATCAACGCCTTCTGGGATGATGACCGAATTCAATTGTGGCAAACGCCACTCGGCATCAACCGCCATGGTTAATCCCATAGCTTCAAGACCGGCCACCAGTTGCTCGTGATTATGTTTGTGCCGAGCAAAACTTGCCTCAAGGCCTTCTTCCTCAAGCATGAGTAATGACTCGTGCAATGCATACATGGCGTTGACAGGTGCCGTGTGGTGGTAGGCTCGTTTGGCTTCGCCGCCCCAGTACCCCATAACCAACTGCATATCCAAAAACCAACTTTGGACTTTATCGCTGCGGTTCTGAATGCGCTCTACGGCAGCGGGGCTAAAGGTAATTGGTGCAATACCGGGAACACAGGACAAACACTTTTGCGTACCCGAGTACACAGCATCGGCACCCCACGCATCAACCTGAAGATCAATACCCGCCAAGGCGGTTACCGTGTCTACAATACTCAGCGCCCCATGAGCTTTGGCCATTTTACACAGCGCTTGGGCATCGCTACGTACCCCGGTTGATGTTTCGGCGTGCACAAAAGCAAGCACGCTTGCCGCTGGATTGGCTTTAAAAGCGGCTTCCACTTTGTTCAGATCAACCGGTTCACCCCAACGGTCTTGTACCATCACGGCCGTAGCACCCATGCGCTCCACGTTCTCGCGCATACGCCCACCAAACACGCCATTCTGACAAACAATGACCGTATCACCCGGTGACACCAAGTTAACAAAAGCGGCCTCCATGCCGGCAGAGCCGGGTGCGGACAGTGGAATGGTTAGTGCATTGTTGGTCTGAAAGGCATATTGCAAAAGCCGCTTAACGTCATCCATGAGTTCTATGAAGAGCGGGTCTAAGTGGCCAATGGTGGGTCGGGCAAGGGCGCCAAGTACCCGTGGTGACACATCGGAGGGTCCGGGGCCCATTAAGGTGCGAACGGGCGGGTAAAAGCTGCGACTCATGGCGGTATCTCAGTATTTATGGCGGTTTGCTGTTTGTAAGCAAGATAATGTGGCTGGGCATGATGCCCAAAAATGGCTCACGATGCGAATTCGGCCTCGAGTTCCTCCAGCGCCTCTTGTTGGGTAAGCCACTGCGCCTCTAGTGCTTCCAACTCGCTTTTAACCAACCCTTCTTGCTTGAGCAGGTTTGCCAAAGTCGCCTTGTTGGCCTCTTGGTAGAGGTCGTTGTTCAGTAATTGCGTCTGAATATCATGAAGTTTTTGGGTCTGTGCATCAATGTGCTGCTCGGTAGTGGTCAAGGCCTTTTTAAGAGGCCGCAGTTTGTCACGCAGCTCGGCGGCGGCTTGACGCTGTTGTTTTCGCGTCTCGGAGGTTTCCGTCACTGTACTGGACGCAGTTGCCGAGGCAGCGGGCGCACTTAAGATCCATTTTTCATAACTGCTCAGGTCCTCGGGATATTCGCCAACCCTGCCACCGTCAACAAGCAGCAACTCTTCGACGCTGTTACGCATCAGATGTCGGTCGTGGCTGACCAGTAACAGGGCGCCAACAAAACCCCCAAGCGCCACCTCTAGCGCATGGCGCATGTCCAGGTCTAGGTGGTTGGTGGGTTCGTCTAACACCAGTACGTTGGGGTCTTGCCAAACCACCATGGCTAAGGCCAAGCGCGCTTTTTCGCCGCCCGAAAACGGCTCGATCGTAGCGGTGGCCATATCGCCTCTAAAATTAAAACCTCCGAGAAAATCGAGGATCTCTTGCTCTCTACATTCAGGCCGCAGCCGCTGTAAGTGCAGTAATGGACTGGCGTGCATATCCAAGACGTCCAACTGTTGTTGGTCGAAATAGCCAATGCGCAGGTGCGCTCCGGGTACGCGATCGCCGGCTATCAGTGGCACTGCACCGGTAAGGCTTTTTAGTAAGGTGGTCTTACCCGCGCCATTTTTACCCAGCAATCCCAGTCGGTCACCAGGGCGCAAGGTCAGCGATACGTTATGCAGAATAGTGGTATTGCCGTACCCGAGAGCTGCATCGTTGAGAACCAGTAACGGGTCGCTGCTTTTGCCTGGCTCTGGAAACTGGAATGCAAAGGGAGAATCAATGTGAGCCGGTATCAGCGCCTGCATACGCTCCA
>Ga0181560_10001552_pt1 | contig 21366 bp, 9 predicted proteins | sample 011ome_20_FD_133751 | JGI IMG/M metagenome (GOLD analysis project Ga0181560, IMG submission 133751) | Coastal salt marsh microbial communities from the Groves Creek Marsh, Skidaway Island, Georgia - 011509CT metaG (megahit assembly) | ecosystem: Environmental > Aquatic > Marine > Intertidal zone...
CTTTCTTCGCGTCGTACGTGTACCGCGACGTCGGCGAGTGCGCGCGCGCGGCGGCGACGGGCGATCGCGTCGAATCCGCCGAATCTCCGAAGCGCGCGAGAGAAGACGGCGACGGCGCGGCGCGACGAGGCGCGCCCCCGGAGAGGAGCTGCGGCAGCGACGCCGTCGGCGGCGCGGCGAATTCACGCGCGAGCGACGACGACGCGCCCGAGCACCCGGCGAGGGCGTGCGTCAGCGCCCTCGCGGCGACGCGCGACGAACCCCGCATCCTTCCCACCGCGCCGGCGCCAAAATGATCGCACTTTTTCGGGCGCGCTCCCGCGCGGGACGATCGTCGCCCCCCCGCGTCGCGAACGCGTCGATATCGCGCGAAGACGCGCGGTTGGCGTCGTGTCGGTCGCTGCGAACACGCGATCGCGCGCGCGCGCTCTTCGACCTCGAGATCGCGCGAGCGTCGTTGTGACCCGCGGGCGACTCGAGCGACGCTTCGCGCCACCTTTTTCTCTCCAAGATGACGAATTGCGGAAAGCAGACGTCGCCAGTCATCGGTGGACAAGACGTGAGCGTGACACGTGAGAAGTCGCGTCGCGTTCTGTGGTCTACTGTATCGTGATATTCAACGCGGCGCGCTCTACTACGACACGGCGCGAATAGGCTACGCCCCGAACGACGCTAACGCGGCGGCGAACAACGCCTCCCCCGCGGCCGCGACCGCGGGGGAAGCGTCCGTCTTCATCGTCGTCGCGGCGACGCACCGTCCGCTGTCCACCGTCGCCTCGACGAGGAAATGCTCGCTCTGGTCGACGGGCTGCGCGTAAAAGTAAAACTTCAACGCCGGCGGCGCCCCGCCCGACGCCATCGCGAGCCACCCGAGCCGCGCGAGGTGGTGCATCAGCGGCGGCGGCGTCGTCAACAGCGCGGGCGTGCGCGGCCCCAGGGGTAACGTTCGAGGCCCGCCGACGCACCCGGGCGACGCCGCGAGCGCGCCCCATTTCCGCTGAAACGTAGCGGCGTCCAGCGCCGGCGTGAGCGTCAACGTCAACGGCGGCGGCGGCGGCGCGGCGCTCGTCGCCGCGGCGAGCGGGACGTCGATCAGATCGAGGAGGTTGTTCGCGCTGTTGCCCCCCGCTGGGGACGGGCCGCCGCTCGTGGACGGGCCGCCGAGGAGGTCGTTCAGATCGTTCGCGGACCCGCCGCCGCTGCCGCCCCCGCCGCCGTCGCTCAAATCGATCAAGCTCGCGTCTAACATCGCGCTCGTCCCCGCGCCGCCGCTTTTCCCCCCGTCTCCATCGCCGCCTGACGCGCTCGACGGCGCGCGTCGAATCACCTTCGGCGCGTCCTCCGTGAACAAGAACGCCGGCTTCCGGTACAACACCGAGAGCGTGTTAAACTCCGAGAAAATCGTCTCCGAGTGCTTATCCGCGCTGTCGATATCCGTGAACCGGTTGATCGTCGCCTTCTCGCAACCGATGACGCGACCCGCGGCCGCGGGATCGTGTCGCAACAGACGCGCGTACATCATGGCGCGGTCGTGCACGTCCTGGTTCGCGTCTTGGCACCCTAAATGCAACGCTTTCCCCAACGTGCGCTTCATCTCCGGAGGGCGTTTGAAGAACAACTTCGCCGCGGCGCTCAGGAGCTCCAACCTCACCTCCTCCGATTCCTCCGTCTCGAACTCGTCCACGAGCGGTTCGAGCGCGTACGGCGCCTCGGGCATGACGTGCCCGTACTCCCCCATGACCCACACGATCGCCGCTCTCGCGGACGGCTCCGTGACGGACTCCGCGTCCACGGCGCTCACGGCGAGCACGCACTCGTCCGCCCACTTCGGGTGCCGTCTCAGCAAGTCCTTGATCATCACGAGCGTCTCCGCGGTGACGTAGTCCGTGCCGTGGTCTAAGAACTGCAGCAACCGGTCGACGATCCCGCTCACGTCCTGGTCGCCGTCGAGCGCGATCCTCCCGACGGCTTTCACGCTCTCTCGCGCGATGGCGGCGTCGACGTCGCCGACGTACTCGCTCAATTCGGTCACGATATCGTACGCGTTCGACGCGTCGCACGCCGCGGTGAGCATCTCGATCTTCAGCTTCTTCACCGCGGGGGAGTCGCTCGCGCGGCAGAAGAACGACTTGAAGTCCGTGACGAACAGAGGCGGCGCGCGCGTCACCAGCAGATGCAGGTGCGCCCACACGACGTAGGACGTCTCCGACGCGCCCACCGCGGCGAGCGTCAGCAGCGGCGCTTTCAGGCGCTCGAACACCTGCTGGTGCACGTCCGGCATCTGCAGCGTGACGCCGAGGAACACCTTCACGGTGGCGAGGACGACCGCGGAGTTGGAATGCTGCAGCCGGTCCTCCAACGCGTTCATGACATCGAACGTCTCGGACTTGTCCTTCGGGACGTACGTCGCCACCGTCTCCAGGATCGTCACCTGCGAGAACTCCCCGAAGTCTTTTATCCTATTTATGAGCCCGTACACGTTCTGTTTCGTCGCGACCGCGGCCTCGCCGTCGATCTCCCGCAGCGTGATGAGGCAGTTCGTCACCACGCCCGGGTCGCGGTCCGTCGCGAGCATGCGTCGGACCTCGTCCAAGATCTCCGTCTCCCGGAGCGCGTCCTCGTCCAGGTCGTAAGCTTTCAACACGCTGATCGACGCGGTCTTCCGCGGGTACGGGTGCGCGTCCTTCAGCCCGAGTCGGATCGCCTCGATGAGGTACTCCACGAGGTCGGGGACGCGCAGGGACGCCATGCTTCGAATCGCGAGCCCGCGCACGACCGGGTCGTCGTCCCTCGCGTCCTTCTGAAGCGTGTTCACCGTGAGAAGCGCGAGGTCCGCTTTCACGCGCGCGTAGTGCGTGATGTAGTGGTACAGCATCTTCTTCGTCGCCATGTCCGTCGTGTGCGCGTTCATGATCACGTCGCTGAACAGCGGGCTCATGTCTATCCCGATCGTGACGTACTGAATGATCCTCTGGAAGAGGTGCCGTCGCTGCGCGTTCGCCTCCTTCGTGGGGTTCCCTTTCGAGGCGAACGCGCGCAGGGACGCGGCCATGTCCGTCAGCTCATTGCGCTTACCCTCCGGCATCGCGCCGCGTCGTGCGGGCGACGAACCCGACGCGGGGCGCGGACGAGATCTGGCGCGGCGACGCGCTGGAAGCGGCCCCAATTGTTAATAATCTACGGTTGACGACGAACGACGACGAACCGTCGACGAAAAGAAAAGACTCTCTGTCATCTCGCGAGCGACTCGGACTCGGCGGCTGAGTATGACGTGATATCGTAAGGACGAACTGGCTACAACGCCCTAACGCGCCGCGTTTCTTCTCTCTCTCCCCCGCGTCATCACATCGCGCGCGTCACCGGTACTCCGGCACCTCGCTCAAGACCTCGTCCAGCTCCGTCTTGAACTCCTCCTTCGCGCGGTTGCTCCGCCCCCCCACGTGTAACAACCCGCTCGACTCCTCCCCGACCGCCCACACCTGCGAGTGCGACAGCAACGACAGGAACGACGTGACCATGAGCCCCGCGAACCCGGCGTAGACCCACGGCACGCCCGGGTCCGTCTTCAGCTCCAGCCCGGTCGACCCTTTCACGTCGTCGATCACGAGCGTCAAGCCGTCGACGACGATGGGCCGGCCCGAACCCGGGCGTCGGACGCCGGCGAACGACCCGTCGCTCGCGTACGCGGCGACGGACTGAAAGTCGCGCGCGAGCAGCGACACCCCGACGCGCACCTCCGTGGTCCCGGGGGACGCGTCCGGGTTGAGCGGCAAGAACGCGCCCCAGATGCGTCCCTGGAAGTTGCCCACGCCCTCGAGGTTCGCCATGGGCAGCGACAGCGTCTCGCCCGCGGACGCGTCGCCGTCCGCGCGCGCCTCCGGGAAAAGCGTCTCCGGCGCCGGCCCCAGGTCGCCCTGCCGCGCCTTCGCCTTCGCCGCGAACGACGCGGCGTCCTCCGCGCCCGCGGCGCCCGCGCCCGGGAGCGCGGCGTCCTCCGCGCCCGCCGTCGCGCCGCCGTCGTCCTCGTTCAGCACGCGCAGACGCACGGACGCGATCTCCCAATCCGTCTGATACATCGTCACCCCGCCTTGACGCAACGGCACGTTCACGCTGATCGTCTTACGCTGCTTCTCGCTGCCGTCCTTCGCGTCCACGACGGAGAGGTCGCTGAAAAACTGCGAGACCTGACCGTTGGGTAAGTACTCGATCGTGAAGTCGTTCACGACGACGGAGTCCTTCGCCGCCGCGGGTCGCGGCGCGAAGACGCTCCCGCCGCGTCGTAACCCGTCCCCGATGACGAAACTCGTGCCCTCGGGGGCCATGATCGAGCCGCCTAACCCGCCGAGGCCGCTGTACGCGGCGCCGCCCAGGGTGAGCAGCAACCCGGCGTGGACGCCGATCGGGGCGAGCCGACCGACGAGGCCTTTGAACGCGTACAGCGCCTTCCCTTTCACGAAGACTTGGTACCCGCGTCTCGCGAGCGCGTCGGCTAAATCTTCGCTCCGCGCGCGCGGCAGCGTCTCCGCCTCGTCCATCTTCAGGAGCGTCCGCGGGCGGTCGAGAAACTTCCAGTCCGCGGCCACCTTCCACACCGGGAGCTGACGCGTGAACGTGCACGCGGTCAGCGACGCCGCGAGCGCGCCGAGGAGGCCGAGGAAATACCACTCGGTGTAGATGTGGTCCAGTCCGAGGTTTAAGATGAGCGGGTAGTCGATGAACCCCAGCGCGGGATCGTCCACGGGGTAGTTCGTGACGTACCACTGCGTCCCTTTGTTCTGCTCGATCACCGTCCCGAGCGCGGAGAACCCGGCGATGACGAGAAACTCCGATATCGCGAGCGGCAGCGACGACAGCGCGCGCAGCGCTCTCTTTCCCGTCTTCGGCATCTCGGACTTCAGGAGCCACTCGCGGAACGCGTCGTCGTCCGCGGCGTCGACCGTCCCGCGCGCGGACGGGTCCGGCGCGCGCTTGGATCCGTCGGGGTCCTCGCGCGTGGACGCGACGACGACGAGAGCGCGGCCGCGGCGGGAAGGGGCGCGGAAGCGGCGGTCGCGCCTCGACGGCGACGACGACGACGACGACGGCACCGCCGTCGAATCCTTTGACGACGTCACCGAAGCGCACGCCGCGCGGCGGTGGGACGACGCCATCGCCGACGACCGCCGCGTCGACGACGTCGACGCGACGGACGGCGACGCGAGGCCGCCTCCGCGCGCGCACGTCACGAGCAAGGTGCACGCCATCGCCGCGTCTCGTGCGTGGCGCAGAGTGCGAGTGACGTTGCCCTAAAACCTATCCGCCGTGACGAGTTCGGGACTTCGCGCGTCGTTGTCATTGCGTCATCATCTTGTCAGTATGCGTCGCGCGCCGCCGCGGAAGGGAAGGATGGCGAGGAAGACATTCGCGTGCGTCTTCGCGCTCGTCTTCATCAGCGCGGCGTACGTCCGGACCACGAGCGCGGACCAGTGGGTCGAGCACGAGGCCTCCGCGACGAACGCCGCGAGCGGGCTCAGGGGCGAACGACGACCGCTCGCGCGATCGTCGTCTTCGTCGTCGTCGGACCCCCAGCTCTGGGTCGAGGACGACGCGCGTCGCGCGCCCGAGGCGCGAAGCGCGTCCCCGAACGCGCCGATACTGGAAGACGACGTCAACTTCGGCGCGAGCGCGCGTCCGCTCATCTTGACGGACGACGACCGCGACGCGCCACCGCCGCGAGCGCCGCCTCTCGACGACGACGGCGTCGAGCCAGAGGCGCGCGACCGCGCGCTCGACGCGAGGCGCGCGCCGTGGCTGAACTGCGACGATCTCGGCGCGACGACGCCGCTGCCGCCGACGCCGCCGAAGACGCTGTCGTTCTTCACGCTCGGGGACTGGGGCGTGCGCGGGTTGCGAGGGACGGACTCGCGAGCGGTCGCGCGCGCGATGCTGTGCTCGGGAAAAGATCCCGCGTCGCTGCCGCGGTTCGTCGCGACGCTGGGGGATAACTTCTACCAGTCCGGCGTGCGCGACGTCGACGACGCGCAGTTCAAGGAGAAGTTCGAGGACGTGTTCGAGACGGAACCGACGTTCATATCGCCGTGGTACCCCGCGCTGGGGGACCACGACCACCGCGGCTCGGTCGCCGCGCAAGTCGAGTACGGCGACAGAAACGGTCGGTGGCGGATGCCGAGTCCGTACTACGCGCGCGTGGAGCGGCTGAAACCCGCGGGCGTGGACGCGAACGGAGCGGACCTAGGCGCGGGGGTCACCGTGCAGACGATCGTCGTCGACTGGATCGGCCTGGAGGGGAAACACGCGTCCCCGGGATGGAGGGACGGGCGGCGGTTCGGCGGAGACCTGAACAAAAACGTCGCCGGATACGACGCGGCGAACGCGCAGTGGGCGTGGCTCGAGCGCGTCCTGAGCGACGCGACGGCGGACATCGGCGGAGGGAAGGCGGAGAAGCCGACGTGGAGGGTCGTGATTGGCCACCGGCCGCTGATGAGCGCGTCGGAGAGGGGGAAGAGGGACGACGCGAAGTACCCGGCGGAGGCGAAGACGCGGAGAGCGCTGAGGGAGCTGCTCGTCAAACACGGCGTGGACGCGTGGATCAACGGGCACGACCACACCGCGCAGGTCGCGTGCGTCGAGCGCGATGACGGGGAGAGCGCGACGCGTTTCATCACGAACGGGATCGGAGGATACGGCCTGCACGCGTTGCGAAGCGAACGAGAGCGAGGGGACGCGTTTACGTACGCGGACAGCTCGTATCACGGTTTCGCCGCGCACCACGTCAACGCGACGTCATTCACCACGTACTTCGTGGATAACGCTGGGAACGTGCGGCACGCGTCGGTCATCCGCCGAGACGCGAAGAGATGCGGAGCGTAGTGCGTTCGTCTAGTAACGTAGGTATTCACAGACGTAGTATCAAATCTCGTGTATGGTGACCATGTACGCCGCCGCGCGCCGCGGCGTGTCCACCGAGAGCTTCGCGAGGACGCTCAACACCTCCTCGGCGGAGAAGTTCGCCTGCTCCGAGGACTCCAACAGCGAGCACAACGACGCGGGCTCGCCGTGCAGATCCTTGAAATGCCGCGCGATGAATTTCCTCACCCCGGTTGACCCGCGTTCGGGTGGGTCCGCCTGGCTCGCCGGCGCCGGCCCCGGCGCCGGCGGCGCGACCGGCTCGCGGTCGTCCTCCGCCGCCGCCGGCGTCTGCGTCGTCGTGCACGGCGTCTGCGCGTTGGAACAAAACGCCGCCGCCGCGCTGAACGGCGTGTGCGCGGCGGTGAGCACCAACCCCGGAGTCCCCTCGCGCGATCGCGACAGCGCCCCCGCGGGCGTGCACGCGCCGCCGTGCCCAAACTTCCGCGCGCCCTCGGACTCCGCGCGTCTGCGTTCGACCGCGACGGCGGCGGCGACGGCGGCGTCGAGGCGCTGCTGGAACGCGACCTCTTTTCGCGCCCCCTCTTCGACCACCTCCGCGGCGGCGGCTTCGACGGCGGCGACTGCTTTCTCCGTCTGCGCTCGGAACTTCGCCGCCTCCGCCGCTTTCGCCTCCGCGGCGAGCTTCGACGCTCTCGCCTCCTCGAGCGCTCGCGTCGTCTCCTCGCGGCTCGCGCGGAGCTCCGCCTCGAGCTTCGCCATCTCTTCGTCGCGCGTCGTCGCCCTCGCGATCGCGTCCTTCGCGCTCGCCTCCGCGCGCGTCGCCGCCGCCCGGAGCTCGCGCAGCTTCTCCGTCGCGGCAGTCTTCTCCGCGCCAAGGTCGAGGAGGAGATGAACACTATCCTCCGCCGAAAGTCGGTTCTCATCGACGTCCCGCAGTCTCTGTTCAATCTCCTCGAGTTTCATCTCCGCCGCCGCCGCGCTCGCCGCGGTCTTCGCGAGCGCCGTCCTCAACTTGCTCGCGTCCGCTTCGTACGCGCGCACCGTCAGCTCGAGCTGAGCCTTGCTCTCCTCCGCCGCCTCCGCGCGCGCGATGTGCGCGCGCTTCTCGTCCGCCTCGCGCTGTTCCGCGTCCGCGGCAAGGCGGTACCGCGCGCCGTCCGGGAGCCCCGCGAGCCTCCCGAGCTCCGCGACGAGGCAGCCGTGAAAGCCCGTCGGACGCGAGATGCCATCCGCCTCCGTGGGATTGACGGTCTCGTCCTCCGCGATCTCGTCGTAGTCGACGACGCCGTCGCCGACGCCGCGGTCCGCGTACAGCAGCGGCATCGGGCGCAGCGGCGAGCGCGCGAGGAGTTTCTTGACCGCGTCGGAGCCGCCCGACGGCCGACGCGTCGGCTTTCCTTGCGACGCCGCGTCGACGAGCACGTCCAACGGCGAGCGCGGACCCTCCGACGACGGGTCTCGCGCGTCCGCCTCCGCGGCGTCCCCGGCGACGGCGACGACCGCCGCGACGGCCGCGGCCTGGGGGGTGGTGCATCCGGGGGACGCCGGGAACGCTTCCGCGGCGACGGGCTGTCGGGGATGGACGGAGGGGGTGGGACGGCGACGGCGACGCGAGTGAGATTCGAACGGACGACGCGACAGAAAAGAAGTGCCTAGGGCTGGTGTGCCAACAACGAACAACAGTCCGAACGCGATCCGCGCGGTGCGCACCTCGCGCGGCGACGACACGCGTCTGCGCTCCTTCTTCCCGGGACGCTCGCCCCCTGACGCGGTCTGAGGCGCCGCGGGGGCGTCCGCGGCGAAGTCCGACGGCTTGCGCTTCGGCGGCCGTCCGCGTTTTCTCTTCTCGGGGAGAATCGTCGTTGTCACGGGGGATTTTTTCAAACGCTCGTCCGCCGCGACGGGGTGGGTGTCCCCGCGCTCGTCCGCGGCGGGCGGCGGCGCGACGCACTCGCGTGCCATGGATGCGTGTAGATAGATTCGGCTGCCGCCTCGGACCGCTCCGCGCGGAGCGTTCTGGAGCGACGCGCGCGGACGCGAGGTTTGAACTCGATTTCGCGCCAACATCTGATGCACGTTTCGATACCAGTCAGCCAGTGCATCGGGCAGACGCGGTCGCGTGGAGTCGGATGTCGAACGACGCCGTCGGCACAGCGCGGGGGCACCGCTCGCGTCGCATCGCAATGACCGGCCCGATGGCGGGACGAGGAGGACGCGGCGGCAGCGGCCGCGGCGGGTTCAGCCCCGGCGGTCGCGCCGGTCGCGGGTTCACTCCCGGCGGCGGTCGCGGCGGCGGAGGCCGAGGCCGGGACGGCGGCCGAGGCCGAGGCGGAGGCGGCGGCGGCGGCGGCGCGGCGGGAACGAAGCGCCAGCGCGACCTCGCGGACGACGAGCTCGGGGAGAGGTACGACGGCTTCGGCGGCGGCGACGGCTTCGCGGACGCGTCCAAGCTCCGGAACGACAAGTTCGAGGCGTACTACCAGCACCAGGGCGTCGTGCCCCGAGACGAGTGGGAATCGATGATGGACGCGTTCCGAACCCCGCTGCCGCTGACGTTCCGCGTGAACATGTCCGGGAAGTTCCGCGAGTCCACGCGGAACACGCTCGAGAAGACGCTCTTCCCTGGGATACGCGCGCACACGACGCGCCCGCCCAGGGCGCTGCGATGGTACCCCGACGCGCTCGCGTGGCAGGTGGACGTGCCCAAGGATGCGCTGAAAAAATCCGACGACTTTCGCGCGCTGCATCGCTTCTTGGTGCAAGCGAACGAGACCGGCGCGATCACGCGGCAAGAGGCCGTGAGCATGATTCCGCCGCTGCTGCTGGACGTGAAGCCGTCGCACAGGGTGTTGGACATGTGCGCCGCGCCCGGGAGCAAGACGTTTCAGTTGCTCGAGATGTTGCATCACAAGGCGAGCGGCGAGACGGGCGCCGAGGCGCCCGCCGGGGTCATCGTCGCGAACGACGCGTCGCTGCAGCGCGCGAACCTCTTGACGCACCAGACGAAGCGCAGCAACTCACCGGCGTTGATCGTGACGAACCACCAGGCGCAGAAGTTCCCGTTCCTGATCGAGGCGGGGAAGGGCGGCGACGAGAGAAGACCGATCCTGTTCGATCGCGTGTTGGCGGACGTGCCGTGTTCGGGCGACGGGACGCTGCGTAAATCCCCGGACTTGTGGAAGAAGTGGACGCCCGGCTCGGGCGTGGACCTTCACGGGCTGCAGCTCGAGATCGCGACGCACGCGGTCAGGCTTCTGAAGGTGGGAGGAAGGCTCGTGTACAGCACGTGCTCGCTGAACCCGCTCGAGGACGAAGCCGTCGTCGCCGCGTTGTTGCGACGCGGCAAAGGGTCGTTGAAGCTCGTGGACGTCTCCGAGAAGCTCCCGGGGTTGAAGCGACGGCCGGGCATGCGCACGTGGCACGTCGGGGACGTCTTCGGGTGGCACGAGACCCCGAACGGCGACGGACGAAGGCAGAGGAACGTGTGCGAGACGATGTGGCCGCCGTCGGGGAAAGCCGCGTCGGAGATGCGTCTCGATCGTTGCGTCCGGATCTTGCCGCACCTGGACGACACCGGCGGTTTCTTCATCGTCGCGATCGATAAGGTCGCGGAACTCCCGGCAGAGATGCAGGCGGCGGCGGCGGCGCGCGACGACGACGACGACGCGGGGGGGGGAGGGGGTGGGGGGGGAGGGGGGGGCGACGCCGGCGACGGGAAGAAAGGGAAGAAGGGCGCGGACTGGAACGAGTCCAAACGCGTCGCGCCCGTGACGACGGTCTCGAACGACGCGCTGACGTCCTCTATCGAGTCGCAGTACGGCATGACCGATCGCGGGCGCGAGCTCCTGACGCGAGGTTTAGTGACGCGACGCGTGGGCGAGGCCGAGAGCGATAAACCGAAGCGGTTGTACTTCGTGTCCGGCGGCGCGAAGAAACTTTTGAGCGCGGACGCGCGCGGCGGCGGCGGCGGCCTTCAAGTCGTCGCCGCGGGGGTGAAGGCGTTCGAGCGGCAGACCGCGCCCGGGGCGAAGTGCGACTACCGCGCGACGCAAGAGGGGCTGGACGTGTTGCTCCCGCACCTCACGAAACAGGTGGTGCGCGCGTCCAAGAGGGAGATCGAGAGCGTGCTTTGTCGGCAGCAAGGGCAGCCAATCTCCGCTCAGGCGTCGAGCGCGAACCTTCTTCGCCCGGTGGACGCCCCGGAGGGGTGCTGGGAGAAGGACACGCTCGCGGCGATGAGGAAGGTGACGTCCGGGTGCGTCGTGCTCGTCGCGCGGGTTCGGGATGTCGGACACGCGTCGGACGAACGCGACCGGAAAAAGGCGAAGAAGGAGAAGAAGGAGAAGAAGGAGAAGAAGGAGAAGAAGGAGAACGGCGTCGGCGGCGGGGACGGGTGGGGCGGCGTCGCGGGGCCTGGCGACCTCGCCGTCGCGTGCTGGTACGGCGAGGGCGACAAGGGGAAGAGTCTCAGCGTCCTCGCGACGAAGGCGGAGGGCGCGCAGCTGTTGTATCAGCTCCGCGAGGCCATCGAAGCGGAGTAGAGCGCGGTACTGTAGCTCATCATCATCAGTGTAAAACGCACCTGTAAAACGCCAGCCGTTGGCCGTTCCGATAATCCGAGCCGACTGATGATCGATTTTAAAGCGCGCCATAACGCGCGGCGCCGGGACGTCGGAAGCCGCCGCGGAGAGGTCTTCGCGGCGGTGGAGGACGCGCGCGCGCTTAGACTAGCCAGAGAACGCGGCCCGCGCTCGTCGTCGGCCAGGAGGGCGGCGCGAACGTCGGGGTCGGGGACGCCGAGATGTCGAGCGAACAACCACGACGCGGGCCGCGGGATGGTGCCGGCCCGCGGGACGACGCGCGAACGACGGACGCGCCCCGCGTCGGGCCGCTCGCGGTGACCGCGACGTGCGCGACGCTCGTCCTCGCGATGCTAGCGCTCGCGAACGTCGCCGGCGTCGTCGCCGCGCTCGACCTCACCCCGGGGGTGCCGTCGGCCGCGCGCGCGGAGCTCGCGGAGGCGCCGCGGCTCGCGGCTCGCGACGACGATTCGCGCGTCGCAGAGCCGTCGCGTCGCTCTCCTCCCCGCGCCGCCGCATTCGCCGCCGGACGACGCTCGCTGCTGCAGACGTGCGCGCCCGGGACCGCGCTGTCCGGAGGCTCGTGCGTAGACTGCGGCGTCGGGACCTACGCCAGCGGCGTCTCCGCGCTGTGCCGGTTCCCGGACGTCCCGTTCAGCTGCTCGACGACGCTCAATCCAGAGCAGGTGCAAGACGCGTACGGGTTCTCCGACGTCGTCGCCGCGCAGTGCGCGTTCAACACGAAAACGTCCGGCGCGGCGTTGATCTCGAACGACCCGGGGACGTGTAACTTCGCGGGGACGGCGTCGTCCGTGTGCACGCCCCAGGCGCTCATCGACGAGGACGGTGTCGTCACGCACAAGGTGCCGTTCGCGTTAGCAGTCTAACATACCACGTTCGTTTTTCACCCATCACTCGGTTTCAACGCGACGTTTGATCGCATCGCGCGGGTGCCTTTCAGCTGACCGATGGCATCCATCGCCGCCGACAGATGACGTGCGTGATCACCTCGGAGAACACGGTCGTGTTGGGCGGATGCGAGCAGCTCATCGCCGGCACGACCGTGCAGTGCACGTGGGACGGCGGCGAGAACCAGTGCACGACGTGCCCGGCCGGGAGCGCGTGTCAGTCCTCGAACACGATCGATCCGCCGCCGTGCGCCATGGGATACGAGTGCCCGGACGGTACCAACGCGAACGCGTGCGACGCGGGAGAGTACGGCCCCGGCGGCGCGCCGAGCTGTCTGAACTGCCCGAACGGGACGATATGCCCCGCGATCGGTTGGAAGACCCCGCAGGCGTGCCCGGCGGCGACGTACTCGGGGGAGGGCGCGATCGCGTGCGTGAGCTGCCCGGAGGGGCATCAGGCGCGTTCTATGCAAACGTGTTTCACCCATCGCTCGGTTTCAACACGTGATCGCGTCCCCTTTCAACTGACCGGTGAACATTTTCTGTATGATTCAGTGTCCGACTGCGAACACAGAGTGGCCGATCGCGTGCACGGCGGGATACTACGCGGCGGCGTCCGCGACGAGCTGCAGCGCGTGCAACGTCGGACAGAGCAGCGAACCCGCGAGCGCGGCGTGCTTCACGTGCCTCGCCGGGACGGCGTGCGCGACGACGGCGACGGCGACGCCGCAGATTTGCGCGGCGGGGTATTACTCCGCCGCCGGCAGCGCGTCGTGCTCCGCGTGCGCGCCGGGGACGTACCAAGACACGCAGCAGTCGGAGAGCTGCGACGCGTGCCCGGCGGGGACGCGGTGCCCGCTCAGCGCGATCAGCAGCCTCGCGAACTTTTACTGCAGCGAGGGGACGTACTCGCGGTGGACGTTAAACGCGAGCGCGTTCACCGCGTCGCCGTACGACCACGCGGAGACGACGCGGCAGCCGACGCTCTCGGAGACGGGCGACACGGTGTGCAACGCGTGCCCGGACGGGTACACGTGCCCCGCGCCCGAGCTGTCGCCGGTGCTGTGCGCGGCGGGGACGTATCGGTTGGGGAGCAACTACACCCACTGCGTGGAGTGCACCGCCGGGAGCTCGTGCGCGACGCCGAACGTCTCGCCGACGGCGTGCGCGGCCGGGACGTTCGCGCTCGCGGGACAGGGCGAATGCACGACGTGCACCGCGGGGTACCACTGCCCGTACACGGACCAGGACGTCATGTTGCGGTGTGACTCGGGGTGGTACGCCGTCGCGGGGAAGGCGAACTGCACGCAGTGCGCGCCGGGGTACGCGTGCCCGAACGCGGACGGGACGTCCATCGAGCAGTGCGTCGCGGGGACGTTCGCCGCCGCGGGAAGCGCGCAGTGCACGTCCTGCCCGCCCGGGTTCGCGTGCCCGGACACGACGGACATCAGCGCGATGACGTCTTGCGCGGCGGGGACGTACAGCGCGGGCGGGTTAGCCGCCTGCGCGGAGTGTCCGGTGGGGTATTACGGACCGAACGCCGGCGCGGTGAGCCTCGCGGCGGGGTGCGTCGCGTGCGGGAAGGGGTACTACAGCAACGTCACCGCGGCGACGAGCGCGGCGACGTGCGTCGTGTGCCCGGTGGACACGTACTGTCCGCTGGAGGGGAACGAGCTCCCGACGGCGTGCGGCTCCGGGTTGAGCACGTTCGGGGCGACCGGGGGGACGAGCGCGGGCGCGTGCACGACGGCGCCGCCGCCGCCGCCGCCGCCGAGCCCGCCGCCGCCGCCGCCGTCGCCGCCGCCGCCGCCGGTGCCGCCCGCGCTCGCCGCGGGCGTGACGCCGCCGACGATGAAAGTCTCCATCGACGGCACCGTCGCCGCGTTCGACGCGACCGCGGAGGCGACGTTCAAGGCTGGCGTCGCCGCGAGCGCGGGCGGAGGGTCCGTCGCGGCCGACGTCGTCATCACGGCGGTCACCTCCGGTTCCGTGATTCTAGACTTTTACGTGAACAACGCGGCGCTGTTCCCGGTCGCCCTCGGCGGCGGCTGGAACACGACGGAGCTGACGCGCGTGACGACCGCGATCAACGCCGCGATCACCGCGGGGACGTTGTCCGTCGGCGCGACCGTGCTGTCCGCCGCGGTGTCGTCCGATTGCCCCGCGGGGACGTACGTGTACTCCACGACGGGCGGGACCAACGTCTGCGAGCTGTGCGCGACGGGGACCTACTCCTCCGTCGCGAACGCGGCGATGTGCACGCCGTGCGCGCTCGGCACCGCGGCGGCGTCGCGAGGCGCGACGTCGTGCGCCGCGTGCCTCGCCGGGTACATCGCCGCCGCGCTCGGGACGGACGTCTGCGCCGCGTGCCCGGCGGGGACGATTCAACCGGCGACGGGGCAATCCGCGTGCGTCGACTGCGACGATTACTTCTTCTCCGCGGCCGCCGCGTCGACGACGTGCGTCGCGTGCCCGGCGACGTACCTCTCCGGTCCGTCCGCGTGGGTCGCGGAGACGCCGCGGATGCGCGCGGACGGCGCGCTCACGGCCGCGGTGGACGACGCGGTGAACCGCCGCGGGTGCATCCCGAACGTCACCGTGTACGAATTCGTCCCGGACGCGGAGGCGAGCACGACGGTCGCGCTCGGGATGCAGCACGCCTACATCGCCGCCGCGGCGTTCGCCGCGACGTTGCTCGTGATGTGTTACATGGGGTACGGGCACTGGAGAGAGCAGAGGCTGTTGCTCAAGTACGCGGGCGGGGATTCGTTCTACGAGATGGTGATGCCGAACAACGAAGACGAGGACCGACGCGGCGTCGTCGTGCAGACGGAGAAGGCGGACATCCTCGGCATCTCCGAAGCGATACAGACCGGGCACATCGACGACGCGGAGCTCGTCATCGGAAGAATATTAGAACGCGACGCTTCGCAGTCCGAAGCGTTGCACGCGATGGCGGTGATCCACGCGATGTACGGCGAGTTCGACGACGCGATGAAGGCGCTGACCGCGGCAGAGAAGAAACAGTCGCGGTCGCATTACGAGAACACGCGCGGGGTTTTGTTAACCCGGATGGGGAAGTACGACGCCGCCGTGCAAGCGTTCGAGGTTGCGATTCGAAAAGACCAGCTGTTCGCGGTCGCCTACGCGAACTTGGGCGTCGCGCACATGCTCGAAGGGAACTTCGAAGCCGCGACGAAGGCGTTCAACGCCGCGCTCGAGAAGGAGGAGTTTTTCTTCAAGCCGCGGTATAATCTCGGTCTCCTCTGCGCGAAGACTGGGCGCATGCACGACGCGAAGAAGCACTTCAAGGAGTCCGCGGAGCTGAAGCATCGCTCGTTGGAGTCGCACTTCAACTTGGGGATGCTCTACGCCCGCGATAACGCGATCGACGCCGCGGAGAAGTGCTTCGAGAAGTGCCTCGACATCGACGCGAAGCACTGCGCGACGTTTATAAAACTCGGAAACCTTCAGATGATGCGCGCGCGGCCTAAACGCGCGGTGGAGAAGTATCTCCTCGCGCTCGAGCGCGACCCGGACAACGCCGAGGCGATCACGAACATCGGCGTCGTGGAGTGGAGCAAACGGAACGCCGTGGACACGGAGCAGCACTTCCTTCTCGCGTTGAAGTTTAAGCGCGATTACTACCCCGCGCTTTTCAACATGGGCTTGCTCTGCATGGAGCAAGGCCGGATCGAGGAGGCGGCGAAGTTCTACCGAGCCGCGCTCGCGACGAAGCCCGCGAGCCGCGACGCGATGTACCAGCTCGGGATGGCGCTGAATGCCCTCGACGGCCTCGAGCCCGGGGAGACGCCGCGGAGGCAGGAGAAGACGATGCAAGAGATGGAGATTGAACGTCAAGAGCAGGAGCGCGCGAGGGAGGACGCCGCCGCGCGTCTCGCCGAGGAAAAGGCGAAACAGCTCGCGGAAGCGGCGAACTACACGGGGGCGCTGCACGACGCGGAAGAGCGAAAGTGGCAGCGGCTCGTCGTCGTGAGCTCCAAGGTGAAGGGCACGCAGGTGATCGACCGCGCGACGCTCCCGAGAGTGGCGTACATCCAGTACGATCACAAGCACTCGAGCCTGCGCGACATCCTGAAGCAAGCGCGCGCGAAGCTCATGACCCAGAGCGGGCTGAAACAGGTCGACTCGATCGCCTTCATCGTCCCCACGAAGGTGGGCAAAGTGAGCTTCGTCACCGGATTCGCGCTCACGATGCAGACGATGATCGACAGCGACGTCGCGGATTTCCTGGACGAGATGTGCAAGCTCGTTCGCAAGTCCGCGGACGTAGTGTACAACAACTACGCGAACCGTCTCGATTTCTTAAACTTCGACCCGACGGTTCCGGAGAACGACCAGCTCATGTCCGCGCTGCGTTCGACGTGCGGCGTCGGCGTCGTCACCGCGTCGATCTCGATGACGCAGCCGGAGTCGTACGCGCTCACGGAGGAGCAACTCCGACTCGCGCCGACGGCGTCGGGGGCGAGGTCGATGTCGTTGTATTTCAACCTTCCCGCGCTGAAGCCGTGGTCGGAGCTCCCGGACAAGCCGCAGTTTTACGAGATCCCGGAGGAAGAACGACTGCACGACCCGGTGACGTCGAAGTTTTACAAGACCGACGAGGAGATCGAATACGACAAGCGAATGGAAGTCGTCCACACCGCCGCGGGGAAAAAGATGCGAAACGTCGGCAGAGCGTACGCGGCGTATTTCCGCCGAAGAGCAGAGGACGGCGGCGGCGACGTCACCGGCGGCGAGGCTGTCGACGGCGAGGAAGAAGAAGAGCCGACGCCGACGCGATCCAACGACGACGGCGGCAGGGCGATGCGCGATAAGTGGCGCACTGAGCTCGATTTCGAGGTGGAGCGCGAGCGCGCGGCGGCGGCGGCGGCCGTCGCCCCCGCGAGTCTCGTGCTCGGACCCGACGCCGACGCGAAGAGCGCGCTGGCGCGAAAGTTTCAAAAGAGCGCCGCGCTCGTGCGCACGGTGCCGCGGACGAACGTCGGAAACACGCGGGACGCCCCCGCGGTGACGATCGAGTTGCTCGTGGAGATGCACCCGGAGGAGTTCGCCATCACGAAGACGCAGGAGTACTTCGTGTCCGAGATTGCCACCGAGCTCGACGTCCACCACGATCGGTGCCGCGTCGGCGGGTTCAACGCGAAGACGAACGCGGTGCAGCTCAAAATCGAGGATAAGCCCGGGGACACGCCGCTGGACATGGTCGTCTCCACGCTGCAGGTGAAACTCGACACGGACACGCTCCTCGTGGACCCGACGTTCGGGTCGCTCGTGCTTCTGTCGATCACGTGGCCGGACGGGTGGGTGGACGGGAAGCCGCCGAAAGACGACGGAAGCGCGACCGCGGATTCTTCCGCGATCACCGTCGAAGGCGCGCTGACGAGTTTCAAGGGCATCGCCGCGACCGCGCCGAAGCGATTAGTCTTGATAAGCAGCCGGATGTTATTCGCGGACGTCCTCATGGAGTGCGTCGAGGAAGGCGTCGCCGCGGTGTACTTCGACTGGCGGTTCAGCACGCTCGAGAAGATGATTTACCAGTGCCGCGAACGCTGCGGCGGCGTCGAAGGGACGCTGAGCTCCATCGGGCTGATGACGCACCACAAACCAGGCGCGATCGGGCTCGTCAAAGGCTTGCGCGCGACGCGACGAAACCTCGTGAAACCGGAGCTGAGACAGTTCTGGGTGCAGCTCGCGAAGCTCCTCGCCGCGGACGGCCGCGTCGACGTCCTCGGCTACGACGCGTCGAGCTGCTCGCCGACGACGCGCCTCATCGAAGAGCTGAACGATTTGACGCGCGTCCCGATCAACGCCGTGGACGCCGCCGCGGTGACCCTGGGAGGCGACCGATCGAACGGCGGCGTGCGCGCCGCGGTGCTCGAATACGAAGACGCGTTCGACGTCGGGTCGCTGTACTTCGCGGGCGACGCGTTCGCGTCGTGGGCGACGTCGGCGCCGGAAAAGTATTCCATCGGCGCGGGGAAATACCGCGGCAGGGCGGCGGCGGCGACGACGAGCGCGCCCGTCAAGGCGCTGAAGAACACCGCGGGCTTGTCCGCCACGGCGCTCGCGGCCGCTGGGCACGAGACCGCGGACGCGGTGAACGCGCGTCTGATCGAAGAGAGGAGGCAAGCGGAGGCGCGGCGACGCGCGGAGCTGACGCAAAATCCGGACAAGCTCTTGCGCGCGGTCACGACCGCGGGCGGCGTCGCCGGGACCGCGCCGCGGCGCCAGCGCGTGCCGTCGCTCGGCGTCGCGAACCTCGCGGCTGCGAGGGACGTCGCGACCGGGTACGACGCGCGGCTGGACGCGCACGCGATGGCGGCGCGAGGGAGGACCCGCGACCCGGCGGAGGAGGAGCGCGCGCGAAAGGAAGCGCTTCTCGACGACTTATCCGTCGTCCCGAACCTCACCGCGGCGATGAAGCGTCAGAACGTCGGCGCGGGCGCGACGCGCCGCAAGACGATCGACGACGACGACGACGACGACGCGTACCTCGCCGCGCCGCCGATGGCGCCGAGGGGCGGCGCGGGGCGCGACGCGTCGATTCCCGCGAAGCTCGCCGCCGCGAAGAGAGCGAAGGAAGAGGAGGAGGCGGCGAACGTGAACGCAAAGGCGGCCGTGAACGACGCCCCGGACGCCGCGGGGGCGGTTTCTATGCTGGACCCGCACGACCCGCGCGCGCCGAAAGCGAAGGCGATGTGGGAGATGGACGACAACATGAGGCGATTGTCGAGATACGAAAACACCGGGCTCGGTTAGACCGCCGCCGGCGCTGTTGTCATAGAACTAAAAAACTAGCTACTCATCCACGTCTCGCACTTCTTCCACCGCGGTGTTTTCCTCCGGTATCTCCCACTCGTCCGCGTCGCCGTACTCCGTCGTCGCCGCCTTCTTTTTCGCCCCTTTGCCGAACATCGCCCTCTCCTCCCGCTCGCGCTTCAAACTATCTCGCGTCACCCACCCGCTCTCTCGCAACGCCATGTCGATCCGCGCCTGGACCATTTGCACCGCCTTCTGCACCATCTTCGGCGGCCCTTTCACGGTGACGACGCGCTCCGGCGCGTCCGTCGCGACGCCGTACCGATCGATGCCCCCCTGCGTCGAGCTCATCGCGCGAATCTGTTCGTCCGTCATCGGCCCGCCGCGACCAAAGTCCCCGAGAATCTTCACCACGCACCCGGTCTCTTTCTGTATGGATTTGATGGAGAACCCGCCGGCGCCGATGACGGTCCCGACGCAGTGCGCGGGGCATATCACGTTCTTCGTCATCGAAAGCTTATCCTGTCGCACCATGTCCTCGATCTCGTCCACGCACGCGTTCACCGCTTCGATCGATCCGGAGATGATCACCCGCCGAGGGGCTTCGTCTTCGGTGCGAAAGTCATCCGGCGGCGGCAGCGTGAGCCTCGCGCCCGTCTGGAGGCGCATCTCCGTCAGGCCGCGGCCGTTGTCGCCGTAGAGCCGGTCCGCAACCCTCGGGGGGATCTCGCGCACGCGCGTCACGCCCAGGTCGACGCTCGCCACGAGCGGGCCGTCCGGGATTTTCGCCCCCGCGAAGCCGGCGAACCCCGCGCGATCGCCGCCGTGCGCGTTCGCGGCCACCTTCGCGACTCTCGCGTCGAGCGGCTTCCCGTCGTTCGCGAGCATCGCGCCCTCGCGGGTGAACGACGGCGCGACGCCCTCGGTGTTCTTCATGACCTCCAGGAACGACGGCAGCCCGGAGGACGACGGCTTCTTCGAATCGTCGTCGGCGTCGTCGTCGTCGTCCTTCTTCGCCGTGCCGTCGTCGTCGGCGTCTTTCGCGCCGTCCGCCTTCGTCGCGTCCGCGGCCTCCTCGCGCGGCGGCTCCTCCTCGGCGTCGGAGTCCGAGCTATCGGACACGTCCACAGCGCCCGCGCCGAAGAACCCGAGAGACGCCATCCCTGGCGCGCGCGCGGACGAGGAGCGAGCGCCGATCGAAGTGAGATCGTGGATGCTCATGGCTTGCGCGACGACGACGAAAACAGTGCAGGTGAAAACGTTTGAACGCACCTGTCCTCGTCATCAGTGTCGCGCGCGCGAGCCGCCACACCTGCGCGACGACATGTCCGCGCCGCAGCGAAGCATCGCGTCGTTCTTCGGCGGCGGCGCGAAAGCCGCCGCGGCGAAACCCGCGACCGACGGTGCGTCCCCGGAGTCGCGCGTCCCCATCGCGCGCGCAGATCTCGATCGCGTCGTCTTCGCTCCGCCCGAACACGATCGATTTGAATCGACGCCACGCGCTGATGCCCACCCCCTCGCGCTCTTCGCAGCCGCGGAAGCGAAGGTAGAGGTCGAGAACGTCCCCCCCGCGACGAAAAAACCGCGCCTGCAGAAGAAGTCCGAGGTGGAGGCGGAGGCGACCGCCGCGGCGGAGCCGAAGCGCGTCGTCGAGGCGACCGAGGAAGAGCCCGTCGTCGCGGAGGAGAAGCCGAGCGCGGCGCCCGCGGCGGAGGCGCCGATGGAGGTCGACGACGCGCCCGCGAAAGCGCCGACGCCGGTCGAGGAGAAGCCGGAGCCGAAGGCGGAAAAGGACGACGACTACGAGGAGGAGGAGGAAGAAGAGGACGACGACGACGACGACGACGACGACGACGAAGACGAGGTCGAGGACGAGGTCGAGGACGAGGACGAGGAGGAAAAAGAAGACGGCATCGCGAAAGTGATGGCCGGCGGCAAACGCGCCGCCGCCGCGGCCACCAAGAAAAAGAAGTCGTCCAAGAAGAAAGCGAAGCAGGAGGCGAACGCCGCCGGCGTCGGGGACAAGTCCGTCGAAGCCGCGGGCCGGCTGTTATCCTACGACCCCGCGAAGCCGGTGACGTGGAAATCCGGCGAACCCGTGCCGTACCTGTTCCTCGCGGAGATTTTCGAATCCATCTCCGAGACGACGAAACGCCTCGAGATCGCGGAGCTCCTGACGAACGCGTTCCGGACGATCCTCGCCGCGGGGACGCCGGAGGATTTAC